>Ga0209311_1001633_pt1 | contig 17526 bp, 15 predicted proteins | sample AD_UKC045_MetaG_FD_184417 | JGI IMG/M metagenome (GOLD analysis project Ga0209311, IMG submission 184417) | Active sludge microbial communities of municipal wastewater-treating anaerobic digesters from USA - AD_UKC045_MetaG (SPAdes) (version 2) | ecosystem: Engineered > Bioreactor > Anaerobic >... | reverse complement strand
CGTGCGCTGACGCGCTCTCTTTTGTGGGACTGGTTCCCGGCCTTCGCCGGGAACGCGTGAACAGGGTTCACGCTTCCAGAGGTGCATCTTTGATGCACCCTACGGGTTTGGGGGTGGGCTGGCGTGCTTGCTTTAGCGGGGTTTGGGGACGGCGGTGGGGTGGGCGCCGGTTATGCCGTTGATGCGGGGCATGCGGATGCGGACGTAGCGACCGCCGGTTGCCACCTGGCCTTCTTCCAGCTTGCCGTGGACCTGCTTGGCGAAGGCAGACATCAGTGTGCCGCCGATGCCGCTGGCGGCTGCGGCCTGAGCTTCGGCACCGCCAATGCCATCATCTTCCACGGTGAGTAAGGCTTCGTGTTCTGCGACCTTGAAGCTGACCAGCACACGGCCGCCCATCACACCACGGCCTTCAGGGAAGGCGTGCTTGACCGCGTTGGTGACGGCTTCGGCGGTGAAGAGGGCAAGCGGCACGGCGACGTCGGCATCGATCTGGTCGGCGTCGATCTCGCTCTGGATCTTGATGCGCTGGTCTTCCGCACCCAGCGCAGAGTCGAGGTGTGAAGCGAGTTCGGAGAAGAAGTGCTTCGCTTCGACGGCGCCGATATCACTGTGCTCGTACAGCGACCGGTGGATCAGCGAGAGTGCGTTGATGCGGGCGCGCGCATCGTCCATCGCACTGATGGCGGCAGGGTCCTTGATCTTGCGGCTTTGCAGACTGAGCAGCGAGTTGATGATCTGCAGGTTGTTCTTCACGCGATGGTGGATTTCCTTCATCGCGGCGTGGCGCGCTTCGAGGGCGGCTTCGAGGCTGTTGGTGCGGTCGCGCACACTGACGGCCATCTGCTCCATCAGGTCGGCCAGCTTGTTGATCTCGTCGGGCGCCTGACGGCGGGCGCGCAGCGGCTGCACCGAGAGCTTGCCCGAGGCGTAGAGCAAGGCGATGCGGCCGAGATAATCGAGCCAGCGGAGCACAAGCCGATCCATCGCCAGCCACGCCGTGACCAGCGCGAGAAGCCAGGCCAGCAATGGCAACGCGAAGTTGCCAAAGGCGCTGACATTCTCGACGGCGATCGCTGGTGGTTTGGGCGCAGTCAGCATCGCGAAGAATTCGCTGCCCGCAAGGCGCACCAGAGCGGCTTCACGATCCTCGCCGCTGATTGAACGCAGGAGGAAGAAACCAGACCCGCTGTCCTTCAGCGCCGCCATGGCTTCGGGTTCGATCTTCGTCCAGTGGTTGCTGGCGAACACCTGGCCGCTGGCATCAACGAGAGCGACTTCGGAGTTCTTCGGCAGCCCTGCCCGTTCGAGCTGGCGGGCCAGCGAATTGACGGGCACGCCGAGGACAAAGGCCCCATCGAAGGCGCCTTCGGCGGTCTTGCGCTTCTTGGCGGTGGCGATGATCCATTGCTGGGAAAGAGCGCCATAATAGGCGGCCGACTGCACGACATCGATGTCGGTATCGCGCAGCTGCTTGAACCAGTCTCGTGTGCCGGCGGTGGTGGCGCCCTTTGCGCCTTCCTGCGTGGTGCAGAGAACGATGCCGCTGCTGTCGACGATGCCGAGATTGGCGTATTCGGGGAGACCCTTCAGCGTTTCGCGCAGCGGGTTGGCGCATGGATCGCGCGAGGATACGGCGCTTATCAGATTGAGGATCAGGGGCGCCGACTCGAGCATGTATTCAGCGCGACTGGCCGCTTCCTGCGCGACCAGCGTCATGGTCTCGCGGCGATACGCAGTTTCCCGATCGATATCGCCGGACCATCGAATGCCGCCGATGACCAACACCGGCGACAACGCCACGGCAAATATCAGAAGCAGCAGGACTCGGAGTGAGAGGCGTCTCTGGGGGATTGTCTCATTCCCCCTTGGACCGGACCCCTCCCGCGGCGAGCGCCTGGGCCTGCTGGAGAATATCGTTGAAAGCTTCGTCAGCACGGATGTCGTGGTCATTGGATTGCCTTGACCCTGCCTCCGCTAGCAGTGTTTCGAGAGCGCGGCGAGCACGGCTTACGCGACTTTTGATTGTACCCACAGCGCATTGGCAGACCTGAGCCGCTTCCTCATAGGCCATCCCGCCAGCACCGACGAGAATCAGTGCTTCGCGCTGATCATCCGGCAGCTTGGCCAGAGCCGAGCGCAGCTCAAGCAACTCCATCGGCACGGTGGGGTTGTCGTTGGCGAGAAGCGTGTTCTCGGCCATCTCCATGTCGAGCGGCGCCGTGCGCCATGAGCGGCGCTTTTCGGAATAGAACTGGTTGCGCAGGATCATGAAGGTCCACGCCTTGATGGACGTGCCCGGCTCGAAACTGTCGCGCGCCTTCCAGGCCTTGGCCATGGCTTCCTGAGCGAGATCGTCCGCCTGCGTCGGATCATTGCACAGCGAGCGCGCGAAGGCGCGCAGGTGCGGGATCGCGGCAACGAGTTCCTTCTTGAAGGTGATCTCGTCAGCGGCCGACATTTTGGGGCGTGGAGCATCGGCGGGGGTATTGTCCCCTGCACTACCTTTGGGCGGTTTTGAAACGTCGGTTGTATCAGCCATCAGCTGCGCCACTCACGATTCGGCTTTCAGCGCGCGCTTCTGCGGCGCTTCGGTCTGGGAGTCGGATTTGCGTTCGTCGGCCTGCTCGAGGAACGACATGAAATCGTCCGGCACGTCTTCCGAGACGACATCATCGTACATCTGGCGGAGACGCCGACCGATGGGGTCCTGGCGACGACGAGCGACCCGAGCATCCACAGGCTTCGCACCTGCATCCTCTCCGGCACGATCCTTACGACCTTCGCCCGAGTCCCCCCCCGAGTGATCTTTTCCCATGTTTCGGTACAACTTTTTGCTGCTCTAGTTGCTGTTAAGCGCAGATATGCCCCGCTTCAGGCCGACAACGCTCATGCTTACCGAGCGGTTCCATAATTTCTGAAAAAAGATGGAACCCGGGTTCCATGACGGCGTTTACGGTCACTGGTAGGGCTGTATTTGAGACGTGTGGGAGATTTCATGAGTCTGGTTCAGAAACTTGGACCGCATTTGCCGTACCTGCGCCGTTACGCGCGCGCGCTGACTGGAACCCAGAAGAGCGGGGATTCGTACGTAAAGGCTGCGCTGCAGGCGCTCGCTTCGGGCACGCATGAACTGGATGAGTTACCGCCGCGCGTGGCGTTGTACAGGCTGTTCCAGGCGATCTGGAGCGCTACCGGCGCCAAGCTGGAAACGCCGCAGGAGGGTGGCGACACGGTTTCGGAACGCGTGATGCGCATTCCGCCGCGTCATCGCCAGGCATTCCTGCTGACGGCGCTGGAAGGCTTCACGATTGATGAGGCGGCGCAGATTCTTGATGAGAATGCCGAGAGCGTGCGTCAGCTGATCGCCAAGGCGCAGCGCGATATCGAGGCCGAACTGGCCACGGAAGTGCTGATCATCGAGGACGAGCCGGTTATCGCGGCGGACATCGAGGCGCTGGTGCTGGATCTTGGCCACCGCGTGTCGATGGTTGCGACGACCCGCACCGAGGCTGTGGCGGCCGTGAAGCAGCGTCGTCCGGGCCTTGTGCTGGCTGACATTCAGCTGGCGGACGGGTCTTCGGGCATCGATGCGGTGAACGACATTCTCAAGGGCCACGACGTGCCGGTGATCTTCATCACCGCCTTCCCGGAGCGCCTGCTGACGGGCGAGAAGCCGGAGCCGGCCTTCCTGATCACCAAGCCGTTCCAGCCGGAAACGGTGAAGGCCGCTATCGGCCAGGCGCTGTTCTTCCATGTGGAACGCCCGGTCGCTGCCTAGCGCTCAGACCACGCATTTCTAATTTGATGGGGCGCGCGATTCCCTTGCGTTTTGAAGGGTTTTCGCGCGCCTTATTCGTTAAAAGAATCCGTATTTCGTTCGGAACGACCGAGCCCCCTGCACGTAATCAATACGGCAAGGGGCTTTGTCATGACCGCAACCAAGATCGTCGTTTCCGTTTCCGCACTGCTTGTCGCCAGCTTTGGGATGGGTGCAGCGGCCTCCGCACAGACCACAAAAGCAATGCTGGCCAGTGCGAAGCCTGCGTCGGCTTCAGCTTGGCAGTGCGCTGCGAAGGTGGTGGAGATTGCGCCGGTGTCTCAGGACACGAACGGCAAGGCGACCAGCTGGGTGATGGTGCACCGCGTCGCTGGCGAGATCATCGCTGCTGAACGTCTGAGCGCTGCGGAAGTCGAGCAGGTTCGCCGCCTGCCGTGTCAGGGTGATCGTCTGGAAGCTCCGGCGCCGCTGGTCGGCTAGGGCGGAGCTACAATTCAAGGAGTTCAGATTGCGCCGTTCGGAGCCGTTGGGCTTGCGGGCGGCGCAGCCACTTCGTCGGCGACTTCGTTGGCCGATTTGCGGAAGAGAATGTCGATCTGGCTGATCGCTGATGCCGTGCCGCCGGATGCTTGAGCTGCAACGCGGATGCGTTCGATCGAAACGCCCCGCTCCACCAGATCGTCAGCGACTTCGGAGAGGCGGGCGAGCGCAAGCGCGAGAGCACGATCACCGTCCACGCGGGAATCCACGCGCGCCACCAGATCGATGCCGTCCGGCTGGCAATTCGCGGCGGTTTCGCCAATCCGGCCGATCAGGGCCAGCGCTTCGGGCGATGCCGTGCTTTCACCCGAGGCAAAGTAGATCGACAGCCGTGCCCGCGGGCAGGACACATATTCGGACGGTGATGTGCGAGTTTGAGCAACGGCGCTGACGCCAACCAGCAGCAAAGCTGCGGAAAAACCAAGGAAAGCCAGCTGGCGTATCGGGCGGAGCATTAAGGTAACTATGCAGGGACGCCGTTCTGGTGTCCGGACCCACACTCTATGCAGATCGGGCGCCGCCTGTGTTAACCGCGCCCCAAAAAGGAAAACGCCACGCGCGATCCCTGATCGACGTGGCGTTTTTGCACTGACGTCCTGATCGGGCGCCCCGATTGGACGCTATGCCTTAGTTCTTGGCGTCGTTAGCGGTTTTTTCGACCGCTTTGCCAGCAGCCGACACGTCTTCACCCACGCCTTCGACCGTGTTGCAGGCGGCAGCCGAGGCCGCGAGCAGGAAGGCGAGAGCTGCAAAAGCCGTCTTCATCGAATTCTCCATGTCCCATCGGTGGAACTCACCGACCGAGCCACAACGCTACGCATGTTCCATGGTTCCGTGAGGATGCAGCAATCTCTTCGGCTTTTGTGACTCCACGCGGTTGAGACTGGGCGCGGCTGAGACTGGGCGCGGCTGAGACTGGGCGCGGAATTACTCTCACCCGATTGCGCAGCGGCTGAGGGCAAGCGGAACGGTATCGGCGTATCAGCGTTTGTAACTCTGCTGGGTAGTTTGTGGAGGAGTGCGCCATGCTTGGATGGGCCCTTGTATTTTTCGTTCTGGCGCTTGCCGCCGCCGCGTTTGGATTTGGCGGCATTGCGGGCGCTGCTGCATCGATCGCCCAGATCCTGTTCGTGATCTTCCTTGCGCTGACCGTTCTCGCCTTCGTGGTGCGAGCCGTTCAGGGACGATCGGTTCTCTAGCGGTTTTCGCTGGAGGAACCGGACTTGGTACGATGTGCAGAGGTCGGCGAAAGCCGGCCTCTTTCGTTTTCCCATCTGCTTTTCCGGCATGACGCAGCGTTGGCGTGCACCTCAAATGTGCAATCACCACGACGTGCGGAGCCAACCGCCACAATATGATTGCAGTCGTCATATAATAACATCAGTGTCCCAGCATTCAGACGCCATGGAGGGGACGCATGAGTGTTGCAACCGGAGCCGACAACAACCCGAAGGAAGAATTCCTGGACGGAAAAGGCGGGGTGAAGATTTTCATCCGCTCATGGCGGCCAGAATCGGCGCCGCGCGGCGTCATGGTGATCAGCCACGGCTTCAATTCGCACAGCGGCCAGTATGCCTGGGCTGCTCAGCAGTTCGTCGCGAAGGGGTTTGCGGTTTACGCCGCAGACCTGCGCGGACGGGGAAAGTCGGAAGGCGAGCGCTTCTTCGTTTCCGCGATGGACGAATATCTGGGTGACGTCGATCTGGCCGTGAAGCTGGCGAAATCGCGCGAGCCCGGCCTGCCTGTCTTCATGCTGGGTCACAGCGCGGGCGGCGTGGTGGCGTGCAGCTACGCGCTCAAGCATCAGGCGGATCTGGCGGGTTTGATCTGCGAGAGCTTTGCCTATCGCGTACCGGCGCCGGACCTCGCGCTGGATACGATTTCGTGGATTGGAACGTGGGCGCCGAAGCTGGGCGTGCTGAAGCTGAAGAATGTCGACTTCTCGCGCGATGCAGCCGCCGTCGCGACGCTGAACGCCGATCCGCTGATCACCAACGAAACGCAGCCTGCCGCAACCGTGCGCGCCCTATGGCAGGCGGACAAGAAGCTGAAGGCGAGCTTCCCGAAGATCACCCTGCCCGTGCTGATCCTGCATGGCTCGCTCGACAAGGCGACCGTGCCGGCGGGCAGCCAGTTCTTCCACGACACGGCGGGATCGAAGGACAAGACGCTGAAGATCTATGACGGCCATTTCCACGACCTGCTTGCCGACACCGGCAAGGAAGGCGTGATGGCCGACATCCAGGCGTGGATCGACGGGCACATGCCAGGCTGAGGCCCACGGCGCCGCCGGCTTTGCTCGCTTTTCAAGGACTTTTGAGGCGGTTGGCCTTGCGCCAAAAATGCGTATGTTGCGCGGCTGCTGCGGGTCGGGCCTGTAGCTCAATGGTTAGAGCCGGCCGCTCATAACGGTCTGGTTGCAGGTTCGAGTCCTGCCGGGCCCACCAACGCGCTGTCTGATGAGGGGCGGCAGCGTGTGAAATCGTCCGTGGTTGTTCGCCTGCGGTCGATTGCGTGTGGCGCCTTCGGCCCGGGCGTGGCTATGCCGCCTTTGTGCCGAACTGGATGCGCAGCTTCTTCTTGTCGATCTTGCCCGTCGCGGCCAGCGGCATCGCGGGGACGCGGATCACGGAATCCGGCATCCACCAGGACGGCACGCGTCCTTTCAGCGACGCGGTGAGATCTGCATCGGTGATGGCGTCTGCATCGCGCAGTTCGACCACCAGCACGGGGCGCTCGCCCCATCTCGCGTCCTCACGAGCGATGACTGCCGCCTGCGCCACAGCCGGGAGACCGGAGACGATCGCCTCGATTTCTGCCGGATTGATCCACTCGCCGCCTGACTTGATCAGATCCTTCGCCCGGCCTGTGATGAACAGCGAACCGTCCAGGTCGATGCGCGCCAGATCGCCGGTATCGAACCAGCCTTCAGCGTCGACCGCGTCCTCAGCTTTGCCATAGTAGCGCTTTACAACGCTCTGCCCTTTGACGTGCAGATACCCCTCGACGCCGCGCTGCTCCGGCAGGGCGTTACCATCGCCGTCCTTGAGCAGGAAATCGATCCCGATCGCTATGCGGCCGGCGCTGGCCGCGTTTCGCGTTGGCAGGCCCGCTGGCGCGATGGCGCCGAGGGGGGTGAGCTCGGTCATCCCCCAGCTTGTCTGCACGATGGCGCCGATGCGCGTCTCGATCCGCTCCATCAGCTGTTCACCCATCGGCGCACCGCCGACGATGATGCGCTTCAGGCTGGGGAGATCGCCGCCGGATGCATCCAACTGGTCGACCAGACCCAGCCACACGGTCGGGACAGCCGCCGCCACCGTCACCCCTGCGCTGTTGATCAGCGCGGCGAGGTTGGCGCCGTCTGCATGCCTGCCGGGGAGCACCAGTGATGCGCCGACAGCCGGCGCTGCGTATGGGAAGCCCCAGCCATTGGCGTGGAACATCGGCACGACCATCAGTATGTTGTCGTTCGCCGTGATGCCGATGACATCTGTTTGCAGGGCGCGCAGCGTGTGCAGATAGGACGAGCGGTGGGTATAGACCACACCCTTGGGATCGCCCGTCGTGCCCGAGGTGAAGCAAAGGCCGGCGGGGCTGTTCTCGTCGAAATCGCCCCAGACGACGCCTTCGTCGCTCAGCATGTCCGTATGCTGGATCACCGGCACGCTGGCGTTGAGCGATGATGCTTCAATCACGTCGTCGATGATGATGAGCCGTTCGATCGACGGCGCAAGCTTTGCGATCTCAACAGCCGACGGGGCGATATCAGCCGACACGATCAGCAGCCGGCATTGCGCCTGCCGCACCATGCTGGCCAGCGTCTCGATGGCAAGCCGCGGGTTGAGCGTATGAACCACCGCGCCGATGCCGGTGATGCCATACCACGCCTCGACATGCGCTTGCGTATTCCACGCCAGCGTCGCGACGCGATCGCCATGCTTGATGCCCAGCGTCTCAAGCCCGGCCGAAAACCTGCGGCTCGCTGTCAGAAGTTCGGGATAGGTGATGCGGGTTGTCTCGCCTGCCCCCGTTGCCGTGACGACGCCCGCCTGAGGGTGCCAGCGCGCTGCGTGCTCCCAGGAAGCCATTAGCGTCAGCGGGAAGTCCTGAACGTAGGTGTCGGTCATAGAGGGTACGCCAAATCTTGTCTGTATGCCGCAGCTGCCCCGCATTGTCTGGCAAGCATGAACTTAAAAAGATCGACAGGCGGCCGGAGCCGCCTGTCCAGTCACTCGGGGTCGTTAGAACGCTTTCTTGACGCCCAGTTCGAAGGTGCGACCCAGCGGGTTGCCCATGAGCGGGTCATAGCCAAGCTCTTCCTGCGCCTTCGGCGGATCGCGGTCGAAGAGGTTCGCAACCGTAGCCGTCAGGGCGAGATCGTCAGCCAGCTGGAAGCGATAGACGAAGTCGGTTGTGACCCAGTCCTCGCCATTCTCGCCGTACTGCACGCCTGGACGCTCATCCGACACAGCCGAGACGTAGTTCACGGCCAGGCGGAAATTGTGTTTGTCGAGACGATAGTTAGCGCTCAGATTGGCGCGCCATTCCGGACCCGCCTGCGCGTAGGTGGCGAAGTTCAGCGTGCCGAGACGGTCATCGCCAGCCGTGATCACCACACCGTCGAGCGACGTGGCGCCGGTGCGCAGTTCGGTGATTTTCGTCGCCGTCAGGTCGAGCGCGAGATCGCCCGGTCCGAGCGGCAGGGTGTAGACAGCCTGGATGTCGTAGCCGTTCGTCGTCTGGCCCGGTCCGTTGCCGTACTGGGTCGAGATGGTCGAGAAGGCGCCGACGCCGCTCATGCCGACAGCGCACGAACCGTTGAAGGTCACGCGGCGCAGCAGCGGTTGAACGTTGGGGTCGCAGGTGGTGATCGTGCCGCCCGTGCCGTTGAAGACGAGGCTGGCGATCTGGTTCGGGTCTGCGATCTGGCCGATCTGGTCTTCCGTGCGGATGTCGAAATAGTCGACGATCAGGCGGAAATCATGGTCCGGCGCGAAGCCGTCGCTGTGCCAGATGGCGCCGACGTTCCAGGACTTCGCGGTTTCAGGTTTGATGTTGGCGTCGGTGATGAAGGTCGCGCCCAGCCAGTTGCCGCCCGCGACCGTATAGGTGCGCGCAGCTGCGATGGCCTGGCCCGGCGTCGTGCCGACCGGCGGGGTCTGGTAGTTGGTGCCGTACGAGGCGCGCAGCGACAGCGGCCCCCAGACATCCCACTTGCCTGCCACTTTATAGACGGTGGCGCCCAGACCGCCCGAGAACTCCTCACGCCGCACGGCGGCCTGCAGGTTCACATTGTCGAGCACAGGGATCTGCACTTCGCCGAACACCGAGTACTGCTGTTGGTCGGCGTAGGTGGGGAGATCCGGGTTGAAGGCGACGAACGGGCCCGGGCTGTCGGGCGTGCAGCCGCGGAAGTTCGGGCTGGTCGTCGCCAGCGGGTTCTGTTCCAGCGGCGTCGAGCCTGCGCCGTTCTGGCTGGTCGTGCCGTTCGGCCATTCGCAGGGGATCGAGCCGTTGAAGAACGGGCTGTTCACCGTCTCGCGGCTTTCGAACTGACGACCCTGACCACCCAGCGCCCAGCTCACTTCGCCGCCCGGCAGTTGCAGGCCGGTCTTGCCATTGAAGACGAGATCCACGGTCAGGCTGGACGACACCGTCTCCATGGCGCGCTGATCGAACATCCAGCGCGTCAGTTCGAGCGAGTTCTCCTGCCCAGACACGTATTGCGGGTTGGCGAGGTTGCGCACCGGCTGTTTCGCAAACGACGTGGCGAACGGGTTCCAGTATTGGCAACCATTCTTGCCGGCAGCTGCTGCGTTCTGAGTGCCGAAGCGATTCGGATCGAGGTCGATCGCATTGCAGTCCGGACCACCGAAGCCGTTCAGCGCCTGCTGCAACCGGTAGCCGATCGTATCCGGGTGCGTGTTGGCGTTGATCGCCTGGTTGTAGGTGATGGCGAAGTCATAGCCGACATCCTTGGCGAAGCCGGCCCAGTCGCCGAGCGTTCCATCCAGCGACGTCGACACACGCCACAGCTGGTTGTCGATTGCATCGGGGACGCCATTACCGCCGAACGCCTGGTTGCCGCCATGGCCCAGCAGGCGATACGTGACCGGGGTGAAGCCCGACGCTGCAGTCGTGCCCGTGCGCTGCGCAAACGCTGCTGCGTAGGGGTTGGTGATCGGCACGTAGAACTGGAACGTCGCACCCGTCGCCATGGCCGGACCCTTGATGACCGGCTGCGCAGGCGAGGCAAACATGTGCGGTGTCTTCACCTGCCCGTAGGCGGCTTCGACATGGAAGTGCGTGTTGTCGTCGAACGACGCATTGAACTGGCCGAAGGCGCGATAGATGTCGTTGTCTTCGACGAGATTGTAATAATTTGAGTAGTTGTACGCGCATGTGTACGCGTTGTCGTACCGGCCACCGACAGCCGCGCAGGATGCAGGCGTGAAGTCCGACGTGATGCCGGCGATCGGCGAGCCGAACTCGGCGCCGTTCGCGCCAATCGTCGGCGTTGCCGGCAGCGGACCAAGCGGCAGCCAGCCAGTGAGGTTGGTCAGCGTCGACCACGGCGCCGGGTTGTAACCGACCTTGGTGGGATCAAGCGAATCGAGGGTGAAGTCGCGGTCGATTGCCTTGAGCTTCGAGCGATGTTCCCACTCGGCCGACCAGAGGAAGTTCATCTGGCTGTCGCCGAAGCCGCCGAGCAGGCTCAGGCCGTAGTCGCCATCCGAGCCGTCGATGTACTTGTACTGGGCGCTGGCTTCGAGGCCGTTGAAGTTGCTGCGCGTGATGAAGTTGACGACGCCGCCGGTTGCATCGGCGCCGTAGATCACCGCCGCGCCGTCTTTCAGGATCTCGACGCGCTCAATGGCGGCGAACGGAATGTTCGACGTGTTCGAGCTCATGCGGCGGCCGTTGAGCAGGGTCAGCGTCTTGTCCGCGCCGATGCCGCGCAGGTTGTAGTTGACCGAACCGATGAGAGCCGGGCCACCGAAGTAGTAGGCCTCACCCGAGGTCGGGCCAGCGATCGTCAGGCTCTTGGCGAACTCCAACGCGCTGGGCGAGCCGCGCTGTTCAAGTTCTTCCTGCGTGAAAACCTCGACCGGAAGCGCTGCATCTTCCGGCGTGCCGCGAATGAACGAGCCTGTGATGACAACACGATCGGTGGTCGCCGGCTGGTCCTGCGCGCCTGGCGCGACCTGATCGACGGCGGACGGCTGGGCAGCTTGCTGACCCCAGGCCGGAAGCAGCCCGGTAAGGCTGACGAGAATCGCAGCGGCAGACGCGCTGCGGAGCGCGGTTTTCATTGTTTTTCTCTCCCTAACGAAGCCAGCAAGGCTCTCATTCTTATGTGAGTGAGTGTTTCAACACCTGCAGGACAACGTCAACAACATTCACACTGGCGATAGTGAATATTATTGACGCAACGTCGCAGCGCCCCCATGGTCGAGCCCGGACATCGACAACAGATCGAGTTCGGGAGGACTTTTTGAGCATTCGGATCGGCCAGAACGCGCAGCTGCGCGATGGATCTGACGTGGCTTTTGCCGCTCGCACATCGGCCCGCATCGTGGGGCGGAAGTGATGACAGCCGACTCACTCGCCGCGCCGAAGCCGACCCGTCAGGCGTGGATCGTCCTCGCCGTTCTATGGTTCGTGTACGTCCTGAACTTCCTGGACCGACAACTCGTCTCGATCCTGGCGAAGCCTATTCAGGAGAGCCTTGGCATCACCGATGGCGAGCTCGGCCTGCTGAGCGGCCTCTACTTCGCGCTGTTTTACTGCATCATCTCCATCCCGGTCGGCTGGCTGGCTGACCGCACGAACCGCGCGAGGGTGCTGTCATTGTCCTGCGCGGTGTGGAGCGCCGCTACGATGGGATGCGGACTCGCCGGCAACTTTGGACAGCTCACGGCGGCGCGTATGCTGGTGGGGATTGGCGAAGCCGGCGGTGTTCCGCCCTCCTACGCCATCATCTCCGATTACTTTCCGCCGAGCCGGCGCGGTACTGCTCTGGGCATCTTCAATCTTGGCCCGCCGATTGGTCAGGCGATGGGCGTGGCCTTCGGCGCCGCGATCGCAGTCGCCTTCAGCTGGCGCCACGCCTTCCTGACGATTGGCGCGATCGGGATTGTTGCTGCGCTGGTCGTGTTCTTTGTGGTGCGCGAACCACCGCGCGGCGGTCTCGACTACAAGCCTGCGTCGGAACCTGCGCCTGCCAAGGCAAGCTTCCTTGCCACTTTCCGCATGTTCTTCTCGCGCCCGATCCTTGTCCTGATCGCCATCGGCGGCGGCGCAACCCAGTTCATCACCTACGGCCTCGGCAACTTCACCGTTCTGTTCCTGCAGCGTGAAAAAGGCATGGCCCTGAACGATGTGGCGATCTGGTATGCGCTGGTCGTTGGCATTGCGATGAGCGCGGGCATCTTCATTTCGGGCCGCATGATTGATCGGTTCACCCGCAAATCGAAAGTCGCCTACGCTATTCTGCCCGCAGTCTCGCTGGCGCTGGCTGTGCCGTTCTATGCCGGCTTTGTCTGGGCCGAGACATGGCCTGTGGCCCTGCTCTTCCTGATCGGCCCGACTTTCCTGAACTACTTCTATCTGTCGTCCAGCGTCACGCTGGTGCAGCAGGAAGTGAAGCCGAATGAGCGCGTCATGTCAGGCGCGTTGCTGCTGCTGATCATGAACCTGACCGGCCTCGGCTTTGGCCCGACCTATGTCGGCATCATGAGCGACATGTTCAAAGCCACGCATCCGGGGCATTCGCTGCAGATGGCGCTCTACACACTGATCCCGGTGTATCTGATCGCGATCGGGTGCTTCGTCGTGCTGGCGCGCATGCTGCGCCGGGAGGACAAGGCTCGCGCCTGAGGCCTTACTTGCCCAGAGTCATGAAGCCCGCCGCCATGAACTTGGCGAAGCGCTTCTTCACTGCGGGAAAATCCGACGAATGACACAGACCGCCGGACAGGCGGTCGATACGACCGGTTTGCGCGAGGGTGTTCATCAGCGCGCCGGTCACGAAGTGGTAGCCCCAGAAGATGTCTTCGTCCGAGTAGTCAGGCAGAGCGCGTTTCAGGATGCTGACCAGTTTCAGCACAACCGGATCGAAGTGCTCGTCCATGAGCGCCGTGCCTTCCGGCGTGGGGCTGACGCGGGCGCAGAAGGCGGCCCAGTTCATCCAGAGCTCGCCGCCTTCGTAGTAGAGATCGAGGTCGGTATCGAGGAAGGCGTGCAGTGCGCCTTCAACCGTGGGCTTGCTCCCTGCTTCACGCTCGTACTGGTCCAGCGCTTCCATGCGGCGGCTGCTCGTGACGCCTGCTCGGCGTGCGAATACGGCTTCGAAGAGGTTCGCCTTGTCCTTGAAATAGTAGTTCAGCAGCGTGGTGTGGATGCCGACACGCTGGGCGACATCGCGGAGCGTAACGCCATAGAGGCCGCTTTTGGAAAACAGATATTCGGCTGCATCGAGAATCTGCTCAAGACTCTCGGCCCGTTGCTCAGCCTTTGTCCGTCCCGGCCGTTTTTCGGCTGTTCCAGATGACATCCAGAGGTCCTCTCAAAGCCGGACCGAAGCTGTACGCCAAGCGAGAGGCGCATCTGACAGGTCGATCACAGTCACTCTCACAGCAGTGAGTATGTCAGTGGCGGGATACCTCAGAGAGGCCTTTCGTCAAGCATTTAGGGCGTCGCGGACGACGGCGAGCCGCGCCACGCCCAATGTCCCGGCAGGCCCCATGAACAAAGCGTAAGGCCGCTGCTCGCGGCTGGCTGTTTGCCCCCGGGCCACGCTCTCCCGCTTCAGGTATTGGTGGCCTGGGCACGCGATGCTGCGTTCTTCTTCGGAAGCGTGCCTTTACGGGCGCGGCGTATCTCATGCTTTTCGAGATCGGCGATGAGGAGTTTTACATTCCTGGTGTTCGACTTGAAGGCGACGTCGAACAGGTCACCCACGATGGGTAGTGCGCCGACCGCGACGTCGACGCCCCAGTTGGAATACATGCGGGCTTTGGTGAAGCGCGAGACGCCGAGGCGTTTGGCTTCGTTTATAACGTAGAGCCCGATGGCGCCGCTGACGAGATCGCCGACGATGGGGACGATGCCGATGACGGCGTCGAAGCCGAACTCCACCCCGGCGATGGAGAATTGCCTGTCGAGCATCCGCTCGAGACGTTTCAGCCGGTCGATGTCATCTGCGTGTGGGTGCATTCCGCCAGAATGCGCCGGCGCAGATTCCGTTCCGCAGACACAGAGCGCTTGATAACAGGCAGTATCACCAGTGGCTCCCGCGCATCGTCACCTAACTTTTGCGAAGCTGCGACCCAACCGTCATGGGCCTGCGACTTACCCGTCATGAGTGCGGCGTACCCCCCGCCGGCCTGCCCAGAGAGGCGGTGTGGATTCGAAGGGGTGTCACATGAAGATCAAGCTTCTCATGGGAGCGGCCATTGTCGCTCTTACCGCCGGCAGCGCGTGGGCGCAGACGGGCGGGCCGGCTGACCAGCCGTCGGCGGAAACGACGGACAAGAATCGCGACGTGGTCGTGATCATCGGCCAGGGCGAGACGCGTCAGGTGCAGACGCTGACCGAGACCGACCTCAAACTGGAAGCTGCTGGCACGAGCCCGATCAAGCTGATCGAGAGCCTGCCGGGCGTGAACTACACCGCAGCCGATCCGTTTGGCGCCTACGAGTGGGCGGTGAACATCAACATCCGCGGCTTCCAGAAGGACCAGCTTGGTTACACGCTGGACCGCGTTCCGCTCGGCGACATGAGCTATGGCAACTATAACGGCCTGCACATCAGCCGCGCGATCATCTCCGAGAACATCGGTCAGGTTGAGCTGGCGCAGGGCGCAGCTTCGCTGTCGACCGCTTCGACCTCGAACCTTGGCGGCGCGCTGACTTTCAGCAGCCGTGGACCGAAAGATGCGTTCGGCGGCACGGTTGCCGCCACCGGCGGTTCGGAAAACATGTACCGCGCCTATGCTCGCCTCGACAGCGGCGTGGTCGACGCGCTGTTCGGCGCGAAGGGCTACATCTCGTACGCCAAGCAGAGCCAGGACAAGTGGAAGGGCGATGGCCCGCAGAAGCTTGAGCAAGTGAACGCCGGCTTCGAAGTTCCGGTTGGCCCCGGCGTGCTGTCGGGCTTCTATGACTGGTCGAAGCGCCGCGAGACCGACTATCAGGATCTCTCGCTCGAGATGCTGGGCCGCCTCGGCTACAACTGGGACAACATCAAGCCGAACTGGGCGCTTGCCAACCAGGTCGCCGACGTGGGCGCCAACCGCGGTTACACCGGCGTTTGCAACCCCGCCCTCCCGAATGGCTCGACGACGAGTGCGCCCTGCCCGAACCCGTCGGCCGGCACCGCCTGGCCTGCTCCGTTCGCAAACGCGGACGACGCCTATTACGACGCGGCCGGCCTGCGCGATGACCAGCTCGCACGCATCTCCTACGACGCCGACATCACCAACGACTTCTCGATCTCCGCGACGGCTTACCTGCACGAGAACGAAGGCCAGGGCGTCTGGTTCACCCCGTATGTGAACCCGTTCCAGTTCGGCGCTCCGATCTCGGAACGCGCCAACATCTCGTCGGTGTCGGTGCGTACGACCGAGTACGACATGAACCGCTCGGGCATTCTCGGCTCGGCCAAGTGGATGCTGGGCAACCACACGATCGAGGGTGGTGCATGGTACGAGTACAACGACTTCAACCAGGAACGCCGCTTCTACGCCAACACGCGCCAGACCCCGCGCTCGGCGCTGGAATTCATGCGCAACTCCTTCGCGACCCAGTGGTCGTACGCGTATGACTTCGAAACCACGATGTTCTACATTCAGGACACGTGGGACATCACCGACGCCCTGACCGTGTCGGGCGGCTTCAAGTCGGTGTCCGTGGACATGACGGTCGGCACCAACATCAACGGCTTCGCCGCTCCGGCGGCCGGCGCCAACAACAACCTCAACGGCACGATCACGTCGGAAGACAACTTCCTGCCGCAGGTTGGCTTCACCTACGCCCTCGCCGACAACAGCGAGATCTTCGGCGGCTATACCGAGAACATGCGCGCACACACGCTTGCTCCGGCCGCCAGCCAGACGCAGTCGGGCTTCAACTTCATCAAGGCCAACACCTCGCCGGAAAGCTCGAAGACGACCGAGCTCGGCTGGCGCTATCGCAATGGCCCGTTCCAGGGCGTTGCGGCAGCCTACTACGTCAAGTTCGACGACCGCCTGCTCGGCCTCTCCTCGGGCGCTGGCATCATCGGCAGCCCGTCGGTGATCAAGAACGTCGGTAGCGTGACGACCAAGGGTATCGAACTCGCGGGCTCGTACGACTTCACCGACGAGTGGACGCTGTTCGGCTCCTACGCCTACAACGACTCGAAATACGACAACAACGTTGTCGACGCCACGCTGACCGCCCCGATCCTGACGGGCGGCAAGACGGTGGTGAACGCGCCGAAACACCTGCTCAAAGCCGACCTCGGCTATGACAACGGCACGTTCTTCGGCAAGCTCTCGGCTGCCTACACGGGCTCGCGCTACTTCTCGTACGTGAACAACGCGGAAGTGGACGGCTACACGCTTGTCGACCTGACGGGCGGCTACCGCTTCAGCGGCAATGAGATGCTGGACGGTCTCGAGCTGCAAGTGAACGTCACCAACCTGATGGACGAAGAGTATGTGTCGACGGTCGGCACCAACGGCTTCAACACCAGCGCCGACAACCAGACGCTGATGGTGGGCTCGCCCCGCATGTTCTTCGCGACGATCCGGAAGGACTTCTAGTCGAGCCCCTCGACTAGACGGACTTCAGGGGAAAACTAGCGCCGCCGGACCCCACATCCGGCGGCGATTTGTTTTTGGGGCGCTGCGCGCCGGCGGTCGGCGGTCGAGTATCGATTTCAAACACCGTCATTCCCGCGAAAGCGGGAACCCAGGGGAGGCATACACCGCTCTTGCAGCCCCTGGGTTCCCGCTCTCCGCTTCGCTGCGGCGGGAATGACGAGCTTGAATTTCAAACAGCAAATCTCGTTCGCACGGACCGATGTCCTGCGGGATGCTTGGGTTCGTCCCTCCCGATTGGGAGTCGGGGCGCGTGTAGCTGCGCCGTGGGTAGTGCCTGTGCCTGCTTGCGCAGGCTGATGCGCGTCTGCACGCGCCCCGTGATTGGCCGTTCTTC
>Ga0209311_1001632_pt1 | contig 17526 bp, 17 predicted proteins | sample AD_UKC045_MetaG_FD_184417 | JGI IMG/M metagenome (GOLD analysis project Ga0209311, IMG submission 184417) | Active sludge microbial communities of municipal wastewater-treating anaerobic digesters from USA - AD_UKC045_MetaG (SPAdes) (version 2) | ecosystem: Engineered > Bioreactor > Anaerobic >... | reverse complement strand
GCTTATATTTGGTATTACAATCACGAAAGGATTAAGACAAAATTAAAAGGACTGAGTCCTGTAGAGTACAGAAATCAGTCCTTAAGTTTAAACCCAAATTAATGTCCAACATTTGGGGGTCAGTTCAAAGGATGCTTTTTTATTACCGATTCAACGCAACTTTCGCTAGTGAATAAAGCGCCTTTGCGGTAAAATTTATACCCGTCTGCAACAAATCTTGTAAAGCCTTTCCATGACCAAATATGTATTCGTAACCGGCGGTGTTGTTTCTTCTCTTGGCAAAGGCATTGCGGCTGCAAGCCTAGGTGCAATCCTCGAATCGCGTGGTATTAAAGTGACCATGCTCAAGCTTGACCCCTATATTAACGTTGACCCCGGCACCATGTCGCCTTTTCAGCATGGCGAAGTATTTGTGACAGATGACGGCGCAGAAACCGACCTCGACTTAGGCCATTATGAGCGTTTTATTTCGCAGCGCATGGCTAGGCGAAATAGCTTTACCACAGGCCAAATTTACGAAACCGTGATTAAAAAAGAGCGTCGTGGTGAGTATTTAGGCAAAACGGTGCAGGTGATTCCGCATATTACCGATGAAATTAAAAATCATATCAAGCGTGGTGCAGCAGGGGCGGATGTAGCGATTGTCGAAGTGGGCGGCACGGTGGGCGATATTGAATCGCTGCCATTTTTAGAGGCCATTCGCCAAATGGGTTTTGAAGAAGGTCGCAATAATGCTTGTTATGTGCATCTCACTTTATTGCCGTGGATTCCAACTGCGGGTGAACTTAAAACCAAGCCAACTCAGCATAGTGTAAAAGAGTTACGGCAAATTGGTATTCAGCCAGATATTTTGCTGTGTAGGGCAGAGCGCGAGATTCCTGAAGACGAAAAACGCAAAATTGCGCTGTTTACCAATGTGGCTTACGAGGCAGTGATTAGCGCGATTGATTCTGATTCTATTTATAAAATCCCTGGGCTGTTGCACGACCAAATGATGGATGAAATTGTTTGCCACAAGCTCAATATTTTAGCTAAAGCAGCTGATTTAACGGCTTGGAAAAACATCGTTACACGTTTAGAAAACCCTAAAAATTCCGTCAATATTGCTTTTGTTGGTAAATATGTAGATTTAACCGAAAGCTATAAGTCCCTAACCGAAGCCTTAATTCATGCGGGCATACATACAGAATCTAAAGTTAAAATTAACTATATTGATAGCGAAGAGTTAGAAAAATCAGGTACTGGTAGTTTAAAAAACATGGATGCTATTTTGATTCCAGGCGGCTTTGGTGTGCGCGGTACAGAAGGCAAAATTTTGGCAATTCAATTTGCGCGTGAAAACAAAGTGCCGTATTTAGGCATTTGTTTGGGCATGCAACTGGCTGTAATTGAATTTGCCCGCAATGTGGCAGGGCTAACAGGTGCCAATAGCACCGAATTTAATGCCAGCGCGCCGCATAAACTGATCGGCTTGATTGATGAATGGCAAGATGCCACAGGCAAAATCGAGAAGCGTGACGAAAACTCTGACCTTGGCGGCACCATGCGTTTAGGCGCACAAGCTTGCCCAATCGTACAAGGCACCATGGCCGCCAGCATTTATGGTGCGCAAGTGAATGAGCGCCATCGCCATCGTTATGAAGTCAACAATCATTACGTAGAACAATTAAAAGCCGCGGGCTTGGTCGTTTCTGCCAGAACGCCGCGTGAAGATTTATGTGAAATCATTGAACTTCCCAAAGCCACGCACCCTTGGTTTATGGCCTGCCAGTTTCACCCGGAATTTACCTCTAATCCACGTAGTGGCCATCCGCTGTTTATCGCATATGTGAAAGCCGCCTTGGCAAACCAAAAGGCGCACTCTCTGTAAAGGCTAAAGCATGAAATTATGTCACTTTGATGTTGGGCTTGAGCATCCGCTGTTTTTAATTGCAGGGCCGTGTGTGATTGAGTCAAAACAAATGGCAATTGATACGGCTGGGCAATTGAAAGAAATCACTAGCGCGCTGGGTATTCCTTTTATTTATAAGTCATCTTATGACAAAGCCAATCGCAGTTCGAACAAGACTTTTCGCGGCTTTGGCATGGAAGAGGGCTTACGTATTTTAGATGACGTGCGCTCGCAAATTGGTGTGCCAATTTTGACTGACGTGCACACTGAAGAACAAGTGCCACATGTGGCAGCAGTGGTGGATGTATTGCAAACGCCGGCTTTTTTGTGCCGCCAAACAGATTTTATTACCGCCTGTGCAAAATCTGGCAAGCCTGTGAATATCAAAAAAGGCCAATTCATGGCGCCGGGTGACATGAAAAACGTGGTGCAAAAAGCCCGTGAAGCCAATGGCGGCGCAGATAATATTATGGTGTGCGAGCGCGGCGTATCATTTGGCTATAACACGTTGGTATCAGATATGCGCGGGCTTGCCATTATGCGCGAAACGCATTGCCCGGTAGTATTTGATGCCACGCATTCCGTGCAGCAACCCGGTGGGCAAGGGGATAAAAGCGGCGGTCAGCGCGAGCATGTGCCGGTGTTGGCGAGGGCGGCGGTGGCCAGTGGCATTGCGGGTATTTTTATGGAAACGCATCCTGACCCAGCCAAAGCCTTGTCTGACGGCCCTAATGCGTGGCCTTTAGGCAAGATGCATGATTTGTTGGCGGTGTTAATTGACTTAGACCGCTTAGTTAAAAAAGCAGGCTTTGCCGAAATGACTTTATAGGCAATCGCATGAAAAAATTATTGACCATTTTGCTGCTTACATCTCTCACTGGTTGCGGTGATGTGATTGAAAAAGCATCGGATATCATTGATATTTTGAATAAACCAAGCAAAAAACAGATTGTGCAGCATTTGGGTTCGGCCAATTGCCTGAAAGAATATTACGATTATTGGGATTACTCTTCCAATAAAGCGTTTGCAACGTCAAGTGACGAATCATGTGGCTGGAGTGGCTCACATCATGAAACCATTGAGGCCGCAAAAAAAGAAGCAGTAGAATATTGCGAACAGAACCGAAAAGGTGGAACCCCTTGCAAAGTTGTTGATGTTAACGGTCGTTGGTTATAACAATCAGTGATAAAAATGAACGCGTTTTTTGAAAATTAGGAGAAAACCATGAGTGCTATTGTAGATATTATTGCCCGTGAAATACTGGATTCACGCGGAAACCCAACCGTTGAAGTGGATGTGTTGCTTGAAAGCGGCATTATCGGGCGCGCGGCCGTGCCATCAGGCGCATCAACAGGCGCAAAAGAAGCCATGGAGTTGCGTGACGGCGATAAAAGCCGCTATTTAGGTAAAGGCGTGTTGCAGGCAGTTGAAAATGTGAATACAGAAATCACAGAAGCGATTATTGGCCTAGATGCGGAAGAACAAAGTTTTATCGACAAAACCTTGATTGAGCTTGATGGAACTGAAAATAAAGACCGCCTTGGCGCGAATGCGATTTTAGGTGTTTCAATGGCCTGTGCGCGCGCGGCGGCTGAAGAGTCTGGTTTGCCACTGTATCGCTACTTAGGCGGTTCTGGCGCTATGCAATTGCCCACCCCGATGATGAACATCATCAATGGTGGCGCACATGCTGACAATTCCGTTGATATGCAGGAATTTATGATTATTCCAGCCGGTTTGCCATCATTCCGTGAGGCAATTCGTTGTGGTGCAGAAATTTTTCATCAACTGAAAAAAACATTGCATAAAAAAGGCTTGGCTACTACCGTGGGTGATGAAGGTGGTTTTGCACCGAATTTGCCTAGCAATGAGGCAGCGATTCAGTTGATTATGGAATCCATTTCAGATGCTGGTTACGAGCCGGGCCGTGATGTGTATTTGGGTTTGGATTGTGCGAGTACCGAATTCTACAAAGATGGAAAATACCATTTAGAATCAGAAGGTTTAGCACTTTCTTCAGCACAATTTACTGATTATTTGGCCACTTGGTGTGATAAATACCCGATTATTTCCATTGAAGATGGCATGGGTGAATTTGACTGGGAAGGTTGGGAAATTCTCACCAAACGTTTAGGTAAAACCACGCAATTAGTCGGCGATGACTTGTTTGTCACCAACGCAAAAATTCTGCGTGAAGGCATTCAGCGCGGTGTTGCAAACTCAGTGTTGATTAAAGTGAACCAAATCGGCACCTTGACTGAAACATTCCAAACCATTGAAATGGCGAAACGCGCGGGTTACACGGCAGTGGTTTCACATCGCTCTGGCGAGACGGAAGACACCACTATTGCCGATATTTCTGTGGCAACCAATGCGCTGCAAATCAAAACGGGTTCATTATGCCGTTCAGAGCGTATTGCAAAATACAATCAACTCTTGCGTATTGAAGAAGAGTTGGGCGATGCCTCTAGCTATGCTGGCAAAGGTGCGTTCTACCAGCTATTTAAGTAATTCCAAATGCATTCAACCCGATTCGTCGTTGCGCCTTTTTGCCGTACTAATTGTACTGTCTTCAATGGTGCGCCTAGTCTCAGCTTGAATGCAATTGCAATTGAATTTATCTGAATGAAAGCCCTGACGCTCATTTTTGTGGTCCTCATTGCCTTGCTACAGTACCCGCTGTGGCTGGGCAAGGGCAGTTGGCTGCGTGTGTGGAATTTAAATACGCAAATAGCTGCGCAGCAAGAAAAAAATGATGCGTTAAAAATGCGTAACGAAGCGCTCAATGCTGAAGTGCGCGATTTAAAAAGTGGCCGCGCTGCCATTGAAGAGCGTGCAAGAAGCGAGTTGGGCATGATTAAGCAAGATGAAGTCTTTTACCAAGTGCTGCAAAATGAAGTGCCGGCAGCGCCAGCACCACAAAACAGCGCACCATAAACGTCTGTTAAAATTTACCAAGTCATATCGGCGCGTCATCAAAATAACGCAATTAAAGGGTTAATTTAAGTTACAACCTTTTTCGATGCTCTGTGAGCCTTATCAATAAAGGCTTCCAGCACATGTTTTTTCTCTCGGACATTTCTCAATGTAGAAAAGTAACAAATTACTATTCGCCTTGATACTGCAAATACCCGCTTTTCATCGTTTTATTATAACTTTCGACTTCTTTTTGTAACTGTTCTGAGTCTGCGCAAATGTCGATATTTTCAATGCGTAACCCAGTGGCTGCATCAATATTTGTTGATGGTGTTTGATTAAACGTACATGCGTCCTGATTGCGTACTTCGGCTTGATGCACCACAACATTCAGTATGCGTAATACCTCATCTTTAATATCCTGATGAGCGACTTTCTCGCCACCCTGCGTGATGAGTTGCTCAACAAGGGCACTATGGCTGTTCGCCAAGGTTTCGCGCGTTCTATTTGCAATAGCGCGGCTTTCTAATTTATCTGCCGCGCCCAAGCTGATTTTGCTCTCTGGTAGATTCACTTGTGGTGCAGTGGCTGCTACGACAGGGCTGGGCTGATGCTGCGCGCTCAATTCAGCCGGTAGTTCTTTGCTGGCAGCATTTGATTCACTCACGCTCGTCTGACTGGCTTCATGTGCGGCTTTTTCTAGTGGTTTTACAGTCTCAGCATCTTTGGAAACGCTCTTTTTACCAGTCAATTTTTCTTCGATGACATTGCCTTTGAGACGTTTAGTTGGCGTTTCGCTATCAAATTTATCCTGCTCGTTTAGCGTCGCTATAGGTTTTTCTTGGGCGAAATCATTTAATTGTTCTTGTGCAAGCGGGGCGGTTGCAGGCGCAATTTCAGCATCTTGACTGACTGGTGCTGGCGCACTGGCGGCCATTTCAGTGTGTGCTGCATTTTGGTTACTCGTTTCAGCCGTAATCCAAACGTGCTCTTCAGGATGCTGTTGCCACGCCATGAACACCACCAGCAGAACGGTGGCAACGCTACCAATGCCAGCCCATTGCGCTTGAGATAGTTTTCCATAAAATAACCAGTGCTGCAATCGTTGAAGTTTGCTTGGTTGCGGCACAGTGGCTTTTTTCGCATATTGCAGAACAGCATCACGCACATGGACATTAGGTTGCACATCACGGTCTGGCGCGTGCTGTAAGGCGGTTTTGAGATGCTCGTCTTGCAGATGCATTAGCTTTGGTCTTTCTCTATCATCGGGTGCAGATATGCGCCCATGCATGCACGCAGTTTGCCAAGCGCGTAGCGTAGGCGGCTTTTTACAGTTTCAAATTCTGCACTCAATACTTGTGTCATTTCATCCAAACTTAGGCCGTCTTCATGGTGTAATAAAAAGGCAGCGCGCTGCAGTGCAGGCAAGCCTTCTAAACAATCTAACAATTGTTGCCCAGCCTTGCGCCAAAACGCCTGCTGTTCAGGTTGTTCGGCGGTGGAAGCGGGCCATAATTGCCATGGGGATTCACTATTATCATCCAGCCAGCCATCATCCACAGAGATTTCACGGCCATTTTTGCGCAAAATATCCACAGCACGGTGATGCGCCAAAGTAAATAGCCAAGTTTTAAAACTGGCGTTTTCTTGTGCCTGCCAAGTGCTTTTTGCGTCTACCAGTTTCATCCACGTGTCTTGAAAAATGTCATCCGCATGGATGGCAAGTGATTGCCCCAGCACACGCCGTACATAGCGGTAAAGCGGCTTTTCATGCCGCGCATACAGTAGCGCAAACGCTTGTTGTTTACCTGCGCAAAACTGCTGCATTAGGGCTTCATCAGAAAGTAAATCATGCATGTTTGCAGTTTGGCATTTGCTGATTAAACGGTCAACTGGCGGCAATGGGGTTAAATCATCAAAAATATTTATGATTGAATGGTTAACTTTACGTTCAATTTAGCTTCGAGAAAAAAATTATGCTCTGCGAGCCTTATAAATAAAGGCTCGCAGAGCATCGAAAAAGGTTGCGCTGTAAATTGGCGTTTATTAATAGATTTTAAGTTCGTTACGCTATTGCTGTGAGTGCCAATGTTTTATCAAAACTATTCCAATAAAAAAGTTTTATTCTGGCAGCCTAGCGTTCAAAAAAACAGAAAAACGTTGAAGAATTTACCCATTGTGATTAGTGAGTTGCAGCATCAAACGAATAAGGTAGCGGCTGTATTTGTAATGCAAGGTTGTTCCAAAACACAGTGCCTTCGGCCAATGCCTCTAAGCGAACTTCTGCCAGCACATCATAGCCGCCGCTTGGTGCGGGCGCGCTACGTACAACTTTACCAACCGCGTCATTATTTTGGTTTGTAACATCATTGCCAGCCTGCGGTGGCGTGCTGGTGGCAATGTGCGCAAGTTGCGTGCGGCGTTTCACTTTGCCTAAATAGTGAGTGCGGGCGACAATTTCTTGGCCGGTATAGCAACCTTTTTTAAAGTTGATTGCGCCTAAACAATCTAAATTGACCATTTGCGGCACAAATTCTTCTTGCGTAGTCACCACAATATCTGGAATGCCCGCCTGAATTTCTAACCATTCCCAGCATGGTTTACCTACGGGTTTGCAGCTGGTTTTGAGCGTTTGCCATATTGTTTTGATTATTTCAGTTTGGCCAACAATCTCAAAACGGGGTAGCACGCCTGAAAGACGAATAAGCGTTGCGCCATCTGTATGGCTGGTTTCATAAGCGTGCTGTGGAATCTGCGTGAAAAAACTGCTTAACAATTGTGGCACATCGTTACCGCTTAGGCCAACGCTAACAGTGTTGTCAGAAATATTATTGATGTGTACTTTTGATCGCATCACATACATTTTGAGGCGTTTAGCGATGGGTTCGGCCAATTTGTGGTTAAGTTGCAAATGCAGTTTTTTGTTAAATTTAAAGGCAAGAAACAATGCCAGCAAACGCCCTTTGGGGCTGCAATAGCCCGTGTAATGTGCATGATTATCGCTCAACAATTTAACATCATTTGTGACCTGACCTTGTAAAAAAGCCAGCGCATCGTCACCACTGATTTCAAGCAAATCAAGATGGGATAAATCGCAAATAATATTGTCAGTGTGTGCATAGGCGAGCTCTTTTTCAGTGTTGCCAAAAGAACTAATCGTGCCATTACTAAACACAGCACCTTTAATAAATAGAAACTCCTGCCAATCGTTGTTTGCCATGTGATACTCTAAAATAAAATTGATATTGTTCATTATAACGTGAAGCCACTTAACCTGACATTCCATCCATCGCGCATCATGCTCTGCATGCTGATTGCAGCCGCGCTATTTTTTGCTAGCATGTTATTTGTAGTACCAATCGCATGGCGATATTGGTCAGCGTTTCGGTGGATATTATTGGCTTTTATTGTGCTGGTGACGATTTATGTTATTGCAAAAAATGCGTTATTAAGCCTGCCTTGGTCTTATGTGGGGCTGAGTATTGAAAGCAAAAACCAACTGCAGTTACTGCGTAAGGATGGTACGCGCTTGGACGTTTTGGTACGGCCTAGTACGACAGTGACTGCTTTTTTGACGGTGCTAAATGGTCAGGTAAAATCTCCTACACTGCTAGAGAAAATTTTTACACTGCATGTGTTGATATTGCCTGATACGCTTAATGCTGAAGATTATCGCCAGCTTAGAGTTTGGATGCGTTGGGCTAAAGTTGTGCAGAAATAAAAGCAGGTGGCTGTTTGCTTGCTATGTCTTTTTTTACAAAACGGCTAAACGGCACATAAGCCAACAACAGGAATAAGCCAGCAAGCCCAGCCAATGCTGATGAAAGTGACCAAGGCGCCCATTCACGCCGTGCGGGCTTTTGTTTTTTCATGGCGGATTGTAGTGTCATGTATGTATCACCGCGTACATACGTTGCACCGATTTCTTTCGCCATGGCTTGCAAGGTGGCTTCAGAAAGCTTGGATAAATACCGGTCGTTGATGTCTTCAGCGATGTCTTTTTTGCGATTCAGCAACCCCGCCGCCGCAATCGGTGCGGCGCCAGGCGCTAATTGCATACTTTCATGAGACCAATAGCCTAGTAGCTGATTTTTTTCAGTAAATTTTGGAATGGCCGCACCTTTTTCACTGCCAATGCCTACCAAAAGCCAGCCATCAGCATTTTGCAAGGTGGATAAATCACGCGTATTAAAAGCATGTAATTTAGGTGCTTCTTCACCGTCACTAAAAAAAACTACCTGCGCCGGTTCAGGGAAGTTACTCACCACGCGCGAGGTGGACAGCATGCTTTCACGCACGCGGCTGTCGGCTGTCCAAGCGTTTCGCCAGTCAATGTGGTCCAGTGTATCTTGTATGGCAGAAAAATTACTGCAGACTTCTATTGGTAAATACAAGGTGACGATATTAACCCCTGAAAACATGCCTAAGCCCACTTTGGTGTCGCAGGGCAGGGATGAGATGGTTTCACGCAATAATTGTTTGGTATGGTCTAACCGGCTGGCAGGTTTGCCATTCACCTGCATGTCCACCGCATTCATGCTTTGCGTAATATCGACAATAAAAAAATAACTATGAATGTCATGCTTAACGGGCACGCTTGGCTTTAACAAAGCGAGTAACAAAAGCGTCAATACCGCCAACAACACCAATAAATCTTGATGTGCGGCTAACTTCTTATAATATTGACGTTTTGCCATCGCTTAGTTATGTAAAGTGATTGTCATGAGCAATGCTGGCTTCATTGTGGCTCAAGTGTGTACGTTTGAATTCCTTTTTATATAGCCGCAGTGTGCTCGCCATTTGTTGAATTGGGTGCTTTGTAAAATAAGCCCACAGTAACAATAACCCAGCCAAAGTCGCAAACACCCAGCTCAAATTAAAGGGTGCAACATCACGGCGGGCAGGTTTTTGTGTTTTCATCGCATCTAGCAGGGTATGTATGTTGTCTCCATTAATATATTTCGCACCAATTTCTTTAGCTACTGAGGTTAAATATTCGGCATCTAACTTTGAAATGTACCGATCATTTGCGCCAGCCACGTTGTCATCGCGCGTCCCTAAGGTAGATTCAGAAATTTGCGCAATCCCCGGCTGTAAGGCAAAACTCTCGTTTGACCAGTAACCAATAACTTGATTTTTGTCACTTAGTTTAGGAATCGCTTCACCTTTTTCAGAACCCACGCCAACCAATAACCAGCCATCTGCACCCTGAAAATTGGTTAAATCTTTGGTGTTAAAAGCATGCAGTTTCGGGGCTTCCTCACCGTCAGTAAATAACACTACTTGTGCCGGTTCAGGAAAGCTGCGAATCGTTCTGGAAATTCCATATAAACTTTCTCGAATACGGCTGTTGCCAGACCATGCTGTGCGCCAATCTAAGTGGTCAATCGTGTCTTGTATGGCTGCAAAATTTTCACAAACTTCAATCGGGTTATAAAGTGCGGCAACGCTGTTGCCCGCAAATAAACCAATACTCACTTTTGTGCCGCAAGGCAGTGAAGATACCGTTTCATGCATCAGTTGCTGAGTGTGAGCAATACGCGCGGAAGGTTTTCCATTCACTTTCATATCCACTGTATTCATGCTTTGTGAAATATCAGCAATCAGCAAATAGGTGTAAATGTTATGCTTTATCGGCACCGTGGGCTTAAGCAGCGCGATGATCAAACATAGCAATGCACCACTAAGCAGTGCCGTATCACGATTTTTTTTAAAATAAATGAACCAGGATTTCATTTAGTTACTTTCAAATCTTTTGTTATATTAAGGTAAACCATTGGGGATGTTGCCCAGTATTAAACCTGGGGTATCAGAATCTCCTACACCTGGAGTTGGGTTTTCAGGTAATAAAGTAATCACGCGGTCAAGATTTCGGCGTGTTCCCCAATGTTGATTATCTGCTTTCAGCGCCTGTTTATAAGAGCTGTGCGCCTGCATGAGTAGGTATTCAACCTCATCTCTAATTTTAGAATCATTACCGCCGCTCACTTGCAGTGCTTTTAAAAAGAACATATTGCCAATATTGTGCTGTACTGCCGCGCGCTGGCTTAGAGTGCCTTTTTGTGTAAGTTGTGAATACAAAAGCGTAGCCTCTTTAAAGCGCTCATTTTTTGCCAACCAATAGGCAGTGGCATATTTTGCTTCAAAACTTTGCTTATCAGTTTGCGGGTTTTTACCAGTACTGACCGCCAGATTAAATGCCTCAATTTGGCGAATACGGTTGAGTTCATAGGCAAGCCCAGCGCCGCTTGCAAGTGCAGTGAGCACAAGTAAAATAGTGATTTTTTTAACACTAAACCAATGTCTAATCGTGGTTAGTTTCATGCTTTTGTGCTCCAGGTTTTTACTTCTAAATATTTGACAGCTAAGAGAAGCGCAATCATTAAGGTTGCCAGTAAGTAGCAAAGCTGGGTGAAATCTCGCCCAGGAATTTTTTCCATATATTTAATGGGTTTCTTCTCTTTTTGGTCGATATCTGCAATGGCGACTTCAAGTGATTTCGGGTTTTCAGCCTCATAGGCCTGAAAAGGAGTGCGCAATTGCTTAAAGTAGTAGTAAAGCTCTACTTCTGTGGGGAGCGCTTCTTCGTAATTTGATTCATACTTGGTGTCAAAAATACTTACGCCGCCCGGTTGCCTCAACACAATCCAATACAGTGAAATGTTAAAGCGTTGTAACCAGTCACGTAATTTTTGCTGAACTTCTGAGCTCACGCGACCGGCACCGTCTGAAATTAAGATAATGGCGCGCGAACCTGAATCTGGCACTTTTTCAAACAATCCGACAGCACTGGTCAGGCCACCACCAATATTAGTTTGAAAGAGGGAGTTACCTGCAGTGGCTTTGATAGCGCCTAAAATTGCCTCGCGACTTTCGGTGAGCGGTAAAACGTACATGGCAGAGTTACTAAATGTAATCACACCTATCATGTCATTTTGGCGCTTGCTAACAAAGTCTGACATGATTCTAGCCGCAGCAACGGATTTGGTTTCGCCCACACGACCTTCAGCAGTGCCGCCAGAAAATGGGTCATCCATACTGGCGCTTCTATCAATTACCATGCCGATTTGTGCCCCAACACCGATGCGCTCAACTTTTTGCTCCAAGCTATGTGGGCCGGCTAAGCCAAATATAATACAAACCAGAGCAAGTGACGCCAAAATTTTCAGCAACAATCCAATGAGGTTTGAAAGCGGGTCGGGTGGCAACATGGCCACCCATGAATAAGTGCGGGTGTGTGAACGCTCAAGCAATATTGGTAATAAAGCAAGCGGGAGCAACCACAATAATAATGGATGATTAAATGCCATTACGCATTAGCCTTTTGCTTGTTTTCAGGGCGCAGGCCACGTTCGCAATCACGTAATTGACGGCAAAACTTTAACAACCAAGCTTTTGGGCTATCATCGAGATGAACAGTGGCATTCGGTTCAAAAAAGACTTGTTTAGATAGGTTAAAAAACTGTTCAATTTGGCTGCTTGCTGGCGCAAAAGCGGGTTTTGAGGTGACAAAGTCCGCGATATTGCTAGCAAACAAACTATTTCCAGCGGTGCGATTGAGCGATTGATGAACACGTGCCACTGCAGTTTGCAAGCCTTCAGCGCTATCAGGCATTTTACGAATATCACGGTATGCTTTTGCAAAAGGGCCTCCCATTTTTGGTAACCATGCATAAGCGCCAAAAATATAAAGCAATCCAAGAAGTGATACACCCAACAATACTGCAAGTAAGGTTAAGTTACGTTTTTCAGGGCTCGCATCTAGCAATAGTGGTGGAACGAACGGGCTCATGTCTTCGTTTAGTTTTACCTGCCCAAAAATAGAAAGTGGTGAAACGCGGAAATCAAAAAACGGGATGCGTAGCTGGAAAACTTCCTTAGTTTGTAAGTTCCTCACTTGCAGTATTTCTGCTTTCAACGAGGCGTGTTTGACAGTTTTACCTGCAGTAAAAACTTGGTAGCGTAAATCTAGTGTGTGCGTTGCACTATCCGCCTTTTGTTTTTCTTTTGTTTGAATATCCACTAGCTCGACACCAATTAACTGGCCTTTCCAGCGATGTTCGTATCCTACGATTGGCAGCGATTCTTTAACGAGTTCGTAAGGCTTTTTAATGGTGATGACTACATTTCTATCCAGCGTATCACCCACCACATAACCCGCATCGCGCGTGGGGTTGGTCTCAACAATGGTGACAAAGTTTGGGTCTACATCAGGCAATGGTTTTATATCTGCCATTGCAGTGGGTAGATGAAGTGTCAGCGCCAGCACGATGCCCTGCATCACTCGTAACAGGTAGGCACTTGGTTGGGGCATTGGGGCTTTTAATAGAGATATATTCATAGGTTAAGCTGCCACATATTGGTGAAAGTATTCTGATAACAGGTCGGCGTCAAAGCTGTTTTCTACAAAAAACGGCTGCATGTCGTAGCGTAAAAATAAGTCTTCTATTAATTTTCGCCGTTCCACAAAGCCTCGTAAAATGCGTTCGCGGTATTCTTTACGTAAAAATAGGGTACGTTTAGCGCCCGTCTCAGGGTCGGTTACGCTCGTAATGCCAAACTCAGGTAAATCTGCGTATTCTGAAGTATCCCAAAGAACGACTGGTACTATATGGTGGCGCTGCATCAACACGAGTGACTCTTCTAAATCGCTAATTGGCATATGGAAATCTGAAACCATAAATATCAACGACCGCTCTCTGGGCAAGAGTCTAACCGTATCCACAATGCCGTGGCTACCAACTTCAGCAGGTTCGTAATTTCTTAGGTTTTCAGCCATTTCGATGAGGGTATGCGGTCTGGCAGAAAGTGTGCATAACCAGTCTTCACGCAGCACATCATCAAAACCGATAAAGCCTACTAAATCGCGATTATGCGTGACTGATTGCGCTACTGACTGACTGATATCTGCCGCAATTTCAATTTTTTTACGCGTGCTGCCATATTGCATTGAGCCGGACATGTCGCAAATTACAAACACCGGCGTGACGCTTTTTTGGTTAAAAATACGTACGTGTACCTGCTCCATCGGGTCGCGTATGGTTTGGCGAATATCAATCCGCCGCGGGTCAGGGTATGAAAGCAGGGTGGTATGGCCACGAAACTCCATGCCCATCCCACGCTGGTTACTTTTGTGCCTACCAGGACGGCGCGAACGTGAACGCCACGCAATATGGTAGGTAAATTCTTTTATAAATTCTTCAGACATCAGCGTCGCAGTAGTTAAGTTGATATTTGATTGTGGCTGAATAAAATCAAGGTGCCGCAATGCTATTGACGATACCGCTTAACATTTCACGCGCAATTTCTGTGCGGCGCATTTCGTACACCGGGCTAAATACCAAACGGTGCGCCACGGTGGAGTGGAACACATCATGAATATCTTCTGGTAACACAGCAGTGCGCTCATTCAGCCAAGCATTCACACGTGCTGCGCGCAATACCATCCCCATGCCACGTGGGCTGGCGCCCGATAACACTAAACGCTTCATATCCACGCCTGAAACTTTTACGCCGTAATCGGTTGGGTTTTTAGTTGCACGCCAAAGTTTAAGTACGTAGCTACGCAAGGCTGGACTTGCAGAAATGCTGTTTTGCAACATGGCACCAAAGGCGTTGAGTTGGTCAAACTGCAAAATGTTTTCTGGCACATTGCCCACTAGCGTATCTACATCATGAAAGCGCGTGTTAAACACTAACTCTTCCATAATATGGTCATCATTTGGCACCACAATTGGAATTTCCATCATAAAACGGTCTCGTGCTGCAGATGGAATATCGAACGTTTCTTCTTTTTCTACTTGGTTACGGTCAGCAAACACCAGCATGTGTGGAAAGTGATGCTCTTTATTGAATGCCGTTAAAGTGCGTTCCGCCATCACGCGCAATAACAGCGAGTGCACTTGCGGACGTGCGCGGTTAATCTCGTTAAAGAAGAAAATAGAAAGATTTTCACCAGATTGCAGTAGCGGGCCTGCGCTCACGTGCGGTTTGCCGTCTTCACCCAAATAAGTGTGATACACCAAGTCATTGGGCATTAAATCAATTGTACCTTCAATACGTTGATAACCGCCGCCAATACCGCGTGTAAATGCACGAAGCAGCGTGGTTTTACCTACGCCCACATCGCCTTCAAGCAACACATGTCCACGCGCAAAAATTGAAGTGGTAATTAAACGAATCGGTGATTGTTGACCTACGACCACTTTATTGACCTCAGACTCTAAAGTAAGTGCGTGTTTGCGCCAGTCAGTTAGTTGCGTATCGCTCATTTGAAGTGTTCCCCAAAGTAAATTGTAATTGTGTAATTTGTTAAAATTTTGTAACAGAATATGTCAATTGTAAATTAATTACTATAGCCCGAGTAGGGTCCAGTTTTTTTAATTTTTTTCTACAGGTATGTAAAATTTATTATTTAACTAAAGTAAGAATATAAACTAATTCAACAGAAAAATATACAGGTCTGTATATTTTTTAATGCCAACGGTCTATAAAAAAATGGGACTCAAATGGGATTACTTTTAATAAACTGTAAATTTTAATCATCACTTATCTGATTTCATTGAAATAACTCACACTAAGTGAGACACTTTGCTTAAATTAAGCAAACCCAAAGTGAGATAATAATGATAAAAACATCCGCATCACTCTTTTTCAGTTTGACTTTCAGTTTACTTGCCCAAGCTGCGCCAGACCTAGACCAAGCCACGAAAAACCCCAACAACTGGGCATACCCACGTGGTCAATACAACAACCAAGGCTATAGCGAACTGAGTCAAATCAATGCACGTAATGTCAAAAATCTCAAACTCGCTTGGACATTTAGCACAGGCGTTAATCGTGGTCACGAAGGCGCACCTTTGGTGATTGATGGCGTAATGTATCTACACACCGCCTTTCCTAATAACGTCTATGCACTGGATTTAAACAATGACCAAAAAATTCTATGGTCTTACTTTCCTAAACAAGACCCGAACACCCAAGCCGTACTGTGCTGCGATAACGTTAACCGTGGTTTAGGCTTTGGCGATGGCAAAATATTTTTACAACAGAATAATGGCGTATTAGTAGCGCTCGATGCCAAAACAGGCAAAGTGGTTTGGCAAGTACAAGTCAACGACCCTAAAACAGGCGCCACCAATACTAATGCTCCGCAAGTGATTAAAGACAAAGTACTGACTGGCTGTGCGGGTGGTGAGTTTGGTGTGCGTTGTTTTATGGCAGCGTATTACTTAAAAGATGGCACATTGACTTGGAAGGCTTATTCCACGGGCAGTGATGCCGATGTATTGATAGGTGATAGCTTTAACAAAAATAACCCGCAATATAGCGCCTTAAGTGTGTATGAAGATGTGAATGGCGGCAACAAACAAGGTGGTTCATTTAAACCATTGCCCAATGAGCAACTTAAAATTGCTGAAAAAGAACTCGGCATTCGCACATGGCTAAAACCACAACAAGAAAAAGACGGCTGGCAAAATAGCGGCGGCGCGGTCACAGGTTACTTTAGCTTTGATGCTAAGACTAACTTAGTGTATTACGGCACAGGTAACCCCGGAGTATGGAATCCCGATGTACGCCCCGGTGACAACAAATGGGCCAGCAGCGTATTTGCCAGAGATGTGGACACAGGCCAAGCCAAATGGGCAATGCAAACCACGCCGCATGATGAGTGGGATTATGATGCGACTAATGAGGTGATACTGTTTGAGAATAAAAACAAAACCTATGCCACACAGATTAACAAGAATGGCTTTATTTATACTTGGCAGGCCGATAACGGCACCTTGATTGCGGCAGAGAAAGTGCATCCGTTTGTGAATTGGGCGACCAGTGTGGATTTGAAGACGGGCGTGCCTGCTAAGAACTCAGCTCTATCAATTCACTTGGAACAGCAGACCAAGAATGTATGCCCTGGCACTCTTGGAATAAAAGGTATTCAACCAGCAGCGTATTCACCCAAAACTCAACTCTTATATGTTCAGCAAAATCACTTATGCAACCATTACAATATAGAAAATCCTTGGCCAAGCTTTCCTGGTCAACCATGGTATAACGACGTAGAGGGTTGGTTTGCTGGGCCTGATGGCGTTTATGGTGGATTGTCTGCTCGAGATCCAATCACTCAAAAAATTATTTGGTATAGAAAATCACTATATCCACCTAACGGTCTTTTAGTAACGTCATCAAATCTTATTTTTTATGGTCAGATAGACAGATGGTTTAAGGCGATAGATGCCGAAAATGGAAAAGAACTATGGAAGTTTCAAGTTGGCTCGGGAGTTATTGGCAACGCATTTAGCTATAGCAATAATGGCAAACAATATATTGGCATACTTTCTGGGAATGGGGGAATTACTAGTATTGTTACAAGAATGCAGCAAAGATACCCTACTCGTGATTTCGGAGGCGGGCACGGAGCTTTTGAGCAAGTTGATAGACATAATGCAAAAATTGGTGGCGGTGCACTTAACATCTTCAGCTTATAAAGCTTCACATATTGTCTAGACTCCCATCTGCGCGGGGGTGCCTATAAAAACAATAAATGGGGTCAGACACTCATGGCACTAGGTTAAGCAATCTTTGACCAATTATTAAGTCACGCGCCTCTTGTCGTGGCATGGTTAATAGCGGAAGCTTTTTTGGTCGCCGCTTCTTCGCACGGGGCTCAATTCGGCTAGGTCTCTGCGGTAACTTCAGCGTTGCAATACAGGCTGTGA
>Ga0209311_1001616_pt1 | contig 17645 bp, 10 predicted proteins | sample AD_UKC045_MetaG_FD_184417 | JGI IMG/M metagenome (GOLD analysis project Ga0209311, IMG submission 184417) | Active sludge microbial communities of municipal wastewater-treating anaerobic digesters from USA - AD_UKC045_MetaG (SPAdes) (version 2) | ecosystem: Engineered > Bioreactor > Anaerobic >... | reverse complement strand
TGGAAGATCAGTAAAGAATACGAATCTCGTCGAATCCGATTTTTGTCGAGCTTCCTTCGCAAGTAGCGTCGGTCAGCCAGGTATTGCGAATATCGTAATAGTTTCCGGTCTGGATCCACGTATCGTAATAAGCGCTTTGATTTATCGTCCAGGTATGCGTGCTGGCTCCGTTGTAGGTCATGGTGTATGGAGCCCGGGTGGTTGTCGCATTGACCGCCGGTACGAAAGCGTAATGCACTCCGTATTGAGCCGAATCGATGTTATTCCATTGAGCCTGGTTGCTCACGGAGCACCCGTTGTTGTAAGTCCATCGCATACTGTTGGGACTGCAGCTTCCGCTGATGTGTCCGCAATAACCGGCGTTGGTCGTGGTGTGCCAATATTGGGAGGGACCGTATTCCGTATAATAGGAACCGCTGCTGGCGTAGTTATAGGTTCCGGAAAGAGCAAACGCCGATTTGACGCCGCCGGCAAGCAATGCGACCATCGCGATCATCGAGAACAACATTGCCCGCTTTGATGCTAAAGTTCTCATATTTTTGTTTTGAGATTAATGTTTAAAATTCTTGCCGCTAGAGACCGAGCGTATCGGTGTAGCTCAGCAAGTCGCCACCGCGGGAAAGCCCGACCTGAATAAAAGGATGCATATCCTCGATTTCCCGTGACGTATCTTCCCAACGGAAGAAAAAGTTCACGCCTTCTTTATCGCCGACTTTGGCAACAAGATCATCCAGCTTTACTTCGGGAGCATTCTTGGTGATAAATTCCCGAGCCATCGTTTCCAATTCGCTTTTCGAGTAACGATTCGTGGTGTCGAATTTCTTGGGCTCTTGTCCTATCTCAAGCGGACGGGGACCGAATTGAATAATTCTGTTATTTCGCGCGTCCACCTCGTACTGATCGTAATCGGTCGTGTAAACCTCTTCCATCACGCCGGTGTTATATACGGACTTGCCGGTATGCTTGTAATCGACAACCAGGTCTTGTTTGTCGGCAAATTTTTTGATTTCAATGACAGCTTTTTGTCTTTCGCTTTCCGGCCGGTCGGTCAGGGCGTCTACTTCCGCCATTGTTTCATCATGCAACTTTTTCATTTTATCCGCCGATTCTCCCGCGAACACTTTGCCCTGAGGAGTGTCGACGAGCTGACCGTTTTTTTGCTCGTTCTCCGATGCGACCCTCAATTTATCCAATAAAGATTGGATTTTTTCCTGCGCGGTCTTTCCGCTTTCACTGGAAGCGAAAGCGCTCGCCGCGCCGACAGTCTTGACTGAAAGGATGAGAATAACAAGCGGCGGTAATGTTGGAATTGGCGATACATCTCCATCCGCTCTTTTTACGGTTGGTAGCGGAGATCTTTTTCAAGTCAATTCTTCCGGACAAATTGCGGCTGTTGCCGGCTACACGCAAGGGAGCGGAAATTTTTCAATTTCCGGTTCGGGAACATTCGGAACAGGAACAGGAGCGATTTCACTTAATGGCGATACAACAATAGCCGCCGGAAAAAATTTTACGTTAGCTATGGGTACTGGAAAATTCTTGCAAATCTATTCAGGAGTTGAAACAGCTGCAACAATATCGGCTAACTCTCTGACTAGTGGAAACATTCTTTCCTTGACTTCCAATTCCACTGCCGCAGCAGCAGGCAACACCGGTCTTAATATTGCAATTTCCGGAGCTAATGCAACAAACGGAATTACGCGCTACGGACTGCAATCAGCGGTGACTGCCACCAATGCAACTTCTGGAACAAATGTGGCCGGATATTTTTCCGCATCAGGAGCGACAACTGCAAATTATGGACTTATTGTCGCCAGCGGTAATGTTGGAGTCGGGGTTACTGCGCCAGCATATAAATTTATGGTTGACTGGAACGGAGATGGAACCAATAGCGCTTATGTGGATAATTCAAATGCTTGGACAAATGGCAGTGCTGACTATGCCGAATATTTTTTCACTAAAGACACTGATTTGCAAGCGGGTGAAGCCGTGTGTGTTGATTCTGAAAATGATAATGCGGTCAAACGTTGTCAAAACTCTGGAGACAATGATATTATAGGGATCATTTCCACGAGCCCTTCGGTTCTCGGAAACGCGCCAATAGGAAGAGACAAGGATCCGAATTATGTGAAAACTGCTATGCTGGGCCAGATTCCGGGGAAAGTATCAACTGAAAATGGAGAGATTGAAATCGGTGACAATATGACTTCAGCGGAAATTCCCGGCTATATGCGCAAAGCCAACGCTGGTGAATCAACCGTGGGTGTGGCTTTGGAAAATTTTGATGGAACGAAAGGCACGATTCAAATTTTGATTTCCAGAAGAAATCAAAGTTTGACGGTGGAAAAGGTGGAACAAGCCGTTTCAGAAAATATTGCCAATATGGACATCAAAGACAAGGTGGATAATATTATGGCTGAAGCCAAAGAAAATCTGGATATGCAGATAGAAAGCACTGGTCAGAGTTTAAAACAAATCCAAAATGATTTTGTTCAACAAGACAGTGCTGTGGCAGCTCTTCAGGAAATGCAAATTAAAATTCAAAAGCAAGTGGATTTAATTGCTGAGCAAGCTGAAACAGCTGCTGATTTTATTGACAGTCTTAAAATTAGCGGCATTGTCTATAAGGATGCTCTGGGAAATTTGAATCTGCTTAACGGCAAAATTTTAGCCAAGGATATTGAAGTAGAAAACAGTATTAAAGCCAAAGACATTGAAGCGGAAAATAATTTAAAAGGAAAAAACATAGAACTCAGCAATGATGTTTCCGGAACCGGAAAAATAAAAGGCGGGGAATTGAAATCCGAACCGATTTTGACCAAAGAGGCGGAAGAAGGAGCTAAAATCTATATAACAGCCAAAAACTCGACAGAAGGAAAAACTTTGTATTACGATGAAAAGGAAATAAAAAACAAGGAAAGTTTTGTGGTGAGAATAGATTCTCCGGCACTGGAAGAAGACAAAGACATAGAATTCAACTGGTTGATCATTAAGTAAATTATGAAGAATTTTTTGGAAAAAATCACGAAAATGAAAAAAGTGGCGATCATTGTCGCTATTGTTTTAATGTGTCTAGTCATTTTCTCGCAAACAGCTTTTGGGAAAAAAACCTGGGGATGCGCCGAAGTTTTTTTTGAAAAATCCATAACGGAATATAAGCTTGAAAAAATAAAAAATATGGGTGTTTCAAGCGTGGATTCGGATGCTGATGCTAATTTTATATTGAAACATTTCAAAGAATTCAATAATACTGATGATTTGAAAAATATTACCAGGGAAGACCTAAAAAAAATAAAAATAAGAGAAGCAAGGGTGGCCGATTTGCCAGCTATAATCAGTATTCACAATAAGGGCTTGAAAAAAGGAGTATGGTGCGATTTGCCCTATAAAATCAGCGCTTGGGCGGCTATCAAAGAATATCAGGAATTGAAAAAGAAATATGGAAAAGAAAATATTTATGTAAGAGTTGCGGAAATTGACGGAAAAATCGCGGCTGTCATGTCAGGTGCTGAATATCAAGGCAAAGCGATCAATTTGATTACTTTTGTTAATGTCGACATCCCTCAGAAATTATGGTCGGAAACGATAATAAAAATTGCCACGAACTTTTTTGAATTAGCCCGCAGTTTGGATCTTGAAATAGTGGAAGCCAGAATTGCCAAAGGAGTTTGGCTGGAAGGTTTTATGCGCGATGTCATCAAAGCGGAAAGCTTGCCGGATGGCGTTTGGCATATAGACAGGGATTATAATTTGAGCCGAACCTGGACCGCAGAGGATTATAACTATGACAACGACGCGGTGAAAATCAGGGAAGAAAAAAATACCAGAGGAGAAGATCCAAATTTAAACAGTCAGCCGATCGATGAAGAAAACGGAAAGATTGTCAGCCAGACTGAAATTTCCGACACATTCAGGAAAAAAGACGGAACGCGGGAAATGCTTATTTATCCTTCACCTGTCAATATTAAAATTGACGGGAAATGGGTAAAAATTGATGATTATCTGAAAAAGCCGGAAGAAATGGCGGAAGATAAATTGGAAAACGGAAAACAATATCAGATGAAACCTTTTGATGTCTATGCGGGAGCGGACGCGGATAATAAAAATATCATTAAATATAACAATGAAGGCAACCAGATAAGTTTTTCTTTGGAAAGTATGGCTTATAGGGATCAGAAAAGAAACATTGTTTTAGCCAAGGCAGAAGTTGGCAATTTCGAATATTCCTATAAATCCGGAATGTTCAAAAATATTTTAAGTGGAGTGGATCTGAAATATCACTCAACCAGAAACGGAATCAAGGAAGAATTGTTTTTCAATAGCCCGGAAATTTTAAAAAATATTGCTGATCCGAATTATTTTGGCGGAAAAATTATTTTGAAAACGAGAATCGATATTTCAGATGGAATTATTCCGGAATTACAAAATAATCAGATATTTTTCAAAAAAGACGGCCAAAATATTTTTTCCACTTCCCAGCCGTATATTTATGATCAGGAAAAAAGAACTTTTCAGGTTGAAAGCGAACTGAAAAAAGAAGGAGATTTATATTATTTGGAAACTGCTCTAGATTACGGTTGGATGACAAGCGATGAAAAAGCTTATCCTTTGGTTTTGGATCCGGACCTTAACATAAATCCGTCAGCAGACGTCTGTTTGTGCATAGACAGCACTTGCAGCACTACTGAAGCAGACGTTAATAATAATAATATAGGCCGGGCTTTCATCAAATTTGATATTTCCAGCATTCCCGACGGAGTTATTATTCAAAGTGCTAGCCTTACTTTGACTCATTCTACCAATAATGCCAGAGCTATAAATGCCAGAAGATTCATTGATCAAACATGGACCGAAAGTAGCACTTTGGCGACTTTTACTGGTGGCAGTTTTGGCAGTGTTCTTTCTACAGTTACTTCTGGAGCAGGATCCACAGAAACCTGGAACGTGTTGGGAAGCGCCAGTGATGGGCTTATTAAAGAATACAATGATGGAAGCACCTATTATTCTATCTATCTGGACAATGGCCTGTCATACACTCCAGCTTATGTAAAAAATACGACTCCGCTGATTTTGTATCTATATTATGATAAAAATGCGACTCCAACTACAGTCAGCGATTCTTATCATAGTCGTGAAGGAACTACACAGCCTGTTTTGGCAATTACTTATGTGGAATCTGCATGTGGAGACGGTTTTTGCAATGGCACGGAAACTCATGCAACATGCCCTATAGATTGTACGGAAACTTCTGCTTCCAATGATCCCAATACTACTATTTTTGATTATGTCAGCCATCCAGTTGGAGCAAAATCAATTCTAAATACATCCGGACTGGGAAAAGTTCAATTTAGGAAGTAACATTTTTTGGACTGTCAATCTGCAATAAAAAATAAAAGAAAATATGGATCTAATAAACAGAAATTTTCAAATTGGCTCAAAAAACCAGAAAGACAACACGCCAATAAAAATAGCGCATGAAAATTTCGGCTGGACGCAAAAGGAAAATTTTGCAGATTCGCAAAAATCAAATTTGCCTGAAAAATTTTTTGACTTTTTGATATCCTTCTCGATAGTCATGATTTTTTTAGACATAGCTTTTTTTTATACCAAACTGGCGTTTCAGGGCATTGCTTTTGAAAAACAAGTCGGTTTTCTTTTCTGGGTTTTGATTGCTCTAATTGGCTGGGTAGCGAAGAGCATTGTTAATGGGGAAATGAAAATACGCCGCACTCCGCTGGATATTCCTATCATTATTTTTTTATTTGCCTGTTTTCTTTCCACAATTTTTTCCGTTGACAAATTCCAGAGCTTCTGGGGTTTTTCGGGGAATCCAACGCTTGGTTTGGCGAACATTATTGCAAGCGCAGTTCTTTTCCATGTCATTATGAGCAATTTTAGTTTTAGGCGTTTGCGCTTGGTGCTCGGAACATTTATTTTTTCCGGGCTGCTGTTGATTGTTAAAGAAATTTTAGAAATAAACAAAATTTTAGATCTGCAAAGTATCAATTTTTTTGCGGGATCCCGTTTGGCAAATTATCTTTCGACGAATTCTCTCGGATCAGCCGCGGGAGTTTCTATTTTTAGCGGCATTTTGATTGTCGTGCTCATGGCCGTATTTCTAAAAGTTAAAGCGAGTGGACAGGGAAAAGCTAAAAAGTTTTTGCTGGAAATTTTTTTAATTCTAATGATTGTTGCAAGCCTGTATCTTCTGCTGGCGCTATACAAATTCACGCCATGGCTGGGAATTTCAGTCGGAATAGCTTTTTTCTTGGCATATGGCTTTTCGCGTTCGATTTTAATAAGAAAAAAATTCCTTTTCTTTCCGATTTTGGTGTGCATGTCAATTTTGACAATTATGATTTTTGGCAATGTTGTTGTTTCTAATTTTAAAATTATCGAAACTCAGCTTCCATTAGGGATAGGCCTGGATCATCAGCTGTCATGGGAAATTGCCAAAAAAGCGATGGCAGAAAATTTTTTTCTGGGCAGCGGTCCGGCGACATATGGGCATGACTTTTCTTTGTATAAACCGCAGAGTTTCAATTTGAATGCTTTATATAATTTAAGATTTCATGAAGGGTCGGGAATGCTTTGGGAAATGCTTCCGACGCTGGGAATTTTAGGCGTAGTTTCTTTTGTGCTGCTTGCAATTTCTTTTTTGGGCGCGGGTATGTATCTTCTAGGTATAAAAAATGGCAAAGATAAAATATATTCCCTGGGGCTTATGTCGGTCGCAATATTGGTTTTCGTTGAAGCATTATTCATGCAGCTGGATGTTTCAATAAAAATGCTGGGTATTGTGTTTGCGGTTTTTGCTTTGGGGACGGCTCTCAAAGAAAATGATGCTGAAGAAAAATATTTAAAATTTTCTTTTAGGGCATCTCAAAAACATTCCCTACTCTCAGCTTGTGTATTGTTGTCGATTATCGCAGGGTCGATTTTCCTTTGCTCGTTTATGATAAAAATATACGTGGCTGATATATTTGCCGGCGCTGCCGAAAGACAAAGCAATGTTTCCAGAGAAACTTCAATAAAAATGATTGAAAAAGCTATTAATTTAAACAGCAATGAAGGAAAATATTACACCTTTGCAGGCCAGCAATATATGGAGCTTGCAAACAGCGAATTTTTCAAAAAAGAAAATGCGAATAAAAATTTGCTGGGAAAATATTTGAACAGCGCTATTGATTTTACCGCCGAAGGAAAAGCGTTGATGCCAAAAGACATTGCGGCAGTTGAATCATCTGCTTTTGTTATGGAAAACAGATCAATATATTCTTCGCAGTTTTTTCAGCAGACAATTGATGCCTACAATGAAGCGCTTGCGCTTGAGCCGCACAACGCAGTCTATTTTCTGAAAATCGGAAAGATGCAGGCTATGCAGGCAGCTTTGGAAAAAGATGAAAATGCAAAAAAAGCACTGCTAGGCGAAGCGAAAGGCTGGTTTCAAAAGGCAGCTGATGAAAAAAATAATTTAGCGGAAGCCCAATTCCAATTGGGATCAATGCAACAAATTCTGGGAGAAAAAGATGAAGCTGTTTTGTCGTTGCAAAAAGCGGTTATGCTGGACAATACCAATGTGAATTATTTTTTGATGCTCGCCAACGCCTATGGATCGCGCGGAGCTGATGGTGATTATAAAAATGCGGAAAATATATATAAAAATATTATTTCTGCGCAAGGTAATGACATTAATACGTATTTAGGTTCAGGTTTATTATATGAAAAAATGAAACGTTTTAGTGAGGCGGCAGCGCAATATGAAATGACTCTCAAATTATTGCCTGATGGAAACAGTGAAGCAAGAAACAGAATTCAAAAAATGATTGATAATACCAGAAACGAAATTGAAAACACTGCCGAAAATATAAAGGAAAACATCATTCGGAATTAGCAAGTGGAATTTTTTCAACAAAAAAGAAGTGGCTTTACAAGAGACGAGGCAAAAGATATGATAAGGCTAAAGAGATTGAATCCAGTTCACATAATTTTAAAATAATTTATATATGTTAAGTCGCGAAGAAATTTTGAATATTGCCACTTTAGCCAGAATTGGTCTGACTGATGAGGAAGTGGAAAAGTATCAGCATGATTTGTCTGAGATTTTGGATTATTTCAAGAAATTGGAGGAAGCGGACGTGGCTGATGTTGAACCGATCGGCCATATTACCGGCATGCAAAATGTTTTCCGTTCGGATAATAAAAAAGACCATGATTCTTTGAGCAGGGAAGCCATTCTTAAAAATGCGCCAGATAAGAAAGATAAATATATTAAGGTTAAGTCAGTCCTTTAGGTATAATGTATTTTATAGATAAGTCGTTTTATTTTTTTTTGGTATTATTTAGTAAATGTAAAATGCAAATATCAAAAATTAAAATGACAATGAAAAATAAAAAATTTTTAAAATGCATTTTTTGATTTTATATTTTAATCTGTCATTTTCCATTTTGATTTTTAAATTTTTAATCCTCTCCATGATTAAAGAATTACATAATAAGCTTATAAATCGTGAAATTACCGCAACTCAATTGGCTGAGGAATATTTTGCCGTGATTGAAAAAAAGGAACCGGAAATTTCAGCTTTTTTGACTTTAACCAAAGAGCAGGCTATGAACCAAGCCAAGTTTGTGGATGAAAAAATTGCCAATGGCGAAAAAGTAGATCTCATTGAAGGAATTCCCTGCGCTATCAAAGATAATATTTGCATTGATGGAATCAGAACGACAGCGGCTTCCAAAATTCTGGACAACTACGTGGCGCCTTATGATGCTACTGTGATTAGGAAACTCAAAGAAAAAGGTGCAGTGTTTTTGGGGAAAACCAATTTAGACGAATTTGCCATGGGTTCTTCCACGGAAAATAGCGCCTATCAGGTGACCAAAAATCCAATTGATAAGGAGCGTGTTCCTGGAGGTTCTTCAGGTGGTTCGATTGCGGCGGTGGCAGCAGGAGAAGCGGTGTGGTCATTGGGCAGTGACACGGGCGGATCAATTCGTCAGCCAGCTTCATTTTGCGGTGTGGTAGGGCTAAAGCCAACCTATGGACGCGTTTCTCGTAGCGGCCTTTTGGCGATGGCTTCCAGTTTGGATCAAATCGGACCGGTTGCGAAAAATGTGGAAGATGTGGCGATAGTGCTTTCTCGAATTTCTGGTGAAGATTTGTTGGACGCAACTTCTGCACAAAGTGCTGACAAAAAATATGAAGATTATCTGGCTGGTGACATTGCCGGAAAAATAATCGGAGTTCCCAAAGAGTATGTGGATAGTCTGGAAGGCGATATTAAAAATGTTTTCAATGAGTCGCTGGAAAAATTCAAAAAACTGGGGGCCAAAATTGAAACCATCAGCCTTCCACATGCCGAGTATGCTTTACCGACATATTATATTATAATGACATCAGAAGTCAGTTCCAATTTAGCCAGATTTGATGGAATCAAATACGGTCTTCGGGTGGATGACCGCGTAAAATCTGCTGGCGCAGATCACGCGGCCGAAGGCACTCTGCTTGAAACTTATTTAGACTCAAGAAAAGTTGGTTTTGGCGCTGAAGTAAAAAGAAGAATCATGCTTGGAACCTATGCGCTCAGTGCCGGCTATTACGATGCCTATTATCTTAAAGCGCAAAAAGTGCGGGCGCTCATTAAAAAGGATTTCGAAGAAGCTTTTAAAAAAGTTGATTTTATCTATTCACCGACAGCGCCGGAAGTCGCTTTCAAATTTGGAGAAAAAACTAACGATCCACTCAAAATGTATCTTTCAGATATTTACACGATTACAGCCAACCTTTCCGGCGTGCCGGCCATTTCATTTCCTATTGGAAAAATCGGAGAGATGCCAGTTGGCGGACAACTGATGGGTAAATGGTTTGATGAAGAAGGACTTTTGAATATGGCGCATACTTTTGAAATAAATTAAAAATTTAAACCCATGGATTACGCTTTTCAAAATTTTATTGTTTCTTTGCCTGAATTTTTCGCTAATTTTTACAATTCCCAATTCATGTTTTTTGTGAAAGTTTTTTTTGGCATATACCTCATTGTAATATTCATTGATATAGTTTTACTTATAATTCTACACGATGTTCCGGAAAAAATACGTGTTGGGCTTAGAGGTATGGATGTTCCGCTGGTTACAAAAAGCAAAATGCAAAAACGCTGGGACAAGATAAAGGAACGTCTAAAAACCAAAAATGTTTCACAATACAAAGTGGCTATCATTGAAGCGGATGCTGTCGCTGATGAAATTTTAGGCGGCATTGGATATAAAGGCGCTAATATGACCGAAAAACTGGAACAAATTGAACCGGCACACATTGATGATCATCTGGAAGCTCTCAAGGGAGCGCACCAGATCCGAAACAGAATTGTGCATGAAGAGAATTTTGAAATTGACGAACGATTGGCAAAAGCAGTTATTGGGGTTTATGAGAATTTTCTGAAATATTTGGAGTATTTGAAATAAATTTATTTTAAAAGGTGTTAAACAAAAAATAACCCGAACGGGTTATTTTTTGTTTTGGCGGGGCCGACCGGACTCGGACCGGCGGCCTTCTCCGTGACAGGGAGACGCTCTAACCAACTGAGCTACGACCCCAATTATTTTTTGTACCAGGGGAGAGAGTTGAACTCTCGACCTTGGGCTTACTCGTCCCGCACCATTCTTGTACCAGGGGAGAGAGTTGAACTCTCGACCTTGGGCTTATGAGTCCCACGCTCTAACCAACTGAGCTACCCTGGCGTAGGAATGGTGCGGGGTAAACCTCATGCTACTAACTGAAATACCCTGACATATAATCATTATAAACAAAAAAACGTAAAATAAAAATAAACATACCTGTCACCTATATTTAATCTTTGTCTTACGTTTTTTTATTCTTGTTGCGGGAGTAGGATTCGAACCTACGACCTCGTGGTTATGAGCCACGCGAGCTGCCAGACTGCTCCACCCCGCTACGTAAAATTGCTTTGCAATCACGTAGCACAGCTTTTCAAAAAAACATTTTGATAAATACTGTGTCCCGTGACGACTGAAAGGAGTTTTACGGGACTCCACCCCGCTATATTAAATTTGATAGTAACATTCCCTATTATACGTGTTTTTCAGATATTGTCAAACTAGTAATGGTTGTTGTTTGAAAAGAAAATAAAAAAATATTTTTTAAATAAAATCAGGTGCCTTTCCCTTATTTTTGAGCTTTATTTTAGGCAAAAAATAGGCAGAAAAACGCTTGCAAGAATGTTTATATTCAGATATAATGAACAGGTAGAAAAACAAAAAGAAAATTAACTCTGTTAAATGTTTTAATGTGTCAAAATCGCCTATTAGGCAATTTAACAGGGTAAAAAAACATGACGCTTAAATCGTATTTTTGGGGAATGAGAATTGGCGCGCTAATCGCTTTGGCTGCCTGGATTCTGGTGGTTTTAAATATTGATCCAGACAAGTCTGGGATTGTTGGGCAAATTCTTTTTTATGTTAGCACGTTTCTTTTTTTTGCCGGAATTGCAATTCTTTTTTTTACCCGCATTCGACGGTTGGCAACGGGAAATGATGAATGTGCTTTATCTCATCTAGGTGTTTGTTTCAGGCAGGGCGTTCTTGCGGCACTTTTGATTATTGGTTTTTTATTTTTACAGCAATTCAGAATTTTGACTTGGTGGGATGGAGCGTTGGTGGCAGCAGGAATACTCCTTGTAGAGCTCTACTTTCTTACCAGAAGATAAAATAAAAATGACAAATGACCAATTTCCAATGACAAATCAATGTCAAAGCTCAAATATCAAAAATTTGTCATTTGGATTTAGGATTTGATTTGTCATTCGTCATTGGAAATTTGACATTATTAACTAAATAAAATTCAAGCTATTTAACTAAAATAATATTTATGGCTAAAGATGAAATAAAAAAGAAAGGGAGCGAATATGGCGCCAAATCAATTCAAGTTTTGGAAGGTCTAGATCCGGTCCGAAAACGGCCGGGCATGTATATTGGCGGAACATCAACAGAAGGACTGCATCATTTGATTTGGGAAGTGGTCAACAACTCAATCGACGAAGCGATGGCAGGATATTGTAATGACATACGTATCAAACTTTTGCCGGATGATGTTGTAGAAATCATTGACAATGGCCGTGGCATTCCGGTGGAAATCCATCCGCAGACGAAAAAATCCACATTGGAAACGGTGCTGACGGTTCTGCACGCCGGAGGAAAATTTGGCGGTGATGGATACAAAGTTTCCGGCGGATTGCATGGCGTGGGTGTTTCAGTGGTGAATGCACTTTCTGTTTGGACGAAAGCTCAAGTGTATCGTGACGGAAAAATTTGGGAACAGGAATATAAACGCGGAGTGCCGGTAGCCAAAGTAAAGCCTGTCGGCAAAACCGACCGAACTGGTACTACAATCTCATTTCAAGCTGATCCGCAAATTTTTCCGGAAATAAAATATAGTTGGACAAAAATTCTCGACTATGTTCGCCAGCAAGCCTATTTGACCAAGGGCGTGAAAATTATCATTGAAGATCGGCGCGAAGTTTCGAATGAAAAGGAAGAATACAAAACACGACGGCATGGTTTTTATTTCGACGGCGGCATCATTTCTTTTGTAAAATTTTTGAATCGGGGAAAGGAAGTGAAAAATGAAATGCCGGTGTATATTGAAAAAACCGTAGATGATGTTAGCGTAGAAGTTTCTTTGCAATATACGGATGGCTACAAGGAGCATCTCTATTCTTTTGCCAACAATATTTTTACCGTGGAAGGAGGGATGCATGTCACAGGATTTAAAATGGCGCTGACACGTGTGCTGAATGATTATGCCAAGAAAAACAATTTGCTCAAAGAGAAAGACGGAGCTATGACTAGCGAAGATTTGAAAGAAGGGCTTACTGCTGTTGTCAGTGTAAAACTTAGAAATCCTCAATTTGAAGGACAAACAAAATCAAAATTAGGCAATGCTGAGGTACGTGGAATTGTTTCGAGTGTGACTTCAGAAGGCCTTTCTGAATTTTTAGAAAAACATCCGGCTAATGCCAAATTAATGATTGAAAAATGCATGCTGACAGTACGGGCGCGAATTGCGGCGCGGGCTGCCAAAGATGCAGTGCTTAGAAAAGGCGCGCTGGAAGGCATGACGCTGCCAGGCAAATTGGCGGACTGTACGACTAGAGATGCCCAGAGATCTGAGCTCTACATTGTCGAGGGAGATTCAGCTGGTGGCAGTGCCAAACAAGGCAGAAATAGAATGTTTCAGGCTATTTTGCCGCTTCGGGGAAAATTGGTTAATGTCGAAAAAACCAGTTTGGACAAGGTTGTTAAATCTGACACGCTTAAACCGATTATCATCGCTCTCGGAACAGGAATTGGAGAAACATTTGATATCAATCGTCTTAGATATGGGAAAATAATTATCATGGCTGATGCCGATGTCGATGGTTCGCACATCCGCGTTTTGCTTTTGACTTTTTTCTATCGCTATTTTGAAGAACTCATTACGGGCGGCCATATTTATATTGCGCAGCCGCCGCTCTATCGAATCCAAAAAGGGAAAGACGTACGCTGGGTATATAGCGACGAAGAAAAGGAAGCCGTTGTCGCTTCGCTCCAACAAAGTCAAAAATCAAAAATCAAAAGTCAAAATGAAGGTGTTGCTGCGCAACTTTCAGATAATGGTGAAATAACTTCCGAAGAAATTGCAGAAGCTGGTGGCGAAGTAGAGAAAATTGCCGGAGTTACAATTCAGCGTTATAAAGGTCTTGGAGAAATGAATCCGGAACAGCTTTGGGAAACCACGATGAATCCTGAGAAACGTAAGATGCTCCAGGTCAACATTGAAGATGCGCAGGAAGCGGATAAAGTTTTTGAAATTTTAATGGGCAATGATGTTGAACCGCGCCGAAGATTCATCCAAACTCATGCCAAGAGCGTGAAAAATCTGGATGTATAAAAAAGAATTTCGTATATAATATTTTGTATAAAAATCCACCTTGGTGGATTTTTATATCTCAAAATTTGAGATTAGCCAATAAATATGCTATAATAAAACAAAGGTTAAAAAAGTAAATTTGTAAAAATTAATATCCAAAAGAAATTATTAAGAAGTTTTGTATTTATACATAATACTTACTACTTGATACTTTCTGCCAAATTATGAATACGGTGCAAACATGGGGGGAAGCCATTTCGTACTCGCTCATTAATTTATGGGTACGATTCATTGAATATTTGCCGACGGTAATCGGCGCCCTTCTGGTTTTCTTGCTGGGCGTTATCATTGCTTCAGTTTTGGGAAAACTAGTTGAGAGATTGTTCAAGTTGGCACGCATTGATCAGGCAGTTGATAGGATAAAACTGGGGGAAAAAATGAAAGAACATGGCATTGAAATTACATTCTCACATTTTTTTGGCAAAGTTGTACAATGGTTTTTGGTTTTAGTTTTTTTAATGGCAGCTACAGACATTTTGGGCTTAAAACAGGTTACCAATTATCTCAATAGCATTATTTTATATTTGCCAAATGTTATTGTTGCCACAATAATTTTAACGATAGCATTTTTGTTAGGGAGCATTACGTATGCTATTGTCCGTTCCAGCACCAAAGCAGCCGGAGTCATGAGCGCAACGCTTTTGGCTACAATCATCAAGTGGTCGATCATAATTTTCGGTTTGCTGGCTGCGCTCATCCAGCTGGGGATAGCTGTTTCTTTGGTGAATACTATCTTTATAGGCTTGGTTGCGGCAATTTCATTGGCTGCCGGCTTGGCTTTCGGACTTGGAGGCAAAGAAGAAGCGGCACTTATTCTTAAAAAATTGCGGGAAGAAATAACCCAAAGGTAATAAATAAAAGCCAAAAAATTCGAGAATCTTATTGGAAAATTCCTGAAAAAATAATTCAAAATCACCCCGCTTAGTGGGGTGATTTTTTATATCAACATAAATTGATATTTATAACCATGAAAACAAGCGTAAAAACTGAAAATTTTTAGCTCATTTTTTGCTATTCTTGGAAAAAACAAGTTATCAAAATTTGTTTATCTTAAGCTGAAAAGTCTAAATTTTGAAAAAAGTTATCCACAGGCCTTTTGGGTGTTTAAAAAAATACAAAAAAGTGGTATAATTAAAAAGTAAAAAAATATTAATAAAGCCAAATATATTGGTGAAAAAATAACAGACAAAATTGATGGTTTGGCTATTTTTAAGAGAGGAGGAATATGAAATATTGCTTCATTTTGTGCTTGAAAGTAGCGAGTGAAAAAAATAAAAAAAAGAAAGCCGGAAATTAAATGCTTAGATTAAACACAAAAATATTTCTTATAGTTTTTGCAGCCATGCTGAGCTTGGTGGTTTCAGCATCTTTTGGAATTCATAAAACAAAAGCTGCCAATCAAGTCAATGTCACAGCCTACGTGGTCGACAAAAACGGGCAGTCTTTGCCGGATGGCGAATATGATATTCGTTTTGCTATTTATTTGCGTGGCCGCGAAGAAATGGATCCGTATCCGTCTAATACTGATGCTGGTTCTAGGATTTGGCAGGAAAATCAAAAAATTACAATTTTTGGCGGAGTACTGAGCGTCTATCTTGGAACAGTGAATCCTCTACCGAATAATATTGATTTTAATCAAAACGATTATTATTTGGGCGTGCAGATCGGAACCGACAGTGAAATGGCTCCTCGAAAAAAACTCGGTTCAGCTTTTTCATCCATAAACTCTTCTTTTTTGCAAGGCAGGACAGTAGGCACTCAGGCTGGCAATATTCCGGCTTTGGATAATAAGGGCGGGTTGGATTCTGCTATTTTGGATAAAATAACCAGAGTCGGAACAATCGGACAAGGAACATGGGAAGGCGATGTAATAGCGAACGATTATCTCGAAACAGATTTTACCGGCAAAACTTACGAAGGACTGACCATTAAAACTTCCGGAGGAAATAATACCCTGACTGTTTCCAGTAATGTAACTTTAGATCAAAATCTTAGCACATCTTCCACTCCGACTTTTGCAGCGATAAATTTAACAGATGGATTGCCGATTGCCAGCGGAGGAACAAATGCAACTTCAATCGGAGAAGCGGGCGGCGTGGCTTATAGCGACGGAACTGCCTATGCTTTTACCGGAGCAGGAACCGCCGGGCAATATCTTGTTTCCACCGGTTCAGGTGCGCCGACTTGGCAGGCAATAGCCGGCGGTGGTGTTGGCGGAATAGGCTTGGCTGGACACATGGCATACTGGAGCGATGCAAATAATTTAGCCTATGATACAAACGGAAATTTTTATTGGGATGCAACAAATAATCGGTTGGGAATTGGAACAGCAACACCTGCACAAGCACTGGATGTTGCAGGGGCAATCAGGTCCAGCAGCCAGTTTATTTCCACAGTTGCTTCAGGCACGGCTCCAATGCAAGTTTCTTCAAATACGCTGGTTTCAAATTTGAATGCCGATTATCTTGATGGGCAACACGCGGCCGCTTTTCTCACAGGAAATCAAACCATTACTCTTTCTGGAGATGTGACTGGCAGCGGAACTACCAGTATTGCAACAACTATCGCCAACAACAGTGTGGATGGCACGGATATAGCTTTGGGTTCCGATGCGCAAGGCGACATCATGTATTATAACGGCACCGACTGGGCTAGATTGGCGGCGGGAGTTAGCGGACAATTTTTGGCCACAAATGGTGCGGGAGCAAATCCAAGCTGGGGAATTCCAAGTGGCGCGGGCGACATTTCCTCTGTCGGTGATTGTGCCAGTGGAGATTGTTTGGATGGAACAAGTGATGGTGGAACATACGTAAATTTTTATGATGCGCAAGGGGCTGGTCAACTTACGATTGCCAATCTGACTGCAGCCAGAACATACACATTGCCGAATGCAACCGGAACAATAATCACTTCCGGAAATCTAACAGACATCACGGCAACCGGAACAATTGCCAGCGGAACTTGGAATGGGGGAGTGATTGACGAAACGTATGGCGGAACAGGAATGTCTGCGTATGCTGAGGGCGATCTGCTTTATTATAACGGCGGAACATTAACTCGTTTGGCAGCCGGAACCAATGGCCAAATTTTGGGAGCAGTTGGCGGAGCAAATGTTTATCCTACATGGATGGATGCGCCATTTGTCGGATCGCATAATTTGCTTTCACTTTCTCATCCTGACACGACGGCAGCTTCGCCGCTGGCCGGAGATTTAATAACCGGAATTGATATTGGTGGCGGAATCAGAAGATGGCAAAGATTTGCAATCGGAGCGGCAAATAGCATTCTTATGACTAACGGAAGTGGTAATGGAGTTATTTGGAATCCACAAACAAGCATTACCCAATTGGGAACAATCACAAGCGGGACATGGAATGGAACAGATATTGATGTGGCGCATGGCGGAACTGGTCTTGGAACAATAAATCAGGGCGGTATTTTGTATGCTGATGCTGATGATAGTTTGGCGGCGCTCGAAGGTGCTGTTGGCGACGATGCTGAATATCTGCGCTTCCATTGGAATGGCGGGTCTCCATATGTGGCTTGGGAAGTGGCTTCAGGGAGTTTTACTTCCTTCACCCTTTCCGGCGACAGCGGAGCTGATCAAACTATCAATGATTCCAACACTTTGGAAATTTCCGGTGGCACTAACATAACTTCA
>Ga0209311_1001608_pt1 | contig 17712 bp, 16 predicted proteins | sample AD_UKC045_MetaG_FD_184417 | JGI IMG/M metagenome (GOLD analysis project Ga0209311, IMG submission 184417) | Active sludge microbial communities of municipal wastewater-treating anaerobic digesters from USA - AD_UKC045_MetaG (SPAdes) (version 2) | ecosystem: Engineered > Bioreactor > Anaerobic >... | reverse complement strand
CAGACATGTCAGGCTGTCAAGAACGTTCGGCCCGGCGTCTATCTGATAGACGCCGGGCCGAACGTTCTTGACAGCCTGACATGTCTGGGAATCGGCGTGAGCGAGATCGAGGGGATATTTCACACTCACGCGCACGACGACCATTTCGCGGGCCTGACGTCTCTTGTGCGTTCCGACCACAGGATAAAGTATTACGCGACGCCTCTCGTTCGCGCGTCAGTGGTCAAAAAACTGTCGGCTCTCATGTCTATTGAGGAAAAAAGCTTCGACAGGTATTTCGACGTGCGCGACCTCGAATTCGATAAGTGGAACAACGTCAACGGGCTCGAAGTCATGCCGCTTTTTTCTCCGCACCCGGTCGAGACCAGCGTGATGGTTTTCAGGGCTTTGTGGCGGGACGGCTACAGAACATACGCTCACTGGGCGGACACCGTCGCCTTCGACGTCCTCGGCAGAATGGTCACCGACGACCCGAATAAGAGCGGCGTGTCGAAAGAGTTCCAAGACAAGGTCAAAGAACTGTATCTGATGAAGACGAACCTGAAAAAGATCGACATCGGAGGCGGACTTATACACGGGCGCGCGGAAGATTTCATCAACGACGAATCTGACAAAATAATCCTCAGCCACACCGCTCTCGAACTGACGGACGCGCAAAAGGAAATCGGGGCGAACGCTGTGTTCGGAATGACTGACGTGCTGATCCCGGGTCGTCAGAACTATTGCGCCCAGTGCGCGCAGGACTTCCTCGGAGACTATTTCCCGGAATCGCCCCGGCACGACATCGAGATGCTTTTGAACTGCCCAATTGAAACCATAAACGCGGGATCGATACTCGTTAAGAAAGGCGAGATCGCCGACAGGATATATCTGATTCTTTCGGGCGTCGCGGAAATGCTCGACTCGGAGAACGGGACGAGGAATCAGGTTTCCGCAGGCGCGATGGTGGGCGAGTTGTCTTGCGTGATGAAGGAGCCTTCGAACGCAACCTACAGAACCGTCAGCTACGTGAAGGCTCTTATTATGCCTTCGGACTTTTACATGGAGTTCGCGAGACGAAACGGCTATATAGACGAGATACGAAGACTGCACTACAACAGGCAGTTCCTTAAAAATACGTGGCTGTTCGGAGAAATGGTTTCGTACCCGACGCACAACAGGATAGCTCGCGGAATGGAAACCGTGATATGCGCTAAAGGCGAGGAGCTTCCCATCAAGAACTGGCCGGGTCTTTACATTCTAACGAGCGGAGAAGTTTATCTTTATTCTGGGCGAAGGATAATAGAGAGGCTTAGGCCCGGAGGCTTTGTTGGGGCGGAGTTCGCGCTTTTCGGCGAGCAGTCTGTATTTAAAGCGCGCGCCGCCACGGACGCTTCCATGATAAAAATCGATGTGTCTCTAGTTGAAAACATTCCAATCGTCTATTGGAAACTTCAGGAGACTTACGAGAGGCGCGTGAAGACTTTTAGCGCCAGATTCGATCTCGAATGGCGCAGTGAGTACAAAGTGAACGTGGTTGAACTCGATGAACAGCACAGAGCCATGTTCGTGAAGGCCAATGAGCTTCTAGCGGCGGCGGATGAAAAAAACGCCTCGTTCCTTCCGTTGCTTGATTCTTTTATCGAGTTGGTTCGCTCTCACTTCGAGCGCGAAGAGGCATTGATGTCGCAATACGAATATCCAGATTTCGACAAACAGAAGGGCGAACACGACAGGCTTATGGCGGAATTGCTCGAATTCAAGAAACGCCTCTCTACCGGCGACTGGGCGGAAGCCGCGGAGTTCATGGACTTCATCAAAAACTGGTTTGTCAGCCACACTCTTCTCGAAGACAGGAAGTACGGCCCGTTCTTCGAAGCTGCCGGGCTGCGATAGACACCCGTTTTTCGTTGCCATCATAAGACTGGACGCGGACCGCCGCCGTCAATACCAAAGTTGCGTTACGATGACTGAAAAAAAACGCGCCCGCAAAGATGCCGCTGACGGAGATGTCCGGCTTGAATGGTCGGGCAAGCGCTCCGACTGCGACTACGGAAACGCTTCATTAAAGAAAATTGAAATATCCGACTGCTCTCGCTCATCCGAACCCGAAAAATGCCGAAATAATGATTTTAGGAACATGCTTATCCGGGGCGATAACGCGCGAGCGATGAAGGCGCTGGAGGCGGATTATTCAGAGAAAATAGACTTGATATATATCGATCCTCCTTTTTTTACGGGGAATGAGTTTTCCGGCGAATCTGATTTCGGAGACACAGGGGACAAGCGCGTTGAAACGCCACACTACAGCGACGTTTGGCCGGGCGGGCTGGACGCTTATCTGCAAATGATTTACGAGCGCGCGCTGCTGATGAAAAAGCTTCTAAGCGGGCGCGGGACGATATACGCTCATGCCGACTGGCGGGCGTCCGCTCACATTCGCCTCGTCCTTGAAGAGGTTTTCGGCAGAAGAAACTTTGTGAACGAAATAATATGGTGTTTTTCGCAGGGCGCAAAATCAAAGCGCATGTTCGGCAGAAAACACAACACCATACTCTCGTTCGCGAAAAACGAATCCGAGCGTTATTTCAACGCGGGAGCCGCGCGCGCCCCTATGAAATCAGGAAGGGAAAGCTTCGGCGGAAGGCTGGAGCGCGACCCGGACGGAAGAGAATTCAGGCTCGTTTACGGCACAAAAAACAGCCGGGGCGAAACCCGGTATTACAAATACTATCTGGATGAGGGGAAAATCCCTGAGGACTGGTGGACGGATATCAACAGCCTCCAATCCGGTTCGAGGGAGCGGACAGGTTACGCGACTCAGAAGCCGCAGAAGCTGATCGAGAGGATAATGCTGTCTTCGACCGAGCCTGACAGTCTTGTCGCGGATTTCTTCTGCGGAAGCGGAACGACGGGAGTTGTCGCCGAAAAGCTGGGAAGGAAATGGATAATGTGCGACATCGGGTCGGCGGCTGTCGCCACAACGAGAAAAAGGATGATGAGCGAGCAGGGCGGGCGCGCGGCGTCCGGCGAGGTTTTCCGCGCGTTCGATGTTTATACGGCCGGAGAGGATTCCGCGCCTGCCGTCGCGGCAGGAAAAGCAACTCTTGAAGCGCATCGCGAACTATCCGGCGATGTGTCCGTAGCTCTGACGGATTATTATCCGGCGGAGATTTCAGCAAGGGCAGGGGACGTTAGGGACAGATTGGCTTTGGTGGATTTCTATTCAGTGGATTTCGACTGGATGCCCGGAGAACCGTTCAAACATCAATGGACGGATTTCAGAAGCGGACGCTCGAAAAGACCGATTAAGCTTCACACCGCGCCGAGAGCGATTGAAGCCGGAAAAGACCGCGCGACCGCATGCGCAATGATAACGGACATTTTCGGCGCGACCAGTATGCAAACGATTGATATTGTTTGCTGATATGTGAGTGAAGTTATTAACTGATTGTCCTTGACCCGCCCGTTTTTAGCGCAGTCAAAAATTAGAAATATTCTTTCACACTGCGGTTGGGCGGTTGCGCTTGTGAATAAGCCGAAGGCCTTCGAGAGTGAGCAGAGGCTGAACCTCGTCTATTGTCGCGGAGTCCGCCGCGATGAGAGAGGCGAGGCCTCCTGTCGCGATCACTTTCGGGTTGCCGCCAAGCTCTTTTTTAATCCGTCGCGAAATTTCGTCAACTTGGCCAACGAATCCGTAATAAATGCCGGACTGCATGCTTTCGACGGTGTTTCTGCCTATGAGGTTGTCGGGTTTGCGCACCTCGACGCGGGACAGTCGCGCCGCAGCCCTGAACAACGCTTCTATGGAGATTCCTATTCCCGGCGCGATGCAGCCGCCGAGATATTCCGATTTGTCGTTGATGGCGCAGAAAGTAGTCGCCGTTCCGAAATCCACGACGATGACCGGAGCGCCGTACAGCGCTATCGCCGCCACAGCGTTCACAATCCTGTCCGCTCCGACTTCCTTTGGGTTTTCGTATTTGATGTTCATCCCGATTTTTATTCCGGGGCCTACGAAGATTGCGTCGGAGTTGAAATACCTGTGGGCCATTTCTCTTAGCGTGTCCGTGATGGGCGGAACGACGGTCGAAATAATAACGTCTGTGACGTCGTTTTGCTTTATACCGGAGTAGCCGAGCAGCGAAATGATAGAGTGGCCGTACTCGTCGGCGGTGCGGTTCTGAGCGGTGGAAACCCTGAAATGAGTTTTCAGGTCGCCGCCGTCGAAAACTCCGATGACGATGTTGGTGTTTCCCACATCAAGAGCCAGCAGCATAAATACCCTCCTAAATACGGCTTCTCGTCGCGCGAGTCAATCGTCAGATATATTGAACAACATGCTGATGTCCAGCGCGTCGGGCGAGTGAGTCAAAGCTCCCACCGATATCATGTCCACGCCTAGGCCGGCGATATGCGGCGCGGTGAGCGTGTTCACGTTGCCCGACACCTCCACCACTGCGCGGCCGTCTATAAGAGCGACGGCTTTTTCCATGTCATCGAGCGACATGTTGTCGAGCATGATAATGTCGGCGCGCGCCTCGACCGCTTCGAGCGCTTCGTCGATAGAGCGCGTTTCGACTTCGATTTTGAGAGCGCTTCGAGTATGAGCGCGGGCGCGTTCCACGGCGGCGCGCACTCCTCCCGCCATGGCGACATGGTTTTCTTTGAGAAGAACGGCGTCGTAGAGGCCGACCCTGTGGTTCTGTCCGCCTCCCGCCCTCACTGAGTATTTATCAAGGACGCGGAGGCCCGGAACGGTTTTCCGCGTGTCGAATATTTTCGCCTTCGAGCCTTCCACTTTGCGCGTCATTATGAAAGTGAAAGTGGCTATGCCGGACATGCGCTGAAGGAAGTTGAGAGCCACTCTTTCAGCAGACAACAGAGCGGAGGCGCGCCCCTTGGCGACAGCCAGCAAATCCCCGCGCCTGACGCGCGCGCCTTCTTCGACATGCTTCTCAAACGATATCTTCGGGTCGAGTTTCCTGAAAACCGTTTCGGCGACGAACAACCCGGCGATTATGCCGTCTTCTTTCGCGACGATGCGCGCTTCGCCTTGCCTTTCGCCAAGCTCCAGCGAGTCGGTGGTAACGTCTCCGGGGCCGATGTCTTCCTTGAGGGCGCGTTCGACTATGTCGATGTAGTCTTCAAGAGCCGGTATATTCATGTTCCGATTCTAACTTTCGAAGTCAGTTTTTTAAGCGCCGCGACGGCGGACATATAGGCGAGGGCGCTTGTCTTCGGGTTGTCTGGGGAAGGCCTGTTTTCGAGCCTCGCGAACAAGTTGACATACGGCGATACCAGCCTGACCTCGTGAATATTCGTGTCTATCGTCGGGTCGGCCACGATTCTCACTGTCATTGAATCTCCAGCGCCGCTAGCAAGAGCTAGGGTGGTTGAGACGTTGATGTTCTTCGGGAATTTTTTAATAGCCTCTGAAGGCGGGCCTTCAAAAACCACCAGAGGCTCCGTCAGCTCGTCGAGAGAAACGCCCATTTCGTACAGCGCCGCCGACCCTTTTAGGCCTTGGGGAGGTTTGCGCGTCGTTAGGCTTATGGCCGTAACCTGCCCGCCCGCGCAGGCCAGTATTCCGTCCACTCCCGCGACTGCCCCGGAAGGGATATGCAGGACGGCGGGACTATTCTCAAATAGCGCGAAATGTTCAGGTTTCAGTCCGCCGACGCTCATGACCACGAGGGCGACGCCTTTTGCTGCGCACGATTCAACGAGTGGCGCGACGGCTGAGCCAGCCGCGCATTCGATGACTATATCGGACGCGGCTATGAGTTGTTCCGCGCTGAGAACCGGCGGATTTGATTTTTGCGATTTTGAAAGTTTATCAGCCGCCGCAGCGTCCATGTCACAGAGGCCCGACACTACCGCTTTGATTTCGCCGCAGTCAATGGCGCGCGCCACGTGAGAGCCGATCGCGCCGCAGCCGACTATGCCGACGCGCGGAAGGTTGGATTCAGACATGTTCGAGCATCCGTTCGAGAGATTTGAGCGCGCGCGCCCTTATTTCGGGGTCAAGCTCCACTTTGTATTGCATCTTCTCCAGCGACCATAAGACCTTTTCCAGAGTCGTCCGTTTCATGTTAGGGCAGACGGCTTTGTCAGACGTCGGGAAAAACTCTCTGTCCGGATATCTTTTTTTCAGCGGATGAAGCATTCCAAGTTCCGTTCCCACGATGAACCTGCGCGCGCCGGATTCCTCGACCGCGCGGAACATCTGGCTGGTGCTGCAAACGTAGTCGGAAACTTCGAGCACGTCGGAGGCGCACTCCGGATGCGTCATCACCACCGCGTCCGGCATTTCCTCTTTAAGTTTGACTATCGTTTCCCTGAGAATCCTTCGGTGGGTCGGGCAGTATCCTCTCGCCAGAACGAGATCTTTGCCCGTCATGCGCGATACGTATCCGCCGAGGAACTTGCAGGGCACGAAGATAATCGGGTTCGCGCCGTTGAGGGACTGAACGACCTTTATCGCGTTTGCCGAAGTGCAACATATGTCGCTTTCGGCCTTCACCTCGGCGGAGGAGTTGACGTAGCAGATGGTGGTCGCTCCGGGATGCTCCTGTTTCATGGAGCGCAGTTCGTGGATGTCCACCATGTCCGCAAGAGGGCATCCGGCGGCGGGGTCGGGGAGCAGCACCGTTTTTTCGGGAGAAAGTATATGGGCCGTCTCGCCCATGAAACTCACTCCGCAGAAGACGATGACTTCGCAGTCGATCTGAGTCGCCTTTCGCGCCAGCTCCAAGCTGTCTCCGGTGTGATCGGCGATGTCCTGTATCTCAGGAAGCTGGTAGTTGTGCGCCAGAATTACCGCGTTGCGCTTCTTTTTAAGCTCGATGATTCTTTGAACTAGATTTTCTGTCACCTGTCGAAACCCACCCTGTGTGAGATTTGCCTCGCGGGTTTTCGTCCGCGGGCTTTTTTCTTTCGCGACGGTTTATTTCGAGTTGCTGATAAGCTCAAGATGCGTGGTGAAGCCCGGCTCTTCCTCGCGAAGCTCAATTATCGCGTTATCTTCGTTCACAAACACCACTTTCGGCTTGAACGAAGCGAGTTCCTTGTCGTCTATCATGCAATAGGAGATGATGATGACGAGGTCGTCTTTGCTTATTAGGCGCGCCGCCGCTCCGTTCAGGCAGATGTCGCCGGACGCCCCGTTGGGGGATGGGATGACGTAAGTCTCCAGCCTTGCCCCGTTCGTTATGTCGACGACCTGCACCTTTTCGTAAGGCATCAGGTCTGCGGCTTTCATCAGGTCCGTGCAGAGCGTGATGCTGCCGATGTAATTGAGATCGGCTCCCGTCACTTTCGCTCTGTGAATCTTGGATTTGCAGAAATGTCTGAACATGGCCTTTCTCCCTTCAGAACGACAGATTGTCGATGAGGCGGGTCGTGCCGAGATAGGCGGCGACCGCTATCAGCGTTCCCGGTACGACGTCCTGCGTCGGCTCAAGCGTGCGCTCGCTGACTGCCTCTAAATAATCTATTTTTATGAGCGGAGATTCGGCGAGTTTCGCACGCGCGGCTTCGAGCGCTTTTTCCGCCCGCTTCTCTCCGGCTTCGACAAGTTTTTTCGCCTCCGTCAATCCGGCGCTGATTAGCGTCGCTGCCTTCCTCTGTTCCGGATTCAGGTAGACGTTTCTCGAACTCATGGCCAGCCCGTCGGATTCCCTGATTGTGGGCATCGCGACGATTTCGAGATTCATGTTCAGGTCTCTGACCATCTTTTTGATTATCAGCAACTGTTGCGCGTCTTTCATTCCGAAGTACGCGCGGTCCGGCGCGCAGATGTTGAACAGTTTCGCGCACACCGTGGTCACGCCCCGGAAATGGATGGGGCGCGAGATTCCGCACAGCCGCGACGACCATCCCTCGACGGTTACATAAGTCTTGTATCCAGCCGGGTACATTGAAGCGTTGTCCGGAGTGAAAAGGAAACTCGCTCCGGCTTCATCGGCCAGCTCGGTGTCGCGCTCGAGATTTCTGGGATATTTCTCCAAGTCCTCGCACGGGCTGAACTGGGTCGGATTCACAAACAACGTGACGATGGTGTCGTCGTTATCTGCGGCGCTGCGGCGCATAAGCGACGTGTGGCCTTCGTGGAAATATCCCATAGTGGGAACGAGGCCTATGGATTTGCCGTCGCGGCGAAGCCCGGCCGCCACAGCCTTCATTTCCTCAACTGAGCTTATCCTCTGAATCATCAGCTCCGCCCGCCCGCGAATGTTCCGGGGCGCTATTTCTTCTTTCTGTTCTTCGCCGCCGCCTTCAGCCTCTTCACTATCGATTCCTGAATTGTGAAAGAATGTTCCGTTGTCGGGTACGCGGATGTTTTAACTTCCTTGACGTATTGCTTCACGCCTTTTGAGATTAGGGCGTTGGCGTTTACGAAAGTCTTGACGAACTTAGGCGGCTTGCGCCCGGATAGACCGACCATGTCGTGGAGCACCAGAACCTGTCCGTCGCAGTCCGGGCCTGCGCCTATGCCGATGGTCGGCATTTCCAGAATGGACGTCAGATGTTTTGCGAGCATCCACGGCACGCATTCGAGCACAACCATCGAGGCCCCGGCGGCTTGCAGAGCCAGCGCGTCGTCTTCTATCTCTTTTGCCTTTTCGTATTGTTTGCCCTGAGCTTTGTACCCGATGATGTTTACTGACTGAGGAGTAAGTCCGAGGTGGGCGCAGACAGGTATGCCGCTGTCCACCATAGCGCGTACGACATCCGCGAATCTGCCGCCGCCTTCGAGCTTGACCATGTTGCAGCCGGTTTCCTTGATGGCGCGTCCGGCGTTGCGGACCGCTTCCTCGACGCTCGCCTGATAGCTCATGAACGGCATGTCGAAAATAACGAGCGCGCGCTCCACTCCGCGAACCACCGCCGCCGCGTGGTGTGTCATCTGATCCATCGTAACCGGGAGAGTGTCTTTGTAGCCTAGAACCACGTTGCCGAGGGAGTCGCCGACAAGCAACACATCCACGCCCGCTTCGTCCAGCAGTCTGGCCGTCGGAGTGTCGTAAGCGGTCAACATGCATATCTTATCGCCGTTGCGCTTCATTTCCGTCAGTTCGCCGACTGTGACTTTCATGTCAGTCTCCCTAATCAAAAATGCCTCCCCGAGATGGGAAGGCATCAAATAACAGCTTCATTGATGTTCCTGTCTCGGGCTTGACGCTCCAAGCAGTTGAAAACCCGAATCAATTTAAAACCAATTATTAATTCGTTTTTCAATCATAGATTAACATCAGCAGGGAAGTTTTTCAACAGTTTGTTTTGAAAAATCTATGCGTTCGAGCCGGGAGTTGAAAAAGTCTATGAGCGTCACTCCGCCGGGCATCATGAAGTGCGGGGCCGCCTCCGCCGCCGGGGCTAGCGCGAACATCCTCTCTCCCATTCTGGGGTGAGGGACTATCAGGTCGGGCGTGTCTATCGTGTGGTTTCCATATAATAAGATGTCTATATCTATCGGGCGCGCGGACCACCTCGGCGCGTCGATTTCTCTCCCCATTGACGCCTCGATTTTCTTGCATAGTTTCATCAGCGAGCGGGACGGAAGCTCGGTCGCCGCCAGAGCCGCGGCGTTTATGAAATCCGGCTGGTTAGGGTTGCCTATGGGGCTGGTTTTGTAAAATGAGGACCTGCTGACGATTGCTATCCCGTTTTCCTCCAACGCGGCCATAGCGGACTCGATGTTCTTTTTTCCGTCTCCCAAATTTGAGCCGAAAGCCAGCACGACATTCTCTTTGCCGGTCGTCGCCACGAGTTATCCTCCGTCAGTTTTTCGGGACATCCTGTGAACGGCTCTCGGAGCCGCCTCTCTATGCCTGAAGAAAACTGTCGCTAGCGCGAACATTGCTATTCCATAAACGATTAGCCCGAAGAAATCGCGGGCCGGGCATCCCGCCATCTCGCATGTTATCGCCGCGTTCAAAGGCTCGATCGCGTATCTCATGGGAAACGCGTAACTCAAGGCGTTCAGCCAAGCGGGCAGGGCTTCAAGCGGAAATATCACTTCGCCCAACAGCAGCGCGGGCGGGAGAATCAGCGGTATCGCCGCGAACGCCTCTGTTCCGCGTCTGGCGGCCCCGGATGTGAACATCGACATCGCCACCGACACCACTCCGAGCAGGAACGCGGACGCCGGAACCGCCCACGCCGCTCCCCGAAATGAAACTCCGAAAATCAGCGCCGACGCAGCCGCCACCGCTAGGGATTGAACCAAAACGAACGGCGCGAATCCGCACACGTACCCGGCCACGACCGACGCCGGCGATACTCCTATCGCTTGGACGCGTTCAAGCGCTCCGCCTATCCGCTCTCTCACGAACACTCTGGCGCAGAATCCGAACGCGCTGATGTGAACGACGAAACACGCGAAGCCCGCCGCCAGCGTCTCCCTCGGAGCCAGTCCGTCCGCCGGGTCCGCGTATGATATCCCGTCCGCGAATATTTTTACTATATAAATCGCGAGCGCGGGAAATATGAAAAGGTGCGGGACGGACATCCTGTCCCGCGGTATCTCCTTGAAAATCCTTTTCGCTATCGAGACCGCGTTGTCGATAATGCTGAATGTCATTCAGCGTCGCCCCCCGGTAGGAAGTGGTCCCGGATGATGTCGTCCAGCGTGTTTTCGCAAATCTCAACCTTTTCGAGCCGCGAAATTTCGGCCCCAAGACCGCGCAGCGCCTCTGGCAGCTCGGTCCTGTAGTCCTGCGTCCTGAACTCCCGGCTCTCTCCGCCCACCGTCAGCTTGACTGTGGCGAAACCGAGTTTCATTAGATTCTCCGGCGAATCGTCCGCAAGAGCCCGCCCGTCTATCATGAACACCACCCGGTCGCTCTCCAGCGCTTCCGCGGCTTCCCGCGTGGACATTATTATCGACACGCCTATATCCTTGAGTTGCCTTAGATAGTTGTGGAATTCTTCTCTGAGCGCCGGGCCTGCTCCGTCCACCGGCTCGTCCATCAGCAGCAGCTTCGGGCGATGCACTATCGCGCAGGCAAGAGACAGCCTTCTTCTCATTCCGGGGCTGAGCTTTCTGACAGGCTCCCCGGCTTTCTCCAGAAGGTTCGTGAACGCCAGAGCCTCCGCTATCTTGTCCGCCAGTCTTCTTCCGTGCAGCTTGTGGGCGCGCCCGAAAAATCTCAGATTCTCCGTCGCCGTCAGCTTGTCGTACAGCGCGTCCTCGCGCGGCATATAGCCTATAGATTGTCTGGCTTCCTTCTTCTGCGTCGCCAGATCGAACCCCATCACTTTCGCGGAGCCTGACGTCGGCTTCTGGGATGTGGCCAGTATCCGGATGAGAGTCGATTTTCCCGCTCCCGCCGGCCCCAGCAGAGCCACGGATTCTCCAGCCGCGACTTCCAGCGAAACGCCCCGCAGCGATTCAACCCCGTAGTTCTTTCCCCGCAGGTCCGTCGCTTCTACCGACGGGCCTGCGCTTCTTTCTATCCCGTAATGCTTGGAGAACACGTGCCTCAACAGCAATTCTCTGTCGCTCGGCTCGATGTCGTAGAAACTCACTCCGAAAAGATACTTGTTCGTTGATTCAGCGTCGCCCTCGGACGCCCACCTCACTTCGCACAGAGACTCGATGACTCTGTCGCCTTCCGGGGTCGGGACGCTGAATCGCGTCCACACCATGTCCCCGCGCTTCACCGGCTGGTTTCCTGAAAGCCTTATCCCTCCGGCGGACATGTCGAGGCTGGACGCCGTGCGCGCCGGCGCGTCAACGTCCGGCCTTTCCACCTCGACGTCCAGCACGTCTTCGATTCGGAGATATTCCCGTCTTTCCTCCGGCAGTTCCTTCAAAGTTGTTTTTCTCATTCGGCTTGAACTCCGGTCATCAGCGGCTTATGCCGCGCTTTTTTCTATATGTCTATTTTAGCTTAAAACCGACCCGCCGCGATGCCGTTTGCTTAAAATCACATTGCCGCGCATGAGCGCCCGCGCGGCATCCTCTTTTATGGTTTCCCCGGAGCTGACTCGTTTGTTCCCTGTATCGAGTGCGGCGGCGACGCGATGTACAGCACGATTCCATTCTTCGCGTCTCCGGGCGAAACGATGAATTTCACCTTCTCGTACTCGACGCCTTCCTTGGACGCACCCGCCACGTATTCCCCCGGCGGCGCGTTTATCCATGTCACCCCTCCGTCCACAGACGTCTCCGTCAGAGCGGGGTCCGGCCTCACATGCTTGTCGAAATACACCGGGCCTATCGCTCCCGGCATCGGCTCGGACACCGCTCCGGGGTCGCCGTGCGGCAGCCTGTCATCGTGTATGCTCGCCCATTTCTTCCCGATTGTCGCCACTATCGCGTTCTTCAATCTCTTGTCAGCGCCCTTCGGCGACTTCTCCTTGATTATCAGCATCTCCACCAGCGGTCGGATTATCAGCTTGAAAAACACAGGGTCGATATATTGTATCGACAGGTCCGCCACGTCTGAATCGCCCACTCTTATCGCGTTCGATTTCGTCGTTATCCAGCCTGTCTTCTCGTACACCGGGGAAAGCTCCGCGTCCACTCCCGCGTACTTCAGGACTTTTAACTTCCACCATCCCGCCTCATCCGATTTGACTTCGAGTTCGGCTGAGTCAGGCAGCTCGGCGACCCAAACCGTCACTCCCGGCACGACCGCATGATAGCTGGGATGTCCGGCGTGGTTGATTTTCCCGGACAGCAAGACAGTCGTCTTTGGCGCGCTCTCGGATATCGCGCCGCCGCTTTGATATTGAGTAATGTCCAGAACGGGGACGTCCGCCCGCGCCGCAGTCCATCCCGCAATAACCAACGCCGCCGCTATTGTCAAAACCGCTGTTTTTCGCATCGAAGTCTCCCTTTATCCGTTGCCCGACCGCCCCGCCATATTATTTGTTATTGTTTCATATTATTGTACACGCCTCGCGGCCTTCTTCGCATTTTTTTTTGAATTCCCACTTTACTTTGTTTCATTCCGCGTCTATCCTTGAAGCGTGATGCGTTACTTTAGCAGATAATCACAACTTAATCCTTCACCCACCAACACAGGCGAAAATTTTTGTTTTTGATATTTCATATTCAGGAGGAGCGGAAATGATAGGCAAAAAAGTAAGACTCGAAAGACTGATGGACAGGGAAAAGATGAGGACGGTCATCGTCCCGATGGATCACGGCGTCTCCGTCGGCCCGATCGCCGGGCTTATCGATATGGGGGCTTCCGTCAACGCGGTCGCGGACGGCGGGGCCAACGCCGTGCTAGGACACCTCGGCCTCCCGCTTCACGGCCACAGGGGCTATGGCAAGGACATCGGCCTCATTCTTCATCTGTCCGCAAGCACTTCCCTCAACCCCGACCCGAATGACAAAGTCCTCGTCAGCAACGTCGAGCGCAGCATCAAAATGGGGGCGGACGGCGTTTCCATCCATTGCAACCTCGGCGCCAAACATGAGTCCAAGATGCTTGAGGCTCTCGGACAAGTCTCTCTCGCCTGCATGGACTGGGGTATGCCTCTGCTCGCCATGATGTACTGCCGGGGCGAAAAAATAAAGAACGAATACGATGTAAAATTCGTCAAGCACGCCGCGCGCGTCGCCTCCGAACTGGGAGCCGACATCGTCAAGGTGAATTACACTGGCAGCCCGGACACGTTCCGCGAAGTCGTCGAGGGCAGCTCCATCCCTGTCGTCATCGCGGGCGGCGAAAAGATGACCACCGTCGCTCAGGTGCTCACCATGGTGAAAGGCTCCATCGACGCCGGCGGCGCGGGCGTTTCTATCGGACGCAATGTCTTCCAAGCCGCGGACACCACTCGCATCACCGCCGCCATCAGCGCTATCGTCCATCGCAACGCCTCCGTCAAGGACGCTATGGACATCGTTAAAAGCGGCGCGAAGAAAAAGTAATAACGCGGCCCCGGACTAATAAGACGGAACGCCGGGCGCGCGACCAACCCGCATTGGCGAAAAATGCGGGATACATTTCGCGGCGGACTCATTCCGCCGCAGGGAGAGCATCATGAAACTTTTCTGGGTTGACGTCAGACCGTGGGACAAAAAGAAAATGACCGCCGCCCTCGAAAGCGGCGCGGACGCCGTTCTCGTCCCGGAGGGCTTCGCCGACAAAGCGCGCGAACTCGGCCTCATCACTATCGTCGCTCCGGACGGCGACCTCGTTCTCGGCGACGACGTGGTCGAGATTTCCATCGACACGAAGGCCGACGAGGTGGAAGCCGCCCGCCTCGGAAAATCTAAAACTGTCATCGTAAGCTCTTCCGACTGGACGATTATCCCTCTCGAAAACATCATCGCGCAGGCGGACGGCGTCATCGCCGCCGTCGATTGCGCCGAAGCCGCTAAAACCGCCGTGACCATTCTCGAAAAAGGCGTTCGCGGCGTCCTCCTCAAAACGGACGACATCAATGAGATTAAAAAGACCGCCCGCGCCATCAAACTGGAATCGGAGAAACTCGGCCTCGTCGAGGCGAAGATAACCGCCGTCCGCCAGCTTGGCATGGGCGACCGCGTATGCGTGGACACCTGCACCAACATGAAACCGGGGCAGGGGATGCTGGTCGGCAACTCAGGCTCCGCCATGTTCCTCGTCCATTCTGAAAGCTTGGACAATCCGTACGTCGCCGCCCGGCCTTTCAGGGTGAACGCCGGAGCCGTCCACGCGTACGTCCGCGTCGCCGGCGGCGGCACGAAATACCTCTCCGAAATCAAAGCCGGAGACGAAATGCTTATCGTCAATCACGAAGGGCGCGGCGAAACCGCCGTCGTAGGGCGCGCAAAAGTCGAGCGCAGACCCCTCATGCTTGTAGAAGCCGAGACATGCCCCCCCGATGGCGAGCCCACGCGCCCCGTTTCGCTCGTCCTACAGAACGCCGAAACCATCAGACTCGTCCGCCCCGACGGCTCCCCCGTATCCGTCGTCGCCCTCAAACCCGGCGACCTCGTCCTCGCCCACACCGAAGACACCGCCCGCCACTTCGGCATGAAAATTCAGGAGACCATCGTCGAAAAATAACCTCTCGCCGCGCCACAGATCAGATAAGAATAAATCAAAAACCGCCGTCATGCCCGCGAAAGCGGGCGCCCATTTTAACAAAATACATGTTATTTAATGATTCTACACACTACCAAGTGTGCCATGAGCAAAGTTATTACCTTTGCGCATGTCCTTTCAATTACCGCTAACAAGCAGTATTATCAAACATACGAAGCATGAATATTTACTCGTTGTGCTGGGTGGCACCCACGACCCAGTTGTGGGTGTGCGATGGTAAATCAATTAAGAACTGGAACAAATTGAATATTGGCCTGTAGGGCGGGAACGCCGATTCCCGCCATTGCCCTTTTAAATTGATTGACACATTTCCGCCATCAGATATAATCTTGCTGAAAAGATAACGCGCCGAGTAAAAACGGGAGACATCATAATGACCAGACGTTTACTGACAATATTCGTTGCGGCATTCCTTATCGTCGCATGTCATCTATCCGCGCAGACGGAACAAACCCCAAAAGCCCCTGCACCCACCGCGCAAACAACATCCTCTCTCTCCACCCCGGTAAACACTCCCGCCGCTTCACCAGACATCACTTCCGAAAATACAATCTCACGAGATAAGGAATACCAATACATAAAAGACAATCTCCTACAGACATATGATTCAATGAAGCATGGCCAAAACATGCAATGGTATATCATTACAGCATTGATTGGTTTATTTGGAGTCTTTGGTTATAACACATTTAGTCAGTATGAAAAAAGGCTGAAAGAACATTTTGAGGACTCAAAGGAGAGACTTGAACGCTACGATACCAGATTTAAAGAAATTATGAAAGATGCTGAAAAGCATTGCACAACAGCAAAAGAATTAAGCGATACGATGAAGGACATATTGATGAAATACATGAATGAAAATAAATCATTGAAGAATGAAATGACAAAACTATTCGATGAATTTATCGCTGAAGCGGGTGCGAAAGTCGATAAAGAAATCAAAGCATTTCAAATTGAAATGATGATAGCGAAGGAAAAGTTTAAGTTATTGCAGAAAGAAATGAATCCGGCTTTGAAAGAAGAACTAGAAGACACTGTAAAACATATAACAGAGAAGCCGCCGGAAGAGAGAAGCGCTCGCGATTACTTCTTAATGGCATACAACAGCAAAGACGTAAACGAGCAGATAGAATATTATTCAGAAGCAATAAATATCAATCATAGATTTGCCTCTGCTTATTACAATCGCGGGCTTGCATACGACGAACTAGCTAAGGACGATTCTAAATATTACGATGATGCGATTGCTGATTATGACAATGCAATAAGAATTGCTCCTGATGATACTGACGCTTATTACAACAAGGCTTGTTCATACATTGTGAGGAATAAAGTAGGAGACATTGAAAAAGCGTTTGAGATGCTGGATAAAGCCGCTGAAAAAGGTTTTGATGAATATGAACTTGTTTTGAGGGATGAAGAGTTAGATAAGATAAGAAAAGATGAAAGATTCAAAACATTCCTAAATAAAGTAGAAGAGAATCAAAAGAAAACGCGTAGAGAGTAAACGCATTATGTTGTCTACGATTCGTTGCTAGTTGAATCTTCTGTATAGTTTATATTTGGCATGGAATAATCCAATCATCATTTTCATGTCTTCAAACACATCATAATTCCATGTAAAAAATGTCTATGGGGGCGCTGTTGTAGATGTCGATGTAGAGCGGGTTGACGGATAGGATGGAGACGGATAAGTCGATGGAGCAGGCGGAGTTGAAGGCGGCGTCCGGGCCGATATCGCGGTTAAGCAACAATGACAGATCGCGCCTGAGCGTTCCGGCGCGCGCCCATGTATCCATCCCCGGCTCCAAAATGGGGACGTCCGACATTGCGCGAGCAAGAACTCTTGCGTCAATCGGGTCTATCGCCCTCGATACAAGGTCAGATATGATGGGGCCGTTGACGCACACCACGCCTAGTCTGATAGCCTCGGCGATGGCGTTTTTCAATGTGCTTCTTTCTCTGGAAAAGTATCTGGACCACGCGGACGCGGTGACGAGGATCGGGTTCATCCGCGCGCGCCCGGCTTTCTGCTTATTGCGCTGGGGCCGGAGTCAAGCGGGATTCTACCCCTGTAGTCAAGCAGCCTGTTCATCCTCTTGTTCATGACGAACTGTTCGAGGGCGACCCGAACCGCGGCGGTTTTTGTCTTCGTTCTGGAAATTTTCATGACCTCTTTGATCAAGTCTTCAGGAATTTCTATCGTTGTCCGCATGGTTAAACCCCATTTATTTTGTCTAAAAAGATGTCGCGAAAAAAATGATGCTGCATAAGCTATGCATAAATATTATGCATAATGTGAACTCAAGTCAAGCGTGAAAAGCAAAATAGCGCTTTAATAACAATGAATAATGATTATTGTAACGATGATAAGCCGTTCTCAAATATTTGGGGACTAAAAACGATGACAGGAACGCCGCAAAACGAAATAATGTAATAACAAAGCTAATAATAATAAAAAATACGGGTGAATTTGGATGGCGTTTTTTTGGGGCTTCAAAAAACGGCAACATTGCCGTTAGATTGAGCGTTTTAGCGGAAAGAAATTCGTCTCCGTATCGTGCATTCCGTTATAAGGCAGATGCCGACATGCAACGCGGAGCATCCCGCCGGGATAGGCTTCAAAAAAGCATCGCGGAGGCGCTGGGGGCGCGTCAGCTTGGCAGTTTGATGTCGC
>Ga0209311_1001604_pt1 | contig 17749 bp, 11 predicted proteins | sample AD_UKC045_MetaG_FD_184417 | JGI IMG/M metagenome (GOLD analysis project Ga0209311, IMG submission 184417) | Active sludge microbial communities of municipal wastewater-treating anaerobic digesters from USA - AD_UKC045_MetaG (SPAdes) (version 2) | ecosystem: Engineered > Bioreactor > Anaerobic >... | reverse complement strand
GCTTGATCTGGCCGGGTGGCATGATGTCGGCCTGAAGCAGGGTGCAGACTAGCAGCACGGCTGCCACTAAAAGCAATGTCTTTTTCATCGTTCCTCCATGTATATGGCTTGCTTTGTTCGCGGCTCCAAAGAGCCGTGATGGTTACTCTGTCTCATCCGGTGCCGTAAACTTCGCCCGGTTCTCTTATCAGGCTCAAGACATTATTAATTACTTTTTTATAATCTGCAAGCCCTTCCTGAATATTTCAGGACGGACTGTGGACAAATTTCCATTCGGCATTTAACAACTAATCACATATCAGTATTTTGTGTCAATTCCTATTTTTATCAGGCCTTGCGGCCTGGGGATAAAGTTCTGGCACAAGGATTCTAACAGATATGTTTCCCAGCAGTTTAACCCAGGTATCCAGGCTAATGGGTCTTTCGGATCGAGCTATAGAAATCTTTCTTCAGCACAAAGGTCTGAAAGAGAGATTTAATGCCGCTGGTGACCATATCCAGCCGGATAGCCTTGGTGCGCACTCCGTGAATGAAGAGCGGCACCAGTCCCAGTCCCTTGGCCAGGTAAATCCTGCGGTAGGCGATGGGGAGGTAGGCCTCCATCTGCTTGTAGCTCATCCCCAGGGGGTTGTAAACGCAGTGGGTGATGTCGTAATCCTCCCAGTTGTAGTGACGGATGCGGTCTTCTTTTCTGAGGCGCTCAAAGACTTCCGTGCCAGGAAAGGGTGTGAGAATGGAGACAAGGATCATGCCGGGCAGCTTGCTGAAAAACTGGATGTTCTTTTCGATGATTCCGGGGGTGTCAAACTGGTCTCCGCTGCCCAGCAGCATAAACCAGTCGTAGCTGATGCCCACACTTTGCATGATCTTAACGGCCATGTGGATTTGGTCCAGGTTGATCTTTTTGTGGATGCTTTCCAGCACTTCCGGCACGCCGCTTTCGATGCCGATGGACAGCATCCTGCATCCGCAGCGGGCCATTCTGGAGATCAAAACGGGATCGCGGCAGATGAGGTCCACCCGGCTCATGCTGTTCCAGGTGAATTTAAGCTGCTTTTCCTCCACCAGTTCACAGAAGCTGTTTACCCATTTGGCATCCACGGTAAGGTTGTCGTCGTGAAACCAGAAGTGATTGTAGCCCCAGGAGATGTAGTCTTCGATATCCTTGATCACGTCTTCCACTCTGCGCTGGCGATACTTGCCGCCATAGAAAGCTGAGATGGAGCAATAGGAACAGAAGAAGGGACAACCCCGGCTGCTCACGATCTTGGGGGTGAAGCTGAAATCCGGAGCCACGAGGTCCATCGTGATGCGGGGCAGAGTGTTGATATCCTCGACCAGGGCGATGATCTCGTCGTTGTGAAACTTGCCTTGCTTTTTGAAGACCATGCCCGGGATGGCGGGATAGCGTTCTCCCACTTCCAGCGAGTTCAAGAGCGCGGGAAACACCTCTTCGCCCTCGCCGCGGCAGACATAGTTCACTCCGGATTCCTCGATGGTCTCTTTGTACATAAAGGTCACATGATGGCCTCCGATCACGGTGGTGATGGAAGGATACGCCTTTTTGACCAGCTTGATGAGGTCCCGGGTCATGGGATAGGTGGCCGTCACGCAGGAGAAACCTACCACGTCTGGCTTGTAACGACGGATAAAACGATGGATGCTGATGCTGTCCGCGCTTACGACCACAGGTCTGTGACCGGCATCCCGGGTCGCGGCGGCTACAAACAGAAGGCCCTGATGGATCTGATGGCCTTTTCTCATTCCCTCCAGGCCACCCGTGGTGGCCTTGGGGGAAACGAGCAATACTTTGAGGGGCATAAATCAGCCTTTTTCTGCCAGCCGGCGACTCAGCACCGCCAGCGAAGCAAACATATCTACATACTCCACGATGATATCAGGCGGCACCTGAATCTTTTGGGGAGTAAAATTCCAGATGGCCTTGATTCCGCTGTGGATCATGATATCGGCGATCAGCTGAGCCGCTTCGGGAGGAACGGTAATAATGCCGATCCGGATGTTGTTGCGGGTGGCCATGGCAGTGAAATCCAGCACTGAGTGGACCGGCACTCCATGCACTACCGAGCCGATGCGGTCTGGATCGTTATCGAAGGCGGCCATGATGGCGAGGCCTTTTTGAGAGAACTCCTGATATCCCAGCAGCGCGGAACCCAAGTGCCCCACTCCCACCAGATAGCTGGAACTGGTATCATTCCAGTTGAGCAGCTTTTCGATGGCTGCCGCCAGATCGCGGATTTTGTAACCGCTCTGGGGAATGTTTGTTACACCCGCGAAAGAGAGATCTTTGCGCACCAGGGTCTGATGAATATCCGCGAATACCGATATCTTGGTGGCTGTCACGCTTTTCAGGCCAGCGCGTTTGAGCTGCTTGAGCACCTCCAGATACTGAGGGAGCCGCTTGAGGGTACTGGTGGGAATTGTGATCTTTTCCATAAGGCTACTCGAAAGGCAGGAAGTGCAAAAGTCCGTGCCAGTGGAAGGTGGAGAGGATAGTGCCGATCACGATCAGCGTGATCATCACCATCTTAAAGTAATCCTGGCCTTTGAGCATGCTGACCAGTTCGACGTTTTTGGAGAGATAGGCGGACGCGGCATAAAACTCTTCGCCGATCAGGGTATAATCGCAGGTGGTAATAAAGAATGGCACCTGAGTGATGGCATCGGTGCCGGCAATCTGAATAGCGCCGGTCTGATTACCGGTTTCGGTCATCAACAGAGCTTCCGCGTTGAAATATCCCATATACATGATGGTGGCCACCCGTTCACGGATGGTGATGCCATTGACGCCAGCGGCAAAGGCAAACTGGGAATCCGAGATGAAGAAGATGTCTTCCCGGTTGAAGGCATCCGGTCTGCCCACTTCGCTGTAAGAGGTCTGGACGATCTCCTGGGCGATGGGCACCACAAAGTAGTCTACATGCGGAGAGATCAGCCTTACATCAAACTCAGCCGTCTTTTTGGCAATCTGACTGAGGATCATCAAAAAAGAGATGGTGCAGGGTTCTCCCAAAGAGCCCCAGCCGGGCACAAACATCACGGGACGGCCCATTTCAGTGGCACGGCCCACGGCATTGTCGAGGTCCTCAAGTCCGGCAATGGGCCTGATATACAGGTCTTTGCGGCGGGCCTGGAACAAGGCGTATACGATCAGGATGCCAAAGATTATACTGCCAAACAGGGTGGCCCACATGGTGGTGTTGAACCATACCGGTTTGGGAGTAAAAACCGTTTCGCCGTCGCGGTTGTAGGTATCGGTCTGCTGAAAGAAACCATGGCCGTCCGTGAGTAGAAACTGATAGCTGAAGCTGCGGTTGTTGCGGACTGATTCAGCCAGCAGGATTCTGCGCCAGGCGGATTCGGACCTGGCCTTTTGGGCCTGTTTGTAAGCCGGATGGGCGGTGATAAAACCATAACTGCCACTATAGTAGTCACCTTCCTCTTTGGCTGCCAGATATGCCTGGCTGAGAGTGTCACCCTGGGCGGCCAGTTGTTTGACCACTCCCCTGAGACTGTCAGCTTTGACAGACATTTCCTTGAGGTCTTTCTCAAAGTCGCTCCTATACAGAGAGGCCTGGAAGGCAAATCCTTTTTCAGCATTCATGGCAACACTAATGGTGGGATCGATGGTGAGGCTGCGGGTCTTGGCGTCGTAACCGGTGACGGATTTATAGAGCACGTCCGGGAAGCTGATCGTGTGGTCCTGGGCCCTCAGCATTCCGTTGGACCGCATACCGGGCTTGAAAACCTGGTCCAGGTTCTTTCTGGTAAGCACATCAAGATACACTTTGTCCAGGCGATGGCCATGCAGGCTGAGATTTTTGCCCACATAGCGACGGGTGGCATCGTCAAACACGATGTCCTGCGTGGCAGCAGGCTCCACATACGCTTTTTTGGAGCGCAGCATTACCTGGGTGCTCACCATGAACTTTTTGGTGCCCTTAAAGCCCTGCGGTACCTTGAGGTAGAGGATCTTGTCCGGATAGTATTCTGTGATCGTGGTCAGTTCTTTGCCCTGCGTGTCGGTAAATGTGAAGCGCAAGCGCTCGATGGGATAGAGCTCGTTTTCCAGCAGGTCGTAGTTGAACTTGAGTTTGGTCTTGGAACCCGACGTATAAGAGGCCTGAGTGATGTAGGCAACCGGTTTTCCCACTGAGATCAGCAGGTTGTCTCCCTTGTTGTTTTTCTTGTTGTGCACGCTGAAAGCCGGCAGGGGAGGATACTGGGATGAATTCTTCACATACAGAGTGTCAGCCAGGGAAGCGTTTTGGAAGCCGGAGGTGTCGCTATAGGTGAGCAGGGGCAGATATTCAGTGGCGGGACGGCTGAGCTGGATGCCTGCTTCCTTCAGGTTTACCTTCTGATACAAGGTCGAGACGTTAGGATCGGCGGCCACCTGAAACATCGGGATGGCACTGGCTTTCCATTGAGCGTTGAAAAGGCTGTCCGGAGCGCTGGAGTTGAGTTCCTGCTGGGCCTTGAAGAGCGGGGCCTGGTCTTTGGGAAGCAGCCAGCCGCTGTATTCCTGGAGGTCGTAGCCCATTTCCGGCATGCTCCACTCGAAACCGATCTCAGCTTTGTCTTCCACCCAGGTGGCGGCCAGCTCGGCATCTGGAGACGGACGGTTGTCCACCGGTGTGGCGGATACCACTTTGGCCCCGGGCAGATGTTTGCCGCGTTCGTTGACGGCAACGACACTGTAATAATAGGTCTTGCCGGGCAGGGGATTGGCATAGATAAAATCAAACTGGTTGAGCTTATAACCTGCCATGCTGCCATCGGCCGAGTCGATCCTGCGGGAATGGTGGTTGAACACGCGATGATTAATGGCTCCCAGCACCTCAAAATGGGGGATCAGCGATCCTATCACTTTGGGATCACGTGGCACGGCACGGTAGAGCGGAGATCCGGAGGGCTGGTGCCTTTCCTTTTTGAGCTTGTTGGGGGCCGTCTCAAACTCGAAGAGAGGCTGGTAATCCTGATCTGAAAAAGTGATCTCGTTGCCGATCACTCCCAACACGGGGTCCACATCCAGATTGTTGAAATAGAACAGGCTGTCAGGACTGGCGCCCCGGTAGATCTTGTACTGGATGATCCGGTGAGATTTGTCGAGCGGTTTCCATTTGAGGATGACGCCCTGGCCGCTGTCGTTGGGAGCGTCCATGGCCACAAGGCCTTCGATCAGGCCACCGGACTCCAACCCCGCTCCGCTTCCTGAGAAGAGCATCAGGATGCCCAGCAGGGCCATGGCGGTTACTATAGCTGCTTTTTTCATTTAATTATTTCCTCGATCCCGTTTCCGGGTCCCCAAACCCCCGGGAGCCTTTTTGGAAAAAGCTCCCGCGGCTTCAGGATAGATCAGCTCAGGCTAGAATATCTTGCCAAAGACATCGTTGACCAGAAACTGGATGCGACCGATCAACAGAGAGATACGTGCCATCACGGTAAGCCCGAAACTGGCCCCGAATCCCACCATCATATACCATTTTCCGACTGCCACAAACCTGCCATAGGCACCGGTGTGAGCTTTCGAAAAGAAGAAATACAGCAGCACCGAAACGGTCCCGATGAAGATCAGTAACAGGTTGACGTTCTCGATTGGCACCATAGCCTGACGCATCTGCACCAGGATATAGCTATGCATGGCCAGAGCCACACTGGCGCCCACATACATCATCGAGAAAGCGATGGGATAGCGGGAAAGCCAGCTCAGCTTGCGTGAGAACCTGAACAGGTAGAAGGCACCCAGGAGGGCCGGAATGATGAGGATAAACTGATGTTTCAGGACGATCGGCTGCCACAGATAGGGGATGAACACACGTTCATAGGTGAGCACCAGACCGTATCCCAGTGAAATTCCCACCAGCAGCTGTTCGGACATCTGGTAGAAAGGATTGTCCTTGTAGAGGAAAGAGAAGATCGAGAGGGTGAAGAAAGCACCCACGAGATTGCTGAATAGTTCGAATGTCACTCTTTCCTCCTTACTGCCTGGCCTGGCGTGCTTTCTGAATAAAGTATCCGATGTTGCCCAAAACAATGAACAAGATGATCATGATGTGGGCCACGGATTGAGCGTTCATACCGATGCGGGCCACTTTGAACTTATAGATGATGTTGCGGGTCATACGGTTGAGGTCTGCCATGGCGGTGTAGCCCAGGGCTTCCTTTTGATCTTCGGTCACCTTGGTGACGTCGATCTCCACCTGGCCTCCCTTCACCGTTTTCAGTTCCTCAAAGATCCCGGCTTTCTCGGGATACTTGCCCACGAATTTGCTATATTCGTCAGCGCTGAATTTTGCCACCGTCTGAGTGGTGATATTGATCAGTTGTTTGGTGGATTCTTCCCTGAGGATATCGCTGCTGAAAGCTCTGCCGGGCACGATCTTGTTGCCGTCTTCATCCAAGGTAACGGTGATGGGACTGCCGGGTTCGCGGTAAGCGGCAAAGACGTCCACCAGCTTTTCATATTCCGCGGCGCCTTTGAGCCCTGCCAGCATGCCGATCTTCTGTCCGGACTGCAGGAAGGGATATTCGTCGGCAGCCATCACGGCTGTGACACCCACGCCAATATTGAGGCCAAACTTGGGCCTGGCATAATAGAGCCAGGTCACACCGGCTGAGGAGCCGGAAAACTCCACCACCAGGTTCATTTCGCTGTAGTTGTTTACCCCTTTGATGATCTCGAGGTTTTCCAGCTTGCGTCCTTCGGCGTCAGTTTTTACTGCGGCGGCTATGTTGTCTCCCATACCCAGAATGGTAGGCATGGCCAGGGCGGCAGGAATATAGCCAAAGTTGCAGTAGTCCACTCCGGATTTGATATTGGGGTATTCCTCTTTGACGGTATTGATGGCATAGTCTATGATGGGAGCGCCCTGAGGAAACCAGGTGAGCATAAACACCTTGACGTTGCGCTCGAAGCAGTGCCTCAGGATGGCCACTTCCATGGGAAAGAGCTCTGGCATGGTGGAGGCGTCGTGATAAAAGCTCAACAGGATGGCGCGGTCCTGGCGGCCGGCATAGGAATCGATGAATTGATAGAGGTTTTCAGTGGAAGGAGAGGTAACGTTGTCTGAATTGAAGGGGATAGCCAACGGAATGATGATAGCAAGCGCCACCACGATATAGATCCAGCGGCGATCAAGCTTTTGGATGCGTTCGAATATATTCATCTTTTCCTTCCTTTAATCCCCGCCGCCCAGATAGGAGCGTTCGATTCCAAGCATGATCTTGAGGGTGGTAGCCACGGAGCCGAGGCCCACACCCAGCATGATTCCACGCTTGGAAGCCAGGTTTGGCACGTCCAGGATCCACTGTGAAATTGTGGGCAGGTGTCTGGAAATCTTCACTCCCAGAGGCACCTGGGCCAGCATCACCACTATGGCTGCCAGCAGTAGGACCGTGGCTTCCACGCTTCTGGCCCGGAAGGCCTTGTAGGCTGCCGAGGCCATGTAGAAAGCCAGTAGTGAAAACATGGTGGCGCTCATCGGCATCGCCATGGTCTCGAACATCCACATATAGAGGCCGCCCTTCTGGGTGCCTCCAATGAATCCGGCCAGGGAGGTTACAATGAATCCGGCAAAGAAGAAATAGCTGAATTGCCATTTGGGCGCGCGGCGCTTGATCTTGGCATTGTGCATCATGGAGAGGCTCATCACGCCCAGCAGCATGGCAAACGGGGCCATGGCACGTGACCAGGGTGTGTAGAACTGGTAGTAGAAGTCATCGGCCATGATCTTGTGGGGGACGAACACCCACAAGAGGAAGACGATGCCACCGACGATGACGATGATCAACGGTACGGTCTTTTTCATATAAGGTCCTCTATCACTTGGTAGGAAGTATATTTAGCAGATTCGTCACCTGGAGCGTGGACAGGATGGTGCCCACCAAAACCAGGAAGACGATGATGATCTTCAGATAGTCCTGCGCCTTGAGGGTGCCCAGTAACATAGGCTCACGGTTCAGATAGGCGGAGGCGGCATAGAGCTCTTCGCCGATCAGAGTGTAGTCGCAGGTGGTGATGAAGAAGGGGATCTGGGTGATGGCGTCCGAACCGGCTATCTGAACGGCACCCACCGTGTTTCCAGTCTCAGTCATCAACAGAGCTTCCGCGGCAAAGAAGCCCAGGAAGAAGTTGGTAGCCATCTTCTCACGGATCATGATCCCATTGACACCGGCCACATAGGCAAACTGGCTGTTGGTGAGGTAGAAGATATTGTTTTTGTCGTAGGTATCAGGTCGGCCCACGCTGTAATGAGCTTCTCTCACGATCTCCTGCACCACCGGCATCACAATGTAGTCGTAACACGGCACAATCAGCTTGGTGTCATATTCCGCGGCGCGTTTGGCCACCTGGGTCAGAATGCCCATTGATGCCAGGGTGGATACATCCGAAAGTGTTCCACTGCCCATGCAGTAGAGCATCGGACGGCCCATTTCCGTGGCACGACCCACGGCGTTATCGATCTCATCCAATCCCGCGATAGGACGGATATAGAGATCTTTGCCGCGCTTGGCCAAAGTCACGAAGCTCACCACCAAGGCGCCATACAGCAGCACCGCGAACAGGGTGATGAGTTTCTCTTTGGCAAACCAGTTTGAGATCGGATAATAGAAGTTGACCTCTCCGGTAGCGCTGGTATCTGGATCAGAGACGGTAAAGAGGCCCCGGCCGTTGGTCTTGACGATCTGGTAGCTGTGATTGCGGCTTTCGGGCTCACGGACACCCGCGATATACTTGATCCAGGAACGGTCGCTGCCAAGCTTGAGAGCTGCCTGCATGTGTTTGTTTTCCGTAAAGAGGGCCAGCTTCTTTTCCTGAGCTTCCAGCTTGGCCTTCAGTTCCAACCCAAGGGTGGAATCAGCATTGGCAGGCAAGCCAGCTACCTGGGCCTTGAGATCGGCCACCTCTTTTTTGAGCAGGTCTATGCTCTTGAGGGCTTCGTCCTTAAAGATACTGGTGTTGATCAAAGCCTCTTTATCTTTGTCAAAGGTGAAGTCTATAACTGGCGACACCAGAGTGTAGCCAGCCTTGCTTTCTCCAGCCTTGAGCGGACGCGAGAAGCGCTTGCCGTTCATGTAGGTGTGGAGCGTGTTGCCTTTCACAAAGTTAAAGCCCGACACCAGACGCGGAACCATAGTGGGATAGGAGATATTGACGTCCAGGTTGCTGTCGAAGGAGGTGTTGCGTTTGACCAAATAATAGTTCGGAGACCTGATACCGCGGCGATAAACCACGTTTTGGACGCTGGATACCTCTTCGCCGTTGCGCCACAGCTTTTTGCCTGGCATGAGGGCCATCATGGCGGTATCCCACTCGAGGTCTTGCTCCAGGATATAGCTTCTGGGGTCTATATCCTTTCCTTTCATCGTGATCCGGACCCGGAAACCCTTGCGGTAATCATAACCGGCCGGCACTTTGATCTTGAAGGAAAGGTCCTGATAAAACTCGTTGATCGTGACGAAAGGTTTGCTCTGGCCAGGGATGTAGAGGCTGAAATAGATGTTGTTCACCTTCTGGGTCTCGGCCTTGTTGAGCTGATAGTTGATCTTGAGCCTGGTGTTTTTCGCGTTTAGCGAGGTAGTCTTGGTCACAAAGGTGATGGGTTTGTCCCAGATCACGGTGAGGCGGTCGCCCTTGTCGTTGGGTTTATCCTCCGTATAGAACGTGGGTTTGGCCGGAAGGGCTTTGCTGGTGGTTATCTGAACGTTTACCAGATCAGAAAAAGATGACCCTTCAGCGTCCGCGAGCTCGATGGCGTAACGGTAGCCCGCCGCTGCTTCGCTGGTCATATCCGGCATCGCGAATTTCACAAAGTTGGCCAGCTGTCCACCTAACACGGGACCTGGTTTGCCAAGCGGCTGCCTAAAAATACCCAGCGTGTCCGGCAGCGACTTGAGCTTGGCCCACAGGCTGTCTGGCATATCTTTGACCCGATAGAGCTGGTATTGCTGAATGTCGTCCTTGACGAGGGGATAATCCCACTCAAACATAAATTCTTTTGTGTCTGCCAGCCAGCTTCCATACAGCGCGGTAGCGGGATCGGGAGGATTGCCGACAGGAGTTCCGCCCACGGGTTTGGCATAATCCTGGAACTGGTTGCGTTCGTTGACGGCCACCACGGTGTAGTAATATGTCTCTTTGGCACGCAGACCGGCCTGGAGATTCTGGTGTTTGAATTTGAACCCGGCGTACGCAGTGGAATCTGCCGCATCGGCAGACCAGACCTTGCGGCCGTGTTTGTAAAAAGCGGGACGCTCCACATAGGAGATGATGTCAAACTTTTCACTCAGACGAGCGGCCAGCTCCATGTCCCGCGGGACATTGCGATACAGCGGGCTCTTGTCATCCTGCTGCTTTTCCTTGCGCAGTTTGCCGGGGGAACTGAGATCGATAAAATCTCCCCCACCGCTGTCATAATAATACATCCTGTCCGCTGCCACACCTGTGTTCACGTTTACCTGCACGGATTGCAGGAAAAACAGGGTGTCCGGATCGATCCCGCGATAGATGCGATATTCGATAATACGTTTGGAGCGGTGCAGGGGCTTCCAGCTCAGGATCAACCCGCTGCCATCGTCAGCGGGAAGATCTTCTACCGTAAGATCCTCTACCACATTCTGTTTTGAAGCAGTCTCTTTCTGCGCGATGATCAGCCCCGCGGCTGCAAGCAAACCGAGCAGTAAAAACATCTTCAACAATCGGTTAGATAACCTCATACGCTATCTCCTGGGTTAGATTATAATCATTTAAAAGCTTTATGGCATCGGCATTAAACCGCCCTATATTGTCAATCACTTTTTTCCCGAAGGCGTCAGGGATGGGAATGTGAGAGCTGCGCTGTGAGATACCTTCGGTAGGTGAGATACCTTCGGTAGGTGAGATAACTTCGGTAGGTGAGATACCTTCGGTAGGTGAGATAACTTCGGTAGGTGAGATACCTTCGGTAGGTGAGATAACTTCGGTAGGTGAGATAACTTCGGAAGGTGAGATAACTTCGGTAGGTGAGATACCTTCGGTAGGTGAGGGCTCTACTATGAATTCTGTAATCTCATTTTCTCATGTCTCATTGTTTTAAAGAATCTCATTTTCTCATGTCTCATTGTTTTCTGCGTTACGCGTTACCCGTTATGCGTTATGCTGACGCCCATGGTTACACCTGATGCAGATGATGGATTTCTCATATTTTCATGTCTAGTTGTTTTTGGGTTGCGCGTTACGCGTTATGCTGACCCATGGATACATTACGGTGATTATGACAGACCTCTCATGTTCTGATTGAAAATCCCCTCCTCAGTTACTCTGCTTTCTCTGCTTTCTCTGAAGCTTGTTATCGTTACACGTTATGCGTTACGCGAAGCACGCAGCCGAATTGGAAATCGACTATACAGGCCCCCGGAAACGAGGACGTTTCCGGCTCCACCAGCGAGAGCATTCTCAATTATCAATTGTCCATTCTCAATCCCTAACCCTCTGTACCTCAAAAACCTCTGTACCTCTGTTTCTCTGTTTTTTAAACAGAAGGTTCTGCTTTCCCGCTCTTTAGTTGCCGTCACGATGCCGTGCCCCCGCCGGCGATTTTCGCCGGAGGCCCCGCGGCATCTCCACGGCAGCTAACAGGCAAGCAAAAGCTGAAAAACCCGGGGCGGATATTTATCATGCATGTAAGTTCATCACCTTTAAGCGATCAGGACTAAGCAAAGTGATTCCTTTGTGAAGTAATGATAAAAAAAAGACTTGACACTCTCGCTCTGCCAAATTAGTTTGACTTTATAACACTAAGACACATTAAAAGCAACGCTAAATACATACACCTCAGGGAGGAATCATGACCGGAGAACGACTCAAAGCCGTGCGCAAGCACCTCAACATCAATCAGCAAGAGCTGGGTGAAGCCCTCAAGATCAACGCTTCCGCCATCTCTCAGATGGAACACAATCACATCAAACCATCACTGGACACCCTTGTCACCCTGTCCAACCGTTATAACGTGGACCTGCACTGGTTGATCACCGGTAAGGGAGACATGTTTATGGCCTCCGAGGATAAACGCAGCCAGGACGCCACCAAAAACCTCAGCAAGCTCAAAGCCTTCATCAACGACGAGCTTATGAACATGGTGCGCGTCAAGGAAAGCAACCTCCAGGCCGAAGCCTATGATCTTCCCGTCATGGGTGAGATTGCGGCTGGACCGGCCGTCGAGACCAGCGATACCGAGCTGGACGTCGTGAGCGTGCGCCGCAGCATGATCCATGGCGCTATCGGAGACTACGTTTGCCTCAGAGTCAACGGCCACAGCATGGAGCCGGACATCCATCACAACGACGTCGTCATCATCCGCAAAGGCAACGATTGGGACCGCCTCAAGGGTGCCATCTGCGCTGTCCGCATCGATGGCTCCATCACTCTCAAAAAGCTCAGTCTGGACGATCGCCGCAAACTCATCCTGCTGCTGCCCATCAATGAAGATTACGCTCCCATCGTGATCGACCCGCGTGATCACGAAGATGTCAGCCTGATTGGCTCGATGCATTATCTCTATCGCAAGATAGGCTGAAGACTGCATCGCCAACTCCCTCCAGCAATAGCCACCCCTACACAAGCGAGGTCATAAGCGCATGGAAGTGTTGATGATAGCCCTGCCGGCCCTCAATCTGGCCCTGGGGATTATCCTGCTGTTAGTGCTGCTGAGAAGGTCCAGGCCCGAAGACACTCTCAGCCAGCGGTTTGAGAGCATGTCCGCCGGTCTCGAAAGCCTCGGCAAACAGGTCCGGGAAGAAAATCTGGGCCTCAGAGCGGAACTGGGACGCCTCAATACCGAGCAGCGGATGGAATTGAACCAAAACATCGGCAGCCTCTCCGAAGGCCTTAAAAACGAGAACCGCGGCCATCGCGAAGAGCTCACCAGCGCTCAAAACAACCTCTCGGAATCGCTGTCCCGCCGCATGAAAGAGCTCAGCGAAGCCCAGTACAACGGACTGGAAACTCTGAGGACCAGCATCGAGACCCGCCTGGAACAGATCCGCGCTAACAATGAAACTAGACTGGAAGCGATGCGACGCACCGTGGATGAAAAGCTGCACGAAACTCTGGAAAAGCGGCTGACGGATTCCTTCAAGCTGGTGAGCGAGCGCCTCGAAGAGATGCAGAAAAGCTCCGCCCTCGAAACCAGAAGCAACCGTGAAGAGCTGAACACCACTCTCAAGGCCCTGCGCGAGCAGATCAACAAAGACAGCCTCACAAACCGCGAAGAGCTTTCCAAAGCGCTCAACAACCTTGCCGAATCGCTCACGCGCCGCGTGCAGGACCTCTCTTCCACCCAGCAGACCAGCTTCGACACCCTCAAGACCACGCTCGACGCCCGCATGGAACAGATCCGCTCCAACAACGAGACCAAGCTGGAAGAGATGCGCCGCACCGTGGACGAAAAGCTGCACGAAACGCTGGAAAAGCGTCTGGGAGAACACTTTAACCAGGTCAGCGACCGGCTGGAAAAGGTGCATCGCACCATGGGCGAGGTGCAAAGCCTCACCAAGAGCGTCGGCAAGCTGGAACAGATCATGGGAAACGTCAAAAACCGTGGCGTCATGGGCGAGGTGCAACTGGCTACCCTGCTACAGGATATCATGCTTCCCGGCCAGTATGAGACCAACTTCAAGCCCCGCGCCCGCTCCAACGAAACGGTGGAATTTGCCATCCGGCTTCCCGGTCCGGACGAAGACCAGAAGTCCGTGTATCTGCCCATGGATTCCAAGTTTCCGGTGGAGGACTATCAGCACCTCCTGGATGCCTATGAAGCCAATGATCCCATCCAGATCGTGAGCAGCCGTAAAGCTATGGCGGACAGGATCAAAGCCTGCGCCAGAGATATTCGCGACAAGTATATCAATCCCCCCGTCACCACCGATTTTGGCCTCCTCTTTTTGCCCTTTGAAGGCCTCTATGCCGAAGCTTTGAGGATCACAGGGCTCTTTGAAACGCTGATCCGCGAGCAACGAGTGGTAATCTGTGGCCCCACCACCACCGCCGCCCTCGTCAACAGCCTCCAGATGGGCTTCCGCACCCTCGCCATCCAGAAAAAGACCGCCGAGGCCTGGAAAGTGCTCACCGCCGTCAAACATGATTTTGGCAAGTTTGCCACGCTGCTGGACCAGACCCAGAAAAAGCTGCACGAAGCCTCCAAACATATCGAAACGGCCACAGACCGCACCCGCCAGATCGAGAAAAAGCTTTCCAAGGTGCAGGAACTGCCAGACTCCAAGACCGAGCCGGTCCTCGAGCTCGACTCTCCCATTTTGGTACCGCCGGAGCAGGAAGTCTGAGACGCGGGCTTTTCTGATTTTTTTAACACCGAGAAAAGCAGAGGCTTAGCCAGAGAAAAGCAGAGTCTTCTATTTAAAACAGAGGGACGGAGGGACAGAGGATTGGGAATTGAGAATGGACAATTGAGAATTGAGATGCCCTTGCTGGTGGAGCCGGAAACGTCCTCGTTTCCGGGGGCCTGTATAGTCGATTTCCAATTCGGCTGAGTGCTTCGCGTAACCCCGTTGGAGTTCAAGAGGCCGGGACAAGTGTTTACATGACAACGAGTTTGCGGGCCTCTTGGACTTCAACCAGCACACCTGCAAGATTACTGACTCTCGTGTACTGACCCCGTTGGAGTTCAAGAGGCCGGTACAAGTGTTTACATGACAACGAGTTTGCGGGCCTCTTGGACTTCAACCAGCACACCTGCAAGAATACTGACTCTCATGTACTGACCCCGTTGGAGTTCAAGAGGCCGGTACAAGTGTTTACATGACAACGAGTTTGCGGGCCTCTTGGACTTCAACCAGCACACCCGCAAGATTACTGACTCTCATGTACTGACCCCGTTGGAGTTCAAGAGGCCGGTACAAGTGTTTACATGACAACGAGTTTGCGGGCCTCTTGGACTTCAACCAGCACACCCGCAAGATTACTGACTCTCATGTACAGCATGAAGCCCCAAGCCTCCTCAGCAGTGATTTTTCAGACGCACATGTCACATCAGTTCCCACTGTCTCACAGTGCTATGCCAATCTAAACTGCCGTCCCGATGGGACTCAAATTGGCGCTGGATTGCGCGTATCTAACTAAACTGTCGTCCCGATGGGACTCAAAGCGCCGTTAACCGTAGTCAGCAGCACAAACACTCACTCCACATAACAGGTTAATCCAAAGCAACTTGGCCACTCCTCATTAAACCTCCCTTATCCCTTAAACCAGCTTCCGCGTGAATCATCCCCTACTCACCCCCAACTTTGTTCGGCTTGCCCTGGGGGAGCTATGGAGGGCCACAGGATACATGAGTAAGGAAGGATGCAGTACTCCCATGTGCAGATCTCACCAGCGGAACGCTCTCACCAGCTCGCAGAGCTCTCGCCAGCGCAGCCCTCACAGCGCAGCTCTCACTTTTTCCCTTGACGTCAACCCCTCTCTGGCTTATCGTGTCAGAAGATAGAAATCCTATTACCAGAGGAGGTATAACGTGTTTCTAACCGGAAAACAGATGGGGGAAGTATTCCTCAAGGCCAAGCGGATGCGCTTTGGCATCATCGCTTCCAATATTGTCTTCGACACTCAAATCCGTGCCATCGTCCAGGGCTATAATGCCGTGGGCTCCGATGGCCTGATGCAAATGAGCTCCGGGGCCGTCAAATACGCGGCGGGCGCTTCTCAGGATATGAAAGCCGGGGCCAGAATGATCTCCACCATGATCCGCACCTTTGCCGATCAGTTTCCCAAAAGCGGGATCGGGCTACACGTAGATCACGCCACACCCAACTACTTTGATTTCCTGGTCTATTGCATCGAAAACCAGCTGGTGACCTCGGTGATGATTGACGCCTCCAAAGAAGCCCTGGCTGAGAACATCCGCGTCACCAAAGAAGTGGTGGAAGTGGCCCACAAACATGGCATCATCGTGGAAGGCGAGATCGGTCATATCAAAGGCACCGAGGATGAGATCGTCTCTGAAACCGAGCTTTACACCCATCCCGAAGAGGCACTGGAGTTTGTCAAAAAGACCAATGTGGATCTCTTTGCCGCTTCCGTGGGCACCAACCACGGTGTCTCCAAAGGTGAAAACATCGTCCTGCGGCTCGACCTCATCAAAGAGATCGACGCGCTCCTGATCGCCAACGGCGTGGAGCGCGGACTCGTGTTGCATGGCGCTTCCGGCCTCACGGACGAACAGCAGATAACCGCCATCACCAACGGCGTGGTCAAGATCAACAAAGACACCCACTACCAGATGGATATGGCCCAGGCCATTCAAAGCTATTGGGAACAGGAAAAATACGCCATCGTCTGTCCTCCGGACGTCGATCCCGCTGCTTATGTGCCCAACAAATCCAAGTTCGATCCGCGCAAATGGCTGGCCAAGGGCGAAGAGAAGATGCAGAAGACCGTCGAGGGCTTTTGCCTGGTCACTGGCAGCGCCAACAACAGCATACTGATGTAAGGAGATAAATAATGATCAATGTAGCGATTAACGGCTTTGGACGCATCGGACGCCTCGTCCTGCGCGCCATCATCAAATACCATCCGGATATCAACGTGGTGGCCATCAACGACCTCACGGACGCCAAGACCCTGGCCTACCTCTTTAAGTATGACAGCGTCCACAAGATCTTCGACGGCGAAGTTTCCCACACCGACAACAGCATCATCGTCAACGGCCGCGAAATCCGCATCTTTGCCGAAAAAGACCCTGAAGTCCTGCCCTGGAAAGACCTCGGCGTGAAAGTCGTGGTGGAATCCACCGGCATCTTTACCAGCAAGGAAAAGGCCTCCAAACACCTCAGAGCTGGCGCCGACAAGGTGATCCTCACCGCTCCGGCCAAAGATCAGGTGGACGCCACCGTCGTGATGGGTGTCAACCACCTTGAGCTCAAACCGGAACACCAGATCGTTTCCAACGCTTCCTGCACTACCAACTGCCTGGCCCCCGTCGCCAAGGTGCTGCATGACAACTTTGGCATCGTGGGTGGCCTCATGACCACCATCCACTCCTACACCAACGATCAGCGCATTCTGGACCTCCCCCACAGCGATCTCCGCAGGGCCAGAGCAGCCGCCATGAGCATGATCCCCACCTCCACCGGTGCCGCCAAGGCCATCGGTCTCGTCATCCCTGAACTGATGGGCAAACTGGACGGCGTGGCGATCAGAGTTCCCACTCCGGACGGTTCATTGGTCGATCTGGCCGTGAACGTGGAACGCGAGACCACCAAGGAAGCTGTCAACGCTGCCATGAAAGCCGCCGCGACGGGTCCCATGAAGGGCTTCCTGATGTATTCAGACGAGCCCATCGTGAGCATCGACATCGTGGGCAACCACCATTCCTCCATCTTCGACAGCCTCACCACCTACGTAAAAGGTAATATGGTGAAAATATTCAGCTGGTATGACAACGAATGGGGCTACAGCTGCCGTGTGGTTGACCTGCTGGATTATATGAGCAAGCTGTAAGCTGGCTTCGCCATGTGAGATACTGCGTATGTGAGATACTGCGCAGGTGAGATACTGCGTATGTGAGATGCTTCGCAGGTGAGATTCAGGCCTCGACGCGTTGGAGTTCAAGCGGCCACGATAAAAGTATGTGAGACAGCGAGTTTGCGGGCCGCTTGGACTTCAACCAGCACACCCACGAGATAAATGTCTCCGATATCCTGCTTGAAGTCCAAAGCCACCTCAAACAAGGAGATA
>Ga0209311_1001603_pt1 | contig 17755 bp, 14 predicted proteins | sample AD_UKC045_MetaG_FD_184417 | JGI IMG/M metagenome (GOLD analysis project Ga0209311, IMG submission 184417) | Active sludge microbial communities of municipal wastewater-treating anaerobic digesters from USA - AD_UKC045_MetaG (SPAdes) (version 2) | ecosystem: Engineered > Bioreactor > Anaerobic >... | reverse complement strand
ATTTTATCTTGAGGCGACTTCTCATCCTTGCTTGTGAGGACATTGGCCTTGCAGATCCCCAAGCGATTACGGTGGTTAATTCCTGCGCCCAAGCCTTTGATCGTGTGGGCTTGCCTGAAGGTCAGCTTCATCTCGTACATGCAACTCTATACTGTGCACTTGCTCCAAAATCTAACTCCATTCTCTGCTACTTCGATGCCTTAGAAGCTGTGCAATCGGAACAGGCCGAAGTCCCAGACCATTTAAAAGATTCAAACCGCGATAAAGAGGCATTTGGCCACGGAGAAGGCTATCAGTATCCTCATGCATATCGAGAACATTGGGTAGCCCAACAATATTTACCACCTTCCCTTATGGGAAGACTTTTCTATATTCCCGGTAGTCTTGGATTCGAAGGTTCTAAGCGTCGAGATGTCTTGATCCGAAGAGAGGCTCAACTAGCAATACAGCCTGAAGATATAAGACAAATTGAAGATGTAAACCTCGTTTGGTCGAGAAAAGGCGAATCTCGGCTTCATTGGAGGATTCGCAGCGAATCTTCGGCTACGGAGCGACTCCTCGCCATACGCACGGCCGCTTTTAATGCTCTTCCACTTAAGCCAATCGATAATATCATAATTGTCGATCCGCGATCCGGATTCTATACGATGGAAGCGCTGAGGAGAACTCGCGAAGGCAAAGCTTTTGTCTTGCTAAACAATAAAGAAGCTCGCTTGGAGCTTGAAAACCTGAGCAAAACAGAAGAAGAAATAATCCAACCTGAAGTTGCTATATATAAAGAACTTACAACCTCTAGTGCTGTAAGTGCCGAACTAAAATGTTTCTTGTCAGAGCTCAAGCCATCTTTTTTGATTCTATGCGAATTCTGTCGTGTTCCCATCGCTATATACGAGATTTTAGCTGGGCTTACAGAATGTAAAGAAAATGAATCCTTTCGATTAACGGCTTTCGATGTAGATATAGAAGCATCTTCCCGCCTTTCTAGCGCACTAATAGCTATGGAAAATCTCAACGACAAGGAAAAGGAGTTTTGCAGTCATTTCTTGGCTTTTGAAAATGAACTTGGACATGGACCAACCTTTACAAATTTTGACTCTAAAATATGTTCTACAAAGGAATGGTTCGATAAAATGAAGTCGACCATAAGCGCTTTCGATGTTCAAAAGACTATGCTTAAGACTTCCTATTCCAGGCCTATAGATGAAAAACAATTGGAAGCATGGCTAGATGCCTCGACTTTCTATGGTTCTAATTTTAGAAAAGCCTTCTCCGAGAGCGAGACAGAAATGCTCAAGGCTCTAATAGAAAAATTCAACAGAAATCCACAATGGCCTTTGAATATTCTATTCTTCGAATTTTGATGATATTAGATGCAAACGTGAAGCTATAGTCTTTGAAGTCTGCAAGACATTAAATTCTTGACATATCTGCTCGTAGAAAGGCTCTGCATTCATATCGATTTTCCATGCTTCACCACGAAGATAAGCTGGAAACCAATGTTCAGCCAATATCTTCCATGCATCTTCTTCCAGCCCTGGAGTGATTGGATAAAAGCGAATGCCAGCAAGCTGAGAAGCACGAAACATAGTTGCCGATGAACCAATAGCAACCATGCTCGAACGCTCAAAGCCTGCAGAAAGGGCAGCTCGGAGATACTCGCCAGGCTTTCCTCTTTCTCTTCCAGCAATGCGATAGAAACACTCTCCAAGCCCAGCATTTTGCCACATTCTCATGGCCGAAAGTTCAGCAAGATGGCTATAGACAAGCACTGTTGAACGAGGAGCAATATATTTTGCGCTGTGCAAGAATTCTTCGGCTGTGCTGAAATGGGGTACTCTTCCAATCTCCTGAATCAAACCTTCGGCCATAGAAAACCAATCTATGATCAACATCTCTGCAGGATGTTTTTCGTTCAGATTAAAAAGATCTTCAAGGGTCTTTTCTGAGAGACTATATTTTTCTAGAGTCTTGATAATCACTGCTCTCTGCATTGAAGGGAAAAGTGTATTTAGAACCCTAAGAGCTGCAAGAAGAATGACAATCGGATGCTCTCCACGTAAAGATGTCTCAAGAGCGACTGTCCTCCATACTTCACCCACAATCGATGGATCGACATTGCCCCCAAAGCAACCAATAAAAGAAGGCAGATAGGCCATTTCGTGCCAATATCTATGAATATCAAAAACAGCCCCTTCTGACTCGATAATTACAACTACTTGTTTGTCATGGAGGTGCAGAGGTTGGTCTATTCTTGTAGATTCATCAGATTGAGAAAATGTCTTTTGTGGAGATCCCCAACCACGCCCCCGGCGGTGTATCGGGGACTTCGCAGGCTGCCTTTCTTCTGCTGCATGAATATTTCTCACATCATCCTCATCTAAGCTTATCGGCAAGTTGAAGCTAGCCTTTTATCAAAGCACAAATCTATTTTGAACAACAAACAACCTCTCTTGACGAACTTAATTGCATTGCGCATGCTCTATGCGTGAGTATTAGACATTTTTCATCCATCGATGGAGTTTTTGATTTTGTCCTTGGCTATGTCAATGTCGAAAAAGGTCAGGCAACCGAATTCAAGCTGGATCGAATGTATTGGATGGCCTCCCAGCTCGGCAATCCGCATTTGGGAAGATTGACTGTACATGTGGCAGGTTCGAAGGGCAAGGGCTCGGTCGCAACATTGATTGCAAAAACACTCGAAGCCTCTGAACTGCGAACCGGACTCTACACTTCTCCCCATATTCTTTCTTGGAAAGAACGAATCACCGAATCAGGTATAGAGATGCCAGATGAGTTCTTGCTGAAAGCTGCTGAAGAAGTCTATTCTCTAGTAGAAGGCAGGACTCAAGATGATTTTCCTGGCAATGAGTTACCAACATATTTTGAATTGACTACCCTAATAGCCTTTTGCGCCTTCCGCATAGCTGGTTTTGATGCTCAAGTTATCGAGGTAGGATTAGGAGGGCGACTGGATTCGACAAACATTGTCTCACCCGATGTTTGCATAATAACACCTATAGAACTTGAACATACTCAATTTCTTGGCTCGACTATACCTCTAATTGCTGCAGAAAAAGCAGGCATAATCAAAAGAGGTGTACCGATCTGTACGATTCAACCAAAAGAAGAAGCGCTCAAAGTGATCTTAAAGAAAGCCGAAGATATGGGAGCTTCCTGCCTAGTAGTTGGAAGAGATATTTCTGTGTCCGATATAAAGGTCAATGCCCAAGGCACTTGCTGCAAATTATCCGCAACTGATACTTCTCCTCCTAGCCTACTTCGACTTCTGCAGGGTACTTCGATTGAAATCAGCACGCCTTTGATAGGCTCTATCTATGCTGGAAATATGGCTGTCTCTGCTCTTGCCCTTTCTCAGCTAGACATCGACCTGAAAACTGAACACATTCTTAAGGGCTTTGCTTCATCTTCTATGCTCGCGCGATTTGAGATAGTATCGCAATCTCCTTTCGTTGTGCTCGACGGAGCTCATACTCCAGAATCGATACGCAATATTCTTGTCACATTTCTAGAGCTTTCAAAGGCTCCGCGTATCTTATTATTTGGATGCGCTCATGATAAGAAACATGAGGAAATAGCTAAAATACTATCCCCCTATTTCAACGAAATAATCATAACAAGACCTGGTACATTCAAACAGAGCGAACCAGCTATAGTATTTGAAAGCTTTCAAAAACAGATGTCAAATAACATTCTTACAGATTGCTATCTAATCGAAGATACAAATAGCGCAATAACTAAAGCTCTAAGCGATGCAAAAGAGAAAAATGCCTGTGTTCTAGTAACAGGCTCATTCTATCTATGCGCAGAGTTTAAAAAGTCGAGATTATGCTTTGAATAAAGCCTATCATTCCTCCTAGAATACCACCAATCCATGTAATCCAGGCTAATTCTTTTTTTACTACTTGAAGGACAATGCGCTCAACTTCCTTCATGTCTAGGCTATCGATCCGCTCAGAGACCATCGAAGTGATATCGAATGCATCTATTAGAATCGATATTCGCGCTTGAATAAGCTCTAGAAGCCCGTCGGTGAGCGATGCCGATAATTGCTCTACGTCGGAATCTTGGATTTTCAAAATATCTGCAAAAGTCTTGCCTTTTGTCATATCCTTTAAGATCTCTACAAAGATCGCTCCTATTGTGTTGGAAGCGCTCATACTGGAAATCTGCGTGGCAGGAACTATGATTGAAAAGACGAATCCCGAAATAGCTTCGCTATTTGTTCGTATTCCCAAAATTTCTTCAAACTCCAGATCCGAAAGAGAGTCATAGACAAATTCAGCCCTCTGTCGCAACTCTTCAGTGGAATCTTTGAGCGATAAAACAACTTGATCTAGTATGTCTCTGTTCTTAAAGCTAATGGAGTCATTTGCGTGCTGATATGTCTCTGAATCGGTCTTTGTGGTTCCGGCTTCGTCCTTCGAGCGCCAGCTAAGGACTGCTTTGTAAAGGGCATCAGAAATACTCTTGGGGGTGGAAGGGTCTTTCAAGATGCGTTCTATAGTCTGTATTAGATCCTCGATGGTCTCAGGCATAGCTTGAGCAATCTTAGCCTCGTAACCTGCAATAGAAATAAAAAGCCTTTGGATAGGCCCTAGTCTATCTAATGCTCTTTTTACAAATGATTGGGCTTCTGTTTCCAGCCTTGACCTAAATCCTTCGCTATGGAAAAAATTATCTATATAGTCTAGAAACCAGGAATATGCCTTCGGAACAAGTGCATCTGAGAGAGCCATAACCGTCGCATCTGGAGGAAGTTCTATTGCTGCTCTCAAAAGATGATTGAGATTTGAAGACCTGGATATTGAGGGCTGAAAACTCTGCATATGTTTGGATTCTGATAGTACTTTTGTTTCTAAAGAAGAACTAGCCTTGAGCACCGATGCTATGAATTGTTCTTTAGAAATTAGTTCTTTAAAGGTAAGCTTGCCAAGTCGGTTCAGGAATTCAGCGAACATTCCTTCGATAGAGCTTTGAATACTCTTGCGTTCCACTAAATGTTGCAGAGCCTCCACTATATTGCGTTGAAAAGCAGAAACTTCAGAGTCAATTGTTATTCGATCTAAAGATTGGGCTTTTCCCTCTAATTCTTGGCTATTCGAATCTAGAAGAAGAACCGAGGGCTCGCTATCTTTTGCTGCTTCCTGGCCTGACTCTCTAATTTGCGAAAAGATTTGTTCTGAATTCTGATTCAAAAATGCAGTAAAAGCTGATTTAATTGCTCGCATTATTGTCTGCCTGATTGCCGGAGACCTAATTCTCTGTGTTATTACCTCAGGAGTCAGGAGCTCTTTAGAGACCGTCTCTCCCAAACTAATTGCAAGCTTATCCTTTTCCCGAGGCAGCAAGCCTGGAGTGAAAGGCAAAGAAATGCCTGCGAATCGGATTGTTTTGTATGGCCTAAAAAGCATTTTTATAGCGAGCCAGTTAGTAAAATACCCGATAATGGCACCGACGAGCGGCGGAAGAATCCATGCTTTAAAAAAATCCATGTTTATTCCATCCTGAGAGCAGCATTTCTTGCTTGATTTTCGCTGGAGTATGTATTTACTTCCAAGGCTGGAACCCATCCAGTTTGTCCAGCTTCTTGTATTCTAAACCAGAGTGTTCCTCGATCGCTTTCCGACGTACTATACTTGCTCTCTATAATCCGCAGAACGGTCCCTTTTCGAAGAATAGCAAGGTTTTGTGAACTATTGGTAGGATCATTTTTCATTTGGCAATACTGGGAAGATATTATAAGCCATTGTGCATTTCCGCCAAGGCTACTGTCTTCTGGCAGTCGCAAGCGCGGTTTACAAGCTGAGATAGCACCCAAGATAAATGAAGAGGCTAGAATAATTAATGAATACGCAAATATTCTCTTCATACTGATGTCCCACATGATGACTATTTAAAGAAAACCATGTAGTATTAAACAATAACTATGCATAAGGCAATCGGCAAGGCAAGAAGCAAAGTATTATTTTCACTATTGCTCTTATTCAGCAATCTTAGCACTGCGCTGACAATTGGAGCTCTTCCAACGCTGGAATTTGGCATGGGGTTTGCTAATGCCTGGACAAATACCCAAAGCACTACCACAGGATATCACAAGGGATGGAATGTTTCAGCCGAAGCGAATTGGATATTCCGTATTTCTATTGATAACAAGGATATCCACAATGCTGGAAAAGAAATACCACCGCCTGTCTCAATTATATTGTCACCAGGATTCCATGCCCAATATATAGACATGTCTGCTTCTAACTGGCTTTCTGATGGTTCACGTTATAGGGCTTGGAGTGCAATCGGGCTTGGTCCAGAATTGGATTTTGGCTTGGAATTCGTCGATTCAATAATGGTACACAAGAATAGCTTGCTGTTCTCTATATCATATCTTGCAAATTTCGCTAACTATACGCAAACAACGCTTTATTCGGCATATAATTCGTGGATTCTGAAAGTATCTTGGAATACCAGAATTGACCATAGCACAGCTTTTTTTGCAGCCTTGCCTTTGGAATACGCATTCAGAGCGGATGGTAAGAGCATCTTATCTGGGCTTATTATGGGGATAAGATATGAATTTTAGATCCATATTTATGAATAGCAAAACTGTCTATTCATATATAAAAACGAAAGATAAAGCAAAACGACCTTACAGGCATCGTAACCTAATGGAAGGAGCTCTGATTGAACTAGTTCTATGGCTGCTTTTAGCAGGCTGTGAACTTTTTGCTCCAAACAATGCTACATTTCAAGGTAAGAAATATGCAATTGTAGTGGGTATAAATGAATATATCAATAATGATGACTTCGGTGATTTGAGTTTCTGTGTCGCTGATGCCAAAGCCATGGAAGCTATGCTGACAGATGCAGGCTGGAAAGTGGAGCCTATCGAGGCCGAATCAAGTGAATCCGACAATGATAAAGCAACGAAAGACAATATAAAACGCGCTTTGCAGGAAGTCCCAACCGATGTATCGACATTTCTTTTTTATTTTTCAGGGCATGGTCATGTATATAGAGATCAAGCCTACATTGTGCCAAGCGATGTCGAAAGTTCTTCTTCTCCTTCTTCTTATTCCAGAATGATTTCAAGCATGATCTCCGCTACAGAATTTTGTTTGTGGCTTAGCAAGGTAGAGGCAAGCAACAAACTTGTCATCCTCGATTCTTGCTACTCAGGCGGCTTTGTGGATCCAGGGGATTGTATAGATGCTGCGCCAGGCAACATTGCGTCTGACCAGATTTCTTCAAATATCGAAATGTTTTTGCGCTTTGGCGAGCTTCTCGCTCAGAATTCTGCTTCTGCCGCGCAAGCCCCCTCTACAGCTCCTCTCGTAATCTCAGCCGCAGGCCGGAATGAAGAGTCCTGGGAATACTCCGAGAATGGTGGCGGCGGATATGGTATTTTCACTCACTATTTTCTCCAAGCCGCTGAAACATCGCAAGATGGCTCAATGAAAGGAGATTTCGATAGCGACGGAACACTCTCCTGTATCGAAGCGTATGATTATGCAAAAAAAGCACTCGAAAAAGAATGGAGAACTACCCAGTTACCACATATTTCAGGTGGCCTTAGGGATTTCGCTTTGATAGATTTGCATTGAGACCTTTAAGCAAAAAACATGACAATGGTCCGAGGAATACTCAATCTACAAAATCCGTATCTTCCTTGGAGAATTCTGGAAAGAAATAGACAAGCACGCCGGAACTTCGCACTCGCACCTGAGCGATGCCTTTTTTTGCAAGATTATCGAGCTGGCGCTGTGCCTCTTCTATAGTGATATTGGCTTCGATTGCAACTTCACCAGCCGTAACCATACCATTGTTGGCCTTAGCGAGGCGAAGAATAACTCGCTCTGGAGTCTCGGGCGGTCTCATATGCGGTATGAATCCACTCCCTTGATCATAGTTTTCATAGCCAATAGCCTCTCTAGCAGCATAAGCGAGATTTGCTTCTCGAACCTGGCGAGGCAGAGTAATAAGATCATATAGGCATCCCAATCCTCCTAGACCGCCCGAAAACATCCACAAAAGCCCAGTTCCAGTCTTTCCTAAATAGAAACGATGGAATCCCAGGGCTCCAAACCCCGAAATAAGCCAGAGGAAATAGGCTGTTGTAAGATTGTATCTCACTCTCTTCTCCCAAGCTAAGATTAGCAACCAAGCCCAATGGTATTTGACCATAATGGCTCTGTCGTGCTAAAAAGGAGTATATGAATTTTAGCGCATGACGAAAAGCCATGCACCACTCTTTCTATGGAGCTTTTCATGACTCTTCTTCCAACAATAAAGCAACTTCTTTCCATGGAAGCTGTAGGTCAGTCTGTAACCATCAGGGGATGGGTCCGCACTAAGCGCGAGACTAAGCAAGCTGTTTTCCTCGAAGTAAACGATGGTTCTTGTTTATCGAATATCCAATGTGTTTTAGATTCCTTTCTCCGTCAAAACCAATCTACAAATGAAAGCATTTTGCGATTATCGACAGGAGCAAGCGTGGAGATAATAGGAGAGCTAGTTCCCTCTCCCGCTAAGGGCCAAAGGGTTGAGGTAAAATGCCAGCAGCTTAAACTGATAGGCGAAGCACCTCCAGAGCGTTATCCGCTTCAGAAAAAGGCACATAGCCTCGAATTTTTACGCGAAATTGCGCACTTGAGAGTCAGGACAAATACTTTTGCTGCCGTAGCTCGTGTTCGAAATCGGATGGCATTCGCTATCCACCAATTTTTCCAGGAACGTGGCTTTTACTACATACATACACCTATTATAACCACCAGCGATGCCGAGGGAGCTGGCGCAATGTTTCAAGTTACTAGCCTCGATCTTGAAGCGCTTTCGAAATCAGGCACTCCCATAGACTACGAGAAGGACTTTTTCGGGAGAAAAGCTTTTCTAACGGTATCTGGGCAGCTAAACGTCGAAACATATTGCCAAGCTCTTTCGCGAGTTTACACTTTCGGCCCTACCTTTCGCGCTGAAAACTCAAATACCACACGCCACCTTGCTGAATTCTGGATGATAGAACCCGAGATGGCATTCGCTCATCTGGATGACAACATAGCCTTAGCAACTGAGTTCATTCAAAATCTTGTTGCCATAGCCCTTCAGGATTGTGCAGAAGATATAGCCTTCTTCGATCAGCGCATACAACCAGGCTTAAGAGAGTCCTTAGAAAGAGTTGTACAGACAAGCTTTACTCGAATGAGCTATACCGAGGCAATTAGAGAGCTAGAAGACTCACATGCGGTTTTCGAATTTAAACCCTATTGGGGCTGTGATCTTCAAAGCGAGCATGAAAAATTCCTAACAGAGAAAGTAGCTGGCGGGCCAGTAGTGGTAACAGACTACCCAAAAGAAATCAAAGCCTTTTATATGAAACAGAATGAGGACGGCAAGACTGTGGCAGCCATGGACGTGCTAGTGCCTCGTTTTGGCGAAATCATCGGGGGTTCCGAGCGGGAATGGAGACTTGATCTTCTCGAAAAACGAATGGAGGAATTGGGCCTCGCTAAAGAGCCCTACCAATGGTACCTAGATCTACGGCGCTATGGTTCCACCCCTCACTCCGGCTTTGGGCTTGGATTCGAGCGACTTCTCCTATATATAACGGGAATGACGAACATTCGCGATGTTATCCCTTTCCCAAGAGCGCCGCGTCAAGCTGATTTCTAATCGGGAAAACATCGATGAAACTTATTCTAGCAATCAAAAGACGCAAAATATGCATAAACAAAGTCAGACTTTCAATTCTAGGGATTGTCGCATGCTTTGTCATTTTTAGCCTTCCAGCCTATCCGATCGAAGCAATCAATAGATTAGGCATAGAGATTCCGGATCCACCTTCGCTAAATGCCAGATCAGCCATACTGATAGATGCTGCAACGGGGACTATCTTATATGAAAAAGAAGCGGATCTTAGACTACCGCCTGCCAGCTTGGCAAAGCTCGTCACTCTCCATATCGCTATGGAAGAGATAGAATCAGGGAGACTTTCCCTGGACGAAATCATTGAGATCGATCCGCAAGATTGTTCGCCTTTTATTCCTTACGGTTCTTCACTTATGTATCTGCAGCCAGGAATGAAGGTTAGTGTGCGGGATTTAATGCTGGGGGCGGCTGTAGTATCGGGGAATGATGCAGCTTATGCACTAGCTCGCCGGATTGCAGGATCGAATGAAGAATTCGCTAAGATGATGAACAATGAGGTAAAAGCATTGGGTTTCCATGACCTCAGCTTTGTAGAACCCAGTGGACTTTCGGAGTTCAATCTTGTAACTGCTAGAGACTTTGCTTTTTTCTGTAAAAAATATATTGAACTGCATCCTAAATCGCTCAAAGAGCTTCATTCGATACATTCAATTCGATTCCCTCGACCTGAACATGCAACATCGCAATATCGTCCTAATGGTATTGTCCTTCAATATAATCGCAATCCCCTTATATTCAGCTACGAAGGAGCCGATGGCCTAAAAACAGGCTATATAATCGAAGTAGGATACAATATGGCCGCAACAGCGATGCGAAACGGTAATCGCTTTATTGCGGTGCTTTTAGGAGGGTCATCTACTCCCTATGCTGATGGTGCCACCCAACGCACAAAAGATACAAAGGCCCTCCTCGACTGGGCATTTGCGAATTTCGCTACTGCAAGACCTGGCTATATTTTGCCAAAGCCTCTTCGTGTATGGTTTGGCAAATCGATTTGGGTAGATCCAGAGCCTGAAGGTGAGGCAGCGGCTACAGTTCCTGCTCTACTTAAAGACCGAGTAACTGCTCGAATCGAAACTGTCAAAAACATCAGAGCTCCTATATATAAAGGGCAAAAGTTAGGTGAAATTGTTTATGAAATAGATGGCATAAAGATAGCTTCGGTCAACCTAGTTTCTGGTCAGGATATTTCGAAAGGTAACATATTTAGAACTCTCTTGGATGGCATACAGCGCATATTTGCCTATTTATTCGGAAAGCTTTGATCTACTTGAAAAGTATCTAATTTTAGGAAAGCGCTGCTCTTAGTTGGGCAATTGAGAAAGATACAGCAATCAATACCCTAACTCTTTTTCTGCTTTATCGATTGCAGCAAAAAACTTGTCCATCCAGATTCTTCCTTCCTCTTTGTACTGGGTAAGCAAGAACTTCTTTGCTGCTGGGACCGTGATATCTTGGAATTGCTTCATAACCGCTTTGGATGGAACATATACCTGCATTTTCATAGAAACCATAGGCAGGCCTCTTTCGGTTGAGTCTATTATTCTTGATAGTCCCCTTCCTGCCAAAATTGCAATTTTTGCAGCATCATCCACGACTATCTTAAGCTCTTTGGAAAGACTATTGTAAAATTTTTGGTTGATGACCCATACATAAGGAGAATATATAAAATCTATTAGGGTCAAATATCTTTGTACTTCATATAATCTATCCATGACTATGATAGATACCGGATTCATTTGACCATCCACTACCCCTGCTAGAAGGCTTGTATATAGTTCCGACCAGGCAATGGAAATCGGAGTTGCGCCTAACGCTCTAACAATTTCCTGATGGAGTGGAATAGGCATAGTTCTTAGTTTGAGGCCTTTTAAGTCTCCAGGCGATCTAATTGGCCTCTTTGAATTCGTAATAGCAAAAAATCCTCCTGATTCTCCAAAGCCAAGGACATGAAAACCAGCCTTTTCCTCTATATCAGCGGCGAGCTCTTTCCCAAACTGTCCATCGTATACATTGTAAGCTACATTGTAACTCGAAATTGAAAAAGGGATGTTAGTAATATCTATAAGAGGATAGAATTGAGCAATGGCACCCGAAGTAGAGATAAAAGATTGTACTTTCCCAGACTTAACTTGGATCAACGTTTCAACTTCTTTCCCTACCTCACCATCGGGGTAGATTTCCACTTTTACTTGGCCATTAGACCTGCTCTCTACTTCGCTCTTGAATACCGCTGCCATTGCGGCTGATACTACTTCATAGGGTGCTTGAGGATTCAGGTGTGCTAGTTTTAGAGTGATTTCTCCAAACACGGAAGCAGGAAATGATAGGAGCAAAAAGATAAACCAGGCAACCACCACTTTTTTCATGGATGCCTCCTTTAAGTCGATGACGTTTCAGGTCCAGCAATTTCTGCCAATGTAACAGATTCGAGATATAGATCGACTGCACTTTTAAGTCCCAGCCAAAAATGTCTAGGCAGACAACCTTCGCCTAATATGCAGACTGCCGCGTTGTCGACACATTCAACAAGCCTTATCTCGCCTTCCGTTGCTTGTACCACTTCGCTCATTGGTATAAGCGTTGGATCTTTTGCAAGCCTGTATCCTCCATTCCTACCACGCTCAGAAATCAAAAGCCCGGCATTTTTCAGTTTACCGAGAATTGCTTCGAGGTATTTAGAGGGAATATGTTCTGCTTCTGCGATGCTTGCGACGCTTGCGGACTTTGCATGCACTAGATGCACAAGAGCACGAATCGCATACTGTGTCTTTGTTGGAACCTGAAACATTATAATTCCTACTAAATAAGTCTGAATATAAAATATCGCTCTTTTTGAAGGCTTTGTCAATCAGCTTAAAAGTTCTGCGTGATCGAAGCTGCGATTGATCGAAAGTTCGTCAAACAAAAAGCCATAATCAGTGAAACCCTCGGGTCTTTCATGGCAACCACTTGCAGCAATAGACCGCGAAATGATGCTGCCTAGACCAGGCCCCATCATAAAACCTTGTCCGCACATACCAACAAGCTGTAAAAAGTTCACAGCCATATCAGGGTAGCCTATAATCGGAAGACCATCAGGAGTCATTGGATACATGCCGCGCCATGTTCTCCGTACCCGCAAATTGCGAAGCCTAGGATACAGTTCAAGCATTCGACGAACTACAAGCGGAAGAAAAGTTGAAGTAGAATCCTTGTCTCGACCCCATATTTGTGGACGAGGAGTAATACAGAACACAATCTGCCCAGTAGCGGCCTGATAGAAATAATAATTCCCAGATTCAGCATCTGAGCGGACATCGACTATCATTGGTTCCATAAAACGCTCGACCGGTTCTGTCACACCTGCCTCGTGGCAATCCGGAAATACAGGCAGATCGAAGCCGGCTATTTTTGCAATGTCAGCAGCCTTTGCGCCCGCTGCATTGACAAAGATGTCAGCAGAAAAACTCTCGCCACCCGCTTCAATCGAAGAGATTCTTTCACCTTCTCTATGAATTGCTTTTACCTTTGTATTGAAGAAAAAAGATACACCAGCTGCCAACGCAAGGTAATGAAAAGCACTTGCGGCCATAAGAGGCGAGGCATAGCCGTCTTGGGGGCTATAAGTTCCTCCTATTAGATCATCGGTTCTAAGCCCAGGTGCAAGCCGATATATTGTCTCTGGGCCTACCCACTCAATATCCAGACCTGCGGCTTTCTGCTTTTTAAGAAGTGCACAAAACTGCTGTTTTGTCGCTTCATCAAACGCTATATAAAGATAACCTCCCTCTCTCCATTCCACATCTAACCCATACTTCTCCTGCATCGAAGAAAAAAGCCTTATCGACTCAAGACAGATACGTATCTTTGCAGGATCCGAGTGAGTAGCTCTTATTCCGCCTATAGCAGCCCGATTCTGACCTCTTCCCCAGGAGGCCTCCTCATCTAGCAATGCAACCTTGAGCCCTTTCTCTGCAAGCTGCCATGATAGAGGTAGGCCCACCGATCCAGCTCCTATTATTACGACATCATAGTTTTTCATGGCGCGCCTCTAGTACCTGCGTCTTTGCCACCTAATTTGTGCAAACCTTCATTCACAAGAGAACCCATGGGCACTTCCATAAAAAGTGGCCTCTGAGTAAAAGGCTCGATTTCCGCTGGATTCACTCCTGCAATGATGAATGCCTTTGCAATTAGCTGTGAGCAGGTTTTTCCTCCACATGCACCCATTCCTACTCTGAGAGATTTGAGCTGATTTGCGTCTTTGACATCATTTTTCTTGATGAAATCGACTATTTCTCGCAAGGTAATTCGTTCGCAGCGACATACCACAGTATCTAGGTCTTCAAGCGAACTCTTTTCGACAGATATGATGCTAGGTACATTTTTGAATTCTATTGTATCCTCTTGCAGTCGAGGAACTTGCTGCGTTTTGAGATGTCTGACACCTGCAATCCTTGCTGCATGCGCTACATCTACCTCGAAGGTCAAAAGCCAGGTATTTCTTTTCTGCACTTTTCGTTTAGATATTATTGGGGCTCTTTCCAATACCTCGCCTTTTTGATCCACAAGTTCCATATCTTCCTCGAGTCCAGAATCGACATTAAACTCCCAAGGAAGGACTACCTGTGCCTTATCATCTGCGACCCTTCGCACTAGAGTAATAGCGAGACCTGGGCAGATTGCTACGCAGGCTCCACATCCTGTGCAGCGATCTCCTGCAAAGTAAGGAAGATCCATAATGTTTCCTTGCATTGACCTTAGCTCTATGGACCCCAGGGGGCATACCGTTGCACATGGATTACATGGAATCTCCTCTGAACAAAAGAATACTGGACGCCATTCTTTACCAGGAACTATCGGAGAACGTTCATAGCAATCTCCCGGTCGTGAAGCAAGCACTTTTCGGGTTTTTTCCCACCCTGGATCAATAGCTCCTTTTTTCCCTAGTCCTAGCATGAGCGCAAGATTTGCCGCCGCAGTTTTGCCACCATAGATAGCACTCGAAGCTTCTGCTATCTCTGACGCATCTCCAGCAGCCACTGCCATGATACCATATCGTCTGGCTTGTTCTAAAAATTCATTGCATGGCGCAAGGCCTACTGCAATTAGAACAGAATCTACTTCGTAGTCTCTTGTTGTTCCAGGTATAGGCTGAAATCTCTCATCAACTGCAGCTACATACGCTCTCTGGACCTTTTGACAGCCCTCTGCCCTCGTTATTGTCGTATTTAGATGTATTGGTATTCCCAAACGCCTTATCTTGTCGGCATGTACCTGATACCCATTAACTCTGCCAGCTGCTTCGAAAATACCAGTGACTTCGATGTCTGCCTGAAGGGCATGATATGCGGCGATCAAGCCAACATTACCCGAACCTATAATGAGAATTTTCCTATATGCCTTGACAAGATCACGATTTACAAGTGTCTGGAAAGCTCCTGCCGCTATTACTCCAGGAAGATCCCAGCCAGGAAAATGCAGTGCTTTCTCTCTTGCTCCAGCAGCAACAACGAGAGCCGTAAACTCGACAAGCAAATAGGATTCGTAATTAAGGTATATCCCAGCCTTTCGGTCTTTGTAGATACCTACCACAGGAGCATTCGTTAGTATTGTTACGGAAGGGTATTGCAGGGCTTCTTCTTGCAGTATGTTAGCAATATCGATGCCGCGTGTTCCTGCATAGCAATCGGCTTCTGATCCGAAAAATTTATGAGTCTGGAGGATTAATTTGCCTCCAGCTTGTGGCTTGTCATCTGCTACAAGAACCTGAAAGCCCATACCGCCTAGCTCAGCAGCTGCAGCGAGTCCAGCAGGTCCAGCGCCTATGATGAGAATATCAGTGCGAATCGATCTGCGTTCTGCTTGAACAAGCGGGCTATCCTGAGAAGGCAATCTGGGCAGTCCATGAATTGTACGGACATCCATCCCTTGGGCCAAAGGAGTTACGCATGACTTCTTTGGAATGCCGTCTATCAACATTGTGCACTGTGAACATTGACCATTTGCACAGAAAAGACCTTGAGGAAAGCCATCTCGAAAGTGATAGGAAAACACATGTCGGCCTTCGGATATTAGGGCAGAAGCAACTGGTTCTCCTTCATAACCGGATATTTCCTCTCCATCGAATGAAAAATTCACGAGAGTCAGATTCTTTTTTGCAGAAAGTATAGGATGATGTTCTATGCGGTTCATAATTCATTCAAGCCTATGATTGAATTCCAAATCTGTCAAGAAAAATCATGGTTTAGCACAATCTGACACAATATACAATAATATTCGAATTCTATGCATATAATTACATCTCCTCTTGGATAAAACAGACTATCGAAGATATTCTGATTATGCTATATTTTAAAAAAGTCAAATTCTTGCAACACTATAAAATAAATTAAGATGAAGGGGAATTATCAGCAAAATGGATGAATTTCGCGGCAAACATATAACCATAATGGGACTTGGTCTTCATGGTGGCGGAATTGCGAGCGCCCGATTCTTTGCAAAAGCTGGAGCAGATGTCACCGTCACAGACCTACGTGGCGCTGAAACTCTATCACCAGCCATATATGAACTTAAAGGCTTGCCGATTCGCTATGTTCTAGGTCGCCATGAAAAAAAAGATTTCATCGATGCAGATATAGTCATAAAAAACCCTGCTGTTCGCCGCGATTCGCCTTATCTAGCTTTTGCAAAGAGAATAGAGACCGATATCTCAATATTTTTACTCTATTCCAAATCGCCTCTTATCGCGGTAACTGGATCAAAAGGAAAATCGACCATTGCATCCGCGCTCTGGCATGTCCTCTTGAAAAACAATAAAAAAGCCCTTCTGGGAGGAAATATCACAGTTTCTCCTCTTGATTTCCTAGATGAGACAGATACAGAAGTCCCTGTAATTCTTGAGCTTTCAAGCTGGCAACTTGGAGACTTGCGAGGTAGAAATCTATTGAAACCGCTTGTAGCGGTGCTAAGTGATATTTTGCCCGATCATTTGAATTATTATGATTCCATGGAGACTTATGTCTCCGACAAACGTGTAATATATGAATCACAAGATGATAATTGCTGGACAGTATGTAATGCTGATCAGAAATGGGGACATTCTTTTGCAGAGGAAACCCGAGCTCGTGTTCTTTGGTACAGTGAAAGACCCCTCGAGGAGTCAGTTGGGAAAAGAGCTTTGGGTGGTTGGCTTATAAAAAGCAAAACAAAGCTAAGTAATCCTGATAATTTTGGAGCTTTCTCTTCATCTGTAGACCTTCTCGAAGGCCGTGGAAAATTCAATTTCGATGGGCCAGAAGAACTACTCGTGCCAAGTCAGATTTTGGTTCCTGGCCGCCATCAAAAAAAGAATCTTTTGGCTGCTGCGGTTGCAGCCCGTGCCTTTGGTCTGCCTTCAGAAGACATAATATCTGGACTCGCAAGCTTTCCCGGAGTGCCCCACAGGCTCGAATTTGTAGGCTCCACACGAGGCATAAGATGGTATAATGATAGCACTGCAACTATCCCTGATGCAGCAATTGCAGCCATTGAGAGCTTTTCTAGCCCTATAGTTCTAATAGCTGGCGGAAGCGATAAGATGAGTGACTTTTCGGCCTTTGCTCAAAAAGCAAAAAACCTAAAAGCGCTAATTCTTCTCGCGGGAAGTGGAACAGATCGTCTCATTCCAATACTCGATGCAAACAAAGTGGCTTACAAGGGACCTTACTTTTCGATGCATGAAGCAGTTCAAACTGCAGACAAGCAAGCTGATCCTGGTGATATTGTAATTCTTTCTCCAGGCTGTGCAAGCTTTGGTATTTTTATGCATGAGTTTGAACGAGGTGATTCTTTTAAAAAAGAAGCCCTCATGCTTTTCCGCCAATATGCTGAATAAGACTCTATGGAACAAAAGCGATAGATGCATATCCGACAAATGAACGATCAGGATGGATGTCGAAGCTAAGCTTGTGCTCAATTAGAAGACTATGTTTTGCTCCTGCATTGAGAGCAAAAGATATAGCTGCAGCAACAGCTCCTGAGGAACAGGCAGAAAAATTATTCTTAGCGTGTTTTA
>Ga0209311_1001601_pt1 | contig 17781 bp, 19 predicted proteins | sample AD_UKC045_MetaG_FD_184417 | JGI IMG/M metagenome (GOLD analysis project Ga0209311, IMG submission 184417) | Active sludge microbial communities of municipal wastewater-treating anaerobic digesters from USA - AD_UKC045_MetaG (SPAdes) (version 2) | ecosystem: Engineered > Bioreactor > Anaerobic >... | reverse complement strand
TGCGTAGCATAATCTTTGATTGCCAAAGAACATTTTCCACTAATTTTCTGCAAAGCTGTAGTGAATTTGAAAAAAATTACGTGAAAAATGGCTCTACAATTTATAATTCCAATTTTTCAGATGTCTCAAGTCTACATCTCTTTGTTTTTTAAACAAATCTAATCGATCGATAATACTTTTAGAGAAGATAATACTCGCGATTTGGCACAACTCGATCGCCGGATTGCGCCAAATCACACATTTGTCTTTTACCCAGATTCGGTGTTAACCGAATCAAAAAACATTCAATCGCTTATTCTTGATGCGGTTGCGAAAAGGTCGCTTTTCACCCAACGCGCATTGCCACCAGATTGATTTTCTTTAAGATCCGGTGCTGCGCACCGAATATGGGTTTTAATGAACTGGGAGAATTTTTGCGGCAGAAACGGAGCAAGCCGGCAATTGCCAGCACCTCCTGCAAAAGGGAGCGCAGAACTGGACGGATCGAAAACAGATTCAGGATCAAGGATTTCTCAATGGTAGACACCACCAATTCAGGATTTTGGTGAAGTCGAGTCGGGGGGTAAGATATGGGGATCAAGGCTGGAGACATTGATTTTCCAGGTTCTTTCCAGTCTCTCGATTTGCTTGCGATGATAGAGCGTCTGTGCCCACCAGCCGAGAGCAAAGCCCAACAAGAGGGCAAGCAACAAATAAAGCGCAATTTCAGCGATCAGATAGAGCATCGGTATTCTCCTGCAGCAGATGGAATTCAACGCGCCGATTCAGCGATTGTCCTTGCGGAGTGCGATTGTCCGCAACCGGATTGAGGGTTCCATAACCAAGGGCTACCAGGCTTTTTTCGCTGCAACCCAATGAGATCAGCGTCCTGCGCACTGAATCAGCCCGCGCCTGGCTGAGATGGAGGTTCTGAGCCGGTGAACCGCTGTCATCGGTATAGCCGGCGATCTCGATGTCGACGTCGGGAAGCTTCGACAACAGAACAGCCAATCGGTTCAGAGACTCTCTTCCTTCGGCATCAATCACAGTGCTGCCGGAGGGGAAATGAAGGCGCTGTCGCGGCAACAGCAGGACCAAATCCCTGCGGGCCTGTTCGCGCGGATCTGGCAACGCGCAGCGGGTGGAGTCAATCACCAGGCGCACTCCCGGAAAACGACCGCCGAGTTCAGCCAGGGCCAACTTGTCAACCGAGTCGCGCACCGTGCCGCGCAGCAAAAGAACACGGCCGCGACTCTGAACTTGTACAGAATCAAAACCAGCGGCGGTCAATTGGCATCGCGCGCGCGTTTCGATGCGTTTTTCCAGGGGGGTGATGCGCGTCAAGGCCAACAGCAGCAGCAACAGATAACCGATGACGCCCCACACCGTTACAGGCAAAAAAGCCGATGCAGCCACGGTTTGTTTTGCAGTTGTATTCTCATCGGTCTGCATAGCATGTCATTTTCATGGTTAACGGCCGACCGGGGAAAGAGCTTGTTCTATCTGGCTGGATTGCCGGCTCCGCGTCGGGCGAATAAATGCAGAGTCGCCTGCGATAACCGAGCGACCCACCGGCCATTCGCCAAATTCAATCACATAAATCCCGTCCACAAGATCTCGAAAGACCACAATCCTGGTTATCTGCTCTTGCGGACGTGCCTCGAACACCCCCGTCATTTGACTGCACAACATTATCAATTTCAATGCAATTAATCAACCATTATTTATAGCCGGATTCGGTGTTAACCGAATCAAAAAACATTCAATCGCTTATTATTGATGCGGTTGCGAAAAGGTCGCTTTTCACCCAACGCGCATTGCCACCAGATTGATTTTCTTTAAGATCCGGTGCTGCGCACCGAATCCGGGTTATACCCAGATTCGGTGTTAACCAAATCCAAATCAGATGAAGACTCGTTGGCAACGGATCGCCGCCAAAGAGGCAAAAGTTTGAATCAGTGAAGGTTAAAATGGCGCAAACCGGGTTGATGTGCAGCCCGCAGTGCCTGACAGGAAAAAAACCCGGCCTTTCGGCCGGGGTGCGGAATTATTGGGCAAAATAAGTGATCCGGGTCAGCCATTTGGCTGGATCCGGTTCAGCGTTCGGATCGGTGATATATTCATCGATGACTGGCTCTTTGAACGCCAGGCCCAATTTTTTAAGATGCGCGTCGAGGGCCAAATAAGCTATACCAGAGCCTTCATAGGGGCCATAATAATCGACAGTATAGGCTGTTTGGCGCGGCAAGGTGATCATTTGAATGCCTTCGGCTTTGAACGAACGATTTACCGGAATCGCTGCAGCCATATCGCTATTCCCTGTTCCTTCGTCCCACGAAAAGTAGAGTCCGCACGGTGCACCGACCACGCGAACGCGATTCTTGTTGACGGCTTCCATGATCTTGGCGAAAGACTCGGCAAAAAAGGGCTGCATTTGACTAAACGAGACGGTCTTTTGCACCGCCGCAAATGTTCTCGCCGGAAAATTTACTTTTTTGATCGTGGTGCTCAGCTGTTCGATCGCAGCCTGTTCGGCTTCAGTTTTTTCTTTGAGCAAGGTGAAGCCGCGTTCGAAATCCGCTCCCAGCATTTTGTCCATATTCATGAACAGCATAAACACCCGCTCGGCAAACCCATAGGACCCTTCCATGACCCACGTCACCCTTGAGCTGTCGACGCCGACTTTATCGACTGTGATATGACCATCCGATTCGCTCGGGTAGGGTTCAAGAAACCGCATATGATAGTCGATCCGTTGATTGTCGGTCACACCGGTATTGGCCATCTCCCCGGTGCCGGTGATTTTGGGATTGCCAACCCACTTGTAAAGAGCACCCTCCTGGCCGTCGACGCCTTCAACAGTGACCTGCATCGACGAGTCGCGCTCTGCCCAGGGCGACCAGCCTTGCCAGGAATTCCAGTAACGCACATGCCGAAAAACCAGCTCCTGTGGAGCATCAATCGACGCACTTCGCTCAACGCGATAGGTCTTTGGTGCGATCAAGCCCAACAGCAAGAAAAGGCCGATCAGCACCAACAAGATAATGCCGATAATCTTGATAATTTTCACGATTTCCTCCATTTTTTATATCTTGGTTTGTGCCGTAACTTTCATAAAACGGCCGGGAATCCGAACAAAAAGTACAAAATCAATAACACTGAAAAGAATGCGATAATTTCCGCCGCCGGAAAATATCGATCGACCTCCGTACATCCCTGCAACGGGCGCAAAAGAAGCGAATGCATCGATGCCGGGATTCAGTGCGCAGCAGCAAATTTCCAATGAATACAAAATGACATTTACACCAACAGGGTAGCGAGGACATCTGCTCAAATGGAGGAAAAAACATAGAACACTTTTTAGTGGATTCTGCCAGCGCAGGACTCTGGTGATACCCGGATTCGTTGTTAAGCGAATCAAAAAATATCCAATCGCTTATTCATTACGCGGTTGTGAAAAGGGCACTTTTCACCCTTGCTGTTTTGGTATCAAATTGATTTTCTGTGAGATCCGGTGCTGCGCACCGAATACAGGTTGATAAAAGTCTTTTGCATTTTTCATTGTTTTTTGCATAATTGCGGTGTGAATTGCTCGTCATCGGCCCACCCGATAAAATACGTTTGGGATCGACAACCGCACTGAATTGAGGAGCCAAAAATGGAAAAACGTGGGGCAGGAATCCTTTGCCATATCACTTCATTGCCATCGCCGTTTGGTATCGGCGATTTCGGTCCGCAAGCTTACCGATTCATCGATTTTCTGACTCGTTGCCGGATGCACTGCTGGCAAATCCTGCCGTTGACGCCCACCAACCCGGTTTCCGGCAATTCCCCCTATTCGAGCGCCTCTGCTTTTGCCGGCAATGCGCTGTTGATCAGCCCCGAGCAGCTCGTCAGCGACGGTTTGTTGAGCAGTGCGGATATAGCTGCACCGCCGTCATTTCCGAATGACCATGTCGATTTCGACTCTGTCATTCCATACAAAAACCATCTGTTGCAGCTCGCGTTTGCCAATTTTGTGCAAAACCGCCGACAATGGGAAAAGGAATTCACTGCATTCTGTGCGTCTCAGGCTGACTGGCTGGAGGACTATGTGGCTTTTAGAGCCTGCAAAATCCATTTTGAAGAAAAGAGCTGGGTCGAATGGCCGAACCCGATACGCGATCGCCAGCCGGACGAACTGCACCGGCTAAAAGCCGACTTGGCCGATGAGCTCGAATACGGGCGATTCATTCAATTTGTCTTTGACCGCCAGTGGAGACAACTGCGAAAGGCCTGCAGCGAAAAAGGCATTCACTTGATCGGCGACATTCCCTATTATGTCAACCACGACAGCGCCGATGTCTGGAGCCATCGCGAACTTTTTTTACTGGATGAGCCGGGAGAACCGACGGTTGTAGCGGGTGTGCCGCCGGACTATTTCAGCGCCGAAGGCCAATTGTGGGGAAACCCGATCTACAACTGGCAAATCCTCAAGGCGCGCAAATTTGACTGGTGGCTGAACCGGTTCGAGCACAACCTCTCTCTCTATGATATCATTCGTTTTGACCATTTTCGCGGACTCGTGGCATTCTGGCAGGTCGAAGCAGGCCGTCCCAATGCGGTCAAGGGCGAATGGATCAAGGTGCCGGTAGTCGAATTTTTCACCGCTGTACAAACCAGATTTCCCAATCTGCCGATTATCGCCGAAGACCTTGGCATCATCACTCCGGATGTGCAACAGATCATGCAGCAGTTCTCCCTGCCGGGGATGAAAGTTTTGCAATTCGCTTTTGACGAGAGTCTGCCGCAAAACGCCTATGCACCGCACAACCATGTGCAGCATTGCGTCCTCTATATCGGCACCCACGACAACGACACTGCGCGCGGCTGGTTCGTCAACAGTGACAGCGAAACCAAAAGCCGCCTTGGCCGTTACATAGGCAAATGGTTGGATGAAAACAACATTCAGTGGGATTTGATCCGGCTGGCGCTGAGTTCAGTGGCCAATCTGACGATTCTCTGTATGCAGGACCTGCTCGGCTGTGGAACCGAAGGCAAGATGAATACACCCGGTACAGTGAGCGGCAATTGGGAATGGCGAATAAGTGAACCGCAATTTGTGCCGGAGATTGAGACGCGCTTGCAGGAAATGATGCACCTTTATGGTCGCTTGCCCGGGATTTGATCCGCAGGATTATCGATTCGAACCAGGTTATTTTCCTAGCAAAAAAAAAGCGTCTGCAAGCGGATTGTCTCCGCTTTGCAGACGCCAAGTTTAGGTCAACTTCGCCAATCCCGCAAAGGATTCAGCGGATCGACCTCAGACACGACGAACGTTCGCCGCCTGTGGTCCTTTCGGTCCTTCCTCGATTTCGAATTCGACCTGGTCGCCTTCATCCAGCGATTTGAAACCTTCACCTTCGATCGCCTTGTAGTGAACAAAGACATCGCTGCCATTGTCGCGGGCGATGAAACCATAACCTTTGGTGCGGTTGAACCATTTGACTGTTCCGATCTCCATGGAACTTTTTCCTTTCTTAAAAAACTATCCGCTTTTGCGGATCGGCTATTCGTACACTTGGCTTTAAACGCAAAAATCGCAACCGGAAACAATTACCCGCATTGCGATTTAAACGATGACCTATCGATGGAGCAAGATTGCACTGTTCATTCCGAGCTGCGATCGGGATCAAAAGCTTAATAAAGTGTACGGTTAATTGAACGCTTTAATATACATTATTTTTAGAGAAAATACAAGAAAAATCAACATAAATCGAATTTATTTGTTTTCGAGCGGAGGTGTTGGGCAGCCCGAATCAGAGCCAGATAGCCCTCGACCGGCACATAGTCCGGAATCGAATTGCCCGATCCCAATCCATAGCCGTTGGCCAACGCGCGAAATCGGGCAGCCGATTCAACCACCCGGGCAAAAACCGTTTCCGGTTTCTCCACACAAAGCAGATCCAGATCAATGCCGCCGAACAAGCCGATGCGGTCGCCATAGAGCTCGATCCAGCGCTCAAACGGAGCTATCGCATCCTCATTGGAATGTTTTGCATCGATGCCGATGGCAATGGCCTCTTCCATGATCGAAAAAATATTGCCGCAGGAATGGAGGAGAAACGGCCGCCCGGCAGCGTGCACGCGATCGATCACCCGTTTGTATTGCGGCAACACATGACGGCTGATGGCGTCCGGGGACATCAGGGTGCTGGTTTTGAAACCCAGATCATCGCCGAATCGGCAGACCGCAAAGGTGTCGCGGTGGCGGTCGAGAAAACGGCGCCAGATCGATTCCATCAGGTCGCCGATTTTCCGATAGAGATCGGCAAACAAATCGGGATCCTCAGCGCTGAGATAGGCCAGATATTCATAGCCCACCAGGTCCTCGCTGATCTCGAATGCGCCGTTGCCGATGCCGCCGACTGCTTTCATGCCCGCCGGCATCATCTCTCCCAAAGCGCTGAATTGCGGTTCCGCCAGTCGCCAAAAACGTTCCGGCAGCTCATCCCAGGGATATTTTTCAAAATCGATGCGATTTTGGATCGGCCCGGGGCGGCCGCCCATGATCGCACCGTGGTCCGGCAAGATTTCGGTGATGCACACCTCGAACGATACGGTATCATAGGTCATTTCATGAAAAAACCGGCAATAACAGCGAAAAAATTCAGCCTGATCTGCGGCATCGCCCTCGACCAGATCGGCAAATGTTGTGTGCAAAACCTTTTCCATGATCGATGGGCTGATGAGATGCTCATAAATCGGCAACCGCTGCGGCCGCTGATTGGCTAAAACCGCCAAGACATGGCGATAATCGGGTTGAAAATCCATATCTCTCCTTTAACTGCTGTGATCCTCGACCTACTGCCCGGGCGTCAACCCGGTAGGAAACCGGCAAGACGATCAGGCAACTTTTTGGCTCAAACAATCCTTCCGTCGTCCCCCAGTTTGGCGTGCACCCGTTTGAGTTTGCGATCGATGTCGATGCCGTAGGGACAGAGGACGTTCAGGTGGCGATAGTCCACCTGCGGATCGATGCGCTGCAACAGACCGCGATAGCGTTCACGCGCCTCATCGGCCTGATTGAACCAATTTTTCAACCTTTCGCGCAAGGCATAGTCGGGCGGCTCGGGTATGGAGCCGTCATCCATCTGTCGGTCAATCAAACCCTCGAGCGCAAAGAATTCCGACGGTCGCCAATCGGGGCGATCGCATTTGCGGCATTGGCGACAAACCTTTGTGCCCAATTCCGGCGCTTCTGCCAGCCATTTTTCTCGTTCTTCTGCCGTCATCGGCCGAAATTCCTGCGCCAACGCCCAATCGAGTTCGAGATACGCCAGGGTATTGATGCCAAGAACCGCCGCAGCTACCGGCAGGCTGAGGGTATAGCGCAGCGCATGCCGGACAGAGCGGTAGAGATAGCCGTCGGCCAGGATTTTCATGGCGATCAGGCCGATCCCCCGTTCGCGGCAGAGCGGAATGAGCTCCTCTTCAACTTGCGGAAAATTGCAATAATCGTAATAGTTCATGCCGGTCATCAGCACATCGATCTCAAACTGCTGTAACGCTTTGAGCAAAACTGCCGGATGGCCATGGCCGGTGATACCGATAAACCGCACCTGGCCCGACTGTTGAGCGCGCTGCACGGCCTCCAGGGCGCCGCCCGGCGCCAGCATCTGTTCCAGGTCATTGGGCTTTTGCACGGCATGCAGGAACAAAATATCGAGATGATCGCAGCGCAAATTTTCCAAACTTTTCTCGATCGACCGTCGGGCACTTTTTGCGTCGCGCGCCGTGGTTTTGCTGGCCAGGATGAACGCATCGCGGCGGCCAGCCACCGCCCGGCCGATCTTTTGTTCTGAAAGACCGGCACCATAATCGGCAGCAGTCTCGATATAGTTGCCGCCGCAATCGAGATAGCGGTTCAAAATGGCGTCGACCTGTGCCATCGGCGTCTCAACCAGATGAAATCCGCCGATCCCGATCAGCGTCAAGTCGAGGCCGGTTTTTCCCAAAGGGCGTTTGTCCAAAAAAGACTCCTTTGATTTCATGGGTTTATGAGCACCACAACGCTGCGGCTGGTCCGCAAGTGAACAAAGATCTGAGCGGAAAAAGCCCACTTGTCCTGTACAGGAATTCGCGGTCTGGTCGCTGGTCGCTTCTTCGCAGCCTTTTATCGATTGCCATATTTTTTACCCATTCAGGCGATGATCATCAACCACAAGATTCCGGCCAGCAGGGACAAAAGAGTGATCGGTATTCCGGCGCGCAAGAAGGCGCCAAAGGTAAGCCGTACACCGTAGCGACGCGCCGATTCGGCGACGATCAAATTGGCGACCGAACCGAGCAAGGTCAGGTTGCCGGCCAGCGTTGTGGCCATCGCCAGCGTCAACCAGGTCTGCTGCGGATCCGGAAAACTCGGCACCAAAGGCCGGAAGAGCAAAACCGCCGGCACATTGGAAATCAGGTTGCTCAACACAGCCGATGTGGCGGTGAGAGGGACAATGCCGCCTGCAGCCAGCGTATGGAAACGGGCGAACAGATGACCGCTCAAGCCACTGCTCTCAATAGCGCCGGTGACCACAAACAGTCCGGCAAAAAAGAACAACAGCGAATCATCCATCTCACTGAAAACCCTTTCCGGCTTCAAACGCCGTGTGATCAGCAACAGACTGGCGGCAGCCAGCGCTGCGACAGGAATGGCGGCTCCGGCCAGGAAAGCAACCAGCATTGCCGTTAAGGCCACACATCCCTTGATCAACAGCGGCCGGTGAACCCGCAGCCGCGTTTTCGGCTTGTCATAAACAAAAACAGCTCGAGTGAATTCGGCTGGAAAAAGCAAGAGGATGACTATCCAGGCGATACCCAGACCGATCAGCGCAACAGGCAAAAGAGCACGGGAAAATTGAATATAGGTAAACTCGCCGGCAATGCCGATGATCATATTCTGCGGATTGCCGGTAATGGTGGCAACCGAGCCGATATTGGCGGCCGTGCCAAGGCCGATCAAATAGGGAATTGGATCGCGGCGCAAGGCCAGCACCACCTCAACCACCAACGGCGTGAACATCAGGACCACCGTGTCGTTGAGAAACAGGGCCGACAACAAGCCGGAAAGGACGATTACCCCGGCGAGCATCTGACGGGGAGTGTGCATGCGTTTGATCAGCTGATGGGCCAGCAACTGAAAGAATCCGGCCAGGCGCAGATTGGCGTTGATGATCATCATCGCAAACAGCAAAACCAGGGTATCCAGATCCAAAGCGGCGTAAGCTTGCGGCAATGAGATCGATCCACAGGCGATCAGGGCGGTTGCGCCGACCACGGCAATGGTAGTCCGATTCATCCGCAGCATCGGATAACGCCCGACTGCAACCCCGATGATGGTCAATGAGATCAGGGCGATTGAGATCATGGTCATAGTCCAAGAGATTCCTTATGCGGTGATCGGCCGGTGCGAAACAGAATCGCCTGATCGATTCCAGATCGATCTCTGGAGCAAAAATCAGGTTGTAATTCACCTGATAGAGAAAATTTGGCTGTATCAGGTGCCGGCAAACCAATCCAACGCCGTTTGTCGATGGACAGTGTGCCTGTCGGTTTTTAAAACAGCAGGATCCACAATCCGGATTCGCTGCGCAGCACCGGATCTTGTAGAAAATCAATCTGATGGCAAAGCATACTGGGTGAAAAGTGCCCTTTTCTCTACCGCAGCAAGAATAAGCGATTGAATGTTTTTTGCTTCGGTTAACACCGAATCTGGGCACAAACAGGCGACATTGCAAAGTAAAGAATTTTCTCCACAAAGGCATCTGTTTTTTCCACCTTGCCCCACTGGCAACCCATCGCAAAAGAACCACACGGCAAAGGGCTCTGACCATTGTCCGCAAGGACCAAAACCAGCAAGAAAGCAACCCATCGCGTCAAAAATTGCTTTTATTGCAGCCAATCAGGTTCGAGCACGATTTCGTCCAAAATACAACAAATCTGTTGCATGTTTTAGAAAAATCTTTAACTTGAAAACAATTGTCACTCGGATTTGTGGTTCGCTGAATTCCGGAATAAAGCAGTGTATTTGTTTTTCATCGAATCCGAGTAGCGTTTGCGGGCGTTCGATCAGACTACCACTTTCGCAAAAGCAGAGGCGCCAGACTGCGAAGATGAACGATCCGAACCAAACATGCCGCCTTTATTCAGATCTCGCATGGCTTTGGCCGATGTGGGGTGATCCAGCCGATCAATATGCCCGCTATTGCGAACACGTCGTGCAGTTGATCGAGCGCTACAGCAGAAGACCTGTCAAGACACTGCTGGATCTCACCTGCGGAGGGGGGAAAAATATCTTTAATCTCAAAAGCCGTTATCAGGTGACCGGCCTTGATCTCAGTCCGGACATGCTGAAAATCGCCAAACAGCTCAATCCTACCTGTGACTTTATTCAAGGTGACATCCGCACTTTTTCCCTTGGCAAGACCTTTGACGCCGTGTTGATGGACGATGGTATTTCATACATGACCACGCGCGCCGATCTTTCTGCAGCTTTGCAGAATGCCTTTAACCATCTGAACCCCGGCGGGGTCCTGATCCTCACTTTGGATGCAACCAAAGAGTCTTTTCAGCAAAACCAAACCACGGCAACCCCCGCCAGCGGTCCGGCAAAACCCGAGCATGTCGATGTCGTCTTTGTTGAAAACAATTACGATCCGGATCCAGAAGATGAGTGTTGTGAGGCAACCATGCTTTTCCTGATCCGTGAGCATGGCGTGCTGAGAATTGAACAAGATCGCCATCTTCTCGGCCTTTTTCCGCTGAAGGTGTGGCTGCAGATCCTGAATGAGGTTGGTTTCACCCTGAATTGCGATCCCTATTCAGAAGATGGGACTGAATACACAACCTTTTCATGCTTCAAATCCCTAAACCACCCAACCCATTCGCCCTGCGCTCATCCTGCAGACCCAAAAACCAGGGCGAACGAATCAGCAGGCCTTTAGAGACTGACCGCAAGGTCACGGAGCGATAAAGGCTGGACGTGTAACCAACAGGAGGTAAGTCATGAAGCTCAATGCCCCGAAAAATATCACCTGGTGGATTAGCTTGATCCTTGTTGTTCTTGGTGTGCTCGCAAAACTCGTTCCGATTGTGGCACTTTTTCCCTACGCCTTTTGGCTGGTGGTGATCGGTTTTATCCTTTTGCTCTTGGGCACCATGGTTAAAGGGCTGTAATCGTTAAAGGGTCCAAACCGACGGCTGGTCAGCTCCGCATCAAAGTCGGTTTGGACCCTTCTGATTTGCATATATCCATCACCCCTGTGGAGCACGCCATTTTGTCCACTTCCACCCAAAGATAGTGATTCACCCTCCCAAATCGTAAATTCTGCCGCAAACCGCCTTCATTGTTAGAGATAAAAAAGATAGACGCCCAGCACGACAACAACGATATAAATCAAAGTCATGATACCGCCGGTCCGCAAATAATCGATGTTGCGGTATCCACCAGGCGTCATCAACAAGGCATTGACTTGATGAGTGGGCAATAAAAATGAATTGGAAGCGCAGACCGCTACCAGCAAGGCCAAAGGCCGCGGATCGATACCTGCAATGTTGCCGATCTTGATGGTCAGAGGCACCAGAAGGACAGTGGCGGCGACATTGGACATAAACAAGGAAAAGATGGTAGACAAAAGAGCAACCGAAGCCAAAAGCACCACGGTATGGCTGTTTTGCAGACGGCTCATCAATTGCGTGGCGACAAATGCGGCGGCGCCGCTCCGTTCCATGGCAATCCCCAGGGGGATCAAACCTGCCAGCAAAAAAACCGTGCGCCAATCAACCGCACGATAAGCATCGTCGATGGAAATCACCCGAACCAGGATCATGGCCAGCGCACCGCTCATCAGGGCCAGGGAGAGATGAAAACCGGCGATCGCCAGACCGATTGCGGCAAAAAAGCAGATGAGCGCCGCTGCAGGACGCGACGGTTTGGCCGGTCGATCAGAGATGGGAGTGGCAAGCACGCAATTTTTCTTTTTGCCCAATTCGCGCAAATTTTTCCACGGACCATGGACAATCAGATCATCGCCCGGCTGCAACACTTCATCGGAAAAGTCACCGCGATCTTCCGTCGCCCCTCGTATCAGCATGATCGGTTCGATGCCAAAAGTCTTGCGCAGGGCAATCTCCCGAATGCTTTTGCCGGAGAAGGAGGAACGGGGTGGGATTACGACTTCGATAAAACCTGAATCCTGGTCAAATTCGAGTTTTTCGCGATTTTTCAATCGAATGGGGAAGATCAATTTATAATCGGCAACCAATCGCTGGATATCCTGCAATTCCCCGAGAAAAATCAAAATCTGCCCGGCAACAAAGCGGGTATATCGCCATGGAGCATATAAAAACTCTCCACCCTCTTTCAGCGCCAGCAGATGCAAGTTGTATCGCGAACGAAACCCCACCTCTTCCCGTGTTTTTTCAATCAAAGGACTGTCAGCCGGTATGCGGCAATAATAGACCGAGTCTGGCAGACGCCAGGTTTCGATGAGCTGCTGTTGTGCGCCGAGTTCCGGGGTGGCCACGCTGTCGGACGGCAGCAGCCGATGGCCGAACAGGAAAAAATAACTGACCCCGACCCCGAGTAAAATCAAGCCGAGAGGGGTCACACTGAACAGTCCGTATTTCGCCTGATTGCCCTGCAAGAGCAGATCGTTGAGAATGATCAACGGGCCGGAGCCAACCATCGTCAAGACTCCCCCCAGAATGGCGGCAAAACCCAGCGGCATCAGCAGCCGGGATGGGCTGATCTTTCTGGAACGGGCAATCGTCAGCATGGATGGCAGAAAAAGCACTGCTGCCCCGATATTCTGCATAAAAGCGGAAAGAAGTCCGACAGACATCGAAACCACGGCAATCAACCTCTTTTCGCTTGCCCCGGCGAGTCGCATGATCGATCGCGCGACTTCGCTCATAATGCCCGATCGTTCGACACCCGCACCGAGGATCATCACCGCGATCATCGAAATCACCGCATTGCTGGCAAACCCCGAAAACGCTTCCTTTGCCGGCACCAGTCCCAACCAGGGCAACACAATCATAATCAAAATAGCGACCACGTCCACCCGCAACAATTCCAACACAAATAACACTATGGTCACGGTCAGCACGGACAGGACAAGGACTATTTCCATTGTCATAAAATCACCTGTGGTTCGACCATCGATCCTGTTGTCTGGGAGAAGGCAAGCACCAGAAAGATTTCATCTTGCCTTCAGTTGTACACGGAATTCACAGAGGAGGAACAGACCGCCGTCAGGAAGCATCTCCCCTTTGCAGCACAAACAGTTGTTTATGTTACAAAATCCCGATCAATCGATCAAGAAATAATTCAAAAACCGCAAAATATGGCGGACACAAAACGAGCCGTCATACAGGATTGAAGCTGATTTCACCCCGCCGTCTTACAAATTTGAACTCTGCGAAACCAGCCTAATACGGTTTAAAGCACTGCTGCCTTAATTTTGCTTATTTCACTTGACATGGAATGGAAAAACGATTAACTATCAGTAAACAAGCGATATTCAACAACCCACCTGCTCTGAGCTGCACTTAATGCATTGATCAGGTCCGGGCTTTGCTGTGGATTGTTCTACATTCTCTATATGCTGGCAGTCCTGCTCCCCGGACTGGCGGTGGGCGTGCGCAGATTGCACGATATCGGCAAGAGCGGGTGGTTTCTTCTCATTGCCTTCATTCCGATTATCGGCGCCATCTGGCTCTTGGTGCTGTATGCCACCGAAGGTACAGCCGGCGAAAATCAATACGGTCCCAATCCAAAAGGCGCTTGATTGCGTAACCCGGCACAGCAGATTGTCTGCAGCTGTGCTGATTCCAATGAGTGTCCTCGATGATAAAAAAACAGGGCAGAAATCAATTCTTTCTGCCCTGTCTATTTTTCAAGATTTCCCTGTTCTGAAATAAAATATCGAGTTGGTGAGAACGCGGACAGTCTAAATTGCGCACGCCAGGAGAACGGCATGAAAAAAACTCTCTGCATTTTAATTTTCATCTCATTTCTGTCGGCTGTCAACTGTTATTTCAATCTGGCCGGCAAAGTCCAGGTCAAGCCCTTTTCAGCTTATCAGCAAACCACCGCAGCCGCGCAAGAATATGGAAACGTCTGGGATGCTCTGCAGGGTTGCGCTTTCGATCAGCTTGCGCAATTTGCCATGACAGAGGAGCAAAACCAGTTCGCCGAGGGTTTGGCCGCTGTTGTCGACGGCCGCAATGCCGAAGCGATCCCGCAGTTTGAAAAACTGATTCAAACGGCAGGCGACTCTGCCGTCCTGGTGCATGCGCGGTATATTTTAAAGGAACTCTATTGCCAAGATTACGCATGGGAAAAAGCGGCACAAATCGAAGAAATGCGTGCGGTACAAGATTCGTTGAACGAAATCGGTCTGATCCGCGCTCTTATCGGCACGCCCGTTGAATCGTGGTTTTTTCCTGACCAGCCGGTGGTGATGCCAACAGCCGCAAGCTTTACCGGCGCAGCGCAAATCGAAGTGTTGATCAACGATCGGAAAGCAAAGTTCTGGATCGATACCGGCGCCTCCCACAGCGTGTTGGCATCGGATTTTGCTGAAAAATCCGGAGTCATCCCCATCAGCCAGGATGAAATTTTGGCCGGCACGGCTACAAACGCAACGGTTGGCATCAAACCGGCTCTCATCGACAGAATGGAGATCGGCGGACTGGTGATCGAAAATCACCCGGCGCTGATCATCGACAAAAAAGACCTCGAGTTCAAGCTGTTCGGCATGATTCGCCTGGTCAAGATCGACGGCATCATCGGGTGGAATGCGATCAGCAGGATGAAAATGACGATCGATCTGGCAAACAAGACGACCACTCTGGAAAAACCGGTCGAGGCTGAAAATCCAAATCCGAACTTGATCTGGCTTGGCATGCCCTTTGTGAAAATGACTTCCTCGACGGGCCGGCCGCTGCTCTTTGATCTCGACACCGGCGCCAACACTACCAGTCTGGCAGACCCGATTCTGAGCAAAATCGACACCGCTGGAATTGAAAAATCAAAAAACAAAATCGGCGGCGCCGGCGGATTCCAGAGTTTCGAGACAGTGCGGCTTGCCAAATTGGATCTGGTCCTGGGAGAAAATTTGCTGACCTTTAGAAAGATCGACACCAATCCCAACCTGAAACACGATTTTTTTCTTTACGACGGCCGGCTGGGTGGCGATGTCATGCAGGCGGGACCGGTTGTGCTGGATTTTATCAACCATAAATTCGAACTGATCCGATCAAACGATCGCTGAGACAAATCTTGCACGCGAGAGTGTCCGCTCCCCTAAACGCTCCCAGGATTCGCTTGCCTGCAATGATTGGATTCCACCAGCGGGTGCAAAATCAAAAGCAAACCGATCTCAATGCAAAAATAGCCGCAATCCGGTATGAAACATGACCATGCCGTACTCATCGGCTGCGGCGGTGACGTCCGCATCGCGCAGAGAGGCGCCGGCCTGCGCGACAATGCGCACATGGCTGCGGTTGGCCCGGTCGATGTTGTCGCGAAACGGAATAAAGGCGTCGGATGACAGGCAGACATCCTTGAAACCATTGATCCAATCGGCTTTTTCGGCTGCAGTGATCGGAGCGGGCTTTTTCTGCAAACCGGCGAGCATCTGCATGCGTTCAGGCTCGGAGAGCTGATCCCACAGCAAGTACTGGTCGACGACATTGGCCATCTCCGGCCGTTTGAGCTCCGGCCGAAACGCCAACGCCCGCGCCTTGGGATGTTGCTGCAGAAACCATTTGTCCGCTTTGTCGCACGCCAGCCGGGTGCAGTGCACACGCGACTGTTGTCCCGCACCCATGCCGATAACCTGACCGTCATAGGCGACGCACACCGAATTGGACTGGGTATACTTTAAGGCGACGGTTGCAACGATCAGGGTTTCGAGCGCCGCGGGCGAAATCTCTTTTTTCTGGGTAACCGGATTTGTAAAAAGATCGGCTGCAATTTTTGCATCATTGCGTTTCTGTCGCAAAGTGAAACCGAAAATTTGCCGGCTCTCCATTTCCGGCGGTTCATAGTCCGGATCGATCTGCAAGATCAGAAAAGCGCCTTTTTTCTTTTCCTTCAGCGATTGCAGCGCCCGGGGTTCGTATCCGGGTGCGATGATCAGATCGGACACCTCGCGTTTGAGAACACGGGCCAGGGATTCATCGACAATTTCACTCACAGCCGCCACATCGCCGAAAGAGCACATGCGGTCGCCGCCGCGGGCCCGCACATAGGCTTGCGCTGCCGGCGACAGATCTTCCTTGGACAAAAACTGCGAAGCGAGAAACGCCTCGTCCAGCGGCCGGGCGATGGCAGCGCCGGCGGGACTGGTGTGTTTGAACGATGCCGCCCCGGGCAAACCGGTCGCCAATTTCAGCTCGCGGGCCAGCTGCCAGGCTCCCAGAGCGTCCAAAATATTGATCATGCTGGGAGTACCGTTTAAAATTGCCAACGGCGAAGGGTCTGGCAGCTGCATCTGTGCCGGCTTCTGGTGCGGGTTGCAGCCGTATTTGAGATCAATAATCACTTTCTCTCCTTTCTGCTAAAATAGACCAACCCTGCAGGCTTTCACCTCTGGTGCAACCGTTTCAGGAATGAGCACGGTATCGCTGGCATTACCCCTCCAACCGCTACTTGATCCTGATCCGGATTCGGTGCGAAGCACCGGATCTTACAGAAAATCGATCCGCTGGGAATACAAAAAATGCGAAAAGTGTCTTTTTTCAACCGCATAAAGTACAAGCGATCGAGTGTTCTTTGATTCGATAAGCCTCGAATCTGGATTACTGTTTGCTCTTAGAGCACTCTGTTTTTGCTCAGCCTCCGCCGCCCATAAAATCACTTGTGATTTTATAAAAAAACCCTTATCCAGCACCACCTCCACCACCCATAAAATCACTTGTGATTTTATAATAAAAACCTCTCACCCGGCACCACCTCCACCACCCATAAAATCACTTGTGATTTTATAATAAAAACCTCTCACACAGCACCACCTCCACCGCCCATAAAATCACTTGTGATTTTATAAAAAAACCCTTATCCAGCACCACCTCCACCTCCCATAAAATCACTTGTGATTTTATAAAAAAACCTCTCATCCGGCTCCGCCTCCGCCTCCCATAGAATCAATTGTGATTTGATAATAAACCCTCTGTTTCAGCACCACCTCCGCCACCCATAAAATCGCTTGTGATTTTATAAAAAAACCTCTCATCCGGCGCCGCCTCCACCGCCCATAAAATCAATTGTGATTTGATAATAAACCCTCTGTTTCAGCACCACCTCCACCACCCATAAAATCACTTGTGATTTTATAAAAAAACCTCTCATCCGGCGCCGCCTCCACCGCCCATAAAATCACTTGTGATTTTATAAAAAAACCCTTATCCAGCACCACCTCCACCACCCATAAAATCACTTGTGATTTTATAAAAAAACCCTTATCCAGCACCACCTCCACCACCCATAAAATCACTTGTGATTTTATAATAAAAACCTCTCACCCGGCGCCGCCTCCACCGCCCATAAAATCACTTGTGATTTTATAAAAAAACCCTTATCCAGCACCGCCTCCACCGCCCATAAAATCACTTGTGATTTTATAAAAAAACCCTTATCCAGCACCACCTCCACCACCCATAAAATCACTTGTGATTTTATAAAAAAACCTCTCATCCGGCGCCGCCTCCACCGCCCATAAAATCACTTGTGATTTTATAAAAAAACCCTTATCCAGCACCACC
>Ga0209311_1001598_pt1 | contig 17792 bp, 17 predicted proteins | sample AD_UKC045_MetaG_FD_184417 | JGI IMG/M metagenome (GOLD analysis project Ga0209311, IMG submission 184417) | Active sludge microbial communities of municipal wastewater-treating anaerobic digesters from USA - AD_UKC045_MetaG (SPAdes) (version 2) | ecosystem: Engineered > Bioreactor > Anaerobic >... | reverse complement strand
TGACCCTTATGTGAAGGCAACGCCAAGACCCCCGCCTGAGCTGATACCCATCACATAAGGGTCAGCCAGCGGGTTCCTGAACAAAGTCTGCATCTGCACCCCGCATACGGACAACGCCATGCCTGCCAGCAAGGCTGTCACCATCTTGGGAAACCTGAAATTCCAGACGATCTTGTATACGACATCCAAAGCGTCATTGCCCCAGAGGGCCGACCAGACATCTGCAGGGGCCAGGCTTACGGAACCCAGGAAAAGGTCCGCCGCCATAAGGAGCAACAAGAGAAGGGGCATCCATAGCCTTTTCATCATTACAATATAGCTCCGTTTGATGTAAAATGTTCAAAAACCGCTTGTTGCAGCCATTCCGATGCCAGTTCCAGGGAGGCCCCGGGGGGAGTCACGGCAAGGAAACCATCAAAAAGGTCCTCTTTTATATCGAAGAATGAGGGGTCTATGCTTCCGCAAAAAGCCATCACTTTTTTCCCGTGTTTCTTTGCCAGGCGGGCCACTTCCATGGGCGCTTTCCCCATTGCCGTCTGGCGGTCCATGCATCCTTCCCCGGTAATGACCAGGTCTGCATCGCATATGGAATCTTCAAGGCCTATGGCATCCATGATCATCGCGGCACCCGGCTCCAGCTTCCCGTTCAAAAACTGAACAAAGGCATATCCAAGTCCACCGGCGGCCCCGGCTCCGGGCACATCCCGGTTGTCCCATTTCTCGGGATACCGTGTGGCCATCTTTGCAGCCACATCGGCCAGGTTGGTAAGGCCTTTGTCAAGCCTGCGGATATCGTCACGGGAAGCTCCTTTCTGCGGGCCAAAAACGGCTGCGGCCCCAAAGGGACCACACAGGGGATTGATGACATCACAGGCAACCCGGAAGGTACATTGATCCAGGGCAGGGTGTTTCCCTGCTGTGCGGATGGAAACGATCTGTTCCAGATCTTTTCCGCACACCCCGGCATCACGGCCCCTGCTGTCCCGGAATTCAAAACCCAGGGCTGTCAGCATGCCTATACCCCCGTCATTGGTTGCGCTTCCGCCAATGCCTACCAGGAAGTTGCGGCATCCCTTGGAGAGGGCATGCAATATCAGTTGCCCCACGCCGTATGTTGTAGTATTCAATGGATTCCTGTTTTTTTCGGGAACCAGCCATAAACCCGCTGCAGAGGCCATTTCAATGACGGCTGTGGGTGTTCCGTCTGTCACGGTAACAATGCCGTAGATGGCTTCCACCTGGGCTTTATGGGGCCCCCGGACCTTGATGTTCCTGTAAACACCTCCCATTCCCTGGATAAGGGCAGTGACAGTTCCTTCTCCGCCATCGGCCAGGGGGAGCACCTTCACTTCGGGGAGAGTACGGTCCATGTGCTGCCAGGCTTTTTCAATGCCCCGGTCAACGGCATGTCCTGCATCAAAAGATGTCAGGCTCCCCTTGAAGGAGTCCATGGCGACTACGATTTTCACTATACCGGTGTTTTGCTTTTTCTGATCAGGCGATACTGGACAATTGCCTGTACGATTTCAGTGACTGCATAAACCAGGCAGATGATCCCGGCAAAAATGACAAGTGTTGCAGCCGAGTCAAAGGGATTGAGCATGATGACCAGGCTCAGGATCAGAATGATCACCGGGTTGATGTAGATGTACCAGGGCAATCCCACGGGATTGGCCTTCCGGAACTGAATGATGCCGGTGATCTGTGTCAGGGAAGACAACAGGATGATGATCCCGGTAAGGAACATGGTCAATCCGGCAAAAAAAGCGGGGAAGAGCAGCAACAGCAAGGCAAAAACAATGAAAACCAGCGAAGTCATGTACAAGAGGCGCTGCAACCCCTTGTCGGGCTCAGGCCCTCTACTTGTCCGGGCAGTGTCATTCTGAGGGGCTTTCTTAAAGGCAAAATACAAGGCAAAAAGACCACCGACCAGGAGAATGGCAGCCAGAAGCCTGACCAGGGTGCGTACACCGGCCTCGGGATTTACCAGCAGGAAAACTCCCAGAACAATCCCCAGAACACCCCTGAGGGCAGCATAGCGAACATAGGATATTGCTTTCATACTATGAGATGTTTATCGCCTAAAGATAATAATTTTTACATTTGCCTGTTACAGAAAACCACCATGGCCACATACCTTCAGGTTGACAACCTTACCAAATCATACGGAGACAGGGTCTTATTCAACAAGATATCTTTTCACATCAACCAGGGTGACAAGGTGGCCCTTGTCGCCCCCAACGGCAGCGGCAAGACTTCCCTGCTGGATGTGCTGGCCGGCAAAGAGTCCCCCGAAGGAGAAGGAACCATAAAATTCATGAGCGGGATACAGGTTGCCTACCTGGAACAGGACCCCTCTTACGATCCTGAGTTAACGGTCCTGGAGCAGGTGCGCTCTGCCGATAAGAAGGTCATGCAGACGTTGACTGCCTACAAACAGGCTTTGGAATCGGAAGACAAGAAACGCCTGGAAAAGGCCATCAACGACATGGACCGGCTGGACGGCTGGAATTACGACCAGAAGATAGAACGCATCCTGACACACCTTCAGTTTGGTGCAGTGGACAGGAAAATGGGGACCCTGTCGGGCGGAGAGATCAAGAAAGTGGCCCTGGCCGGTATGCTCATCCAGGAAGCCCCGTTCATGATACTGGACGAGCCCACCAACCACCTGGACATTGAAGTCATAGAATACCTGGAGGATTACATGTCTGCCACGCAGGCCACCCTCTTCATGGTAACACACGACCGTTATTTCCTGGACAGGGTATGCAATACCATCTACGAACTGGAAAACGGGGAACTGTTCACATACAGGGGCAATTACAGCCTGTTCCTGGAAAAGCGCGAGGAGCGCCTGGCTAACCGGGCAGCAGAGACCGACAAGGCACGGAACCTGTACCGCCGGGAATTGCAGTGGATACGGAGCACACCTTGTGCCCGCACCGGCAAATCGAAATCAAGGCTTGAAAGCTTCGGCAAGCTGAAAGAAAGAATCGGACCGGCAGGCAACACCCGCTCCATGGAGATCAATGCCGGGATAGCCCGCCTGGGAACGAAGATCATACATGCCAGGAATTTGTCCTTTACCTACGGCGAGGAGCCTTTGCTGAAAGACTTCACCTATAATTTTTCACGAAACGAGAAAATCGGGATCGTTGGAGGAAACGGGGTGGGGAAGACCACCTTTTTAAGGCTCCTGGCCGGGGAACTGGAGCCGCTGTCGGGAACCCTGCAGCACGGAACGACCGTGCGGTTCGGTTTTTACCGCCAGGAAGGAATTTCCTTCAACCCGGGGGACACGGTATTTGATGTGGTGCATGAGATTGCCGAGGTGGTGGCCCTGGCCGACGGCAGCAAAGTCACCGCAGCCTCTTTCCTGAGCCGTTTCCTGTTTCCTCCCTCCATGCACCAGGTGAAGGTGGAACGCCTGAGCGGCGGTGAAAAGCGCCGCCTCTACCTATTGACCATCCTGATGCGCAATCCCAATTTTCTCATACTGGACGAACCCACCAACGACCTGGACATCCTCACGCTCAATGTGCTGGAAGAGTACTTGGAAAATTTCAAAGGTTGCCTTCTTATCGTTTCACACGACAGGTATTTCATGGACAAGCTGGCCGACCATCTTTTTGCATTCGAGGGGCAGGGAATCGTGCAGGACTATCCCGGAAAGTGCAGTGACTACTACCGTTCCCGCGCCGCTGCCGCTCCCACTCCTGCCCCTGCCAGCCGCCCGGCTGCGCACCCTGGTGCCGGTGCCGCAGCTAGCCGCTCCGGAGGTTCGATCCCGGTCCAGACTCCTGCCCCTGCCAGCCGCCCGGCTGCGCACCCTGGTGCCGGTGCCGCAGCTAGCCGCTCCGGAGGTTCGATCCCCGTCCAGACTCCTGCCCCTGCCAGCCGCCCGGCTGCGCACCCTGGTGCCGGTGCCGCAGCTAGCCGCTCCGGAGGTTCGATCCCCGTCCAGACTCCTGCCCCGATCCCGGTCCAGACTCCTGCCCCGACCCCCGTCCAGACTGTTAAGAAGCTGACGTACAGGCAGCGGAAACGCCTGGAAGAACTGGAGGCGGAGATCCAGGCGCTCGAAGAAGAAAAATTCCGTTTGGAAAGCCTGCTCTCCGACCCGGAAAGGCCCCTGTCACAGATCACGGAAGCCTCGGTAAGGATGGGCGAGATCCTTGCCCGGCTGGAGCTGGATTGGGAAGAACTCCTCGGCCTGGAAGATCAGAGGAAATCGTAACTTTCCAGGAATTGCGGGTAGAGCTTCATGTTTTCATTGGTGGCGCCCTTTTCGTCGAACAGGTTGCCCCAGCGTGGCGAAGTGGCTTCCCAGATGAAGGTTCCGAGCCCCTTTTCACCCGGTATGTCGCGTACTATCCGGTTCACTTCCAGGCGGTGCTCCTGGTATTCCACCACGATCACGGGCTTGTTGTACCTGGCTGCCAGGTCGTTCAGGTTGTGCTGCAGGTCTTCCAGGGTGCCGTGCCATTGGGGATAGTAGGACTGCCCGATGATATCGAACTTCACGTCGCGGCTCAGGATCTTATCAAGGAAATAGACCGATTCGTCATTTTGTCCCCCGCAGGCAATATGCACCATAACGGGAATGGAAGGATTGGCGGCACGCACGGCGGCCGTGGCACAGCGCAGCAATACGCCGAAGTGCATGTAGGAATCTTCAATTTTGCCCTGCGGCCATAGCATTCCGTGGTTGATCTCGTTCCCGGTCTGGACCATGTCGGGGCAGACTCCTTCTTCCATGAACCGCCTGATGACCTCATAGGTGTAGCGGTAGACCTGTCCTTCCAGTCCCGAGCCGGCGTGTTGAGCCCAGGATGATGGGGTGTATTGCTTGCCTGGATCGGCCCAGGTGTCGCTGTAATGGAAGTTGAGCAGCAGTTTCAGGCCTGCGTTTTTGGCGCGTCTGGCCATTTCCAGCGTCTTTTCCAACCCGCAGAAGCCCTGGGGGGAATACCCGTTTTCAGCCGCCGGGTCTACGAAAAGCCGCAGGCGGACCCAGTTGAAACCGTTGTCCTTCAGGATTTCCATGACGTCCTTTTCCACTCCGTTGTCCGAGAATACGGTACCCTTGTCTTCCTGTTCGGGAACCCACGATATGTCGGCACCTACGATGGGCCGGTCAAAGGTCAGCTCGCGCCGGGGCAGGGGCATCTCCCTGGGAGCTCTTTTTTTGTAGGTGGCAGCCATGTCGCGGTATATGTCCAATATGGCGGGATCAGCCTTTCCCATTGGGAAGAGTACCCGGGCAGGTTCCCAGGCCATGGTGCCGGCTCCCAGGCCACCCGGCACGGATCGGACGATATCGTTTATACGCCTGATGTTATCCGGGTTTGCACCGTATTCACAGACATACAGGGGTTTGTCGTAACGGGCAGCCAGATCGTACAGGTTGGCTTGCAGGTCGTCGTAGGTTTCATGCCATTGTTCGTAGTAGGATAGCCCGATAAGATCAAACTCGGCCCCGTACCGGTTCATGATGTCCAGGAATTCCCGGCAGAGGGTGTTTTGCCCTCCCAGAGCCAGGTGGACCATCAGGCGGGATTCCGGCAGGACTTCCCGGGCGGCTTTTACTGCGGCTTTGTACAGACCCATCAGGGCAGCCCAGTTTTCTTCCCTGGCGTTATCGTCAATATATCCTTCCGGCCAGACCATGCCGTGGTTGATTTCGTTGCCCGGCTGGATGATCTGCGGGGCAGCGCCTGCTTCCTTCAGCGTGGTCAGCACATGATGCGTGTATTCATACAATGCGTTTTCCAGCGCTTCGCCCGTCAGGCCGTTCCAGGCCGAGGGTTTGTACTGCTTGTCCGGATCTGCCCAATAATCACTATAGTGGAAATCCAGCGAGAAGGTCATGCCGGCGGCAACGATGCGTTGGGCCATGGCCACCGTTTGTTCCAGATTGCAGAAGCCTTCTGCCGAGTAACCTCCCGGAGCCTGGGGATCGACGAAGATCCGCAGGCGGATGTTGTCAAAGCCGTTGGCCGCCATGATGGCCAGCACATCCTGCTCCTGGCCCGTAGTGTCTGAAAACGCCATCCCCCGCGATTCGTATTGCGGGATGAAGGACATATCGGCCCCGATACTGAAGGGCGGAATGTCCCTCTTGCAGCTGCAGGTTAATAACGCGAGTCCAAATGCGAAAGTGAACGTTGCAAGGCTCAGGGTGAATGCCTTAAGGGGTTGCCGGGTGTGTTTCATGATATTTAAGTTATTGTTTACTCAGGAAGCAGGTTCAAGTTACAGGTTCCGGTTACAGGTTCAAGTTAAAGGTTCTGGTTACAGGTTCATGCTGTAGGTTAACGCCTCGGCTTAGGTAAAAAAATCACAATTCCACCAGGTTGTTGAGGACGGCGTAGATGGTCAGGCCGGAGGGTGAGTGGATCTGGAGCTTGCCGGCGATGTTCTTTCGGTGGGTCATGACGGTATGTACCGAGATAAAGAGTTTTTCCGCGATTTGTTTGTTGGTGAGCCCTTTGGCCACCCCGGCAATGATCTCTTTTTCCCGCTTGCTCAGTTCTTTGCCGGTGGACGCTTCTTTGGCTGTCTGCTTCCGGCATTCTTTTGGGAGAGTTTTCCGGTCTGGCCGCATGTCCTGTTCCAGCTGCGAGATCATGGGAACGAACAGCTCGTCTTCAATAAAATTGTGTGAAGCCAGGTCCCGGGCACAGGCAAATATGTCAAAAAGAACATTGTTCAGTTCGTGGGGGTTCCCTGTGGGATAGTATTTGATCAGGATGTTTTTAAGCTCGGACAATTTGGATTCAATGTTGTCGTGCTGCCTGCAAAAGACGCGGATGCAGTAATCGCCGCTTAGTTCGCCTTTGAGCAGCGAGCGCACGTAGGGGAAAACGGTTTGTTCTTCATAGGCCATATGAGTGTCTACCTGTTCTACGTATTCATCATAGTAACGGATAACGGCTTTTGCCACGCCGTCATGGGGCGTACCTATGGTCTGGAGGAGCTTTTTCCTGATCGCGGGCAGGCGGATGTCCAGGAAATGGCTGTGTGAATTGTGCAGGTAGTCAAGCAGGGATGGCAGGGAGGGTTCCGCGTTTTCGTCCCGTTTGCCGCTAATAAGCATATTGACTACGGCCAGAAAGGTATTGGTGTGCACGTTGTTCTGCCGGCATACTTCTTCTATGGTCTTTTCACCAAAGCCGTGGGATATGCCAAAGCGGCTCATGACAAAAAGCATGGGATAATTGTCGCAGATCAGGTCACCCATCTTGTCCGTTGCCGTATATTGGTCCTGGTTGAGCATGATTGTAAAGGTAAGAAAAAAATAGTGCCGCGCACTCTTCATTCATCTTGTTAGCTATCAACCACATAACAAAAAAGCTCTCCCGGAGAGCTCTTTTGTTAACTACTTACTACACAAATCAATACATCAAGAGTGCGCGGCACTCCTTCTGCTCCTATGCGAACAGTATGAGGCTGATGGCCATGATGGCCATGCCCGAGATGAGGCCGTAGATGGCTATGTGGTGTTCGCCGTATTCGTGTGCAGAGGGCAGGAGCTCGTCCACCGAAATATACACCATGATGCCCGCTACCACTGCAAAGACGCATCCCATGACAACAGGGGAGAGGAAGGGCATGAGGATGAGGTAGGTGAGCAAGGCGCCCAGGGGCTCGGCAAGTCCAGAGACAAGGGTAAAGCAGAAGGCTTTTTTGCGGCTCCCGGTCGCATAAAAAATGGGGATGGAAACGGCAATCCCTTCCGGGATGTTGTGGATGGCAACGGCTGTGGCAATGGTGATCCCCAGGGTGGAATTGTCAATGGCTGCCATGAAAGTGGCAATTCCTTCGGGGAAGTTATGTATGGTAATGGCTACGGCTGTCATGACCCCCATTTTCATGAGTTTGGGTTTTTTATGGCCCTTTTTGGCCATCTCCTCGACGGAGTGGGGCTCGTGGGGATTTCCGAAGGATGGCACAAACCGGTCAATCAGGGCGATGAGGGCCATGCCTCCAAAAAAGAAGATGACGGTCATCAGGAGGCCATGCCGTGGACCCATATCGGCGATAAGAATGGAGCGTGCCTCGGCAAAAATCTCGACAAAAGCCACATAGATCATGACCCCGGCGGAAAGGCCCAGGGCATAGGATAAGAGTTTGCGGTTGGTGCGTTTGGCTATGAAGGTGATGCCAAAGCCTATGAGTGTGGCCAGGCCTGCAAAGAGCGAGAGAAGAAAGGGTAGCAGAATTCTTGAATCCATGAGTAAAGTGCGGAAAGTCTTAACAGCTGCAAAGATAGGCATAGGAGACGGGTCTGAAAATACCCAGATTAAGGTATTCTGCAAGGCAGGGCACAACAGGTAGAAACCTCAGCGCATCACCGCAGCTCGGCCCAGAAGCGGGCGGGGAGGTGGATGTTGTGGATGTCTTTGGCCCCGGCAAAAAGGGGAGCAATTTGGGAGGGGGTAAAGCCGGCGATGCCGCAGCCGATTTCGGTGACCAGGAATGTGAGTTCGGGGTGGCGTCTGGCGAAATCGATGAACTCGTCCACGTAGGGTTTGATGGCATCGGGGCCGCCGTGCATGGTGGGGATGGCGTATGACTGGCCCTGAAGGCCGACGCCCTGGCCCCATACGGCTCCGAATTTGTTCACTGCCAGCAAGGCGGCTCCTCCGCCGTGGGCTCCGGAAAGGTTACTGCCAAAGACAAAGATCTCGCCTGGCCCGAGCCGGTCTATGCGGGGGGAAGAAGTGCGGGTGGTTATGTCAAAGTCGCTCATGATGTTATAGGTGTTAGTTGATGGTTCAGGAGTTACTTTATAGTTTAGCTGTTGCTTGATTTTTGAACAGTTACTTCATGGTTCAGGAGTTAAGCAATGGTTCAGTAGTTACGGGTTTAGCAATACTGCCGGTTAGCAAATATACATAAAACAGAAATGGCAGGTGATTGAGTTTTTTATGTTATTTTTACCACCTAAAAATTCAAAACAACATGAAAAGAATCCTCACATTTTTATTGCCGGCGTTATTGGCTGTGCTGGTGGCTTTTCCGGTGTCGGCGCAAAGCAACAAAACGATCAAGCGTAAAGTTGCCATTGGCCGCTTCTCCAATGAAACACAGTATGCCAAAGGCCTCTTCTACGATAAGGAAAATGACCCCATGCGCAAACAGGCGCTGGATATCCTCTCTTCAAAACTGGCGGCGAGCGGCAAATTCATCCTCCTGGAAAGGGAAGATCTTGACATCCTTGTTGCCGAGGCCGGGGACGCCATGAGAAAGATCGGGGCCGATTACATCATCCTCGGCTCCATCACCGAATATGGACGCAAGGCCGAGGGACAGCAGAAAGTCTTTTCCTCCACCAAGACACAGACCGTGGAAGCCGGGGTGAGCATTCGCCTGGTCGAGGCTGCCACCGGCCTGATCATCTATTCTGACGAGGCCAAAGGGTATGCCGAGACTACCTCCAAACAGACCCTCGGCCTGGGAGGAACCTCGGGTTTCGATGCCACGCTCAGCGACAAAGCCATATCAGGGGCTTTGAGCCAGTTGGTGGAAAACATCATCAACAAATGCATGGACAAGCCCTGGAAGTCATACATACTTTCGGTAGATGACGATTCTTACGTCATTTCCGGTGGGGCATCACAAGGGTTATCAGCCGGCGACTCGTTCATTGTCTACAAGAGAGGAAAGGTCGTGAACAATCCTCAAACCGGCCTGGACGTAGAGCTCCCGGGAACAAAAGTGGGCAAGGTGACCATCCTTCAATCCGTGGGAGACACCCCTGAAACAGAGATTTCCTTCTGTACGTATGAAGGACAAGCCCTTGATGCGGAAAAACTGGCTAATTACTATATCTCGGATAAATAATCATGAAAAAGACACTATTTTCCATCATAATTGCCCTGACATCCACCTTGTTGCTGAACAGTTGCGGTGTGGGGAACTACTCGGTCACTTCCGGGAAACCGGACGAGGCGGGCATTTCTTTCACCTCGGCCAAAGCCATGGACATTACCGTGATCATAGAGGAGAGTTCTTATGAAATAAGTACCGTGAAGGATAAGGCCTACAAGACTGACCGGAAGATTAAACAAACGGCCAACAACACCATCCGCATCAAGCCCGGCACCTACAACGTAAAAGTCCTGGCAGGGGGAACTGAAGTGTTCGCCAAAAAGTTGTTCATCTCGGCGTCTGAACACAGGATCATAGAACTATGAAAAAACTTCTTGCCATTCTGGTCACCCTGACCGCACTGACATCGTGCGGCGTGACAAAACCCCTTTATTACTGGGGTGGTGAGGTGAATAATGCCACGGTCTACGAACATCTTACCTACAAGGACTACAAAACCCAAACCCCGCAGGCCATCTGTGCCCTGATCTATGCCTATGAGGATATGGTCGGGAATCCGGGCGGGTCAAGACAGATACCGCCCCCGGGTATTTGCGCAGAATACGGCTACCTGATCCTGCAACCTACAACAGCGACCACCTTTACAGAATACGCCACCAAAAGGCAGAAAAGCCTGTTCCAGGGATCGGATTATGCCGCCATCTTCAACGAACGTGGTAAAGAGCTGTTGAATAAAGAGATGGAATACTATCCCGAATCGTCCCTGTTCATCCTGCCCCTCCTTAAAAAATTAGCCCGCTGATCATGAAAAAGTTACTGTTAATCATCCCGTTGGCAGCCATTATATCGTCATGCGGCATGCTGAGCAACGTTACCAGGGGCAACCAGTATGCACAGCTGTACGAGGAAAAGCCCATCACCCTCCTGGTCATGCCGCCCATCAACAATACAACCAATGTCGAAGCCAAGGAGTACCTGTACACCTCTATCAGCCGACCGCTTGCCGAGGCCGGTTACTACGTGATTTCACCCATGTTGGCCATGGAAGTCTTCAAGGCCGAAAGCGCTTACGATGCCGAACTTTTTGTGGATGCTCCGCTCACTCAGTTCCAACAATTCTTTGGTGCCGATGCCGTGGTTTTTTCCGAGATCCTATCTTGGGCCAAGAAAGGCTTCGGGATTGAGACAACGCTCAGGTATTTTATAAAATCGGCGCACACCGGCGAAATACTATTTGACAGGACGTGTGAACTGTATCTTGACCTCCAGGTACGCTCCGATTCAAATTCAGCATTGGCCCAGCTGGTATCCCTGGCCGCCTCTGCCATCAATACGGCCACCACGGAACACATTGTCGCGGCAAGGAAGGCCAACTACTATATCTTCAGGGATATCCCCCGGGGCAAATACAGCCCGGAATACTTGAAGGATAAAGATGTCATGGCCGAGAAAAAAGATATCACGGCCAGGGTGGAATAGTGCGCACCTCTTTTTTTTTACCTTTAGGGTATGAAAACCAAACAATTGCTGATACCTTCAGGCGCAGCCATTGGTCTGACGCTTGTGCCGATGTTGATATTATCCTGCAAACAGGATGGGCAAAACGACAAAAAGCCGGTGAACATTCTTTTTATTATGAGCGATGATCATTCTTATCAAACCATCAGTGCTTACGGTCACGGGCTTAACAGTACTCCCAATATAGACAGGATCGCCCGGGAGGGTGTTCTTTTCACAAATAGTTATGTGGCCAATTCCCTGAGCGGACCTTCACGTGCCTGCCTGTTAACCGGAAAACACAGTATTGCCAATGGTTTTACCGATAACGGGACCATTTTTGACGGAGATCAGCAAACGTTTCCAAAATTATTGCAGAAGGCAGGTTACCAGACAGCTATTGTTGGCAAATGGCATCTGGGATCGGAACCACAGGGTTTTGATTACTGGAACATTCTGATAGGACAGGGACAGTATTATGCCCCAAGATTTATTGACAACGGGGACACCACGGTTATTCAGGGCTATGCAACCCGGGTCATTGCAGATTTGACCATAAAATGGCTGGAAGAAATCCGGGACAAAGAAAAACCTTTTATGCTGATGATGCACAACAAAGCCCCGCACCGGCCATGGCAGCCCGATATCCAGGATCTGGGAGCTTATGACGATACGGTATTTCCCCTCCCCGCAAATTTCTATGATGATTACCAGGGAAGGAAAGCGGCTGCGTTACAGGAAATGACCATCGCTGCAGACATGACATTGGACAGTGACCTGAAAATGGGATTTGACTGGACCGCACGCATGAGTGAATCTGACCGTGAAGCCTGGAATAATTATTATGATGGTGTACAAGCAGGGTTTGATTCCTTACAGTTATCGGGAAATGAATTGACAGAATGGAAATACCAGCGCTATATGCGCGATTATCTTGGTTGTATCAATTCTGTGGACCGTAATGTGGGCCGTGTTCTGGACTGGCTGGAAGCCAACGGTTTGCTTGAAAACACCATAGTAATATATACTTCGGACCAGGGATTCTACATGGGTGAACACGGGTGGTTTGATAAACGATTCATGTATGAAGAATCATTCCGTACGCCCCTTCTTATAAGGATGCCGGCAGGAATGCGCGGAACCTGTGATCAATTGGTTCAAAACATCGATCTGGCGCCCACATTCCTTGATATAGCCAATGTTCCAATTCCTGAAGAAATACACGGCATATCCATGCTTCCCCTGTTACAGGGTAAAAAAACCGGAAAACTTCATAGAGCATTGTATTACCATTACCACGAATTTCCGGCCGAGCACATGGTCAGGAAACATTATGGGATACGTGACCGGCGTTACAAGCTGATCCGGTTTTACGACGACGGAACAGAGGCCGGTAAACGCAGAGGGATCAAAGACTATGAAAAGGCAAAGATCCGCCTGGATGAATGGGAATTGTACGACCTTAAGGCAGATCCGTCGGAGATGAATAATATCTATGGAAAGCCCGGAACCGGTTTTATAACGCGGATATTGAAAACCAAACTTGAAAAACTGCGTCGGCAGTATGGGGAACTTTAACCGGAGATCCATTCCTTATAAATATGCACAGGAATCACTCGGCCAAAGAATTGTAGGAGTGATGATCAAGCCTGTAGGGGCATTGTGCAACCTGGATTGTGCGTATTGCTATTACCTGGACAAAGAAAAACTTTATTCAGGGCAAATGGCCCGGATGGACATACAACTACTGGAAAAATTTACCGAACAGTATATTGCAGCAAACCAGCGGGCAGATGAAATATCTTTTTGCTGGCATGGAGGAGAACCCTTACTGGCCGGTTTGGATTATTTCAAGAAAGCGGTTTCTTTTCAGAAGAAGTATAATCCGGGTAAACAGATCAGCAATTCCCTGCAGACCAACGGCACGTTAATAAATCAGGATTGGGTGGATTTTTTCCGGGAAAACAATTTCCTGGTGGGTGTTTCCATTGACGGTCCGCAGGCTATCCACGACACATACAGGCGGAACAAACGCGGACAGGGCACGTTTACAGAAGTCTTGAAGGGCATTGAAATGATGTACAAAGGCGGCGTGCAGTACAACACCCTGACTACTGTCAACCATGTGAACCAGGATCATGGCAGGGAAATTTATCTTTTTTTGAAATCAATCGGGAGTTACCACATGCAGTTCTTGCCTGTTCTGGAATATATAAAATCCGGCATTGTTCCACCCGGTACTTCCGGATCACATGTAGCCCCATGGTCTGTTTCTTCTGAAAAATACGGGGATTTCCTGTGTGACATATTTGATCTGTGGAGTAAAGATGATGTAGGGACCCGGTTCATTCCTTTTTTTGAATCGGTTTTGGCCAATTACCTGGGAATACCACCCGGGATATGTGCCTGGTGTGAGACCTGCGGCAATAATGTTGCCCTGGAATGGAACGGGGACGTTTACCTTTGTGACCATTTTGTATATCCGGAATACAAAATAGGAAACATTTCCACCATGTCTTTTTCACAAATGGCATCTTCAGATAAACTGTTTGGTTTTGGGATGGGAAAAAGAAACGGGTTACCAGACGCGTGTTTTCGTTGTCCTTATTACAGATTGTGCTTTGGAGAATGTCCAAAGCACAGGTTTTTAACTACTGCAGACGGCCAACCGGGTCTGAATGCATTGTGTGAAGGATATAAGCGTTTTTTTGCCTATACAGAAGCCTGGTTTATCAAAATGGGGCTGTCAGTATGATAGATACAGAAGTGAACGCGCGCAAGTGGAACCTCTTTTGGTTACCATTTGACTGCCATCTGAGATGCCTTAAATCTGCACAATAAAACTCCTTAATTATGCACAATAAAATACCTTAAATGTGCACAATAAGAATATTTTTCATATCTTTGGAGTGAAATCAAATGGCAAAATATGAAGTATATCAGTAGGTTGATAGAAGATGATCTTTTGGAAAAACTGGCGGCTTCGGGTGCTGTGCTGATAAAAGGTCCTAAGTCTTGTGGTAAAACAGAGACTGCCAAGCAATATGCTAATAGTATATTGGAAACGGATCGGGATCCGCAGGTGCCGGTAATGATGGCTACCAATCCACGACTATTGTTGGCAGGCAACGCACCCAGACTTATTGATGAATGGCAGGTGCAACCAGAAATATGGAATTATGTGAGGCACGAGGTTGACGACCGCAAATTGAAAGGGCAATTTATCCTTACTGGCTCTGCTAACCCGCCTGATGAAGCAAAACTGCATAGCGGTGCTGGACGTTTTACCGTGTTGCAAATGGACACGATGAGCTGGCAGGAACTAGGATATTCTACTGGAACAGTGAAAATGTCTGATTTACTTGCGGGGACCTTGGGCGAATTTTACGAATCGGCAGTTCCTCTTGAACTTATCATAGATAGAATATGCATAGGTGGCTGGCCCTCATTAATTGGCGAAACTACAAGGAATGCTCTTAATATGAATCGCAGTTATGTTGATTTGCTTTGTGAGGTGGATATGAGTAGAGTTTCGGGGGTAAAACGTAATCCTAACAAAGTACGTAGTTTATTACGTTCTTTGGCAAGAAATACATCTACATTGGTGGATAATAGCACCTTGGAAGAAGATATGAAAATTAAAGAAAATAATGAATTGTCACGAAACACGATATCAGAATATTTAAATGCCCTTTCGAGATTAATGATTTTGTACGAACAACCAGCTTTCAATTTACATATTCGCTCATCGGCATCGTTGCGTAAATCACCTAAAAGACATTTGTGTGACACATCGCTGGCTGTGGCAGCTTTAGGTTTGGAGAAGGAATCGTTGATAAAAGATATTAAATATGCCGGGTTCCTGTTTGAATCATTGGCAATCCACGAATTAAATGTATATGCCAAGGCTAATGATGCTACAGTGTTTCACTACAACGACTCCTATGGTTATGAAGTGGATGCTATCGTGCAAAGGCGTAATGGTGACTATGCAGCTTTCGAAATAAAGCTTGGAGTCGGTTTTATTGATAAAGCGGCCGAAAACCTCAAAAATTTTGTTGCAAACATTGATACTACAAAAATGGAGTTGCCAAAAACGCTTAACATCATTACTGGAACCGGGATGAGTTATCGTCGTCCCGACGGAATAAATGTTATTTCTGTGGCTTCTTTGGGCAGATAACTAGTTGTAGATGCTTAACAGCTCGCATTGAGGTTCCACCGCTTCTTTCCTCTGCGGCCTTATCGCACACCATTATGCAACCGTTGTGAAAGTAAAACTTAGATTTATGCGTTCACAATCGGTATTAGTAAGAAGATATATTTGCTCATGTTTCTTATCCCTAACCGGAGAATCAGTTAGCATCCCATTAAAGACCAACGGTGTTCGCTTAGCTCACTCGCTGGTCCGGAAATGAATCCACGCCGTTACCGGCGCCGCTGCAGTGCAGAAGTCCTCATTTAACCACTTAAACTCCTGTGTTTATTACAGGAAGTTTAGAAAAAGTGATTTTCACACTTCTTTAAAATACCGCATCTTGTTTTGCTTTATCTTCTGCAACAGCTATATCATGGTTAGGCGACAAGTATTGAAGCGTAATATATCCTACAGGTACAGGGAGTGCATGAGCATCTAAACTTATTAAGGCTATATCGTTGGGTAAGGTCGAATCAATTGTTTTCGTCCAGTAAGCCTGAAGTTCCCGATCTTCAAGAAAAAGATCAAACATAAAATCTTCTGGCTCATCCGAAGAATAATCTTCATTTTTAATACGGTCTATTCTTATATATTTCCCGTATGTTCTTTCAATACTTGAAACCAGATCATTAAAAGCATTCTTTAATTGAGTTCCATCATCGTCAGTTTCAATTTCCTTGCTCTCTGCATAAATCCAAACGATACCATATGTTGGACTGATTCGAACTCTATATTCGATAAACATATTGTGTGTGTCCGGCGGTATTACTTTGTAGACGTTATCCTCTAGCATTTCCGGATTCTTACCGGTTAGATTTTTAACTTGATCAAGAGTCATTCCCATTCTTAACCCAAATGGGCCAGGTTGAGAAAACAATGTTACAGTAGTACTCAGAATAACTGAAATTAAAATGAAAATTGTTCTCATGGTAATAATGTTTAAAATCTGTATAAAGTTATCAAATTCGATCTGACTTTTTCATTCAGATAATAAAAAAATTTTTGGATAACGCGCACAGGTGGAACCTCAGTGCGCCATTTTTCACGGTAAAATTGCAAATATCTGAATCGCAGGAAATTATAAATCAGGATACGATTTTGGCGCACTGAGGTTCCACCTCTTTTGGTTTTCCCGAATTCAAACTCAAACCGACCGGATGCCAAAAAGCAATGAGCAATCCGGTAGTTTTTTCTTAGCTTTATGCAGCTTCTGCACCCTTGCCGCACACCATCATCCAATCTTTGTGAAAATTAAAATTTAGAAGTATGCGTTCACAAACAGTATTAGTACGAAGATATATCTGGCTGATGTCGACTATTTATGATGCCGGCCGGATATCTTATGAGGAAATTGAAAAGAAGTGGCTGCGTAGCAGCCTGAACGACGAGAGGAAGCCCTTCCCGTTGAGGACATTTCACGACCATGTCAATGCCATCCAGGAGTTATTTGACGTGAATATTGTATGCGACAGAAGTTACGGGTATAAATATTACATAGAGAACGCAGATGACCTGGACCTGGATTCTGTCTGCCTGTGGATGCTGAACAGCTTCTCTGTCAGCAATGCGCTTGCCGGTGCCAGGGACATCCGGGACAGGATCCTAATCCAGGACATCCCTTCTTCCCGGCGTTGGCTTGCGCCCATTCTTGCTGCCATACGGGAGAAACAGGTTATTGAAATTGACTACCTCTCTTTCCAGAAGGGTGAGGTTCCTGCCAGAAAACTCTGTCCGTTCTATGTCAAGCTCTATGACAACCGCTGGTACATGTTTGCCCGGGAACCGGAAAACCCTAAGATGAAGGTATATGCACTGGACAGGATCAAGGTGCTTAGGACGCTTGATGAGGAGTTCACGTTCGAACCTACCTCGGCAGACCGGGAATCAATTGACAAATGCTTTGGACACTGTATCTACGAAGATATCCCGCCCCAAGTAATCCGCATCAAAGCCACCAAATCTGCTTCCAACTACCTGGAAACCCTCCCTTTGCACAAATCCCAGCGTATCCACGAAGTAGGGGAGGACTATGTGATTTACGAATATGAATTTGCTCCAACCACGGAATTCCAGGCCACCCTTCGTAAATGGGGCAATCAGCTTGAAATTTGCAAGGAGTAAATGAAATAATTAACAATTATTGAACGTGGGTACGTAATGGCCATGTTGCATAAACATGGGTAAATAAAACAAGATAATGCCCATGTTCCTGAAACGTGAGTAAAAGATACTCATTATAACAATCAAGATTATTAGC
>Ga0209311_1001597_pt1 | contig 17797 bp, 7 predicted proteins | sample AD_UKC045_MetaG_FD_184417 | JGI IMG/M metagenome (GOLD analysis project Ga0209311, IMG submission 184417) | Active sludge microbial communities of municipal wastewater-treating anaerobic digesters from USA - AD_UKC045_MetaG (SPAdes) (version 2) | ecosystem: Engineered > Bioreactor > Anaerobic >... | reverse complement strand
AAATATTGAAATTGATTATAACAAATATGAAGCTGATTCCTGTTGGGATGGCTTGATAGGATATATAACAAATATAGAATTAGAGCGTGTTTTAATGAAGAAAAGTTAGATATATCAATAGTAAATGCAGTGGAGTTAACATACAATATGTTTGAATTGACTTATACGATTCCTGAAACTAATAGATTAATTAAAAAATATTGCAAATGGATGAAAAGTAAGCTGAGCTATACAAAATTATAGAAAAATACTTTTAGGGTGTCCCAATGCTGAAAACAGGTGTTTAATTATTATTGGTTATAAAAAACTAATAACCAATAGTTAATTGCCGACAGCCGATAGCCGACTCCAATCTTATTTAAACTTTTTCATATAAAAAAAAATAATACTTGCTTTTTTTTTTAAATAAATCTATATTTGCTTTTAGAGTATAATTTATTATTAATTAAATAAAATGAATAATAGTATTTATTTGGATTTATTGCATAACGCGGCTTTACTGCTTGCAATCGCTTTTATTTTTAATATTACATTAAGAAAATGGCAGTTTGAAACAGCAATATTAGGCAAAATACTTGTTGGTGCTTTAATGGGTATCGTATGTATTGCATTAATGGCAACACCCTGGACTTTGGAAAAAGGAATTATTTTCGATACACGTTCTGTTTTGCTTTGTATTAGTGGTTTGTTCTTTGGTGCAATTCCGACTATAATAACAATGATTATTGCTATTTCATATAGAATAGTGCTTAGCGGAACAGCAGCAGTAACGGGAGTATCTGTAATCTTAGCATCTGGACTAATCGGTTTGGCTTGGCGCCATTTTCGCAAAACACCACTTGTTAAGATAAAAAACTGGGAATTATATTTAATTGGTATTATCGTCCATATTGTTATGCTGGCACTGATGCTTTTAATGCCTTATGAAAAAGCTATTGAAGTTTTAGAGAACATAAGTTTACCAGTTTTAATAATCTATCCAATCGCAACTGTTTTACTTGGAATATTAATCAGAAACCAATTAAATGAAGAAATAATAAATAACCGAATCCTTCAAAGTGAGGAAAATTTATCTATTACTTTACATTCAATCTCAGATGCCGTAGTTTCAACTGATGAAAACGGAAACGTAGTAATGATGAATCCGGCAGCAGAAAAGATTTTGGGTTATAAAATTGAAGAAGCAAAGGGAAATAAATTTTGCAACTATTTTAAAATTTATGACGAAACAACAAAAGAAGATATACAATGTCCTGTTAATCAAGTTCTTGCATCAGGGAAAATTGTTGGACTATCCAATCATACAATATTAGTTTCTAAAGATGGCAAAGAATACAACATTTCCGATGGCGCTGCACCAATAAAAGACTTTTTTGGTAATATCAAAGGAGTAGTAATTGTTTTCTCTGATGTATCAGATAGCCACAAGGCAAGAAAAGATTTAACAGAAAGTGAAAAACGATTTAGGAGTTATATTGATAATGCTCCCGATGGTGTTTTTATAACTGACAATCAGGGAAATTTTGTAAATGTTAATAGATCAGCAACAATAATGTCTGGTTATTCTCAGGAAGAGCTTTCAAAATTGAATTTACGGGAAATAGTATATGAAGAAGATTTACAAATTGGATTAAATCACTTTCAAACTATAATAGAAAAAGGCGAAGCTTTCGGTAATTTCCGTTTTAAATTAAAAGACGGTTCAGTTAGGAATTGGTCAGTAAGAGCTGTAAAAATAACTGATAACACGATTCTTGGATTTGCAAGCGATATTACAGAAGAAATAATACTTAAAGAAAAGCTCAAAGCAAGCGATAGAGTTTTTAACTACAGCGTTGATATGCTTTGCACTGCTAATTACGATGGATACTTTACTCATCTTAATCCGGCATGGGAGAAAACTCTCGGCTGGGATTTGCAAACACTTCTTTCAAAGCCATACAAAGAGTTTATTCACGCAGATGATATTTATGGAAGAACCATTGATGAAATTGATTTGTTAAATTATAGAATCAGATTTTTATGTAAAGATGGAACTTTTAAATGGCTCTCATGGAACATCTATCCTTATCCGGAAGAAAAAGTTATTTTTGCTGTTGCCCGTGATATTACTAAACTTAAAGAAAATGAAATTGATTTAAAAGAAAGCGAGAAAAAGTATAGGACTCTATTTGAAAATATGAACGAAGCATTTGCGCTGCACGAAATAATTTTAGACGAAAATAATGAACCAGTTGATTACAGGTTTATAGAAATAAATTCAGTTTTTGAAGAATTAACCGGCTTAAAAAGAGAAGAAGTGATTGGGAAACGAGTTTTAGAAGTTTTACCGAAAACAGAAGAAAACTGGATAAAAACTTATGGCGACGTAGCTCTTACTGGAAAATCAGTAAATTTTTATGATTATTCAAAAGAGTTAAATAAATTTTACAATATTAAAGCATTTTGTCCCCAAAAAGGTTACTTTGCTGTTACATTCACTGATATTACTGAACAAAAACTTGCTGAACAGACAATAAAAGAAAGCGAAGAAAGATACCGCAGCTTATTCGAAAATAATCATGCTGTAATGATGATTATTGACCCCAAAAATGGAGAAATTATTGAAGTTAATCCAGCTGCAGTTAAATTTTACAGATGGAGTAGAGAAGAACTTTTACAAAAGAAAATTTCTGAAATTAATATATTAAGCGAAAATGATGTTCAAAAGGAAATGAATTTGGCTCAGCAGGAAAAAAGAAATTGTTTTATTTTTAAACATTTGATTGCTGATGGAACTTTTAGAGATGTAGAAGTTTATAGCGGCCCAATAACCATAAACGAAAAGCCATTGCTTTATTCAGTTATTCATGATATTACAGTAAGAAAGAAAGCAGAAGAATTAGTTCGTGAAAGTGAAGAAAGATATAACAGATTTATTAATACTCATTCTGATATTATTTTTGTTAAAGATGATGCCCTCCGGTATATTGTTGTTAATGATGCTTACTGTAATTTTGTAAATAAAGATCGAAAGGATATTCTGAATAAAACAGATTATCAGCTAATGCCAAAAGAATATGCTGATAACTGTAAAGAAAGTGACAGAAAAGCTCTATTGTCCGGAAAAACTTATTTTGTAGAAGAACAAGTCGGTAATCAAATCTTTGAAGTTACTAAATTTCCAATAAAACTATCTAAAGGGAAAATAGGAGTTGGTGCTATTATTAAAGATATTACTGAACAAAGAAAGTTTATTGAAAAAATAAAAACAAATGAAGCCCGATTCAGAGGCTTGGTTGAAAATGCTTTTGATGGTATTTACTTAATAAGAGACAAAAAATATGAATTTGTAAATGAAAAATTCTGCGAAATTACCGGATATACCCGTGAGGAATTGCTTTCTGAAGATTTTGATTTCAATGTATTGCTAACTGAAAGCAGTAAAGAATTAATGAGAAAGAGATACGAAGCAAGATATTCTCATCAGGAACTAAGTAATTTATATGAAATTGAAATTGTAAATAAAAATAATGAAAAGAAAGCTCTTGAAGTTAGCACCGTTGTTCTTGAAGATAAGGAATCAATATTAGTTCTTGGTATAATGAGAGATATTACTGAACGAAAAATTGCCGAAGTAAAAATAAAAGAAGATAGCATAAGACAGCAAAAATATAACAAATATATTTCAGAACTTATTAAAGACGGAGAATTTGTATCTGGAAAATTTAGTGATAATTTAAGGAAAATCGTTAAAGCAGCTTCTGTTATGTTAGATACTGAAAGAGTAGGTATCTGGATTTATAATCAAAATTATACAGAAATGTATTGTAAAACTCTTTATGAGAAATCAAAAGACTCGTTTAGCAAAGGTTTAAAATTGTTTACTAATGAATTTCCAAATTATGTTGAAGAACATAAATCCGGAAGAATTATTGCTGTCGAAAACGTTTATGAAGACCCGATAACTAATCAAATCTCTTCATCATATTTTATTGAAAAAGATACCAAATCATTGCTTGATTCTCCGGTTTGGACGCAAGGACGTCTTGCTGCTATTTTATGTTTTGAAAATACCGGGCAGCATAGAAAATGGTTACCCGATGAAATTCAGTTATCCTTAACTCTTGCTTCATTCATTTCTTTATGCTTAGAAACTCATCAAAGAAAACAAATTGAAGAAGCATTAAGGGACAGCGAAGAATTGCACAGAAAACTCTTAATGACTGTTCCGGACATTATCATTAGAACTGATATTAATGGCCATATTACTTTTGTTAATGAAACTTCTTTCCCATTATTCAATATGTTATCAATAGAAAAAGTTTATGGAAATAATTTTTTAAATTTCATAGCAGAAGAAGACAGAGAAAGAGCAAAAGAAAATACTTTAAAAATGTTTGAAAAACAGCTGGGTATAAAAGAATACAAGCTCAGATTTGATGATGGAATTGAGATAATTTGTGAAGTTAACGGTGATATAATTCTTGATGTTAATAATCAACCTGTTGGAATGGTCTTTGTTATTAGAGATATTACCGAAAAGAAAAAAACTGAAGAACAAATTTATCTTAAATCATTAGTCCTTAATCAAATACAGGATAAGGTTACTATAACAGATTTAAATGGGACCATTATTGATGTTAATAATGCTGAACTTGAGCTACTCGGCTATACAAAAGAAGAAATTATTGGCTCATCTGTTAATATGTATGGTGAGGACATTCAAAAAGGAGCTTCGCAAAATGAAATATTAGAAAATACTCTGAAATATGGGCATTGGAGAGGTGAAGTTGTCAATTATAATAAACAAGGTGAAGAATTTATTTTAGACTGTAGAGTATCAACGATTTTTGATTTGAATAATAATCCGATTGCACTCTGCGGTATTTCAACCGACATTACCCAACAAAAAAAGGATGAAGAAGAACTCAAACAAAAAAACGAATTTATTCAAAAAATTTTAGACAACTTACCAATTGGAATTGCTATAAATTCTATTAGTGATAATCAGGTTCTATATTTCAATCATAAATTTGAAGAAATCAATGGCTGGGATAAAGAAGTTTTATATGACATAGATAAACTCTTTTTGAATACTATTCCAGATGAAAAATACAGGAGCGAAATTAGAACAAGAATAAACATTGATATGAAATCCTTAGATGAAAACAAGATGCATTGGGAAAATTTAAAAATAATAACACAAAACGGTGAAAATAAATTTATTAATATAGCAAATATTCCTTTGATAGAACAGGATTCAATGGTATCGACTGTAATTGATATTACAAAACAAAAGCGAGCTGAAGAAGCACTTGAAAAAAGGATTATTGCTTTAACTCAACCAATAAATGACAGCACCAGCATTACATTTGAAGATTTATTTAATATAGACGAAATACAAAAAATACAAGATGATTTTGCAAATGCTACCGGCGTAGCTTCTATAATCACTTATCCTGATGGAATTCCAATCACAAAGCCGAGTAATTTCTGTATTTTATGCAAGGATATTATTAGAAAATCCGAAAAAGGACTTATAAATTGTTATAAATCTGATGCAGAAATGGGTAAAGTATCTTTAGATGGTCCGAGAATACAGCCATGCTTTAGTGGTGGTCTCTGGGATGCCGGTGCTGGAATTTCAGTCGGTGGAAAACACATTGCTAACTGGCTGATTGGGCAGGTTCGAGATGAAACTCAAACCGATGAAAATATGATAAAATATGCTGAAGAAATCAATTTTGATAAAGATGTTTTCTTAGAAGCTTTTCGCAAAGTGCCTTCAATGTCAAGAGGAAAATTTGAGAAAGTTGCTCAAGCTCTTTTTACTTTAGCAAATCAATTGTCTAATATTGCTTATCAAAACGTTCAGCAAGCTCGCTTCATTACTCAAATGGAAAAATATGATGAAGTGTTAAGGAATGAGAAGTATTTTTCCGACAAACTGATTGAAAGCTTGCCCGGACTTTTCTTTATGTTCGATTCAAATTTGCAAATTGTCCGCTGGAATAAAAATAAAGAAATATTCCTCGGCTTAAATCCAGATTCAATAAGAACTCACAATATTTTTGATTCAATTGATGATTCCGATAAACAACTTTTAATAGATGCAATAAAAGTTGCTTATGAAAAAGGTTCTGCTCAAGGTATTCTCAAACTTATACGATATGACGGCGAAATTTGTTCATACCATATTACCGGACAACGTTTTGACACAAATCAAGAAACTTTCTTAATGGGAGTTGGTATTGATTTTTCTAAAAGAATTAAAATGGAGAATGAGTTATTAATCGCAAAAAATAAAGCTGAGCAAAGCGATAAATTAAAAACTTCTTTCCTGCAAAATATGTCTCATGAAATTAGAACTCCTTTAAATGGCATTATGGGATTTTCTAGTTTGCTTCGTGATTTTGATGAATTAATTGATGAAGAAAGATATGAGTATATTGATTTAATAATTAATTCTTCTAAAAGACTATTGGCTATTGTCAGTGACGTATTGGAAATATCTCGTCTTGATAGCGGTATTGCTAAAGTTAATATTTCAAATTTTTCTTTATCTGAAATGTTCCATTATATTAATTCTCTTTATTATGACTCAATCCAAAAAAAAGGAATTAATTATATTTCAAATCTGCCAGATGATTATTCAAAATTATACTTAATAACAGACAAAGACAAACTTTATCAAATAATTATTAATTTATTAAACAATGCGACTAAATTTACCGAAAAAGGTGAAATTGAATTTGCTTGCTTTATTGAAGATGATAACTTTAAATTTTCAATAAGAGATACTGGGATTGGAATAAAGGATGAGTATCTGGATAAAGTTTTTGAAAGATTTTGGCAATATGAAGCATTTTCAAATGAAAAATTTGGAGGAACCGGGCTCGGCTTATCTATTTGTAAAGAAACTGCGAATCTCTTAGGATTCAATTTATCTGTTGTTTCTGAATTAAATGTTGGTTCAATATTTATTCTTAGTATTCCACTTAGTTATGTTAAAGGAGGAAACATAATGCAAAAAAATATTACTGAAAAAAAAGAAAAAATTATACTTCCAGAAATGAATGTGCTTGTAGTTGAAGATGAAGATACAAATTATCTTTATTTTAAGCAATTATTGAAAAAAGAGAATGTCCGTATTACCTGGGTAAAAAACGGTTTTGATGCAGTTAATAAAGTTAAAGAAGATAAATTCGATTTAATTCTTATGGATTTAAAAATGCCTCTTTTAAGCGGTTTTGAAGCTACAAAAATGATAAAGGAGGCAAATCCTAATTTACCTATAATCGCTCAGACTGCTTATTCGCACCAAGATGAAAAACAGGCAGCTCTCGAAGCAGGTTGCGATGCCTTCATTTCAAAACCGATTGAACAAAATGAATTATTCAGTATTATTGTTGATGTGATGAATAAAATTTAAAAAATTAAGTGAGTTCTAAAAGTTGACATTTCGAATTCCATAAAAATTCAAATGCTTAATTTAATAGGAAATGATATAAGTTTTAGAAATCATAAAGAAAAGGTGTCATTCCGATACGAAGTGAGGAATCTCAAACTCTGTGGTAGCAATGACTTGTGAGATTTCTCACTTCGTTACCAATGACATCTTTTCTCATTCATACTATCAACAAGTCGATAGCATGACTTATGTCTTGTCTTGCTATCAGATTGCTGATAGTATGACTGAAAAACACTGCTTCAGAATGAGACTTTTAGTGATGTCATCTCCCATTTAAATAAAGGTCTTACTTTATCAGGGGGTTCAAAATGACAAGCATACGAAATAGCAAACTACGAGGGGTCAAGAGTTTTGAGTTTAGATTTAAAACTTTCATAAAATTTCCTAAATCTGCGAAAGTTAAAAGCCAGAGTTCCTTTTCTTCAAGTTTTGAACATCTGGCTTTTTCTCATAACGTTCATTTAATCAATTCAATATTTCATTTCTTAAACTGGAAATATTTTTGCTGAATGATTTTAGCTCTTCTTCAGTAAATGGGATGTTGTTATTTAATTTTTGCTTAAATATGACAAAAGCTGGCTTAATTTTCGATAAATACTCTTTATATTCTTTGTGAATTGGTTTATCGCCAAGTTTATCCCAGATGTTTTTTAAAAGATGTTGAAGTGGGACACCATTTGCATTAAGATACTCAATAAATTTTGTCATTACTTGTTGTTTTTTGTCTGAATCCTGAAAACAATTTAAAATATAATATGCTTCAGTCATATACCCGATAGCAAAATATACAAGAAAGTCTTCATTTGAATTTTTTGCCTTTTGAATGACTTGTATTCTATCTGCTTTGAATTTCTTTTTCAAATCGTTAAACAAATCATCATTTACTTCTCTAATTGTAAAAGCATCTTTATACTCTTCAAAATAATTTTTTACAATAGAAGATAAATTCAAATCTGCCACATATCTTTGAAATTGCTTGTCGTATTCAGGAGTTTGAGTAACACCATTTACTATTTTCAAATATGCCATATCGGTACATAACATTCCGAAGCGTATAAGCATCTTTGTTCTGTTGTCTGATTTATCATATTGCTCAGGATTTCCTATGCAATCGACTGCCGGAGCTTCTAACTTCTTTAGCAAAGTTGCGAATTCCATAAAATCCACGGAACTTTCAAGATATTTTAAATTCTCATCATCGAGCAAGGTTTCTACCTGTTCCGCTATTTCTACTTTTTCATCTTGACTTTCTTTGCTGCAAGAAACAAAAGATAATGATAACAGTAATATAATTGCAAATACTTGAATTGATTTTTTTGTTGAAAAAGACATAAATTCTCCTTAAAAATTAAATATTTTTTTGAATTTTTAATAATTATAAAATTAACAAAAATTTAATTGCAAAAATTTAAAAAATTCCATTTCAAGGTACAAAAGAGAAAGAAAAAAGTATAGATATTCCATATCTTCCAGATTTGGAATATCTGCTATTTTTCTCCTTCCCAAGTTTAACTTGGGAAGGGTATTTTCACAAAAGTTTTACTTTACTTCTATTAGAACATCAATTAACAAGCATAAAAGGAATTCGCTTGGTTTTCCAATATTAGAATAATTTGAAAGTAAAACTTTAAAGAAAGCTTCCTTCCCAAGTGCAACTTGGGAAGGAGAAAATAAGGTTTTTTCAACAGGTTAATATTTTTCTACTAAGGTTTATGATAAAAATAAGGTTTACATTTTCTTTGTTAAAGAATAATTTTAGCTAAAAAATTTAACCTTATTACTTATTTTACATTTCCTTTCACACAAAAATTTGATAAGAATTATGTCATCTCCATTTTAATAAAGGTCTTGCTTTATCTTGGGGTTACCAATGACATCTTTATTTGTCATTCTGGCGTATGCCAGAATCCATATTGGGAAAGCAAGTGAGCTTGCTCACTTGTTTCATTTGGGCAAGCCCAAATGCTTCATTGAAATAGCTAAAATGGAATAATGTTGAACAATAATAAGATGGATTCTGACATCCGACAGAATGACGTTTTTAGTAATGTCATCTCTATTTAAATAGAGGTCTTACTTCATTTTGGGGTTAGGAATTAAAGTTGAAATCAATTTGTAATAACTCTTCTGAAACTATTCTTCCCATACGATTTTAAGTACTTCTTCAGCCGATTTTCTTGCTGCATCTGGTTTAGCAACTGATTTTGCAATTTTTCCCATCCAACTAAGAAGTTTGTTATCGTTAATAACGTTATGGATAACAGCTTCTAATTCGTCGTTCAAATGTTCATCTGGAAGCATAACAGCAGCTTTTTTTTCTTCGAGAACTGAAGCATTAAGCTCTTGCTCATTATTTGCAGCAGTAGGAAGTGGAACCAAAATGGAAGGTTTGCCAACAACACAAAGCTCAGTAACGGTTGTAGCTCCGGAACGCGAAATTACTAAATCAGCAGAAGCATAAGCAGATGCCATATCGTTGATAAAAGGCAGGACAGTTACATTTGCAGGTAACTCTTGAGGTGGGAAATAGTTAGTACCAGTTTGCCAAAGAAACTGAATATCAGAATCAGTAAAATTAGGTAGAATTTTTTCAATTGCCTGATTGATACTTCTTGCACCCAAACTTCCACCAAAAACAAGTATGGTCTTTTTGTTCGGGTCAAGATTGAATTTAATTCGGGATTCCTGCTGGTTAGGCAAGTTGATAAGCTGGCGCCTGATTGGATTGCCCAAACATCTAATTTTTCTTTTAATTGGTTGAGGGAAATAGCGTTCACTCTCTTCAAATGCAGTAAAAATTGCAGTTGCTTTTTGCGAAAGGAGGCGGTTTGTTTTTCCCGGAAAAACATTGGATTCCATAAGTATTAGCGGAATATGTTCCTGAGTAGCAGCAATTCCGGCTGGGTAGCTGATATAAGCACCGGCACAAATACATACATCAATTTTATGTTTACGAATAAGAGAGCGGCATTTAAGAATTGAATTAAATATCTTAATTGGCAAAGTCAAAGTGCTTAATTGGAACATTCCACTAAATCCTTTAACTGGAATTTTATGGAACTGATAGCCGAGTTCAGGGACAACGCGGGATTCGATTTTTTCGCCATTTCCAACGAATATTGGAATAAGCCGACCATTTAAAAGCGTTTGCAATTCTTCCACAACTGCGAGTGCGGGAAATAAGTGACCGCCAGTACCACCAGCGGCGACTAATACTTTTAGTTTTCTTGTTTCGTCCATCTTATTTTACTTCTTCAAGTGTAATTTCAAAAATTAGAGGCCATAGCTTACCTGTTACAAATAACCTGTTTGTTTTCTTATCAAAAGCTATACCATTCAGCACATCTATTTTTCTGTTTTTATCGAAATAGTCAAGTAAATCGGAAAGGTCTATCCAAGCAGTAACATTGCCGTTATTCGGGTCAATTTTAATTATATTATTTGTCATCCAAATATTTGCCCAGATTTCGCCATTTATATATTCAAGTTCATTCAAATTCTGAATTGGTCTGTTATTCTCCTGGACGTTTAATGCTCTTAAAATCTGGAAGTCCTCCGGATTAAGAAATCGTAAATTGTTTGTCCCGTCGCTCATAATTAAAGCGTTTCCATCAAAAGTAAGTCCCCACCCTTCACCGTAATAATCGAATGAGCCGATTTGTTCAAATGTTTTTAAATCATAAACAAGACAAACATTTGTTTCCCAAGTAAGCATATATATTTTGTTACCAACAATTGCAATACCCTCAGCAAAATAATTGCCCGGGATTTTAATTGATTTTAACACTTTGTTTTTTTCTAAATCCATTTTCTTTATAGTAGAGAAAAATTTCAATCCGGTGCTTTCATATAAAAAATCATTATGATAAATCAATCCTTGTGTGAAAGCAGAAGTGTCGTGCGGATAAGTTCTAACTACTTTCACTTTGTAATGCTTTGTAGTAGAAAGATTATCCTTTTTTTCCGGTTGGCTGTTAGTGGCAATATTGTTATTGCTTTGCTCTATGTTGGACGTAGAATTTTTCTCTAATGTGCTTTCTTCTTGTTTCTTGCTACAACCGATAAGCATTAATGGAAAAATGATGAGAACAAATACATTTTGTACTAAAAAAATTAATTTGATTTTCATAACAAGTATAGAGAGTATAAAAAGTCAATTCAATGATAAAATAAATTGAAATTCAAAACAGTTTTGGAAAAGTAAAAAACATATTTTGATTATTAATGAATGAACAAATAAGTAAATTGCTAATTCCAAAACTAATTGACGAATATACAATAATCAATATTTCATTCAATTTTTAAGAAATTATGTGGTGAATTAAAAATTGCTATTCTAGCCATGGAATAGTGTGAAGTTAAAAAATGTCATATTATTTTAACTGTCATTTTGAGGCGAAGAATCTCAAAACTACTTGTTACAACAAAACTTGAGACTCATCGCTGCATTGCCAATGACATCTTTGTTTGTTATTCTGGCGTATACCAGAATCCATCTTGGAATTGTAAGTAAGCTTGCTCACTTGAAACAGATTTGGGCAAGCCCAAATGCTTCTTACTATCAGTCTTACGAGCAAAAAGTTGTTCGCTTGACATAACTTCTTTCACTTTCGTAAAGTTTCTTAACTTTGCGAAAGTTTTATAGTCTTTATTTACTCTTTCGGTATTGTTATCTCATTACCATCACGTATAGCACGGTAATGTGGCGACATAATTTCCACATTTCCCCGTCTGAAGCTGTCCTGTATGTTTTGATGAAGCTCTGAGTATATGCCTGCCTGCTTGCTCGCTTCTTTTGTATAAGCATTTAACTGATATGCAATGTAAAAATCGTCTAAACTTGTTTGCAAGACAAAAGGCGCCGGACTTTCGCATATATCGTTTGTGTTCTTTGCTGCTTCAATTAGAAGTTGCTCAACCGCTCGCCATGGGACATCGTATCCAATTGTTACTGTAGTATGAAGAATTAATCCTTCTTTATTGTTGCTATAATTTGTTGTATGTGAAGAAAGAATTGTTGAGTTCGGAATAGTAATTTCTTCATTTTTCGGAGTTCTAATGCGAATTACGAAAGGAGTTTTTTCAATCACATCGCCAGTAACATCGGCAATTTTCACTCTGTCGCCGATTTTGAACGGACGCATATAAGTAATTACAATTCCAGCTATCATATTTCCGATTACTGAAGAAGAACCAATAGAAACAATTATACCAAGAAAGACCGATACTCCCTGAAAAATCGCAGAATCCGAACCGGGCAAATATGGAAAAATCATAATAAAAATAAATGCTATAAGCAATACCCTGACTATATTATAAGTCGGCTTCACCCAATCGGCATAAAAGCCCTTAATTTCAAGATTGCCACTTTCAACTTCATTTGCTAAATATTTCAAAAATTTTAAGGAATATTTACCTATAAATACCATTACAATTATTGTAATCAAATTCGGAATGTATCCAACTACTGCTTTATAAACTTTTTCAATCGGATTAAGGAAATAATCGAATAAAGTATAGGCAATGCTTTTGGTTACCGGGAAAATGCTAAATATGACTGGTAGTGAAATATAAAGTATTAAAGCATAAGAAAAATATTTAAGCAGTTTTAAAACTAGCAGAATAATTTTAAATTCCCGCTCAACGTTAAGCAAGACGTAACCTTTTATGTGAATATCTTTCAAATACTTTGTTTTATTAGTTTTAGCAAAATTGTAAATTTTTTTAAATGACCAGGTAACTAATTTTAACAAATAGAAAATAGCAATAATAACAATCAGAACAAATCCTATTTGCTTCAAAATCGTGAGCCAGCTTCTCCCTTCCAGATAATCATCAATAGCTTGAAATATTAATTCAGAATATTTTTTTGCTAATTCTTCTTTGCTGGAACGGGCAAAAAGTGCATCAAGATTCCATATACTCATAATTAATAATTCATTACAAATTATATCAGCAGTTTCCTCATTTAAAATTACTTTTATTGTATCTTTTTCAGAATCGAAATTTTCTTCGAGAGCAATTATTCTATTTGTAATTGCTTCTGCACGTTCTTTAGCAGAAAATGAAGCTACTTTTGAGTAAATCAAGAACAGAGTGTCACCAAAAGGAACAACTGGAAACGCTGGAGTAGCTTTTATAAGTGAATCAATTTGTAAATTTGATATGGCTTTTCTAATCGAATCTTCTCTTTTAAAATCATTAAACTCTTTTTCTAAAGCAGCCCTTTTATCCTTTTCGTTTTCTTTCAGTTTATTAATTTCTTCGAGCATTTTCAAATATCTAACTGAATCGGCAATTCGGCTTGAATCGGATTGCCTTTTTAGCTCAAGCATTGCCGTTGAGCTACTATTGGAATTAGTATCTGTTTCAGCAAAGATATATTCTGAAACTAATAAAAGCAATAAAAGAATAATTATTTTTTTCATAATTTAATTCTTAATTTTATAATAAAATTTAAAATAACATTTTTACAGTGAATTTAAAAAAATATTATCAAAAATATTTGAGGTTTCAATTATGAAAAATCTTTTTCTAAAATCAATAAGTTTAATATTTTTATTTTGTCTTGTTAGTATTAAACTTCTTTCGGCAGAAACAGATTCCGTAAAAAGTCCCTGGACGCCCAAAGGAATTGTAGGACTGAACATTAGCCAGATTGCATTCGATAACTGGGTGCTGGGTGGCGATAATGCAATAACATATTCAGTTTTTGGAAATTTCGGCGCCGATTATAAAGAAAATAACTGGTCTTTTATTAATTCACTGAAATTGGTTTATGGACAGACAAAACTCGGCGATGCTGAATTCAAGACTAACGACAATGAAATTTACCTTGAAGATGTATTGAGCTATAATGTCGGCTGGGCTGTTGACCCGTTTTTCAGTAATACCATTCGTTCCACTCTTGCTAAAGGATACAAAATAACAAAGGAAGGCAAGGATTCCTTAATTGCTGATTTCTTTGACCCCGGATATATTACTCAAAGTATCGGTTTTACCTACGACAAATTGAAAATATTCAAATCAAGGGTTGGTGTGGCTTTTCAGGAAACGTTTGCAAATAAACTTTTCCAGTTTACCGATGACCCAAAAACTTTAGATGAGCAGGAAAAATTTAAGTTTGAAACAGGTATTGAGTCTGTAACTGATTTAGAATGGGGATTTATGGAAAATATGATGCTTACTTCAAAATTGCGTTTCTTTTCTGCTTTTGACCGGCTCGAAACATGGGATGTCCGCTTCGACAACGTGATTTCAGCAAAAATTAACAAACTTATTGTAGTTAATCTGAATGTTTTGCTCGTTTACGAAAAACGCCAATCACTCAAAACTCAATTTAAAGAAGCATTGCAACTTGGTATTTCATATTCAATTTTTTAAATTACTTAAGACAAAAGTAATGCAAAAAATTTTCGCAAAGTTCAACTCCTTCTCAAGTTGAACTTGGGAAGGAAAAGGAAACAACAAATAAGTGTAGGGACAAGTTATGCCTTGTCCCTACACTTATTAATGATTTCATATCAAGTCATGCGATGAATCGCTGTCATTCTGAAGCAAATATAAACGAAGACGTTTACTTTTGGGAAAATGAACGATGTTATTAGTCCCAAATTTTAACAAGGGGTTGCAACCCCTTGTTAAGTGTAATCAACCATCGGGTTAACCCGATGGTTGATAAATTTATTGAAGTATTTGTAATATTTACAGTTATACGTTTTAAAAGCCGAAGTGTTTCATTCCGAGCGTAGCGAAGAATGACAAGACTGTAAAATAACAAGCTACAAGATATAAGCAGTACAGAATCTTCTTAAAAATTAAGGAAAGTTAATTAGTCTTATACAAATAATTACTCTCTAAAAGGATAGCACCTGCTGCTTCCATTTTCTTAATTGCTTTTGCTGAATCTTCTTGATGAATGTCTATTGGTCTGATTAAATCAATGAGAACAGTAACATCATACCCAAGTTGTAGTGCATCTAAAACAGTTGATTTGACAGCATAATCAGTAGCAATTCCTGTAACAATAAGTTTTTTAATTTCTAACTTATCAAGTATTTGCTTTAAGTCGGTATTCTTAAAGGCAGAACATCTCATATTGACAAGTAAAGAATCTTTTTCAATATCAATAATTATGGCTTGCTCCGGAACTATTAGACCTTTAGCAAAATCTGCTCCGAAAGAGTTTTGAACGCAATGAGGAGGCCAGACTCCACCTTGAGCAACAAAAGAATAGTGGTCTTCAGGATGCCAGTCCCGGGTATATATGCAATGATAATCCTTTGAGATTGCCCAAGTTATTATTTTATTCAATGGCTCAATTAATGAATTTGTGTTTTTTGCTGGCAAAGTTCCGTATTCACAAAAATCATTTTGAACTTCAATTACAACTAATGCTGTATCCATTTGTTTAGTTCTTTATTTTAAAAAATTAATTTTCAGATTTATTCTATAACTATTTTCGAATATTTAGTTAATCCATTGCTACTAACAATTAATAAATAAATGCCTTTTGCTACCTGTTTATTGGCTTCGTTAGTTCCGTCCCATTTTAATTCTAAGTTATTGAAAATGAAATTATTATCATATAAATTCTTAATAACTTTTCCATCTAAATCAAAGATTTTAACAGAAATATTACTATTCAAATTTGAATTTATATTAATATTAATATTAATAAAATCTTTCATCGGATTTGGATAAACGTCTAAATCAAGTTGTTTGTTTAAATGCTTATACTCCTTTACATCATTAATTTTGCTGATTTTAAAATCCCAGATACCTCTTCCGTAAGTGCCGAAACGGGCTGTTTTTAGCTCTGGAATATATTCGACAGTCCAGTATGTTTGGTCTGGCGCTTCAAAACCAGAAATATCGTACCAGGTACTATCATAAAATGAATAAACATAAGGACCTACTTCAGTAGCAGCAAAAATAAATTTTTCATCTTCAGTTAAAGCGATTTCAAAGACTAAAGTATTGGGCAAACCATTACTAAGTGGAATAAAACTATTGCCATTGTCAGTAGTCATATATGCACTTGAATTTGCATATCCACTCCCGGAAATATACACTTTACCATATTCTTTTTTTGAAGGAACGATACAGTTGCCGTAGAAATAATGAGCATTTAAATTTTCTATATCGAAAGTATTTTCCCAGTTTACTGCCTTATCAAGAGAAACAAAGAATTTACCGTTGCTTGTCAAAGCATAGCAGGTATTATTTTCTATAGGAGAAAAAGAAAACGCAGACAAATCCTGCCATTCCTCTCCTTCAGAGAAATCGAAAGAGTATGGACGTCCTTGCAGAGTACCTCCTTTATTTTCTAATTTCCAAAGATAAGAAGAATAATAGTTATCGCCACCACAGGCAAGCCATGCTACTTCCGAATTAGTTGGGTCGGCAACTATCGGAGGCATCCAAAGTCCACCTTTTCCCTGAAAATCCCAGGTAGCACTCAATTCAATATTTTCTTTAAAAATGCCTTTGTAAAGCATAGCAAAACCGGGATAAACGCACCAGAGGTCCTCTCCCCCATTGCTTGATGATAAATGCCCATAATCGCCACTAATGGTCTGGCTGAAATTTGCTTTGGTTCCTTCATAACTAATACTTTTCTGAAAGCCCTGGTCCTGACTTCCAGCGCATATAGTCTGATTCTCGTCCGAACAGGTAAAAACACTGTAATACTGACTTACGTTTAATCCATTTAAGGCAATATTTTTAACTTTATCTGTGAAATCATCAGAATAGTATAGTCCTCCATCGGTACCAATCAACATAATTTCATCATTTTTATGAACAAAGAAAGAAACTCCGGGTATATCTGCATGCAATTTGTTTTCGATGTCTTCATAATATTCCCACCAGTAATTTACTGGGTTCCATGTTACGCCATAATCGTTGCTGCGATAAAGGTCAACACCACCGAAAAACATCTTATTGGAATTGCCCGGAGATACTGCAAAACTATTGTTATCGAATGGTTTAAATGTTACAAATCCTTTATTTACCCAGCTATTTCCGAAATCGCTTGAACAATAAAAATTAGTATTATCAGAATTTGATATTTTAGCAGCTATATATAATAAATCTGCAGCATCAGTACCCTGCAAAAGGAAACCTTCAATAGAATTGAAAGAAATATCTAATTCAAAAGTACTGATTGTAGTAAAAGCATCATTTTCTTCAATAACAGATAATGTATCCATTGCTAAAAAGATAATATCCCCAGTTCTACTTAATGAAGTCCATAAATCACAATAGTTTACTCCTACATCAGTGGTATAAATTCTGTTAAATGATATACCGAAGTCAATTGATTTATAGATTGTTGTAATT
>Ga0209311_1001596_pt1 | contig 17799 bp, 13 predicted proteins | sample AD_UKC045_MetaG_FD_184417 | JGI IMG/M metagenome (GOLD analysis project Ga0209311, IMG submission 184417) | Active sludge microbial communities of municipal wastewater-treating anaerobic digesters from USA - AD_UKC045_MetaG (SPAdes) (version 2) | ecosystem: Engineered > Bioreactor > Anaerobic >... | reverse complement strand
AAATTTTTGTAGACATAGTATCCTCCAAATTAAATGTAATGCTGGAAGATACAAAATAATATATGTAATGTCAAGTGAATTATGCAACATACATTATTTTTTTCTTAAAATGTCCAATGTCGAGGGTAGAGACAAGGCATGCCTTGTCTCTACAATAACAGGGGATGGATTATTTATTAAAGTACCGTTCCGCAAATTCAATGAATACCGGCCAGTTGGGGCCAACGGTATGACCGCCTTCGTGCTGGCGGTAGGCAATGTCGCCGTTGAACCAGGTTGTGCATTGCGGTGGAAAATCGGTAATGCCCAGGCTTTTCTTGCCCAGCAATTCGTAAACCGGTCCCGCAAACACTCCGGCCAGGAACATGCCTTTGGCGTCGATCCATGGGCCTTCAACTTGTGTAGAGCCGCCGCTGATGAATACCGGCCGCGGCGCGCATAAAGCGACCAGTTCGTGGGCGTCCACCGGCAAATCCAATGGTGTAAGCGGCCCGGCGTATTTTATAAAGTTGGGCGCAAACCAGTGGTACTCGCCGGATGCAGCCAGGTTTTCCACCTGTTCGCCGAACACGCGGCGGTAGATTTTTGCGCCGCCCGCGCCTGAAGAACCAATGAGTCCGATTGCGAAACGGGGTTCGTAAGCCAGGGTAACAATGGCGGCCTTGCCGTAGCGGGAGAGACCTTCGATGCCCACGCGGGTTTCATCCACATCCGGATTAGCGGTAAAATAATCCAGCGCGCGACCGGCGCCCCAGGCCCAGGCGCGCAGACTGCCCCAGTCGTCCGCTTTGCGCGGTTGGCCTTTATTGACCAGACCGATTATGCCTTCGCGGGTTCCGGCGCCGTTATCCGCCTGGTAGCTGGTGGGAACGATGACGGCATAGCCCCAGCCTTTGGCCAGTAATTGCTGTCCCCAGGTGGGACCCTGCGGCACCGGCATGTTCTGAAACTTGAAATTTTTGGGAAATATAAAGCCGAATTCCATGATCACCGGCACGGGCTTTTTGGCTTCTTTGGGCACGGTGAGGGTTAATTGAATGTCCACATTAATGACCGGGTATTCGGAATTATCGACATGACCGACAAGTTCTTTGATGTTAACCGGGAATTCGCCATCCAGGGTGTCTCTTTCGCTCACAACCGACCAGGTTACATCCGGGACATTGGCGGGCATGCGGCCATAGACTTCGCGGTCGAACAGTTCAAAGATTTCCAGCTTGCGTTTTTCCCACTGCGCCGGGGTTGTAACCGGCGTTCCGTCGTTGAAAACCAGCGGATCGGGCAGGGTGGTGTAGGACGTGGCTTTGGATTCGTCCGTATTACAGTAATTGGGCGCGCCCGGCGTGCCGGAGGGGCCCGGGCGGATTTCAGTGATGCCCAGCATTTTCATCATCAACTGGTGATCTTCGTTACTCAGTTTGTTCAGACGCTCAAAATCTTCACGCGAAAACTGGGCGAACAGGGTTGTGGTTATAAAAAGGAGGGCCAGCAGGCCAGGCAGTCGTTTCATGGTTTTTTCCTTTTTGCTGTGAATATTAATGGGTTGGTTTTCTTTATTTTAAGTAAAAGAATTGATTATATCAATAATAAAAAATATCATGATCGCACCGGGATTTGTGGGGAAAGGGCTCGCTCCTGCCCGTATCCGGGAACGGGCATCCGCAAGGGATGCCCGTACTAAATTTTTTATAAATAAAAAGGGCAACCGCAAGGGATGCCCGTACGTAATGATTTTTGTTGTTTTAATTAGGCGATAAATATCTGCATTGGGATGTGAATCCAGGAACGATCAATAAAAAAAATGATTGATTTTCAAAATTTTATTACATAGAATAATATAATTGTACCACAATTCTTGTTGGGAATAATGTTAATATAAATCATAACCGGGAGGGAATTTATGAAACTGGGAATGAAATTATTTGTAATATTTTCTATGCTAATAATTTCTACTATATTTGCAAAAAAACAGTATAATACCAGCATTACTCTTTCATTAGATAAGACTGAATTTGTTCTATATGAGAAATTATTTCTAAATATTGAAATTAAAAATTTCGATGACTTTGGTCCCAAAATTTACGCTCTTTGTGATCTTAATGAATATTTAAAAGTAGTAAGACTAGAAGATAATACCATATTCGATCCTACGATGACTATTAGTAAATTTTATAAACAACCTGGTATGGAAAAAGATAAAATAATAAAAGGGCGAATAGATATAAATGATGACTATGGTAAATTAGTAAATCCCGATGTGTTATATCTATGTTTACCAGTTGGGAGTTATAAGGTTTATTGTGAATATCTGGACCCTACAATGCGTGAATATGAACCTATTAAATCTAATGAAGTCATTTTTTACATCAGAGAAGGTGTGGATAAGGAAAAAGAGGTTCAGAAATTATTTAAGGAATGCCTTTTAAATATACAGGAAAAAAATTTTTCTGCACTTGATGCCAATACTGAAATTCTTGCTAAAAAATATTATGATAGTAAAATTTTTAGCGAAGTATGGAGAATTTGTATGGTATTCTATGTAATAGATGGTAATGATATTGATAAAGAAAAAGCAATTCAAAAATTAATAGATGTATATCAGAATCAACAAAATTTAGCTAATTTAAGTATTACACTCAAAGTTTTACAGATGTATTACTATAAAACAGGGAATAAGGAAGTATATCAAAAATCTTTTAATCAAATAACCTCGATGACCATGGATGCACAATTAAAAGAAATATGTAATAAAACCCTTATGCAATAGTAAATCAATAATTAAAAAATATAAGCAAGGATAAAGATATGAAAAATATTATTTTAATTTTGCTTTTGTAAAATGGCAATAGGTTTCTAACCTATTTGTATATAAAAAAGGCGTAGCTGAATTTTTTACAGGGGTAAGAAACCCCCAATCAAAACCCGCACCGGGATATGAATCCCGGCGCGAACTGATTTGGGATAATATCTCTCAAGCTAACGTGAATAGAAATAAGGGCTATTGTTTTTCCTTCCCGATAATTTCAGCATCAATCCAATAGAAATCATCCTTGGTTTCTTTCCTGGAACGGGTGAAAAATAAATATTTCCCATCAGGAGTTAAACCTGGAAAGCGTTCCTGGGCGCCTGTGTTAACTAGAGTTCCCAGGTTTACCGGTTCGTTCCAGCCTCCATCTTTTATTCGATAAGCTATATAGAGATCGCCGCCGCCCAGGTTTCCTTCACGCCAGGATGAAAAAATTATAAAACTCTCATCCGGTGCGATAAAGGGAGTTTGATTATTGCCAAGGTTGATCCGGTCATCGAGCAGCTTTGCTTCCCGGTAGCGGCCATCTTTAAATTCCGCACAATATATCTTCCATCTCCATCTGCCATTTTCATCCGGTCCGCCAAGGTCAAAGTAGAGATTCCGATTCTCAGCAAAACAGAAAGCCAGGGTCATCTTGCCTTGGGTTATTATCGGCAGGGTAGAACAGGGTTGTGGTAAGCCCCAGCCGTTTTTAAGGCGGTCAACCTGAAAAATGAGTTGCCTGGGCGGAATTTCATTTTTAGAAGCCGGATCGGTAGCCAGGAAATAGAGTGTACTGTCATCCGGGGATAAAACCGGGGAGCGACCATTGCCTACAGGCAAGCTAAGTATTTCAGGATTAGACCACCCTGTCAACATCTTGCGAACATAATAAATTCTTGTTTCATCGGTTTCTTCATTAATGGGAACCGGAACTGTTGCCCAGAACATTTCCTGCATGTTCCCGGAAAAAATCATGCGACTATGTTCCAGGTTTTGGGTAGAAACGAGGCCTGGCGCAAAACATTGTGCAGTCAAACCGGGTATCGTTTGGTTAAAATATAATTGATCCGCCTGCAGAGACGCAAGCATCATTAAATGCGCACATAACAGAAAAACAGCAAACCAGGGAAATGATCGTAAGATATATGGCGTCTTTTTCGAGATCATTAATGCATTCATGCCCGTCCTTCTTTCTGGTTAATCAAGTTTTTTCTATATGGATCAATTTATTACCGCTACTATATTGTAAATGCATACGCACGTGTGCAGATTGTGGTTTCATTTGATAATATCTTTAATGCTTTAATTGTATATCTGAACTTAAAATTCAATTTTATAACTTAACACCGGGAAAAAAATTCTTTTATTATCTTTATCAATTTTACCGGTCTTTATATTATAATTATACCCGTAAGAATCAGGGGAACTCGGGAAATTGAATAACTGCAAGGCCCATTTTGATGTATAACCGGGTTTATTAATTGTATATGTTATTGTTATATGAGTATGATACCCTAATTCTTCCTGGTCAGTAAATACATTGGTTTCGTCATAAATAATGTTATGCGCTTGTTTTGATCGCTGATAATCCAGGGGAGTAATTCTTTTCCCGCCAATAAGTTGAAAGCGAAGATTAACTCCCAACAAATTATTTTTGCTCTTGCCGGTAATCCATTCCTTGCCGCCAAGAATATTTATAACATAGTTCCTGTTATACCTGGAATTTCTTTCAATACCATCGTCGCCTTTGTATTTTGACTGAAATAATGATGTGGTCATTAAATAATAGTAATGATTCTGTAAATATCTTTCCAGGGTGAAATCTATACCTACATTGGTACCGCTGCCAGTATTGACCAGTTTTTTGTTAAAATACCAGTCATCTTCCAGGTTAAGCAGGGAATAGGAGCTATCCGGAATAACCGGTACGTTATACAATTGTTGATAATAAGGTTCAATTTTTAAATAGGTATTCTCCGACAAGTTAAAATTATAACCCAATACATAATGCCGCGCTTTTGTAAAATCCAGATCTTTATTTGGTTTAATAATTTTACCGGCGCTTTGTTGTTGAGCCATATAAATATTTAATATTTCCAATCGGCTGTATGTACCCGCTCCGAAACTAATGGTTTGATTCGGCATAAAGTCCCACGATATGCTCGCACGTGGTTCAAGCGAAGAGTTGTTATTTAAAGTGAAATATTGATAATTTAAACCGGCTATCAATGTCCACTGTTCATTAATTCTGAAATTTGATTGGCTATAACCCTGTAATAAATTACTTTTCCCGTTTTCAAGGACAATCTGATCCAGAGGGCCGGTATTATCCAGGTCAGTCTTTATATTCATATTATAAAACATATTATATACACTAAAACCGGTTTTGTTGAAATGGCGGGAATTCCATTTGTGATACAAATTTGTGGAGAAAACATAGTTTCCCAGCCGACTGTCTATAAACTCCTGTGACTTTTTATTCTGTTTAAAATTGATTGTCCAGTCATCAAAAGTCATCCCCCTGGATGTATATGCCAATGTTGAATTAACAAAAGAGTTTTGTCCAATTATCAGTTTATGGGTTAAGCCTATAACACCCATATTTAAATCTGCTTGATATTCTTCTCTGTCATCGGCATATTCCCAGGTTGTTGTATCTTCATCGGCCTTTTTGGCTATATCGTCAATAAAGCCGACGCCCCAAAGTGAAAAAGTGCCGACTTTAAGAGTTGGATAATTAATTTTAAATGCCAAATCCTGGTAAGTCGGAATATTAATTTTATCGGTCATCAAATGTCGAACCAGGCCGAGTGTGGAATAGCGATAGTTAAAGGCATAGGATGAATTGTTATTTCTAAATAGTGGTCCTTCAGAAGCCATATCTATACCCATAAAACCGACCTGAAAGGTATGCTCATAATTTTCACTGTTACCGGTTTTTAATTTCATATCAAACACACCGGACAAGGCGTTACTGTATTCCGCCGGGAAAGCGCCGGTTAAAAAATCGGAATTATCGAGCATCATGCTGCTCATGGCTGTAGCACCACCGCCGCCCAGGGTGGTTAAATCGAAAAAGTGGTTGGGATTGGTAATTTCTATCCCTTCCAGGCGCCATAAAATCCCTTTTGGCGCATTGCCTCTGACAACAATGCCGTTATCTTCGGTTAAACCGGTGGTTACACCGGCAAAGCTGGATGATAGCCTGCCGGGATCATCTAAACCGCCGGCATAACGCCTGGCTTCTTCAACAGAGAACCTTCTGCCGCTCACCTGTACCATTTCATTAATCGGCTTTTCTTTGGCTGTGGTTGCCGATACAACCAATTCATCTGTCATAACCGGACTGAACATCAATTCCGCATTAAGAACCGCCGCCTTACCGGAACCTACCACTATTTCAGGGTAAACCATTGCTTCATAACCTATAAAAGTAACTTTGATATTGTATCTACCGATGGGAACATTTTTTATAATAAAGTCTCCCTGGTCATTATAGGCGGCCCCCAGAGTGGGAGATGTGTTTAAAATAACAATATTTGCACCGGGCAGGGGGTGCCTGGTTATTTTATCGACAACATTTCCCCGAATAGTTCCTTTAATATTCTGAGCTATAGTATTTTGTGATAATAAACAAATAGCTAACAGACAAATGAAATACCGGAAATAAAGTGCACATCTTTTCATCTATTCCCTCTATTGTTTTTATTGTACTGAAACAGTATTAATGATTTATATTTTTAATGCCCTACATTTTCAGAAAAACAGTAAAGGCAAAATGTATATTCTTATTTGATTTTTAACCTTTTAACTGCTGATTTTCCCATTCAATAACCGTCTTACCCATTTCCAATAAACCGGTCTTGACAAATTCTTCAATATCCGGTAATTCTGAAAAGAATGCCATGGAAACCAGGCCGTGGGTATAAATCCACATATCCCGGCCAATGCGTCTTATCCGATCTTCTGCAAGGGAATGCAAATTTCTATCCTGTTTCATTCGTTCCACCAGTGGGGGAGATATTTGTCGCATTTTTTCTATGGTAAAAGCATATTCACCTTCCAGGAAAAGCAATTTGAATAAAGCTTTTTCCTCCCTGGAAAATTGAAAATAACGCAATCCCATTGTGTAGAATATTTCCTTACTCTGTTTTTCCTGTAAGAAATAATCAATAGCAAATTGATAGGCTTTTTTCAATACGGCATTTTGCAGCTTTTTCATCGATCCGAATTCACTGTACACCGGCTGCGTTGAACAGCCCAGGTTGTGGGCAATGTTCCTGGCGGTAAGTTTTACTAGCCCATCTTTCCTGATAATATTAAATGCCTCTTCCAGGATCATTTCTTTTTCGAATGTTGTTGCGGGGGGCATCTTTACCTTCTTTCTGAAATGCTAAATCAATAACAAATGTTATATTACATAAGATATATAACATTTGTTATATAATCAAGAAAAAATATAATATTTAAACTATAATTAAAATAATTGTAGAGACAAGTCCTGCCTTGTCTCTAGAAATAAAATTATAAGGATTAAAATATAAAAGGCATCCGCAAGGGATGCCCTTACATTTACTTCACCAGCAGCATCTTTTCGGTGCGGCTGTAATCTCCCGCTTCAAATTTATACAGGTATACGCCGCTTTCCAGGCCGGCGGCGTCAAAGGTTACGTTATAGTTGCCGGCGTCCCGGATTTCGTTCACCAGCAGCGCCACCTGCTGGCCCAACACATTGTAGACGCTCAGTTTAACGTGACTGCGCACCGGCAGGCTGTAATCTATTTTTGTCGCCGGGTTAAAGGGATTGGGATAATTCCTTCCCAGCGTAAAGCCGGTCGGCGCGGCATCGAGTTCGGCAATCACGGTGCCGGAGTTGATATGCACCGTTACCGTTACCTGCGGCTCGTCGGGGTCGTTGCTCTGGATAGTAATTGTACCCTGCTGGGCAGCCGTACCGGCCTGGTTCCAGTTCACATTCACCTGCACCTGCTGGAAATAGCCGCTATTAATTGTGAACGGCGCAGCGGGGTAACCGGTAACAGTCAGCCAGGTTTTGTTGCTGGTAATAGCTGAAACCGTCAGCGTTTGCAGTCCCTGGTTTTGGATGACGAAAATGGTCTTGTTGGTCACCGTTCCCGAAGCATTGAGCGCTTTGTAAACATTGAGTTTGCCGTGGGTGACGCACTTGCCGAGCATTGAGGAAACCACATCGACATTTTCCATAATGGCGCTTTTAAGCTCCTGCCAGGTATAATCCGGGTTATGGGAAAGCAGCAGCGCCGCGGCGCCGGAAACCTGCGGGGTGGACATGGAGGTGCCGGAGATAATACCGTAATAATCCGGGTCCAGTCCCGAACCGGGAGCGCCAAAATCTATCTCTGTTTCATTATAGGGCTTGGTCGATAAAATATCCGTACCATACGCGGCCAGGTCGACGGTTTGGGCGCCGAAATTGGAAAAGGTCGAGATGTCATTATTATGATCCAGGGCGGCAACGGCGAGAATATTGGCGCAGTTATAAGCGGACGGATACGCGGCGTCTTCATCGGTGTCTTTGGCGTCATTGCCGGCGGAAGAGACAAACAAGGTGTTGGTATTGGCAATGGCTCTTTTCAACACTTCTTCATAAGAACCGCCGCCGGTGCTGTTTTGAATAATATCCACGCCATTGGCAACCCCGTATTCAAAAGCGGTCAGCATATCATTGGTCCAACCGGAGCTTTCATCATTCAGATATTTAAGCGCCATCAGTTTTACATTCCAGCAGACCCCGGCCACGCCAATACCGTTATTACCGATTGCGCCGACCGTACCGGCCACGTGGGTGCCGTGTCCGCAATAATCGGAAGGATCATTGTCGCCATAGGCAAAGTCCCAGCCGTGAATATCATCGATATAGCCATTGTCGTCATCATCGACCCCATTATCCGGAATTTCATCCGCATTGATCCACATATTATCTTCCAGATCCGGGTGGTCGTAATCGATGCCGGAATCGAGGATACCGACTATCACCTGGCCCGAACCGGTTTCAATATCCCAGGCTTCCGGGGCGTCGATATCGGCGTCGTCCTCACCGCCGGTTTGCCCTTCATTGTGCATGCCGAACAGGCCGTCGAAACCGGGATCGTTCGGGACTGCATGAACCCGACTTTTCATATTCAAATCGACAATTTCCACTTGCGGCAGGGACATGAGGCTGCGCGCCTTGTCCCCGGCAGGTTGCTGATCGGTTATCCGCACATGGAAGGTATTGGGCAGGATCTTGTATGCTTTGATGGTTTCGAGACCATGCTGTTGCATAAAAGCAGTAATTTGCTGTGGCGTAACTGTATCACGGAACTTGATGAGCAACTCACCGGCGGCGTGATCGGCTTTGATCTGACTGTCCAGCTTTTGCTGAGCGGAGGGTGTTTCCGATTTGTCCGCTGCTTTGCGGATATTGCCGGCATCCGGATTCAGATACAGGCTGGCGTTTTGAATATTGATATCCGGGTCGCCGGAGGTTTGCCCATACTGTAATTGTTCATAAAAGTAACTGGCGTTGTTATCTTCATCCGATTCGGCGACTTGTCCATTATCATCAATAAAAATAATAACATAATATAATCCTGCCGTTACAGATAAAGCGCTCAAATCCGCGCCGGTATTGATATTGATATAGTAATTCGGTAACAATGCCTCAGTCGTTTGTTCTGCAGCGACAATAACATCGGCAGTGGTTAAATTCAAATCCGTTGATAAATACCAGCCGGTGCGGAAAGACTGGGCGGCTGTTTGGCCAAAATTGCCGATACTGTTGACAATGTCGAGTTGTTTGGTCATATCGTCATAACGGTAACCGTTGGTTGCAGCAGTACCCTGGAAAACGGCCAGATCCGGCTGACCGGCGCCGCTATAGGATATCTTGGTGTCACTGAAATATGCAGAATTGTTTGCCTCGTTGCTTTCTTTTACCATGTTTGAACAATCGGCAAACACCCACAGGTAATAATTCCCGGATGGTAAATTCCCAAAATCATGCAGATTTGAATTCAGAGAATAGTTATTATAATATTGAGGTTCTAACCCCGATGTTTCAGAAACCATGCTAATTTTAAAAGCATTCGTTGTTAAAATGGGTAGTTTTGTAAGATACCAACCCACATAAAAATTATTAGCCACTGTGTTACCGTTGTTGCCGATACTGTTTGTTACTGTAAGTAAGCCGTTGGCAGGATCGTAAGTAAAAGTGTTTGTGGAACCCGTGCCGGTATAAACCAGTAAATCTGCCAGGCCGGAACCGCCATAATCGATGGTCACATCGCTGAAATAATTAAAGTTATTGGTTTCATCCGCTTCGTTCACCTGGTTTAAATCATCTACAACGATCATAACATAATACTCACTATCGGGAAGGTTTGCCAGACTGGATAATACTGCCGTACCTTCCAATTCAACATAATAACCGGACTGCAATTGCCCGGTGGTTGGTGATGAGGTGATAAGATAATCGTTTTCATCAACAGTAATATCATCAGAAAGATACCAGCCCAGACGGAAAATTCCCGCCGCCGCGTTGCCGCCATTGGCAACGCTGTTTATAACCTGGAATTCGGTTGTGCCGGTATTATAATTGAAATAATTGTTTGCTTCGCTTCCGGTATAGATAAACAAATCCGCTTGCGCCAGGGCGTTATCTGTGGCGTCCAGGGTTGATAAAGAGTTATTTGTATAAAATAACCGGGAACCGGTTTGTTTTTTCCGTGGCTGCGATTGGGATTGTAACTGCATGACGTCTGTGGTTGTGGCAGCCATTTGTCCGGTTACCAGTATATCGGATTGCCCGCTATCCTGTTGCTGCATTACCGGAGCTGTTTCTTTATTCTGTGTATCCAGAGCGGCTACCTGGATATTTTTGTCATTGTCAACAGTGATCTTAAATCCCATGAGAATATTTTTATTCCCGGCGAGCAAGCTGTTCACCATGAGCAGAAGCGTAACAGAGAATACCAGAAAACACTTTTTCATCAACTTTCTCCCTTGTTTTAAATTTTTGTGCAAATTTATTTATAATAAAAGCAATGTTTAAGAGTTGTATTCCAATCTATTATTCTCTATTAAATATAAGGAATGTTTGGTAGATTGTTATGAGTGCGCTCACATTATTTATTTTTTAAGAAGTAATGTTATGTAACATTAATATAACTTAAATCATTCCATATTAAAAATCCATTGCTGCAAGCGACCTGCCATACCCACGCAGGCGCGGGGCAGGAATTCCCCGTATTTATTTTCCAGCAGCCACATAAATTCCTCATCGCCGAGGTATTCCTGTTTTTCTTCGTCCGGTCGTCCGCCAAAATGAACAAAGTAAATACCATAGGGCGGACCGGTTTGACCCGAACTACGCCGGGCTTCCAGCTTTTGTAAAAAACCGGTGACGCATAACTGCTCGGCGCTGGTATGTCCTGATTTTTCACTTCGGTACAACGTGTTGGCTTCGATAAGCGCCAGGGACGGGCTTTTCAAAACCGGGTAATCATCCGGATCCGGCAGGGTTTTTATATCCCAGCCAAGAATGATTTTATGTATTCCAAATTCGGCAATATAAATTACATCACCGCGAAAATGATCTCCCGCAATAGCAGTAAGCTTGACCGGGCCGATATTAAAAATCGTTCCCGGTTCTACAACATGAAATGCCAGGGTGTTCGGCTCGCCGCCGGGATTAAAGCCATAATTATGCACGGGCAGTAACCATTCACGGTAGGTTTTTTCCGTACACCACACCTGCAGCGGCGCTTTTCTTTCAGCATTCATGCGCTTGCAATACAACTCGCTGAGGATCATCAGTTCGAGGTGGTGGTCGGGATGACCATGGGTGATGAGCGCGTATAGCGGCGCGTTCCAGTCAAATTGCGGCAGATCGCCAAGGGCTTCGATGCATCCCAGGCCGGCATCGATAAGGATATTCAGCACAACCTTTTCGTCTTCTAACACAGACAGCAAACCACAGGTATGCCCGCCCCTGGACCGGGTTCCGGATTTAGCTTTTTCCGGCCAGTAGGCGCTGTCTTTGTTTAATTGGGTATAAATAATTTTTTTCATAATGTTTTCCCGATTTAAGTCAGGTCAAGCGCTTTTTTTGATATTATACGGAATTATAAAACCTGTTTATCAGGTAAGCCGAATACACCGAATGAGTCGATTGAATTAACTTTAGATGAGCTAAATAATATCTTTTTGATTAATATAAATCATTTTGCTGACGGCATAAACAATTGCCAGAATCAGGGTACAGAGTAAAGACACATTAATGGAATTAATTAAAGCCGCCAAGCCTTCATACAACATTGAACCTGGCAGGTCATTAGCGTGTGCAATAGAAGAGAATGCTTGTGATAATGAATTCATTGAATAGATAAATACAAAAACCAGGGGCAGGAAAATAGATACTTTGCACAAGGTCAGCAAATTGGTTTTTTTTCGTAAAACAATCTGTGTTAAACACAGTATAATGGATATTAATGTTAACATGAAAACATATATCCAGCCGGTTATTGACGACATGAGCCCTCCCGATAATTTTGTTTTTATTAAAAGGGTTTAAAGGTAATGATCTCTGTTAAATTTGCCCTAGCCAGGTCATTTTCAGCATAACCATCCGGTCGCGTGGTTCATTCAACAGAGTATCATGGTTTTCGTTGTATACCAGGTAAATGTGACTGCGCGGTTTGTAAGCATAATCCAGCAGGAAATTGGCGGAAAGGCGCTCGTCCGCGCTGTTCCATTGCAGATATGCTTTTGTGAACAAGTCCGGTGTGAATGAATTGGTCCAGCGGGTAGAGAGTACATTTGCATCAAGAGCGCCGTTCTGCAATTGCAGTTGGTTCCAGGTATACGCTACATCCACCATCAGGTGGTTGGTGATTTTTGCCGTGCCGCTTACCATGGCGGATTGCTGCTTGCCGTCAAACAGGTCGCCGCGCACATAACTGGTATTGACATATACTGGCCGTGCCCGGTAAGTGCCGAGGGAAATGGACTGATACCAGGTGGTATATTGTCCCGGATCGATAGCAATAGAGCGGATATATGCCTGTTCCGGCACAAACTCGTACGAGCGGGTGGCGCCGATGGCGAGTTGATCGCCATGTTGTGTTAATGCTGAAACGCTGAAGGTATTATCGCGGGTTTGCAGCGCCTGGCGATGATCGGTAATATAGGTTAACCCGGTAGAAATGGCAATATTTTGCAGGTAAGCCCGGTTCAGCCAGTTGGTAAAGGTCACATCGCCATCGGACTTGCGGATATTGGGGCGCTGCACAAAGCCCATTCGTGGATTGAACAGGGAATCGATATGCGTGTAACGCAGATTCACATCGAGCCATTCTTTATTAAGGATAAAACCGAAATCGCCGGCCATGTCGCGGTTTTTTACATCCGGGGAGATGGAACGGGCCAGCGACGCATCCAGGCGAATAACCGGGTTTATGTTCCATAAACCATCCACGCCAAAAGCGCGGGAATAGTCAGCAGAAGTGGTTTGCTGGTTCAATGCCATCATACCAATGTGCGAGTTTTTTCCCAAATCCCGTTTCAGGCGCAGCGCCGTATAATTGGTGGATAAATGTTTGCCGCCGCCTTCGAGGTTGGTGTCTTTGCTTTGCAGGTTCAGCGCCGCAATGGAGTAGCGACCGGCGCGTCCCGTCAGCTTGCCGCCGCCATGCAGGGGAGTGCGTTGTCCCTCGTAAATGCCGATGGTACGCGAGTCGAACAGGCTGAAATCGGATTGAGTTCTCTGGCCCGGCCCGAATTGAAAGTAACCCGCATTCTGTAAAAAGAACTCGCGTTTTTCCTGACGTTGTATATTAAAGCGCGTTACATTGACGATCTCTTCTTCTGCCTCCGCCTGGGCAAAATCGGTGTTGTAAGTTAAATCCAGCGCCAGTTGCGGTGAAACGTCGTATTTAAAATCGATTCCGGCATTTAAATCGTTTTTCTGCTTTTCTTTATCCCCATATACATTGGTTCGCCCGGCCAGCAGGTAGGGATACATTTCAAAATTAAAGCCTTGTTTCGGGGGATGGATATTGCTCAATGTGGCGAACATTTCACCACGAAATTTGACAGTATGACCCAGCGCCCGCGGCAACGGTACCAGGTAGGTCTCTTCCTGTCGATGTTTGATCTCGCGGGTGATGTTGATGCCCCAGTCGACCACCTCGCCTTGTTTGTATTTAATGGATTTAAACGGTATGGCGAATTCTGCTGCCCAGCCTTGCTGGTTGCGTTGCCCATCCATATAGATCACACATTCCCATTGCTTGTTGACATGGTTGCCCTGGTCGTGAATGATGGCGTCGCCTTTGCCGCCTAAAGGATTGGTATCGAATGCATAGCAATTGCGGTTATCGCGAAAGGTATCCAGCAACAGTTCCAGCACTTCGCCGCTGCCGTAATTATTATCGCGCCGCATGGCCGAGGCATAGATTTTCTCCGGCTCGGAATCATAACACTGAATGCCGAAATAGAGCATTTTTGCATCCTGCAGTACCATTACACGAGTCTTTTCGCTGGAAGGGGCGCGATCCAACGGCTGGAGCTGGTAAAAATAATCTTCATAAGGCGTAGCGTCGTTCCAGGCATCATCATCCAATACACCGTCAATGGTGAGCTTTTTATCCGTCCATTGCACAACCAGTTCAATAGGGGTGGGAGTGATTGTGGAATCAGGTTGAATGTCCTGCTCTACCGGGTAAATTGCGGGTGTTGATGTTATAAAGAATAAACAGGCCAAGCTAATCTGTAGTGTTTTTTTCACGGAATGCTCGCTTTTCTCTCTGCATGGGAATTCTGTCGGTTAAATTTGGAAATGACCGGGTATTTTTCAAACTTGTGCAATAATATATAATGAAAATAGTTGAGATCAGCAAGAAAAATTTCCGGGGGAAAACTATAAGTGAGAAATGCCTGACCGTTTATAAATATTTGTTTGATTGTTTGTAAAGGTATTGTACATTTATTATTATCCTAGTGTCTTTTAATCTGGTTCCGGTTCTCCGGCCCTGAATCCTGGCCGGACGGCTGTGCCGAAAAACCTGACAAATGTCAATCATTATATTTTACAACGGGAGTCTGGAAATAAACCTTCCAGGTCGGGAGGCTTGGAACAAGTCAAATGAATAATGAATGGAGCCACGCATGAAAATTTTACGATTTTGCCTGTTACTGTTGCTCATTGGTTGTCTCTGGTTCAACGGATGTTCTAAAAAGCAGGATAAACTCTATGTGATCAACACCATCGGTTTGCGGGAAATACCATTTGATATGTATTGGTTGTTCCTGCGCGATAATCCCCCCGGCGCGGAAAAGCCCGAATTTGTCGAAAGTGACTGGCGCATGCTCGATGTTCCGCATGACTGGAGCATTGAAGACCTGCCGACCACTACTGATAAAAAACAGATCGGTCCCTTTTCCGAAGAAAGTCCCGGCCAAGCCTCCGCCGGCCATGTTGTGGGCGGCACGGCCTGGTATCGCAAGCATTTCCGCCTGGACGCCGATTCGACAAAAATTGTCACAATTCACTTTGACGGCGTTTATATGGATAGCGATATCTGGCTGAACGGCCACCATTTGGGCAAGCATCCTTATGGCTATACCCCCTTTGGGTTTGAACTAACCCCATATCTTAACAGGCCCGAAGCGGATAATGTGCTGGCCGTACAGGTGAAAAACGAGGGTCAAAACAGCCGCTGGTACAGTGGTTCCGGTATTTACCGGCATGTATGGCTGACCGTTACCGAGCCGGTGCATGTGCAAAAATGGGGAGTGGTTATAACCACCCCGGAGATCACAGAACAATCTGCCACAGTGCGGGTCAAAACCACTGTGCAGAACCGCACCGGTAAGGAGGTTGAACTGATTATAAATACCTCTCTTGAATATAATGCTCAAGCTGTGACCAGTGAAACGCAAGCACCCCTGAAAATTGCCGCCAACAGTTACACCGATGTTGAACAGGAGTTGACTGTTGCCGCGCCGCAACTCTGGTCCCCTGAAAACCCCAACCTTTATACGGCTGATATAAAAATTATACAGGCGGAAAAAGAAATTGACCGGGTCTCGCAAACTTTTGGCATACGCTCCATACATTTTGACGCCGCTGCCGGCTTTACCCTGAACGGGCAGCCGGTGTTGCTGCGCGGCGGCTGCGTCCATCACGATAACGGCCCACTCGGTTCGGCAACCATCGACCGCGCCGAAGAACGCCGGGTGGAAAGGATGAAGGCTTTTGGTTTTAACGCCATCCGCACCAGTCATAATCCGCCATCCAAACAGTTCCTGGATGCCTGCGACCGGCTGGGCATGCTGGTCATCGACGAGGCGTTTGATATGTGGCAGCGTGAAAAGAATCCCCAGGATTACCACCGCTTTTTCGATGACTATTGGCGTAAAGATTTGGCGGCAATGGTATTGCGCGACCGCAATCATCCCAGTGTGATTATGTGGAGCATTGGCAACGAGATCAATGAACGCGCCGATCCCTCCGGTTTGCAACTGACCCGTGAAATGAAAGCGCTGGTGCATGAACTGGACCCGACCCGGCCGGTAACGGCGGCCATTTGCGAGTTTTGGGACCATCGCGGCCGGCCCTGGGAAGCAACCGCCCCGGCGTTTGCGCTGCTGGATGTGGGCGGTTACAATTATCAGTGGCAGCGTTATGAGAGCGATCATGCCAAATATCCCGACCGCCTCATGGCCGGAACCGAATCCGTTGCCCTGCAGGCGTTTGAGAACTGGCAGCAGGTGGAAAAGCATCCCTGGGTGATTGGCGATTTTGTGTGGACCGGCATGGATTACCTCGGCGAGTCGGGCATCGGTAATTCTATTCTTTACAAAGACAGTACAAATGTCGGCTTTTGGCGAGATTGGCCCTGGTTCAATGCGTATTGCGGTGATATTGATATTTGCGGATTCAAAAAGCCGCAATCCTATTTCCGCGATGTGGTCTGGCATATCAGTCCCCTGGAAATGGCGGTGCACGCGCCCATTCCGCAGGGCTACAAGGAACGAGTGAGTTTTTGGGGTTGGCCGGATGAGCAGCAAAGCTGGACCTGGGCCGGACACGAAGGCGATAGCTTGCAGGTTTCGGTTTATTCGCGCTGCGAGCAGGTCGTTCTGGAACTGAACGGCCAAAAAATAGGGGAGAGGCCGGTTTCGGCGGCAACGGGACTCAAAGCGAGCTTTAGCGTGCCTTATCAACCCGGTGTTCTCAAAGCCATCGGCATCACCGGCGGCAAAGAGGTGGCAGCCAAAACATTCACCACCACCGGCGCGCCGGTCAAGCTCAGGTTAACAGTGGACCGCAACCCGATAACCGGCAGTCGTAACGATTTGGCTTATATCACGGTGGAAGCGGTAGATGCTCAGGGCCGCCCGGCGCCCGATGCGGAACTGCCGGTGCAGTTTACTGTTTCCGGCAACGGCGAACTGGCCGCCGTGGGCAACGGCAAGCCGGACGATATGCGCAGTTTCAAGACGCCCGAATGTACCCTGTTCCACGGCCGCTGCCTGGTGATTGTGCGACCCAATGGACAAGCAGGCAAGATCAAGTTGCAGGCCAAAGCGGAGAATGTGAAAACGGCGGAATTGATAATTAGAACAAAATAATTGTATTTTGATCGAGACTGTATTAAAGCCCAAAAGTAGTATGTTTTTTGAGCCTAATTTAAAACCCCTTTAATGTCATTCCGAGGAGCGAAGCGACGAGGAATCTTTAGTCACTTACCTATTGTAAAACAAGATTTCTCGCTTCGCTCGAAATGACAAGTATTTCCTGGTTCCAGGCCTCCTGAGACTGTGTGAAAACGCCTGCAAAAGCCAGGTTGTCAGTGCTTGGAAGTAGCTCGGATTCTCCCGAATCCGGAGTACAGTCCCTTTATGGACTGTGGGCCGCCGCAGGCGGCCTCGAATTGTTTTATCGCTTCAATAAAAACATATAGTTACCTAAGACAAAGTTTATC
>Ga0209311_1001594_pt1 | contig 17806 bp, 7 predicted proteins | sample AD_UKC045_MetaG_FD_184417 | JGI IMG/M metagenome (GOLD analysis project Ga0209311, IMG submission 184417) | Active sludge microbial communities of municipal wastewater-treating anaerobic digesters from USA - AD_UKC045_MetaG (SPAdes) (version 2) | ecosystem: Engineered > Bioreactor > Anaerobic >... | reverse complement strand
GTTCGATATGCCCTCATATTCACCGCGCGAAAGTTGTGTGCTATGCTTTCATCTTGCGCGGGAAGAACAGCAGCCCCGCGCCCCTGCCGGGCAGCGGGCGGGGAGATGTCTAATCCATGCATCGGAAAAGGAACGTAAAAACATGAACGGCGGCGTAAGAGTCAAAGATAAATTCAGGAGCGCATACACGCCCGAACAGTGGCTCGGGGTCCAGATAGAGGCGATGGGAGCGGAGAGGTTTTATGACAAAACTCCTATTTCCGGTTGGCAGATCAGAACGGCCATTTACAACAGGCCCGGAGACTACAAGTGGATAGACGGGAAATGGCGCTCGTACTCGCCGGGAGAAATTTGGGGAGGGGCCGGGTTAACCGCTTTTTTCAGATGCGGGTTCCGCGTCCCGAAATCGTGGAGCGGCGCGCGCGTCATGCTGCGGCTGAAACCCGGCGGAGAAGGATTGCTGAAACTCAACGGCGCGCCTCTGGCCGGATTGGACATAAACCACGACACGGTGTACGCGACCGAGCGGGCGCGGGCCGGAGACCTGTTCAAGCTTGAGATCGAACAGAACTCCACAGAGATGGAAATCGCCGGGTTCGAGCATAAATTCGAGCTTTGCGAGGCCGTCCTTCTGGACAGGGAGGTCGAGGACGCGTATATCGATTTCAAATGCGCATACGCCACGCTCTTGTCTGAATATTCGGCTGCGGACTTAAAGGCTTTTCTGTTCAAGGAAATCAGCGCGGCGGTCGCTCTCGCGGACTTTCACGCGGCGGACAGGGGAGCGTTCAGGGAATCGCTGTCGGCGGCGCGCGCCGCTCTGCGAAAAGCCGTTATTGATTCGGGCGCGTTTCCCGGCGCGGGCAGCCTCGGCATGGTCGGCCACAGCCACATCGACCTCGTTTACCAGTGGGGCTACAGAGAATTCCTGCGAAAAATAGGCCGCACCCATTCCACCGCTCTCAACATGACCCGCGAGTTTCCTGACTACATCTTCAGTCAGAGCCAGATGAAACTCTACGAAGACCTGAAAACTTTATACCCGGAAATATATGACGGAATAAAACAACGCGTCCGGGAAGGGGCATGGGAAGTTTTGGGCGGGATGTGGGTGGAGCCTGACTGCAACCTGATATCGGGCGAGTCGCTGATCCGCCAATTCCTTCACGGGCGCGCGTTCGCTTCCTCCGAGTTCGGCGCGGAATCCCCGATATGCTGGCTTCCGGATGTGTTCGGCAATTCTTGGATCATGCCCCAGATACTTCTGGGTTGCGGCGTCCGTTTCTTCATCACAAACAAACCGGTGACATGGAACGACACAAACGAGTTTCCGCACAACACTTTCTGGTGGGAAGGGCCGGACGGCTCGCGAGTTTTCGCGCACCTGCCCTCCACCCACTTCGGCGCGGTGGTCGAGCCTGACACCCTGATGAAGAACTGGAAGGAATACAAGCAGCAGGCGCATTGCGGAATAGCAATGTACAACTACGGCAAAGGCGACGGGCGCGGCGGCCCGATGCGGGACGATGTTCTCGCCGGGCGCAGGTTCGCCGAGTTCCCCGGAGTCCCACGCTCCGTTTTCTCCACCGCTGAAGATGTTTTAAAGAGAATGGAAACGGCCGCCGGAGACCTGCCTGTCTGGAAGGATGAAATATACCTTGAAACCCACAGGGGAACATACACCACGCAGGCGATACTGAAAAAGTTCAACAGGAAAAACGAGATAAACTTCTGCGCTGCGGAAGCGATGTCGTGCGCTGCCGCGCTTGCCGGTTGCGGCGGCCCGAAAGCGGATCTGAACGATGGATGGAAGATCGTTCTTAAAAACCAATTCCACGACATACTTCCGGGGTCCCACGTGACGGAAGCGCGGGAGGAGGCGGTAGAGGAATGCGCTCAGGCCGCCGCCATCTGCCGCGCCGCTTTCGACAAAGCGGTGTCGGCGATAGCCTCGAATATCGAACCGCCGTCGCCTTCCGCGCCCGCTGCGGCGGTCTTCAACTGCAGACCGTGGGAACGCGCCGATTCCGTGGAAATCGAGTTCGCCGCGCGGATGAAAAAATTCTCCGTCCTAGACTCTGAAGGCGTGGAAGTCCCCTTCCAAGTCCTTTCGCGCGGAAAAGACAAAACGCGGGTTCTAATATGCGCGCGCGGGCTGCCGCCGATGGGATACGCAACGTTCACGCTCTCCCCGGAACCGGGCGATGAGCCGTCTTCCCCGTTCAGCTTCGACGGTCGCTCCGCCTCCAATTCTTTCTTCAAAATCACGTTCGCGGACGACGGCTCTCTCGACAGCGTTTTCGACATTCTGAATGGCCGCGAGGCGCTCGCCCCAGGCGGCGGCAACCGGTTCAGGATTTTTCAGGACAAGCCCGGACGCTATGCGGCTTGGGATATCGTGCCGATGTATAAAGACCTCGAAATGGCTATGCCCGGCGCGGAGAGCTCAGAGATCGAGGAATCCGGCCCCGTCCGCATGGTCGTCCGCCAGACGCGCTTTTTTTATCGCTCAAAACTCACTCAGCGAATTATCCTTCATAGGGACATTCCGAGAATTGATTTTCAGACGGAAATCGACTGGCGCGAAAGAGACAGGTTGCTGAAGGTCGAGTTCCCCGCGGCGGTCAACTCCATGCGCGCCACTTACGACCTTTCCTGCGGCCACATCGAAAGGCCGACCCACTACAACACTTCTTGGGACCGCGCGAAGTTCGAGGTCTGCGGTCACCAGTGGGCGGACATCTCGGAAGGAGACTATGGGGTCAGCCTGCTCAACGACTGCAAGTACGGGCATGACATATTCGGAAACGTCATAAGGCTTACGCTGCTTAAAGGCGCGCAGTCGCCGGACCCGACATCAGACTTGGGCAAACACGAGTTCACATACAGTCTGTATCCGCACGCGGGCGGATGGCGGGAGGCGGAAACGCCCCGGCGCGCTTGGGAACTGAACGATCCGGCGACGGCGGTCGCTCTCGGCGGCGCGGCGGCGGCGCGGCGGCGGCGCGGACCCGCCCTGCCCCCTCAGGCGTCTTTCCTTTCCGTCGACCGCTCTCACGTCATTCTCATGGCCTTCAAAGCGGCGGAGGACGGCGACGGGTATATCGCCCGCTTCTGCGAAATCGAGAACAAGCGCGGAAAAACCAAAGTGGAATTCTTTCGGCCTGTCCGGCGCGCCGTCGAATGCGATTTGATGGAAAACAAAACAGGCCCGGCGGCAGTATCGCGCGGCGCCCTCTCTTTCGATATAGTGCCGTTCAAAATCAAAACGTTCAGGCTGTTTTTCGCCTGACCCGCGAAGGTTGAGCATAGAAACAACGCGCTCCGAATTGACAACTGCAGGCGAGCGGAGATAGACTAAATTTTATCAGAACCACAGTCCGATCGAGGGCTTAGGAGGTTGCGATGTCTTCGGAATCAAAAGCGACATATAACCGGAAACTACAGCGGGAGAGAGGCGCGGGCATCATACAGATTCTCGTCATTGTTCTAGTCTTAGGCGTCGCCGGGTTCTTTCTTTTCAATCCCGTCAAAAACCGGGTCAACGCTCAGATGTGCAGACAGAAACTATCTGTTATCAGAACTTTGCAGGAGAAGTTTTTCTCGACGAACGGCTACTATGCCGAGCATCCGGACGACCTCAAGGCGATGAAAAACTATCCCGAACTTGAGCCGTCCTGCATCAGAACGGGACAGGAACTTGAATATTTAAGAGGCCCTCGCGACGACGCGAACTTCTGGGAAATCAGCGTGACTGTCGCCGGGGAATGGGAAAACCAATGTTTTCTGACCGCAAACAGAAGCGGCGTTTTCGCGGAAGGCTTGTGCGCCACAAAGAAGGACATGAAAAAAGCAGCCGAGGCTGAATCCCAGAGCGAAGGGTATTGAGAGGCAAAACAACTTGTTTATAAGGGACACAGCTTACAAGACGCTGCGCGGGGTGGAGGCGGAGATAGACGCCTTGGCGGCGCGTTCGGGAGCGGAAATAGCGCTGCTTGGCGAATCGACCGAAGGCAGACCCATTCGCGCCCTCTGCTTCGGCGGCGGAGACTACCGCAAACCTGAGCTGCTTTATTACGCGCTTGAACACTCGATGGAATATATCGGCGCAGAGGCCGCTCTTGACGCCGCCCGGCGGCTGGCGGACGGCGAATGCTCCGAGTTTTTAGATAAGATGAATGCCTGGGTTCTTCCAGTTTTTAATCCCGACGGATATGCGAGAGTTGAGAAACAGCTTTCCAGCGGACTGGGCCTTGCCTTCGCGCGTAAAAATGCCTCCGGGGTAGACCTTAACAGGAACTTCCCCGTCGCCTTCTATCACTTTCCGGGTTCAGTCTTCGCGGGCAGCCCCCTGAAGTTTTCTCCACATTATCGGGGCGCCGAGCCTTGCTCCGAGCAGGAAACACGCGTCTTCAGGGACTTTATTCTCGGAAGAAATTTCAAAATCAGCTTGGCTTTTCATTGCTTCGGCGCAAGCATTCTGTACCCGTATTTTTACAAGAAGAGCAAATGCGGCGCGCACGACACATTAGCCGCTCTGGCAGGAAAGATATCTTTCGCGCAGCGTTCGCCTTACTCCGTCAAGCCCGGTCATAAGCTCTATCTGACTAACGGAAGCTCCGCCGACTGGCTTTATGACGAACAGGGCATCCTTGCTCTTGTCATGGAAATAGGAAAATTAGGAGTTAAAGCGGACAGGCCTGAATCTTGGATCAATCCGTTCTTCTGGTTCAACCCCGTCGACCCCAGAGAGGAACTCGACAACATAGTTCCGGCAAGCCTCAAACTTGTCGAGGAAACCGCATCCAGATTCTGCGGCGACTAACCCGTATTTGTCACAGCGCGAACTGCCATACTCCCCCTTTTTTCTCACGAGACACAAACTGAAAATCCTGTCTGCATTCGATTTGCCCGTAAAAAAAGCGCGCCAACAAAAAAGCCGCCTTGCAAGGCGGCTTTTTTTGCGCGTTATGTTTGCCTGATGAAAATGAAAAGCTTACCAAGTTTCTTCTTTTTCAAACCCCGCCTTGAGCACAGAAAAATCGTGTATGGTGATTTCGCCGTCGCCGTTCACATCAGAGTTCTCGCAATGATTATCATTCCATTCGACGGTCCCCGTCCTTGTGCCGTAACATTTCTTGAACGGGTGCAGGTCATGGATGGAAATCTTTCCGTCGTTGTTGAAGTCGCCGGCGTAAAGATCGTCTACCATCCTAGCGTAAGTGCCGGTATTGGACACAGTCACAGTGAACTCAGAACCGATAACGTATTCTGCGTCGAGCCTTACTGTGTGGTTGCCGGAGGAAAGGTCTGTCAGTTCGAACATGCCGCTTGCGTCAGTGGCTCCTTTAGGCGAGCCGTTCACATATATTTCTATGCCTTCCTTCATCACGTTGATTTTGGCAAGTCTGACCGCGCCGAAAGCGTCGTTGCCGTCGGAGGCGAAGAAGGTCTTGGTCCGTCCGGCCATAACGAAAATCGTGTTTTCTCCGGCTTCGGCCGCGGTAAAAATCTGTTTGCGTTCGTTGTGGGTGGAAAAGGATATCAATTCTTTAGTGGAAGGAACGATAATCGAAAGGTCGTAAGTGGGATGGAACTGAGAGAGGTCGGCGGTCATGAAAACAGCGCCGGGTTCCTCGACCTCGATGCGAACAGGCCATATTCTGCCGGGTTCGGTTGCGTCTTTGATTTGAATGCTTCTGGCGGCGATTTTCGAGTCGGTCGTCAACACATAGCCGTTGACCACCGCGTCCTCGGAATTGCCGGTGAGGCTCATGCCGGGCATGGGCGGCGGCTTAAGCAGTTCGGTCGCCGCTGAACCTTCTCCCACCCGAATTGGGAACATATCTGTTTTGTTTGTGGTAGAAAACGTCAGTTCGGCGTGCCAGTTGTCTACCGTGCCCGCCGCGAACGCGAACGCGGGGAGGGCCATAGCTAAGAACGCCGACGCCAGCGCTGTCTTCACTCTGCTCATTGTGCACCTCTTTAGGTTTGCCTTAGCGATACAGGCGCAAAGCCGCCCAACGTTTTTCTATAACGCCGAACAACGGCATCCGCGCCGATATGATTCACTTTTATTTTACCACAATCGGCGTTTTTCAACATTCTTTTAAAAAATAATGTCTTATTCATGGAGATGTGATTTTTAATGTCACGCCTCTATTTGTCTTAACCCAATAACCTTTCCATGGAGAAAGATTGAACGAACTGTTGCTCAACCGGGCGGTGTATGAGCCGGAAGAATAGTCGTAAATATATCGGGACACCCATCCGATGGCTTCCGCTTCTGATAGGGGGACTTCAGCCGGATTGTCCGCCAGCGCCACCCTGATACTGGAATCCGCCCACGGCACGGCGGCGTTGAATGGATTTCCGAACATGTTCCATCCTGAACCGAGGGGAACTGACGCGGTTGAGCCGGAAGACCGGGGGCAACCGTTTGCGGTTATGGGAGCGGAAGCCGTGTTGTTGAACCAGAATCCCCTGCCCGTCTGGCCGACTCCGGGAAATCCCGCGTCAGTGTCGGCGTAGAAAAGCTGTGTCGCGGGAGAATACGCTATGAGAGAGCCTGTATAGCTCAAAGCTGTCGCGGGCGCGGACGCGTTCGGCACGAAAGGCAGAGAAACGAGATGCCAGCCCGCCGCGAGGTTTCCGGATGTGAATGCATTCGAGCATCCTGCGACCGCCGTCAGGCTGAGCGTAAAGCTGAGAGGCTCTCCCGAAACGGCCAGCGGGCTTGTGTTGTTCACCACTATAACTATTTTCGAATATGACGAGCCGAAGCCTTCGAGCGTGGTCGAGCCTGTTCCTGCCGCCGCGATGTCCAGATTGCTTACGGAGAACCCGCCTCCAGTGTTCACCGCTATTGCCGCCAGTTTCCATGTGGCGGAAGAAGGCCCGGTGAAATTTATCGTCACCCTTCGGGCTGTCGTGTCCGGCGCGGTCACGGAGTAATACCTTGCGGCCAGATGCGCCAGCGTTTGCGTGCGCGACACCGGGAACGTCGATGACAGCGCGGTCACAGTCACGTCCGGAAAATCCGGATGCGAGCCGTCAACGAAATCTTTCGTGTAAAACGCCGTCGAGTAGTCCCTGTATACAGTCTCTACGTCCGTCCCGTACCCGGAAAGCAGAGAATCGATAAGCGGGACTTCGGTGACGGTTTCCGCGCACCACGTCTGGGCTGTCAGCGAAAGGCAGTTCTGCTGAAGGGCTTTCCACAGGTCCATTACGAACTTGTCGCCCGTCACCCGTTCAGTGATATATCTTAAAAAAACCGCCGAGCCGTATTCGAGACCGCCGTTGGCCTTGTCTATGGATTCGTATGTCCGGTTCGCCCTGTAGTTTTCTACAAAGCCGAGATAGTCGTTCACATCGGGATATATCTTCTCCTCCATCCACACGGCGGACATCTCCATGAGCCAAGTAGAAGGGGAAATGTGGTTCATGCCGAACTGGACGGAGTGGAAGAACTCGTGGGCAGCCAGCACTTGGCTGAACTGTTCGAGAGTATTGCCGCCGAAACCGTATCCGGCGTAATCGTTGTCAACTTCTATAAAAGACTCCGCGTAAGAAGGATTGCTGTATTCTGTCGTGGTTACGGTGCGGCCCACTATTCCCGCGTCTATCTGTCCCATCAGGTCGCAGACGTAAACCTCGTATTTTCCGCCTGTGGAAGTTCTGGGAGGAGCCGGAAGGCCGAGTTCGTTTATCTGTACGTCCCACACTTTTTCATAAATCGCCGCCAGCATGTTTATATAGTCCGCCGCTGCCGCGTGAGAGCCTGTAGCCGTATAAATTATTTTAAAATTGGTAGTGACTCGTGTTGAAAGCGTCGAGCTTGAAAGAGCGCTCTGGCAGGTCGTCGACGAGCCGAAGTTCAGCCACATCCGCTGATTTCCTTCCCAGTCGGTGACCTGAATTACCGAGGAAAGAGACTCGCGGGTCTGCGGCGAAAGTTTGTCCCAGTTGCGAACGAGACGAAGGCCCGCAAGAGTCGCGTTGACGCCGGGCCTGTGAGGCTCGGAAACGCCGATTCTGGCCGCCTCCGCCCCTTGAAGCTCCGCCTGCGCTCCCTCTTCGTAATAGTATCTGAAATCATTGACAATGTCGGCTTCGGAAAAAGGCGTTTCTGCGAAGACCGTTTGCGAAACGACCGCAACCGCGAATATAACCGCCGCAAAGGCTCTTTTTATGAGCGCCGCTTTTTTTACCTGTTGTGTCACAGCATTCTTCATTCTTTAATCATAATCCCGATTATTAAATAATTCAAAATTAATCATAATGGAATAACTGTTGTCGGCAATGGAAAAAGCAGAAATAGATTTCTTCGCCAAGGGAATAAAAAACAGGGTTCAGGAATCATTCTTCGATGATGTACATGCTCGGGAAAACAAGCACGCAACCGTCGCGATTCGCTTTTATTGCGAAACCGCGCCACGGTTCGATAGTGACGCCATCCGTAATGCCGTACGGACCGTCAAACTCATTGTCGGCGGGATCGAACAGCCATATGTCGGCGTCAGTGCATGCGGCTGCCTCGGCGGAGCCGAGAGATGACACCTGCCCGTAGTAGTCAACCGCTATCGACGCGCTCCATGTCATTGATTTGTCGTATGGCACGCCGACGATGTTCCATCCTTCTCTTATCGGAACCAGATTTGTGGTTGAATTGACGCCCCTTGCGGTGATAGTGCGGGCGATGGGGAAAAATACCCAGTACGCCATTCCGGGAGCGGCGGGATCCATTCCGACGTTATATATATAAGAGTTGTTCTTGAGCTGGAAGAACTGGAGGTCGGGCACGCCGAGGGCCAGCGCCGGCGCGTATATGGAGGGTTGCATCGGTATCCCCACCAAGTTCCATCCGGGCTCAAAATCATGGTTCATAACAACGCTGACGGCCTGAAGTCCGATGATTATCGCCGCAGGGCTGAAATCGCTGACGTTGCCCGCCAAGTCGGTAGCGCGCGCGTAAACATAGTTGACTCCGGGTTTCAGGCCGGAGATGTACAGAGAGTAAGAGCCGTTCGAGGCGGTTATCGCTTTGCCGTCCGGTATCGGTTTGGAGTCCGGGATGTTCACGCATACCGAATTGACGTATGACCATATCTGAAGAGTTCCGCAGGATTGGCTTGTGTAGTCTTCGTCTATGAGGCCGTCGCGGTCGTTGTCTATGCCATCCAAGCCGTTGGGCTCCTCGTCGATTCGCCCGTCGCCGTCGTTGTCTATGCCGTCGCCTGCGGTCAGCGGGGATATGCGCAAGGCGGCGAACGCCTCGACCGTCGCGTAAACCTCCGGCAATCCTCCCTGATCCAGAACTATGCCTGAACCGGTCGTCTGGGTGAAGTATGTTTCGACATCCTGAAGCGCGAGCGATGGCGCGCGCGGAGGCTTGGTGTCGATTACGAACCTGTCTCCGATCAGAGGAGCGGAAGCCGAGGCTTGGTTTCCGGCGACATCTGTCGCGTTCATCGAAATGTAAGCAATGCCGTCCTCGTGCGTCGAACCGTTGTCCGTCATGGCGTTATAGGCGTATGAATAAAGGACATCGCTGCCGGAAACTGTCGTCACCGCCGCTGAAACCACATCGCCCGTTCCCTGCTGCTCGACATTAATCGTGGGAGCCTCGTCTAGCAACTCATAGGAGCGGATTCTCATGTATAGACTGCCCGCTTTTGTTATCGGCAGAAGATTTATATCCTGATCAGCTTTTATCGAAAGCCCCGAGTCCTTCCAATAAGTGATTTCAAACTTGGGAGGCTTGGTGTCAATTGCGAGATAGCCGCCGATGGAGGGAATAGTTCCGGCGGGGGTGGTGTTGCCCTGTTTGTCCGTGCCTATGACGACGATTTTTGCGTCTCCGTCCACATAAGTCGGCGAGCTTTCCGCGCTTACCAAGAACGAACCTTTGAACTGGGTGAACGAGCCGCCTATCGAAGTGGTGGTGGCGTTGGTTACTCCGAAGCTGCCTTGTGTGTCCACGCTGAATTTCGGCGGGTTGGGATTGCCGCTCAACTCTAGGTCTTCTGACGCTGAGATGAGCATATAGACCATCCCGGCTTTCGCCGTCTGCTTGGTTGACGTCGGCGTCACCGTCGGCAGCGGCACGGTCAGGTTTGTGTCGCTGAAATAAGTCACTTGGAACTGTGGCGGGCCGGAGTCGCGCACTATCATGCATTTGCCTAGGCCGGCGTTGTAGAACGGGGTTAGAGGCGAGCATCCGCGCGTCCCGGAGTTGCCTCCGGCGTCTATAATCAGCCCTTCGATTATATTCGCCCCTTCCGCGAGGAAAATCCCCGGCGGGTCTTCATCAATCAGGCCGTCGAAGTCGTTGTCTATGCTATCCACCGGGTCTTCGTCGGCGGTTCCGTCGCTGTCGTAATCGATTCCCAAAGAGAACTGACCGGCGGCGTTAGTTAAGACAGTCCCGACGTATGTGTTATTGACATATATGTTAACTCGAGAGTTGGCTTCCGCAGGGTTGGCCGTAAAGCCGGTCAGCGGCGAAGTGGTCAGAGTGGTGGGCGTTGTGACGCCGTTGAAAATCGGGGGGCCGGGCGGCTCGGTGTCCACGTTGAACGCGTACACCACGCTCGACGCGCTTCTATTGTACGCCTTGTCGTAAGCGTAAACTCGCCAGTAATATTTTCCGTCCTGAAGCTCATGTGCGTAACAGGATGAAGCCGTTCCGTCCCATGAGCATTTCGTGTCGGCCACGCACGCTGTCTGATTGGAATAGTTCGCGCATCTGCCGGGCAGAAGAATATCAGCCGGCAACACAGTCATGCTGAACGTGGTCGAATAGTTGTCGTCCTGAGTGTCTTTGTCCACGATTACCGAAGAGAAGTTGGATTGCTGCGATATCTGGACTTTGTATTTGAACATATCTGCCGCGCGCGGCGAAATCCTCCAGCGCAGGTTCGGCGTCGAGTCGCTGACTATCTGGTTGTGGGTCGGCTCTATCGGCGCCGGGGCGGCGGGCGGAACGGTGTCCACCGTGAAGCTGCCTGTCGTGTAGATGACGTTGCCTGCGAGGTCTCTTACGAAATACGGGCTGTTGGGATCAAGGTCTCCGACCGTTATCGAAGCGGCCCCGTTGTACGCCGCGCCTGACACGATGTTGTAAGCGCCAGCGTAATCGTATTGAGAGCCTGTTTGTAATTCGAGTTCGATATAGCAACCGCTGCCGGGCTGCGGGCCGAACGAGCCGACGTCCTCGTCAATGTGTCCGTCGCCGTCGTCGTCTATGCCGTTTAGGTATTCCTCGTCGATCTGCCCGTCGCAGTCGTTGTCCAGCCCTTCGTTGATAACGGGAGAGGAGTGGAAGTTCGCCTGTTTGACGCGGGCGCGGAAGGAGTCGCCGACATATTTCGACACCGAGCAGGCTACTCGAACGCCGTCGCCGTCCGGAATCATCTCCAGTTCGCCCTCAACGCCGTTGTTGTTGCTGTCCAGCCCCGCGAGCAAAGGTGTGGCCGCGCACTGAATTTGCGGCGGCTGGGAGTCCACCATGAACTTGTCTCCCGACGCCGGCAGTTGTTTGTTCAGAATGTTTCCATAAAGGTCGCGCGTGGTGAAATATACATATGCCAAACCGTCCGAATAGACTTGTCCGGCTCCTATTGCGTCGACCTGAAAATCCGCTTTGAAAGTGGTGTTCGAGCCCGGAGGCCACGGGATGGCGGTAAACGGGCCGGCTTTCTTCTGTCCCTGCTGCCATGTTTCGAAGCTCGGCTCATATGAGCTTGGTATCGGCTCATTCGAAGTGATTATTAGGCAGACGGCCTGATTTGGATTGCTTGTGGTGTCGCTGGTGACGGGCGTGCCGTCCGGCAGAGTGGGCATAGGCTCGGTGCAGTCGATGTCGCTGAAATACGATACCGAGAGCTGCGGCGGGATAGTGTCGATTCCGAAAGTAAAATAAGGCGTAGCGGTGGCGGTCATCGGCAATGGATTCCACGGGCCGAGGTTGCCCGCTTTGTCAAACGCGGCCACACGCCAGTAATACGGCTCGGCAAGCGTTCTCTGCGGCAGAGTCGGCAGATTGATGGACACCTGATTGACCGAATTATTGTTTATCACCAGCGTGCCGTCGTCGAAGCCGGAAGTGGTCGAGACCTGAAGCCACCATTTGGATACTTCCCATCCGGCGGTGGCTCCCGCGGCGCACGGGACACCGAGGTAGTTCTGCGTTACGCTCACGTCCTCGTCGACGGTTCCGTCGCCGTCGTCGTCAATCCCGTTATAGCATTCCTCGTCCGTGCGTCCATCGAAATCGTTGTCCGTTCCGTCTAAAAGCATGGTCCATTTGAGAGTCGGGTTGTTCACGGTAGGCGCGGAAGGAGAGCAAGACATGGCGGAGCGGGCGATTATGCCGTCGCATGGCGCGACCGGCAGGGACGCCGAGGGAACGCCCGGCGGCGTCATGCGAATCGCGAAGAACTGCCCGCTGCTGATGGCCGTGTCAGGCTCGGCGGTCCCGAATTCAGGAATCACCCAGTTGGGAATCCCGTCCGGCAAACCGGCGGGATATGTGTCGTCGCTCAGTTTTCCGCTGTCGTACTGGTCGGCGGCGGCCTGATAGTCGTATTGATGCCATTTGCGGTTGTGCATCTGGTCGCGCGCATCGACGGTTATAGCCGCGTACCCGTCATTGTGCGTGGCGGGAGCCACCGAGTGGCAGCCTCTGAATGTTTTGCATCTGTTTGTGGAGTCGTCATACGCGTTGCAACCTGAGCCTGTGCAGTAATTGCAGGTCGGACTTTGATTGCAGGTGGCGTACACCTGTTCCTGAACCCACACGTTCGGCTGGGGTTTTCCCATATACACCGGGGCTCTCGAATCGGGTTTAAAGATGTAAACGGAAGGCGTGGCGCCGAGGAAGTCGTCCGTCGATTCCACTTCGAAATAGACGGTTCCCTCCGGAGTGATCGGCATAGTCTGAGTTGTGACGCCGCCGTCGTTGTCGTGATCCACAATGTTAAAAGTCGAAGAGTATGATATGTTCGAGTAGTATCTGGCGCGCAGAGTCGGCGGGCTGTTGTCGAAGGAGACCGAGCCGCCGGCCGCCGGAGCCGCAGCTTCGACTTCGTTTCCCACGCCGTCAGAGGCTGTGAAAGTGACGGCGTAAATCCCTTCGTCTTCTATGCCGGGGAGAGTCGGCGCGCCGGACACGTCCCATCTGTATCTGAAAACGGTCTGCCCGAAGGGAAGCCCGACGCATTCCGGATGCGTCGTCAACCCGTCCTGAGTGCACACGACCGTCATTTTATTGTCTGTATGGGCCACGCCGGGGACTCTCGCGCGCGGGTCGGGGCCTGTGATGAATATCCTCGGATGCGGCACGCATCTGGGCGACGCGGTGTTGTACGTCTGGTGGAAACTGTAGTAGTAGTTGGGCGAACAGAAGTACGACGCCGAGTCTTTCCCGGCGGCTCCGTTGGCTATCTCGTCAACATAGCCGTTGCCGTCGTTGTCGATGCGGTCGTTTACATTGTACGGCGGGCGGGTCACTCCCGCGCACCAGTCCACATCCTCGTCGATCTGCCCGTCCGCGTCGTTGTCCACGTTGTCAAACCCGCACGCTTCTTCGTCCGTCGAGCCATCGACATCCCTGTCCACAAACGGCGCTGCGGCGACGTTCCAGACATCCCCGTCTCCGGCCATCACAGGCGCGCCGTACCTGTTATAGACGAACGGGACGCCGTATTGATTTTCAGGCGCGAACAGAGGTTCGCTTGCCGTTATCTTCAAATGTATATACCGGCGCTGCGCCAGACTGCAGTCGGAAGGACTAAACCGGCAGGCGTTGCTGGTGACCACCGGATTGCCGAAAGTGTCGAGAGGAAACTTATCTGCAAAACCTGTCGCTTCGTCATATTGGGTGAAATATTCGACGGACAGGAACTGAGGCGGCTTGCTGTCCGGAGCCACGCATTTTTCGAATGCGGTCACGGACGGATTGTTCAGCTCCTCCATAAGGGCGCTTGCGTTGCCTGCGGTATCAATATACCTCATCACGTAACAATAAGTGGTCGGTGGATTTTTGAATCTATCTACATTGAGAGAAGGTATTGTTTCGAGGATATAGTCCTGATCTCCGGGAAAAACCGAGCCTGCTATGTTTCCCGTGGAGGCGTAAGGGGTCGGCCACTGCCGCCTTATGGACTGCACCAGATTCCATGTCATGCTTTTATTGCACTGCCAGCATGTCTCGCCGTCCGGACCGCAGGAAGGACAACTCTTTCCATTGGCTCCGTCCGGGTCTCCGCCGAACTCGCCGCTAGTATCGTTGACAATGAATTTCCACAATGAGCCGCCCCCGGACATCGGGACTATAGGCAGCGTCCTGAGCTTGCCCCCGTCCGTTCTCGGCTTCTTCCTGTCCAATCGTATCCCGTTCGGATATCTCCACAACTTGCCGCTGTTGGTCTCCGGCAAGTACAACTCGCACCAAATCTCATTGTTGACCAGATCGAGCGTCGCCACGGCAGCTTCGTCGAATTCAGTTATATTTATGTATGGGAATGTAACATTGTTGGTGTCATCAGTCTGAAATGTGGCTGACTGATGCGTCATGTTCACTCTCGTCGCTCCGCACATCAGGTACATCGAATTGTACGCAAGACTGTCGCCGTCGGTGAATCCCTCGACGCCTTTAATCCTCATGATCGGGCCGGGTATTGCTTGTGACGCGTCGGCTTGAAACTCGACATAAGACACATCGCTGCCAATCGGTCTGCTAGCCTTCGACACAGCGGCTTGCGCGCCCGACGTCCAAAACGCCAATACCGCCGCCATCCCTAAAATAATGGCAAGCCTAACAACCATCGGCGTTGTTGTCCGACCGCTAAATATCATATTTCCCGACTTTCAACTTTCGACCTTATTTTACCATACAGTGTTAAAACACAACAAGTTTTTAATATAGATTAAATGTGACAAATAAGTGATAAAGATGGTTATTCCACGTAATTAAATGCGAACACAGGGACTGGATTCTCAAGGTTAAGGATAAATTTCAATTCCGTTCCCGTGTCCGCCGTGTGGTAAGGGACGCCCCCGGCCCGGACGGCCTCGAAGGTTTTTACCATCGCGGAATTGTCGTAATGAACAAGACCGTAGACGGATTTGAAGCCGCAGTCCCGCGCCACGATGAGCAGATAATTGAGAAGCGCCGTCCCGATGCCGTTCCCCTGCCACGGGTCTCCGATGACTATCGCCATCTCGGCGGTTCCCTCCTCGTCTTTGGGCGTGTTGTATCTGGCCGAGCCTGTTATCATGGGCGCGCCGTCTTTGGTTTCCTCGGACACTATGGCCATGTGGCGGACGTAATCGATATTGGTGAAGCGGCTAAGCTTGGAGGGAGGGATTCTCGCGGATGTGAAAAACCTGTGGAATATCGTCTGTTTGGAGAACGCGCTGTAGAGGCGTATCATCAGGTCGTTGTCGCCCGGATGCACCGGCCTGAACGTCATCTCCCTGCCCCGCGCCACAACTTTCTTCACATATTTCGCAGGGTAGTTTTCGGGCAGCACATAGTCAGGGTCGCTCTGATACGAGCCTCCGGGCATCTGAAAGTCAATGCCTACTACCATGATACGGAGAACCTTTCTTTTAACTATATGATAAACGATAATGCGGATTCAGCGCAAGGCGCGCCCGCGCGATTCGGTTTGATTTATGCTTGATGTTAATGCCGTCTGCTCTGCGATTGCAGGCTTATCGCGGAAAGTCGCGCTCCGGCTCTGCCGGGAGTTAGCTCTTCTTCTTCGTCGTTTTCTTTCCCGCGTAATTGAGAAGTCCGCCGGCCAGAAGGATGTCGATCTCCCTCGGCGAAAGGTCGTGCGCGAAGCGAACCGCCGAAGAGCGTCCCGCCCCTATGGAAACTTCGACCTTGCCTCCCCCAGACTTCAGTTGCGACGCCACATTTTTTATCTCCACGACGTCCCCCTGCTTGACGCGCGCGTAATCCTTGGCGTCCTCGAAAATCAGCGGAAGTATGCCGAAATTCACTAGGTTGGCGCGGTGGATTCTGGCGAACGAAACCGCAAGGACTGCCTTCACGCCGAGATATGACGGAGCCAGCGCCGCGTGTTCCCTGCTGGAGCCTTGACCGTAGTTGACTCCGCCGACGATAAACCCGCCGCCTTCCGCTTTCGCGCGTGCCGGGAATCCGGGATCGACCGCCGCAAACACATGCTCGGAGATAGCCGGGATGTTCGACCTCAGCGGCAACACCTTGCCTCCGGCGGGCATTATGTGGTCCGTGGTTATGTTGTCACCCACTTTTAGCAAAACTTTCCCGCCGAGCGACGCTGGCATAGCCTTGCGGCGGGGCAGCGGTTTGATGTTCGGCCCTCTGATTATTTTGACTGATTCCGGGTTTTTCGTCGGAGGAATCAAGGAGGCTCCGCCGGGAATGAACTTTTCCGGCATAACGAACCGGGGCGGCCTGCCGAGGCCGCGCGGGTCCGTTATCGCGCCTGCGAGAGCGGAGGCCGCGGCGGTTTCCGGGCCGCACAGATACACGCCCGCGTCCGCCGTGCCGCTCCGCCCTTCGAAGTTGCGGTTGAACGTGCGAAGCGTGACTCCGCCCGACGGGGGAGCCATGCCCATGCCGATGCAAGGGCCGCAGACGCACTCGGCGACCCGCGCCCCAGCCGCTATCATCGCCGCCAAATCCCCGCTCTCCGCCAGCGCCTGAAGCGTCTGCCTCGACCCCGGCAGTATCACGAGGTCCACGCCCCGCGCCACCTGTTTGCCTTTCAGCATCTTAGCGACCGTCGTCATGTCTTTGAGAGAGGCATTGGTGCAGCTTCCTATGCAGACCTGATCGACAGGCATTCCGGATATGCTCGCCACACCCGCCACGTTGTCCGGGCTGTGGGGCATCGCTATCATCGGTTCTATCTTAGACAGGTCTATTTCGAAGGCGTCGTGGTAGCAGGCTACAGAGTCGGCTTCGAGGGGTTTCCAGCTTGACGCGCGGCCCTGAGCCTTCATGAATTCGAGAGTCCGCTCGTCGCTGGGGAATACCGATGTGGTGCAGCCCAGTTCCGCGCCCATGTTGGTTATTGTCGCCCGTTCGGGGACGGACAGAGTTTTCACGCCGGGGCCGCCGTACTCGAACACGCGCCCCACTCCTCCCCTGACCGTCTTCCGCCTGAGTATCTCCAGTATGACGTCCTTCGCCGACGACCACGGCCTGAGTTTGCCTTTCAGCCACACGAGAGTTATGGCCGGCGCGGGCAGGTTGAATGGGCCGCCCGCCATCGCCACCGCAACGTCCAGACCGCCAGCCCCGATGGCTATCATCCCTATCCCGCCGCCTGTCGGCGTGTGGCTGTCCGAGCCGAGCAGCGTCTTGCCGGGAACCCCGAACCGTTCGAGGTGCGCCTGATGGCACACCCCGTTTCCGGGAGGCGAAAACCACATCCCGTATTTCGCCGCGATCGTCCTCAGAAACCTGTGGTCGTCCGCGTTTTCGAACCCGTTCTGCAGCGTGTTGTGATCCACGTAACTGACGGACAATTCGGTCCGGACGCGCGGCGCGCCCATCGCCTCGAACTGCAGGCAGGCCATAGTCCCGGTGGCGTCCTGCGTTAGAGTCTGGTCGATTCTTATCGCCATCTCCGTCCCCGGTTCGAGGCCGCCTTCCACCAGATGTCCGCTCAATATGCGGCTTGTGACGCTGTGCGTTTTCTTCATGGAGTTTTCAGTCTCTCTTTCGGAATTTCTTGGGGCCGTATCCGAATCGCGCGCGCATTTCGTCTTCCTTCTTTTTGTTGTCGCGCTCTATCTT
>Ga0209311_1001593_pt1 | contig 17809 bp, 28 predicted proteins | sample AD_UKC045_MetaG_FD_184417 | JGI IMG/M metagenome (GOLD analysis project Ga0209311, IMG submission 184417) | Active sludge microbial communities of municipal wastewater-treating anaerobic digesters from USA - AD_UKC045_MetaG (SPAdes) (version 2) | ecosystem: Engineered > Bioreactor > Anaerobic >... | reverse complement strand
TACCTCTCACTACAGCTAAAGGGAGAACAATAATTGTGAACACCTTAAAAAATGGAAACAATAGAACTAATACCATTCGGGATCGTACTAAGAGATAGATACGAACTGATGAAAAAATTTGAACTAGTTGATGTTGTATCAGGATTCCATAGAATGACTGAGAAGGCTAGAAAGAACTATGATCCAATAAGCTTTATACATTACCTTCAAGGCAAGGTAGAAAAACCAGAAAGAATAACCCCAAAACAAAAAACGGTCACCCCACCCGATCATGTATACTTCAAAGACCAGCCAGAGAAAGAAAAAATCATTCAAGAGATCCTAGCAATGTGATAATATTAAGAAACAGATCGAAACGATGCAGATTCACTATCTGTTGAGTGTAAGTTTAGATCCGTGATTTATTTATTAAGAAAGGAGGAGTGAGTGTAGGATAAATTGTAAAAGTGAAGATATGATACCCAGGAATAAAGTAGAAAATCTTGTGTATTCAGAAAAGATAAGAAGATACGAAGCTGGACATGGGGAATGGGGTTCAAAAGCCAGGAAGAACATAAGCAAGGCGTGTAAATGGCACAGGAGTAAAATTAGATCCTACCTGAAAAGAATAGCCGAAGAGATAACCTAGGATGGTGTAATGGTAGCATACAAGTCTCATACACTTGAGGTGCGGGTTCAAGTCCCGATCCTAGAACCACAAAAACGAATAGATACGAGGGTTTATGGGAGGGCGGGAATATATTCACTATAAGCCAATATTAACACTTGACAACAACACAACACCACTGTAATATGATAATACAATTAAATTAAGTGAGGGCAAAAATGGAAAAAGCTATCACAGTAAAAGAGTTTCAAAAACTCGCAGAAAAGTACCCAGAAGAGACCGCAAAGGATCTCGAGCTTATGCACCAGACGGTTGCTAAGAAAACGAACCTGACGGAATTTAGGTACTTCTTAAATGTAGCAAAAGCACATGAGCTTAACCCTTTCAAAAAGGAAATATGGTGCTATAAGGATAATAAAGATAATTTGATCATCTTCACGGGTAGGGATGGATTCCTAAAAAAAGCACAAGAGAGTAACCAATTCGCTGGCATGAGAAGTTGTGAAGTTAGGAAAAATGACAAATTCCATATAGATGTAGCAAACGGAACAGTTGAACACAATATTACAACACTAGATGATGATGAGAGAGGAGAGATAACGGGGGCATACGCAATCGTTTGGAGAAAAGGAGGAGAAAAAACAATTGAGGTTGTAAGCTGGAAGACATACAACAAAGCAAACAATACCTACACCCCATGGAAAACACATCCAGCAGAAATGATTAAGAAAGTAGCAGAATCCCATGCCTTGAAAAAAGCATTCGGAATCAGCCAGCTACAAGCGGAAGAAGACTTTAATATAAGAGGAGATCAAGCACTACCACTAGGAACAGAAGTAGCAAACCCAAAAATCATAGATGTCGAGGCAATAGAAACAGTATCAGAGGTATACAAAGCAATGCTTAAGAAGATAGAGAATGTAAAATCGGAAAGAGATTATGAATCACTAAAAAAAGAGATTGCAACCCAGGAGAAAACAAAACTACTAACACCAGAAGCAGTAGAAGAATTAAGAGTGTCTTTAGAAAATAAATTTGGCGAAAAGAAAAATGGAGGAGATAACTAAACTACTAGAAGAAGCTAGACTTAAGATCGGGGAAGCTTCAAACCTAATTGCACACCTAGAGGTGTACGAAAAGGTGGGGGAAGAATACTTCCTAACACCCGAGTTCGAAGCTTCGCTTAAAGGAATATACGAAATAGAAGAAGCTGTAAGCCACATAACAAACGAAAGGAAAGAAAAGGGAACACTAGACCACTTGAAAGATTATGTAAAAGGCAAGCTGATTGAGTTCTTCCAGGAGAACAATAAACAAAAGAAATACGAAGGGGATTTAGTAGAGGTAGGATACAGAGTAACCAGGAGAAAAGGAATAACGGATGATGCTGAACCTCAGTTTATAAAGATAGAAAAGAAGCCAAACACTGAAGCTATTGAAGCCTACAGGAAAGCCACAAAATCAGATAAGAACCCTGATGGACTTCTACCAAAGGGTGTGATAGAAACTTCTTACGAATACATAAGCTATAAAGGGATATAAAAATGGAAAAGAAAACATATAGCTGGTCGATCCTAAATGCGTGGTGTAAAAAAGACCTCGAAAGAGTGACTAAAATGCTGATGAAAGTACAGGATTCGGATATGTATATGGAAGATGGGATTAGAGTACATGACATAATCGCTAAAAAGAAACTGGTACTACTACCACCACAATTTCAGGATCCTAAAACAGGTCAATGGGAAGATAGAGAACTAGGCATTAATACCTGGAACACTTCGAATACAAAGCCAATAGAGGTATTTGATTGGTTAAATATGAGTATGATTGCAGATTACCTAGACCCCGTAAAAGGAGTACTAATTGACTGGAAATCAGGATCAAGAAAGAGTTCGGAACATTCTAAGATGCAATTGTATGTATACGCATACCTTCTAAGCCTGATAGGGATAGAAATAAAAGTAGGAATAATAGCCAAAGTAGATGAACTGCCAGAAGGAGCAATAATATGCACTGATTATTCGGTTTACAAGATAAATGAGGAAAAACTAGAAGTAGGTAGAGATTATATTGAGGGAAATGCTAGTGAACTAGCTGACTGGGAAATGAGTTATCAAAAAGGAGGTGAAAATGGAGAAGACTAAAAGAGAAATAAAAATCCCCAGAATATGGGAAGGTGCAAAAGAGTTGAGTAGAGACGAAGTATTATGTATGTATTCATTTCCATACCCCTATATATTTCTTACTAAAGAAGTAACTAAAGTTGACTTAACTGGACTTGAAAATGTAATAGTGCAAAAATCGGGTGGGACGGAAGTAGATATATTAACAGATACTAAACATCACATTGTTGCGAGACCAAACCTTGCAACAGGATATATTCAATATTGTTTAGAGAAAGATTAGTTTAACTTTATTATCAGAGAAAGAAGAATGACAAGTAAGAACAAGACGAAATACAAATTAGTAGTGCCAATATACGATATTGTTGTGGAGATTTATTTGTGTAAATACGAGGAGTTGCCGTCTTTTATAAAGGAAGATGATGAAGACAACGAAAACGGCTACTCTGGTTTTACAATAACAGCAAATAAAAGGGGCGTATCCTCTAAAATATGTATATGGTTAGACAATTTTAAGTGGACTTCTAAAGATATGGCTACTATGGTTCACGAACTGTCTCACGCAACGGATAGGATTGCAGACTATAAAGGAGTTACATTGGACACAGAGTCTAGGGCTTATTTATTAGACTATATGGTTGAGAAGTTCTTTTATATGATAGGAAAGGATTTTAATTCCAAGTCTAAAAAATCTAAATTAAAAGACAAAAAGTAATATGGAGAGAAATATAGTAAAAAAATATACAAACCAACTAAGAGTAGAAAACTACGATCAAGCAATGAAGATAGCAGAACAATTGGTAAATGAATACCTAGAGCTGGATTACAACTACGCTGAAATTGCTAGGAAGAACAGCTTAACCAGGGAAAGGGTAGCACAAATATACGGAACTATATTCGGAGATAGGCAATTCATGGAGAAGTTAAATGAAGACTTCGACTGGAAGGCACTAGGAAGCTTGTGTACAGCACTAGGGATAACCAGGAATGATGTAATGCTAGAATCGGGGGTGAGTTTAGCTACAGTAACAAGAGTATTGAATGGTACATATATTAGAAAAAAGAAAGAGAATAAAAAATCCACAAACCCTTCAGCGAAAATAAAGATAATAAAGACTGTACTGAGTATGATAAGCAAAAGGTTTAAGGCTACAGATAAGGCTTTAGATAGTGTAGAAAAGAGTATCAAAAATATGAAGTAAAACACTTGACAAGGCTGTGATATTTGGTAATATATAATTAATAAATTAAGTAAGGGATAAAAAATGGACAACAACATTCCCGCTGGTTACAACTCAGATGGAAGAAAGGGTCTAGACTATATAGACCTACCTGAGCGAAGCAGACCAACAAAGAAAATGCTTCAAAAAGATACGGAGTGGTTTAATAAATTAGTAGAGAAACCAACCCGCAAGTTCGTAAAATTGGCTGAAGGTTTAGTAATGAGCCAAAAAGACTGGGACATCTTCTGGAAAGAGATGCACAAACTTAAATTAAGCGGAAATAACTAAGATGAAGCTAAAGACATTGAATAAAGTAGTGATCGCAAAGGGAATAGGTGGATACTCGGTAGAGGTAAGATACGAAGGGGTGATATACGAAACAAAACAATATATATTTAAGAACGGAGAGGAACATGAGATGTTAGAATTTATGATAAAATTGCTGAATAACAAGAGACTAGGAATTGTAGAGATAGATTAAGAGAAGAGGGTTCTTTGAAAATTGGGGGTGATCGAATAAACTGCTATGCACGGTTAAGATACACATATTAACTGAAAACCAGTAATGGTGAGTAGGACACTGAGAGGCAATCGCTGTAAGATGTTTATGTGGTTGGGGATCCAAGTTTAATAATGCTTAAATTATTGCTATTAGTGCAGAGGATCCAGAACTTAGTAAGTAAATTCGGGTACCTGTTGGACGAGAGGTAGGACAATCTGGGGAAACCTGGTGAGTCCGAGACTGGGAAAGCGGTATGTGAATGGTCTTACTCCCCCTGTTGAATTACAAACTAAATTAAGCAAAATTGCAATGACAAAGACAGAAATAATTAAAAAGGTTAGGGCATTAAAAATAATAAAGAGATTTATTACATATAATGTGTTCTACATAACCCCGCATGAAATATTGTCGGATATGGCTCAGGACATGATGGATGGGAAGGTTACAGCAGAAGAGTTTAAGGGTGCTATCCATGGGATTACAAAGATGATGGACAAAATCATAGAGGATAGTAAAGATGAATACTACCAGAAAGCTTGGAAAGAGTTGGCTATGAAATCCGAAAAAATAGGTTATGATCCATGCACTAACTGGTACAATACAATATCATTCCCTGCGGTAAATGGAAATACAGATGGTGAAAAAGGAGATTGGTTCGATAGATAACACTTAATTTTAGAACAAATTTCTATGAAAAAAGTTACTAATATAGAGAAACTTCAAAAAGACCTAGCGATGTGCTTCGTAGCATTCGGGGTAGCACTACTAACACTAACAGCAATGGGAGTAGCGGTAGCAATAACATTAGCAATCAAATAAAATGAGAGAGCCAAAATACAGGTTTATAGATAAGAACCTAAAAATGCCAACATTCAACCTACCAAAGCCTGCACCTTATGTATACGGTTACATGATCGCATCAGCAGAACCAGAGAGGTACGAAATTAAAAAGAAGGTACTGTTCGGATGGAAAACAATTAAGTTCGAAACCTTCAGAGAAGAAATAATGAAGCTAGTAGAGTATGAGAAAGCACTAAGAGAGAAAGCATTCGATGTAGAGATGGAAAAGGCTGGGCTGATAGGGTTGGAAGAAGAGGATTACATAACACTAGATAATATGAGTAAGTACGGAGGATCGTTCGTAAAGTCGCTATCAGAGACCTTCAGAAGGGCTGATGCTAAAAACTTCGCAACACTGAAAAAAGCATTCTCAGATTACTGGGATAGATATTCTAAATTTGAGGCTAAAGAAGATGGAGCCAAACGAACAAAGAGACCTAAATAAAACGGAAATTGTGATACTAATTCTAATGGTATTAATTCCTATACTATTGAATTGGTTATTGTAATTAAATTGTTAAACTAAGCAAATGGGAACAATTAACAAAAAGACCTGCCCTTGTTGTGGTCAAACAATAAACAATAGGGAAGTAACATTGTATTCAGGAATGGTGAAAGCCCTCCTGAGAGTGTACTACTGGTGTAAACAGAACGGAAGACACGAATTCACCAGGAAAGAAATAAAAGTATTATTCAAAGGAGTAGATAATGAAATAGCCAGATGGGGTGATTGGATCCTGTTCGGAAACGGAATGGTATACAGACCAGAGAATAGGAGAGGAAGTTGGGGGTTAAACCTGGACTTGGTACAAGAATTTGTATTAAAGAACAGAATGATACCAACAAGAGTGGTAATAGATCGGGAAAGTGGGGAGGTATACAAGTATGACTACAAGACAATAGACAATATTCCAAACCTAAAACAGTTTCTAGATGAGGCTGGTGAGTATATTGTAAAGTATATAGATTCTGAATAGAATGAAAGAAGATCGTTAAAAGATGTGCGGGGTATCCAAATATGTAAGGTGTCATCAAGCTTAGAGATAGGAAGCTCATAGTGAGAAAGAAAATCCGAGCAAGGGCAATCGTTCTCAGCGACCCTATTTACTCCGTTGGGGGGTGAAAATCCCCTCCCCCGCTTTACGAGGGTAGTTCAGATGGTTAGAACACCGTTCTGATAAGACGGGTGTCGTAGGTTCGATTCCTACCCCTCGTATAGGCTGTTGTAGCTCAGTTAGTTAGAGCGTCTGATTGAAACCCAGAAGGTCGTAAGTGCGAGTCTTACCGACAGCATTTGAGAAAGAAAAAGAGGGGTCTCAATCCCCTCTTAATTCACTGTTTAACTAACCTACTATATATTAAATTCAGTATAGCATAAGTAACAGTATTTGTAAGTATCGAAATTTGTTAACAAAATCCGTTACCTTAAAAAGATGATAATAACCACAAAATACAACAATGAGGTTAAATGGGAAAGAGCAAGATGTGAAATTTGTAATAGACTTCGATGGAGATGCCAACACCATGTAGATGGAAGAAGGAACACTGATGAAGTGATTCATGTTTGCAGTAACGGTAACCCAGGAGGAGTAATGTACCCAGATGCTTGCCATTCTAAAATTCATAATCCTACTGCATTTGGTTTACCGCCTTCGTGGGCATATGATAATGGATACCTAAGAAGACTGGATGGAGAGTATAGACCAAAAAAGAAACCAGCGAACAAATGGAAACTGAAGAAGAAAATAGGCTTTTAGGTTATTGTAATCTGTTTCTAATTGAGGTAAATTAAAGTATGAAGAAGAGCATTGTAATTTATCATAACTATGTACCTAAAGTCGGGGGTATAGAAAGTGCAGTATACAACCTAGCAAAACTGCTTGAATTAGAGGGGTATCATGTCACCATTGCTTACACATCAGTAGAGAGTTATGAAAGCCTGTTTAGATATGCAACTGCCTGTGATAAGGTAATAAAAATAGATCCTAAAATGACAAGCCCAATAGTAGCGGATGTTTGTTTAATTGCTAGTAACCACGATATTCCTAAAGAAATAACTGCAAAAAGGTTCCTACAATGGATTCATTCAGACTATGATAGATATTCACTAGAACTTAAGAATATAGGGAAGGTAGAGTATGTTGCAGTAAGCAAGCACGCTAGAGATGTTATAAAAAAGAGAGAGGATGTAGATTCTACTGTCATTTACAACTTACTAGACCCAGATTTCAACAGAGATGAAGATAAAGAGCTAAGACTAGTAACAAATTCTAGAGTGTCACCAGAGAAAGGATTTGGAAGAATGCTTAAACTAGCAGAACTACTAAAAGAAAACAAAGTGAAGTTCTCCTGGATGGTATTCGGAGATAATAGCCATTACCCAAATGAATTTGAAGATTGGAAAAGAAAGTTCGCTCATGTAGAAGAGGTATTATTCGTAGGATATAAATCGGATATTACAATAGGATTAAGACACGCAGACTACTTGGTGCAATTGAGTGACTTTGAAGGATGCCCATATGCCGTCTTAGAGGCTTTAAGGTGGAAGATACCTTGCTTAGTTACAGATTGGGCTGGTGTTGATGAACTAATAGAAGATGGTAAGAACGGATACATACTTCCACAACACATGAACCTAGATTGTGTATATGTGGATAAGATTGTGAATAACATTCCAAAAGTGAAGGAGAAAGACCTGTCAACAGTCAAAGATTGGATTAAACTAATAGAAGATAAGCAATGAAAGAAATAGGAAGAGTAACAGTAGATATTGATAATTTGTATTCACTACACTTCAACTGTCCTATCCTAGAAATTCCCTATATAAGGATGGTAGAACAGGAACTAAGAGATAACCCTCCTATGCATAATTCCGAATACTATGTTTATTTGAAGAAAGAGTACGATCGTGGTGTAGAAGTGTTCGGAACAATAAAAACAGAAATGCAACTAGAGAACCGATACTACGAATGGAAAAACCTAATAGCAAGTATGAGAAAAGGCTACAAAGAGAACAAAAAATACGAAATTTACGAAAATGGGCTTCCATACGGAGGGATTACAGCCATTCTAAGAGAAGATAAGATGGAAGTGGTGGATGGAAACCATAGATTGGCAATACTTTTAGCGTTGGGTTATGATCAAGTAGATATAATTTTATTTAGAGAATAAGATGAATTGGTATCAAGATGAATATCCAATCCAGGAGAAATTAGACCCTACAGGGTACGATTGGAAAGAAAAAAATGTGATAGATTTAGGCTGTAATGTAGGTATGGTCTGTCCCTATGTATTAGAAAGAGGAGCAAAAACATATACAGGGATAGAGCTAGAAGGAAAGTATATAAGAGAAGCGAAAAGAAGATTCCCAAAAGAGATATATTTACAAATGGATGTTAGATTATTTATGTTAGAAAGAGAGCGAAAAGAAAATGAAGTTGTCCTTGCACTTGGGCTGTTCCATCACTTAACAGATGACAAGGTTGTAGATGTTGTAAATAATTGTACAGGAGATTTAATATTCGAAGTACCAACTGGAAAGGATGTAAGCTACGGAGCATACAGAGTAAGAGATGAAGAGTGGTATAAAGAGTTGGTGAAAAACTACAAAGAAGTTACGATCCTGAATAGCGGAATGCCACTGATGAAGGGATACCCATTCGGAAGAAAGATATTTATTTGTAAAGGTAGGCAAGATGTTGAAAGTTAAACTACTTGTAACACAAAACTATAATGATTTGAGACTAAAGAGGCTTCTACAGAAGGATGAGATAATCGAGACTACAGAAGAGAGGGCTAGGTACCTGCTTGGTCTTGGTTATGTTACAATATTAGAGATATATAAATTTACAGAGGGTAAGAAAAATGAAACAGTTGATAGTGCTGAAGAGGGGGAACCTGAAGTACATTAGACTATACGGGGAAGATTTTGAACTAATAGAACCCGTAGAAGAGGCTAAGGTAGAGAAACCAAAGAGCAAAAGCCAGGCTAAAAGGGTAGCTGAGCTTAAAAAAACTAAATAATGGGGTGTAGGGTATTCAAAAAGGTAAGAACACCATTCCCCTGTTTGGTGGGCGGAAGAAACGAAAGTACTTCCTAGGCTCCATTCCTACCCAGCCGTTGAGAGGTGCGAATCCTCTCCCCTGCAATTACTTAAGTAAAAATAAAATGGAAAAAAACATTGCAAACCTAGAAATAAAGACAATTCCACTAACACAACTACAAGGTTGGGATAAGAATCCGAGAGAAATTACAGATGACAACTTCCGAAGGTTGAAAAGAGACCTCGTGAAGTATGCTATGCTAACACCCCTGATCGTGGATGGAAGAGATATGAAAACTGTGCTTGGTGGTAATATGAGACTAAAAGCACTTAGGGAACTAGCAAGTGAGTACAATATTACAACAGTAACCTGCAATATAGTCCACCCAGCGGATGATAACGAAGCCATTATGATGGCATTAAAGGATAACGAATCATTCGGTAAATATATTAAAGTAAAACTAGCAGAACTAACCTCCAATATCGCAGAAGCCCAGGAGATACAAATTAGTATTAGAGAGATAGAAATTGAAAGACTAAAGCCAAGAGAACCTGAAGAAGATGATTATGAACCACCAGAGGACTTGGAACCAATGGCACAGAAAGGAGACCTATGGATACTAGGAGAGCATAGACTCGTGTGTGGAGATAGTACCGACCCAGAAGTAGTGAAATTAGTTCTTGATAACGAAAAATCGAATATGGTATTCACTGATCCTCCATACGGAATGGGCTTTGAAGGAAGTATAGGTGGAGATGGAAAGAAGGGATACAATTCGAAACACGGGAAGATCATAAACGATGATGCCCCTGATGATGACTTTCTTGATGGTATGATGACCAACATTAAGAACTTCAATAAAGGAGCTTTCTACATTACCTACTGGAGACTTGGCATAAGAACCATCTTAAATGCTTTAGCAAGAAACAATTTACCATTCAGAAACATGATTATTTGGCATAAGAACCATCTTAACCTGAGTAATAGTGACTACAAAAGCCTTTATGAGCCAATGATTCTTGGCTGGGATTACGATTACGAACCTGTATTCTACGGGTGGGGTGAGGAACATAAATTCTTCGGAGAGAAAGGAGCTACAGATATATGGGATGTAGATGGACTAACTACAGTATGGGAAATAGATAGAACAAAGAAAAACACCCTACATAGTACAATGAAACCAATAAGACTATGCGGAAGAGCAATACTAAACAGCACCAGGATGTTTGAAACCGTACTAGACCTATTCGGAGGAAGTGGATCAACACTAATCGCCTGTGAACAAACTGGAAGAAAGTGTAGGATAATAGAACTAGATGAACATTACTGTGATGTAATTATAGATAGATACAAAACCTTCAAAGAAACTGACCTCGGAATAAGCGTAATAAGAAACGGGAAGAAGTTAACTTTAGAGGAGGCTAGAGATGGGAAAGGGAAGACAGCCAGAACTGATTAAAGATATCTCAGTGGTATTGGGATTGCACAGCAAAATGCTTGCAGACCTAAGATTAGAAATCGATGATATAATAAAAGTAATTAAACAGAATGAGGATGAAGTGATAAAACTGAGTAATAAAATAGAACAATTAGTTAAAAATAAAACTAAAAAATCATGGCAAAAGGAATCAAATATACAGCAGAAGAAAAGATAGAAATAATAGAAACCATAAAGCCCTATTTACAGTTAGGTTATAGCCTAAAGAGAGCTTGTGAATATGCTGGAATACCATATTCTACGATACAGAACTGGTTACCAGAGGATGAGAAGCTTAGTTCTGAAATAAAGGCTTGGCAAGGAATGGTTAATACCCAGGCTAGACAGAACATTGTGGAGCATATTATGGGGAACAAAAAGAAGGGAATCGAACCCGACCTAGATACCAGTAAATGGTGGGCTGAGAGAAGAGAGAGAGAGGACTTTAGTATAAGACAGGAGAATATAAATACGGAAAGAAGTATTAAAGAGGTGATAGATGAATTCCAAGACCCCGATAATTTTGAATATACCGACAATGAAGAGAAGACTGATAAACCTCTTTCAGATACAGACGAAGGAGGGGAAGAGAAAGTTCTTTCAGCATAATCCTGCACAGTTACATTACGAAAGACATAGAGCGAAGAAGAACATCATATTAAAGGCTCGACAGATAGGATTCACTACCTATGAGCAACTAAGAAAGCTTGAGAAGGCTATGCTTAAGCAAGACCATATAACCAGTACGATTGCTCATACAAAGGATAAGACGCTAGACATATTCAGAATAGCACAATTCGCTTGGGATAACCTACCAGAAGAAATTAAATCTAGATATAAAATACAATACGATTCAGCAAAAGAATTAACATTCGGAGCAACAGGATCAAGATACTTTGTAGATACAAATACCAGGTCTAAAACCGTCCATGACCTTCATGTTTCAGAGGTGGCTAGAATAAAAGACCTAGAATCGCTGTTTTCGGATAGTATAGAGTCTGTACCAATAGATGGGGAAATAACGCTAGAAACGACAGCACAGGGTCTAAATCAGTTCTATGATTTATGGAAAGCTTCCGTAGAAGGAAAAACAGATTTCAAACCCCATTTCTATAACTGGACTTGGAATCCTAACTATGCATCGCAGATACCAGCACAGGATGACTGGATTGGACACTATAGGGAGTTGGCTAGACAATACGGGCTGGTTGTGGATATAGAGAAACAGTTCAACCTAACACCTCAGCAATTCTATTGGTATTACCTAAAAGCAAGATCATTGAAGACCAGGGTAAAGGAAGACTATCCTACAATACCAGAAGAAGCATTCTTAAGTACAAGTAGTTCGGTGTTTGACCTATTTGCAGTGAGTCAGCTAGTACCGATGATTCCAATAGAAAACAAATTCGGAGTTAATATCTTCTATAAACCGTTACCAGGGCATAACTATGCAATAGGAATCGATACGGCAGAAGGAACGGAAAACGATGGAACTTCCCTAGAGATATGGGACTTAACAAATGAGAAGAAAGTAGAAGTAGCCTCATTTCTAGACAATACAATAAGACCTGATCAGATAGCGGACATAGGTATGAAGATGTCGACATACTATAATGATGCACTACTAATACCAGAGAAGAACAGTTCGGGTTTAACCACAACACTTAAGATACAAGAGTCCTCGTTCGAAAACCTGTTTGTAAATAAGACCATCGATAGCAGAACGCAAGAAGAAAAGAATGAATACGGGTGGAGAACTACATCGGGAAATAGAGACATAATGATAGATGACTTTATAGAATTATTCGAAGAAGGAAACCTAGAAATCAACTCATCCAACATGATAAGCCAGATGAAGACCTTCGTTAGGAAACCAGGAGGAAAAAGGGAACATGATGAGGGCTTTCATGATGATAGCCTCTTTGGATCCTTCCTAGCAATCCAGGGTGGTAAGTATTTAAGAGAAAGTAGCGTGATTACGGGCATTCGTATATAGTCGTACAAATAATTTGAACACACGGTAGGGGAGAGTAGGGGAGGACTATTATGGGGTAAAAAGGGTAAAAAGGGGGGTAAAATGCAAAAAAGGGGTATATACACAGGAGAGTAGGGGAGTGGTTGCATAATGGGGGATAGTACACTTGAGAAACCAATTAGAGTTATAAGGCTTTGTGTTTGTTGTCACAGAAAACTTCATAGGTTATTAAAAGATAGAAAAGTGCAAAAGGCAAAAAGGAAAGAAATAGGAGGTATTGTGAAAGTAGAAGGAATAGTTTAAGATTTAGAAAGGAACAGGGAGGAATGGAAAATAAATAAAATAATAGGTCTAAATAATGTACAGATTCTATGTTGAAAAGGATTCTGAGCCGACCGTAGAAATAATTAAGGAAGCTATCGAGACTAATGAGAGAGAGAAGGAAAGGTACGAGAAGCTTAAAAACTACTATTTAGGGAAACAAGACATCCTCCAGAGGAGAAGGAAGAAAGATATCAATAACAGACTAGTAACTAATCACTGTAAGTACATTACAGATATAAATACAGGATACCTACTTGGTAGCCCTATTGTGTATTCTACAGATGAAGGAAAGGACATCAGTAAGATTATCGATGCATATAATAGGCAGATGATCACAAACCTAGACTATGATTTGTCGGAAGGTTGTTCGATAATGGGTAAAAAATTTGAACTAGTGTATGCAACTAAGAATAAAGAAGCTAAGTCTGCTTCAATTTTACCAGATAATGCAATAATGGTCTGTGATAACACCATTGAACACAAGGAACTGTTTGGAGTTGTCTATAGGATAAGCAGGGCAAAGTACAATAGAAAGTATGAGTATGTAAGAGTATATACAGATAGGGAAGAAATAATATATTCAGACGGGGAGGTATCGAAAGAAATACTAAGAACCCCACACTACTTCGGATTAGTACCTCTTATAGAGTATTCCAACAATAAAGAACAGATAGGAGACTTCGAGCCAGTAATTCCATTGGTAGATGCGTATAACCTTCTACAATCAGATAGATTGAATGATAAAGAACAACTAGTACAAGCACTGATGTTATTCCAGGGAGCAAGGCCAAACGCAGAACAAAAGGACGAACTAAATGAAGAAAGGACACTTTATGTACCTACTGGTGCGGATGTGAAGTATGTAACAAAGGAAATGAATGAAGAACAGATAGAGGTACTAAGAAAATCAATAGAAAACGATATTCATAAAATCAGTATGACCCCTAACCTAAACGATGAAAACTTCGTAGGCAATAGCTCGGGTGTTGCTATTAAATTCAAACTTGTTGCATTCGACCAGAACATTGCTAAAAAGGAGAGATTCTTTGAGCAAGGCTTAAGGAAGAGATTCGAGCTATACAACAACTACCTAAAAAAGAAGAGTGGAATAGCTAAAATAGAACCTCATAACCTAAATATTACATTCAAGAGAAACTTACCACAAAATGACCTTGAAACATCACAAATGATACTTAACCTTCAAGGTCTTGGTATACCACAAACAGAATTAAATGCACAGTTAAGCTTCGTAGATGATCCAGAGAAATTCATGGAAACATTCCTCAAAGAAGAAGAGACAAATGCTAACAAGGGAGCAGAAAACTATGCAAAAGATGAGGCTAACTAATTTGAGTTAGATCATTATGGCTAGATCAACGGAAGATTTGAAAGCAAAACAAGTAGCATACTGGAATACAAGAACAAGAAAGAGAAAGGTAAACCAGGAAAAATACACAAATAAACAGATTCAAGAGCTACTAAAGTACTATAGAGAATCCCTAAGACAATTAGATAGAATGGTTAAAGAAGCCTACGATAAATACAGTAGTGATACTGGGCTTGGAATAACTGAGCTAATAGGAGTACTAACAGGAGTAGAAAGAAAAGAATTCCTCAACAAGGTGAAAGGAAGGATGGAGATACTAGGATTAGTACCAGAAGATATATATAACCAGAAGATGCTATCCAGGATAACTCGTGTAGAAGCCCTGAAGGAGCAAGCCTATTGGGAAATGAGAAGATTACAGGCTATGCAAGAAATAAAAACCACCAGCATTCTAAACAATACTATGGAGCATTCCTACGATTCAATAATGAAGGATTATGTAGGGGATGATTATAAGCCAGGAGTATTTACAAGGTTCAATCCAGGGCTTCCAGAGCAAGTATTGAGAGAAAAGTGGAGCGGAAAGAACTATTCTCAGAGGGTATGGGGTAAAGAGAGAAATAATATGGCTAAAGAACTTCCAGTAAAGATAGCTGGGGCTTTGATATCAGGACAAAGCTATAACAGAACAGCAATGGAAATAAGGAAAGAATACAATGTAATGCAATGGGAGGCTATGAGGCTAGTAAGAACGGAATCAGCATTCGTGGATGGACAGTCAAATAAAAGAGCCATGTTGGATGTAGAAATAACACAATATACGCTGGATGTAACCCTCGATAGTAGAACTTCAGATATTTGTAGCGATATTGATGAGACAGAGGTGTTTAATTACGAAGATGCGGTGGTCGGTGAAAACTTCCAACCGTTCCATCCAAACTGTAGAACAGTAGATCAGCCATTGACCTCAAGTGAATCACTAGAAAATGCAAGAGAAAAGTTCAGCCAAAGGATGGAAGAGATAGAAGAGGAAGAAGAGGAGGAGGAGGCAGTATCATCGGAGAAAAAGATATACCCATCAGGATACAAGAGTGCTTTTGACTTCATACTAGCGAAACAGGGAGCAAAGGTACTTCCAGGGCTATCAAGAGCAGAGGGACCGAAAGGAACCTACACCCTGGCAATAGACGAAACAGACACTAAGATATTTATGCCTGCAATAGGAACCAAAGAAAAGGGAACAGGTCTAGGAACGGAGATAATGAACCAACTTAAGGAATACGCAGACTCGACAAAGAAAGTATTCATTGTAGTAGATGTATATAATGAGAAATTCTTCGACAAATTCAAATGGCTAGAGAAGAAAGATAAAGACACATATATGTACTCGCCCCTGGATAAGAAAATACGAAACCAGATCAAGAAAGACATACCACTTAACCAGAACAAAAAAGAGTTCAAGGAAGCAGAAGCAAACATTAAAAAGATACTAAGCCAGATAAACGACAAAGACCTCGTAAGACTCGCAGGAGAAGAGAACATAAACACAGACAACCTCAGAGGAGGAACCTGGCTTACGAACAAAGCAGGAGCAGAACAAATCCTAGACGCAATGGATCCAGAACAAACCAGTACAGTAGGCATAGGAGGAAGCAACGTATACAAAGCACAAAGCATAACGATTAAAAACCCTCTCATAATAGAAGACGCTATCCTGAATGACGGAAGTTTCTCAGTAATAAATAGTGGATACGAAAACTTCATAAGAAAAGCACACTCGGAATCGGCAGAGACAATGTGGCGAGAAGCACAGGAATTAGACGGAGAAGGACTAACAGGAGTAAAGTACCAGAAGAAAATAGACGAAATAATACGAAAAGCCCTGGAGAATTCAGGATTCTACAAAGGCTCGAAGGAAGTAGAAGGTGTATTCAAAGAACTAGAGAAGAACAAGTTTGACTCGGCAATGGATCTAATAATAGGAAGAGGTCTAGAAGAGCAAGGATACGATGCCCTCATACTAAGAGAAGGAGACCAGGAACACGTATTCCACCTTAGAGGAAAAGAGAGAAAAATGGTGAAGCTTGGAACGGAGAAGTCAAAAGAGCCAACAATAACACCAACACAGGCACTAGAGGAGTATAAAAACTACGCATACCGAGATATAAATGGATACTTAAGGGGAGAAAAAAATAAGAAGGATGTAATGGGGAATGTAGGGGAGTTTGTAGAAGCGATAGACAGTCAATTCAGTAAGGAAAAAGAGCTATACGTGTATAGGGCTGACGGTGGAGGGATGACGGCATCCATACTAGACAGAAGTCCGAAACTAAAGGAGGAGCTAAAAAAGTTTAAGGATATAAAACACGAAGAGTATTTCAACAGGAAAGAGGAGGTAGACGCAGTGATTAAGAAACTAGTAGGGAAGACATACACAGAAAAGGGATACTTATCCACATCGGAAAGCAACAGTATAATAAAGAAATTTAGCGATGGAGGTGACATCTCGGAGTACGGAATACCAGCCTACTTAACGATAAACGGAACTAGTAAATATATAAAGATGGGAAAGCATATTCTGGATACAGAGAAAGAGATACTACTTCCAAGAGGGACCACCCTGCGAATAGACAATGTTAGACTACAGCCCATATCTAGAAAGGGATATACAGTAGGAACAACAGGAGAGGTTTATATACTTAATATTAATGCAAGCATAGTAAAATGATAGACATTGAAATAATAGACGACTTCATAAACTACCTAATAAGGATAGGCATACTACAAGAGCAAGACCTGAACAGACCATTAGAAGAGAAAGTGAAGATTATCGCAGAAATAACAAAAGAGAAAGGGGCTTGACCTAGCTTGTAGAAAATGTAAGAATAAATTACTCGACGGAGGTATACGGGTTTAACTTTAATTCCAATTTTATGGAAAAAGACAAAAACAAACTTCCAACTGGTTCAGACCCCAAGGAATCAGAGAAGAAGGGAAAAACAAAGGGTGGGGAACAGAAGACTTTTACACAAGAGGAAGTCGACAAATTAGTCGGAGCTTACCGTAAGGAAAGCCGAGAGGAAATGGAGATTAAACTCAAAGAGGTGGAAGAGAACTTTAACAAAAGGCTTGTAGAAGAGAGGAAGGAAGCTGAAAGGTTGGCTCAGTTGGATGCTGAAGAGAGGAAAGCTGAGGAAGACCGCAAAAGGGAGGAAGAGCTTCGTGCTAGAGATCTGTTGCTTACCGAAAAGGAAAACAGGTTAAAAGCCATTGATAAACTCAGTGAACTAGAAATTCCCATAAAACTAGTTGACTTCGTAGTTGATGTCGATTTAGACAAACAACAGAAGAACATTGAGATAGTCAA
>Ga0209311_1001591_pt1 | contig 17820 bp, 18 predicted proteins | sample AD_UKC045_MetaG_FD_184417 | JGI IMG/M metagenome (GOLD analysis project Ga0209311, IMG submission 184417) | Active sludge microbial communities of municipal wastewater-treating anaerobic digesters from USA - AD_UKC045_MetaG (SPAdes) (version 2) | ecosystem: Engineered > Bioreactor > Anaerobic >... | reverse complement strand
GACCGCGCTCTTCCCGCCGGAAGCATCCTTCACACCGTCACCGAGACCGACCGCATAGACAACATCAGCTATCAATACTACGGAACGCCCGACCACTGGTGGCGCATACTGGACAGGAATCCCGGCGTCGATCCGCTCGATCTGCCCGTCGGAAAACAGTTGTGGATACCGCCTCTTGCGCGGGAGTGAAAGCATGGCAGTCATAAACGTCACATCAGAATCGTTCGCGGCGCCGTTCTTTGAGATCACGTTCGGCTCGCGCGCGCTTTCGACTGAGGAAACCTCTCTTGTGACGGATGTCGAGATTAAAGATGAGATAGAGGAAAAAGACACGGCGACCATCACCGTGAACGACCCTTTCTTTCAGTTTCAAAAGCTGGCGACCAAGGGGATGTCCGTTCGAATTGTGGCGGGGTATTTCATGGGCAAGACGAAAGAGTTCATCGGCGAGGTGTCTGGCCTGACTCCTAGTTTTCCCGAAACCGGACTGCCGACGCTTTCAATCGAATGCTCCGCGAAATCAAAAAAGGGTCACGAGGGTCAGGCCAACAAGGCGTGGAAAAAGATGAAGCGATCCGAGATCGCAAAAAAGATCGCCGCCGCGCGCGGCTGGACGCCCGACGTTGACGAGACCAAGGAAATAGTCGAGCAGGAATCTCAGGCCGGGGAATCGGACGTGGACTTCCTTCGCAAGCTGGCGCGAAAGGAAAACTTTACCTTTCGGGTAAAGGGAAATGTAATGCAGTTCAAGAAAGCTCCCGATCTCGACGACCAGTCGCCGGCGGCGGTGTTTGATTACCGCATCGGCAACCACGCTGTGAAAAGCTTTTCTCCCCGATACGCGAGCGACGAGACGGGCAAGGATGTCGAGGGCGCAGCCGTAAACAACAAGACAAAGGAAATAGTGAAGACGAAAGCCGCCGCCAGCGTCGCCAAGCCTCAGGGCGCTAGAGACATCGGCGAGGTGAACCGGAACAAATCCGAAACGCTGTATTCGTCCGAAAAAGAAACGGCGAGGAAATCCTGACATGAGGCCTGTTGACTTGAACAGGATTGCCGATGCGGACGCCATCCCCGCCGCTCCTAAAAGCGGCGCGATTTCAGGCGTGGGCACGGGCGGGGGAAAAAGCGAAGTCGAGACGACGCACTACTTAAAGGACAACGAAATCGGCGGCGCGCTGCCGGACACGCAGGAGGGACTCGACTCGGCGTCGGGCGCAAAACATTACAGAAATGAAAAAGCGATGCAGGGCTCGCTCACGCTTGTCCGAGGATTCCCGCAGATAAACGCCGGCGACAAAGTGGCCGTGCTGGGCGTGGGATCGGTGTTCTCCGGCGAATGGATAGTGAAGACGCACACGCTCAAAATCTCGCGGGACGGATGCCACAGCGCGCTTGAACTGACGCGCAACGCGGTGGGAGTGAAGAAGTAGGCAGTAGGCAGAATAAAGTAGACAGGGGGAAAGAAAAAGACAGGCGAAATGTGAAGGCGGGGTTGGCTTTTGCTGCCTACTGCATGCTGTCTACTTTCTACTGGAGCTATCATGCCGTCATTTATTGGAAAATATCGCGGAATCGTCGTGGACAACAAAGACCCTGAATATCGCGGGCGGCTCAAATGCAAATGCCCTCAGGTGTTCGGGGATGAAGTCCTGGACTGGGCCCTCCCGTGCGCGCCTTACGGCGGGGATTCCGGCACAGGATTCTTTTCCATCCCAAAGAAGGGGTCGTCCGTATGGCTTGAGTTCGAGCAAGGCGACGCAAACCGTCCCGTCTGGGTGGGCGTGTGGTGGGCGGCGCCGCAAGACAAAACCGAAGCGGCGGACGTGACGCACAAGAAAGAGAAATCTGCTTCCGGCCCATGGGATGAGGCTGAAACCGGCGACGGCCGCCGCGCCGCGCCCGACAACCACGTGTGGCAGACGAAATCCGGCCACCGAATAGAACTCGACGACACTGACGGGCAGACGAAAATAAAAATCACCGACCGCAAAGGGCAACACATCCTTGTTCGCTCTGAAGACGGGAAAGAAAAAATCTATATGAAAGACGCCGCCGACAACAGGTTTCTGCTCGACGCCACGTCCGGCAAGCGGCGCATTCTCATGCAGGACGGCGCGGGCAGCGCGGTTCTCATGGACGCCGAACAAGGCGACGTTTACATCGCGTCCGCAAAAGACCTCTCTCTGCTGGCGGGCGAGAATCTTTACATCGGCTGCAAAAGCAACCGGGAAGAAACAGTCGGCGGCAATCACAATGTTTCCGTCATGGGAAGCGGCGACTGGGATGTGGCCGGCGCGCTCAAACTGGCAAAGTCGTCGGGCGACGTGAATATCGCAAGCGGAAGCAAGGCGGCGGCGCGAACGGACGACTCGCTCGCGGCGGCGACCGAGGTCGGCGGCGGCTCTCAACCACACTCGCACGGCCTGTCGTCCGGCAAGGTCGGACAAGGTTCGTCAAAGGTGAAAATCGGGTGATCGTATGAGCACATGCATCGAAAGTTTAAAGAGTTTCATCGGCGACGAGCTGAAATCCAAACTCGGCGATGTCCTCAAAGACGCCACGGACAGCTCGCCCGCCGGACTCGCGCAAAAGGCGCTCGGGCAGGCGCAGAAACTCCAAGACACAAAATCCGTCGTGTCGCAGGGCATCCAGTCCTTTAAACAACGGGTCGGATTGCCAGCGGGTCGGATGGACGGCCTCGGCGGTCTCAATCTCGGTGAGATCAAACAGAAAGCTGACGCGCTCAAGACCAAAGCGCAGGAAGCACAAAACAAAATCGTAGACTTTCAGTCGCAGTTTCCCGGTTGCGCGCTCGATCCCGACATCCTGCGCACGCTCGACACTGTGGCGTCCATAGAAACAAAGCTCGATCCGCTCGCCATGATAGACGCGTCAAAGCTCGACGGGGAAATAGCGGCGGCGCAGGCGAAGATTGATGAAGCCGCTGACATGCAGACGCGGTCGGCGCAACTTCAGGAACTGTTCGGGGTGGAATTATGAGTCAGGGATACCGGGGCGTTTCGTTTCCGTTTCGTTTTAACGCTGTCGGCGGGGTTGCCGTCAGCTCCGTCGAGGCGGGCAACCCAGCGCACATTCTTGAGAGCATCCGCCAGATTGTCGGCACGCGCCGGGGCGAGCGGGTCATGCGACCTGAGTTCGGAGCAAACGCGGACGACCTTGTGTTTTCGCCTCAGTCAAACTCCGGCGTCCGCATCGCCACACACAACATCGGAAGCCAGTTGCTGCGGTGGGAAAAGCGCGTCGATCTTCAGAAGGTGGAAATCATCCGCATGGAAGACCTCGAGGCTGAGATTGACCTCGATGTGAGAATCAAGGTCACCCGCGACGCTGAAGAGATGAAAATACCGATCAAAAAGGAATCGTGAGCAAATGCCTGAACTTGACGTGAGCCGTCTGGTCAATTTCTCTAAGCAGATCGACTATACCAGTCTGGACTGGTTGTCTTTCCTGTCCGACATGGTTGACCGGATTCCTCAACTGACGCCGGAATGGACAGACCACTCTGCGTCCGATCAGGGGATAGTTATTCTCGAACTCGTCGCGTTCGCGCTAGACGCTCTTTCCTATCGCTGCGACATCATCGCAAACGAGGCTTACATCCAGACCGCCGTTCTGCGCAAATCAGTCCTGAACCTCGCAAAGATGATTGATTACACTCCGGCGCCCGCAGTGTCGGCCGTCGCCGATCTTGTGTTTACGATTACACCGCAACCGATAGATTTTGTCATTCCTAAAGGCGCGCAGATTTCCACCCAGCCGACAGGCCTCGAGCAAAGCTATGTGTTCGAGACGATGAAAGACCTCGTCATTCCCGCCGGAGAAACAACGGGCGCGGTCGCCGCCATCGAGGGGGAAACAAAGCGTGAAATTCTTGGCAGCAGCGCCGGGCTGCCCGCGCAGTTCTTTGAGCTGAGTTTCAAACCTCTGTCATACTCGCCTGACGGCGCGTGCTCGCTTGAGATTTATGTGGCCGAAAACGGCGTCGAGGAACGCTGGACGCTCGCGCCGTCACTTCTTGACAGCAATCCATCGGAAAAGAGCTTCGAGATTGAGATAGACGAAAACGACATCGTGACGGTTAACTTCGGGGACAACCAGAATGGGAAAATCCCCGCGCCGGGCATGAACAACGTTCGCGCCGTCTATCGCGTCGGGGGCGGCGCGCGGGGCAATGTGGGCGCGAACAAGATCAACAGAATGATTACAAGCGTCTCCGAAGTGTCGTCCGTCACCAACCCGGCGCAGGCGGCAGGCGGCGTCGACCGCGAGTCGGTCGAGAGCGTAAAGCGCATGGCGCCTAAAATGCTTCGCACGCTCTGGCGGGCGGTGACGGCGGAAGATTACAAAACGCTTGCCGAGGCTCTGCCGGGAGTGGCGAAAGCGGCGGTTCTGTGCGCGCCGCCCGGTCAGGCGGCGTACTGGGGACAGGTCAATCTTTACATCGCCCCTGAAGGCGGCGGGCCTCCGTCGCCCGAACTCAAGCAGATGGTCGAGGACTATTTAGCCGACCGGGAAATGCTGAACGCCACGACTGTCGTGTTCGACCCGGTCTACGTTCCGGTGAACGTGACGATGGAAGTCGCGGTGAAAGAAAACTATATGCGGCTCGACATCGAGAACCTCGTGAGGGAAAAGATAGAGAAGTTTTTCTATTTCCCCAACGTGGACTTCGGGCAGAGCGTGTTCATGAGCGACCTCATCGCCGCCGTGGACGGCATTGAGGGCGTGCGGTATGTGAACCTGACGGTTCTCTCCCGCGATGAAACCGGTGTGGGGAATGTAATCATCAGACAAGATGAGCTTCCGCAACTCGGTTTGTTTTCTCTGGATGCGTTTGGTGGTATAATTTAGAAAATAATCGAGAGAGGTGCTGAATGGAATACGAGGGAATTATTCTGCTAAGAGTTGGTGTTGTGGATGTTCATGATGATGGTTCAGTCGAACGCGAAGCTGGTGCATACGTCGACAAATCAGGTAATAAGTACATTGTGTTGACAGACAGTAACGGGACTAAAGTTATGGAAAACCCCAGCGAAGAATTATTTAATGAAATCGCAATTGAAGCTAAAAATGCGGCCAAGAGGGAAGAAGCAGTGAAAGTGTATAAAAGAGTTCAGCTCGAACTGACCCCTATTTCATACGTTTAGTTTGAAATTACTTGTGCGTGGTCTTTTAAGGCAATGCTGTTTGCCAACATTCTATATTGATTTTGAATAGAAACAGTCCGGCAGTATTGACGCTTCGAGCCCGGTAGCCAGCCCGGTCGCATCGAAACCAAGCCCGGTGATTGAACGGAATATTCGCGTTCCGTTGAATTGCCGGGCTTTTTATTTTGCCCAAAACATCGGAGGTGAAAACCAAATGGCTGATACAGGATGGGGTCTTGACCCGTGGGGAATGGAGTCGTGGGGATCGCCGCTTCAGGACTTCCCCGGCATCGAAGAGACCGAGTTTGAGAGGGTCGACGGGGTGGTTGAAAGCCCCGGAGTGTTTTTCTTCGAAAAACAGTAGGAAGTAGGAAGCATAAAGTAGTCAGGGAAAAAGAAAGCCAAAGAGAAAAAGCTTCTGAGTATTTCCTTTCTACTGGATTGCTGCCTACTGCCTACTAAAAAATACGGAGGTATTTTTTATGGCGTTCACATTCACAGATTTGCTTCATCTGGCAATGCCCGCAAGGGGCGACAAGAACTGGGACGCGGACGTAAACCGCGCGTTTCGCGCCATCGACAAGGCGCTCGAAGAGCTTGGCGCAAGGCCGAGTTACTTCGACAAGCGCGTGGTCAGTCCGGGCGCGGCTGCAACGACGGGGAGAAACGTTTCCGTCACGGGCGTCGAAGCTGTTGTCGGGCAGACGAAGGTCGCGCTCGACGGCGGGACGGCGGAAATACCGGCCAACGCGACAAACAGGCCGCGCGTGGATTCGCTTTCAATCAATCCCGACCAGCCGGGCGTTCTTTTTGTCACGCAGGGCGATCCGGCGGGCGACGTCGAGGGCGCGCTGCGCGTGACCCGGATGTTCGACAAGAGCAACACGAATATCGCCGGGCTGCTCAACCCGACGGGAGAGAAGAGAGCGCTCTTCATCATCCCGACGCTGCTTTCTCACTACGACCCGGCGGTTGAAACCCTGATTGCCCCGGCATACGAAATCGACAGCGAGTTCATGCGCCGCGGGCCGACCGGGAGCGTTGTCCCCAAACTTCTGCGCTTCGATCCGGCGACGGGAGAGTTCACGGACACGGGAGTGACGCTTCATTTCACCGAGCAGTTCATATCCGACGTGGGCGAACTGATGGCGGTCATCCCGCTGGGGTGCATCGCTCCGAACGCCGCAGGAACGGGCGACAGCTACTTTTTCGCGTGCGCGGTGGCGAACAGTTCCATCCCCGGCGACTTCGCGCTGGTTGAGTTCGACGCGGCAACGGGCGAGATGGTGAACGCCTACTGGTTCGCCAACGAGGACGGAAGCGCGTTTGTGTCGCTGCCCGGCTTCTGGAAATTCACGGGCGTCGAGGGTGGCGCGAGAACGTTTCTTGCGTCCGTCATGCCGATGACGGTGCAACTGAAATTCGCAAAACCCTTCATGACGACCGTTCGAATTCCCAGTCCGGCGCAGGCGGTGAAAATGTTCGGCCAGCCCCTCACATTCGGCTCGACGAGTATTAAGGCCATAAACATCGACGCGGATTCGGTTCGCGCTCTTTCTGAAAAAGGCGACCTCGCCGCGCTGCCCGGCGGCGGCATCGACGGCTCTGGCGTTCTCATCTCCGGCGCGAGCAGCGCGGATGAAGGAATCGCATCGCTGCTTTTCAACCAGAGAATCAGCGTCAACGAGATGCGCCCGCAGGGTTCGCTTCAAGGCGACATGGGCGGCGGCGGCGACAACGAAAGATTCGATCCGTTCCCGCTCATCTTCGAGGCGCTGGGCAACGCCGCCGCGTGGGACATGACCGCCGCGCCGGTGTCGCCATCGTTTGAGACGCCCGTGACGGTTTCAAACGGCGACCAGATAGCGATGGCGCGCCAGATAAACAACAACCGCACCGACTGGCTCAACGCGACCGCCTCGCAGATACTGGTTGCGCTCAACGACGGGCACACCCCGGTTCCGGTCGGCGTCGAGTTTTTCCTATCCATCAAGGGCAGCCACAACGGAGAAGACCTCGACACGATGTGGGCGGTCGTCACGGAAATGTTGCCCGGCGACCGCGTCGGCGTGGTTCTGGACAACGCGCATGTGCTTCGGGGCGCGACCATCAGCGACTACACCCACCTGAGCGGGCTTCAGTACAACAGTTCGCTCAACATGCGCGCCGGATACTCGATCAAAGACGGCAACAACTACACCGAGCGCGTCCTGCGGCTCAATGGCGTGTCCGACGCCGACATCGGCAAACCTGTGCGCGTCAGCTACGACCACGACGGCCTCGAATTCGAGTGCGTTTCATTCATCTGCGGCGAGGGGGAAGTCAGGGAATGCCACGCGGGCACGGACAACCTGCGCGACCATTTCGGCGCCGAGCTTCCTGACTGGCTGGGAACTGTTCTGCGGCAAGCGCGCAGAGGCGACATCCACATCGGATGGAATATTCTCAAGTCGAACAACGATGCCTCCATGCCGCTCTCTCAAGTGTTCCTGCCCGTGATCAAGTCGCAATCGCCCGACTATGTCGCGCTCTATCAGAACACTCACAACGCGCCGGGCGCGTCCCACACCGTCACTTATGAAAAAGACGGGGCGACCGCCTCATGGCAGGACCCGAACGCGGCCAACGGGCTGTTTCTATGCAACGACGCCACGCTCATTTCCGGCAGCGGGCTTCCCGAAAAAAGCGGCGGGGGCGCGGACTACGCCGCGCTCGACCCGGCGGGGTTTTCGTGCGACATGGGCATCGAGCTGCCCGTGTTCACCGCCAACGTCATCGACCCCGCGCACGTACTCGTCGAGTTGCTCCCCTATCAGCAACCCATGTTCACGCGCGGAAGATACGCTTTTCCGTCCATAGTGGCGGTCGCTCTGGGGTCGGCTTATCTGAATGGCAGATACTACGCGCCCGGCGCGGCGATCTCCGGCATCCCTTATGGGGTCGTCTTTGAGTTCACGCCTTTCGAGGATCCCGCCGCGCACGACGTTCCCTCCGGCCACATCAAGGTGGGCGAAGTCCTCGTGCCGCCGGACGCCGACGGGTCGCCGCTTGAGGTGAGAAACGCGCCGGACTATTCGGCCGCCACCGTTTCCCGCGCAGACCAGTTCCGCGCGGCGCTCGCCGCGTTCAACACCGCAAAAGACCTCGGCAACCTTTTGCCTGCGTTCATGACCATCGCGCCGATGATGAACAAGTAGGAGAGCGTCAGTGCTGACATCGCTTGATCGTGACAACCGCGTAGTCGTGACTTGGGAGATTCCCTCAGGCGCGGCGAGAGCCGTCCTCGTTCGAAAGACGAGGGATTATCCCCGCGACGTCAGGGACGGGATTATCGTTCTCGACGCCGCGCCCGCCGAAGATTCATGCGTTGACGCATCCCCGGCCAACGGGCGTTTCAACTACTATCGCGTGTTCTTTCAGGACGAGCATGGCGCGTGGATGGCCGCGCCGACCGAAGACTGCCGCGCCCGCATACGGTGCGAGGCGTCGTTTGATTACCAAGGCAAGCTGTATGGCAATCTTCCCGAACTCTATGAGCGCTATGACGAAAACGACGAGCTGCGTCGTTTCATCCGCGTCATCGCATGGGAGTTGGAGAGATTCCGGGCGAAGCAATCCGGCCTGAACGACATCTCGAACGTCAACGAGGCGCGGGACGACCTGCTGGAGCATCTGGCTTGGAACGTGGGCTGGCTGCTGAACCGGGAATTGCCCGTGCTGCGCCAGCGCGCCGAGATAAAACGCGCAGTCGCCATCTACCGAAAGAAAGGCACGCGTCGGGGGCTGATAGACCTCATTCAGGGAATCATGAACTGGGACTTAGACGTCATCAAATACAACCGCAACATTCTGATGACGGGCCACCCCGACAGCACGACGCTCAAGGTGAGCGACCCTGCGGTGACGATGAACATGGACACCGCCGCAGACACCGCCGACTACATTCTCGGCGGCGACAAATCCCCCGACCGCATCCGGGTGAAAATCAACGCCACTTACGACTTTCATCTGTTCGAGAAAGTGAGAAACAAACTGTTTCGCATCCTTCGCTTCTGGGTTCCGGCGGGCATGACGGTCATTCTGGAGCTTGCCACCTTCAACGACGAATCGGGAACCATCGAAGACTGGCGGCCCGCGCAGGCGGACATGCTGACAAGCAACTGGCTGCTGACGAGCGCGTTCGCCGAAAGCGACTGGCAAACACTTTCTCAAAGAATCACCAACAACATTTTGTGGAGGACTCCCGCGTGTTCGAAAATCCTGTGACTCACATCCCTGTAAAATCCGCTTTCACCGTCGAGGGGCGTTTCATCGACATCGCTCATTACATCGACGGCCGCTCAGAAATCATCCGCGACGGACACAACATCGTCACTGACTGCGGGCTTGCCCTCATCGTCGGCGCGCTCGGCAATCTCGCAAACGGCGTCACGCGCTGGCAGGTTGGAAGCGGCGATCCGGCGTGGGACACCGCGCCCGTGGAAGCGTCGGCGGAAACGACCGCGCTCGTCGCTCCCGTGTTCATGAAGCCCGTCACGGTTTCCTACTGGGACATCGAGAACAACCGATTTTCGCCTACGCCGACTAACACCATCGACGTGAGGGTCGTGTTTATGGCGGAAGAGGCGAACGCGCCGCTCCGGGAGTTCGGCCTCGTCGGCCCCGACCCGACCTGCGTCCTGTTCAACTATGTCGTCCACGAGCGCATTTCAAAGTCGGAGAATTTTAACCTTGAGCGCATCATGCGAATCACCGCGCGGCGCGCGTAAAACTGAAAGGAGCAACCGCTTTGAGCAAAAGAACCATTCGCAATCTCATCGTTCATCATTCCGTCAGCCACTGGGGCGACGGAGAGACAATCATGGGCTGGCACACTTCGCCCAAGCCGCGCGGCAACGGATGGAAAGCGCCCGGCTACCATGTCGTCATCTGCAATGGCTACCCCAATTACGCCGCATGGAGCAAGCGCGAGCCTGTGGCGGCCGCAAACGGGCGCGTCGACCGCATCTGGCCCGAAGACAAGATTTCCAACGGCTGCAGATACGCCAACGCCGACTCGCTTCACGTCTGCCTCATCGGCGACCTTGACAAATGCGCGCCGACGGAACGCCAGACGGCCAAACTCGTCGACCTGCTTGCGTTCTGGTGCAAGAAGTACGGCCTCGACCCCAGTTCCGCCATCTTCGGGCACGGCGAGATGCAGCGGCGCGTCGGCAGAGAAAGTTATTTCAAATCATGCCCGGGCGCGAACGTCGAAATGGACGCCGTGCGCGCGGCCGTCGCTGAAACGCTTTCGCTTAAGGAGGTGTGCTGATGGCTGTCTCCCGCGATCAATTCGACGAAACAAAAAACTGGACGGAGCCGCAATGGCAGGAAGGCGTGCCCGTGATGGACGCCGATCTGAATCTCGCCATGAAGATCGGCAAATCACATCTGCGCCGCGCCGTGTGCGATTTTCTTGGAAACGGCTCGGCCAACGACGGATTCAAGTTGTCCGGCTCACCCGCCGATCCCGCAGTCGCCGCAGGAAACGTGTGGGTCGCAGGACTTAAGATTGAGTTGCCCGGAAACATCCTCGCATCCGAGCAGCCCAACGCGCCCGTAACATTTCCCTCCGGCGACGGCGTGTGGTATCTGGACATCGTCGAGCATCTCATCACAAACGCCGACGACCCCGAAATGCGCGACAGCCGTCTGCCCTCGAACGTGGAAACGCCGATTAAGGTGTGGCAGACGGACTGGACGCTGCGAAAGGTTCTCGGCGCGACGATGCCCGCGCCTGATCCCGACCACTATCATTTCGGCGTCGCGCTCGAAGCCGGGGACGTCTTCACCGACATTCGCAATGACGGCCTTCTGCTGGCGGGCGCGGACACCGGTTACGAGAGCCGCGCGGGAGGACGCCCCGGAGGCGGCCACCGCCATCATGACGAAGACATCGATGTGGACAGCCCGAAGTACGCGGGCGAAACGCTTAACGAGGTGCTCGATGAGATTGACGGGCGCATCGAGACCGTCGAGGGCGGCATGGGCGTTGTCGGCCCTCACGCGGCCACTCACGCGGGCGGCGGCTCCGACCCCGTACCCGTTTCCACTCTGCCCGGACAATGCTCGCAGTCGCAGATTTCAAACGCTCACTCCCTAATCCACACACCGTCGTTCAACAACGGACTTCTCATTCTCCCCGACGTCAACGGCAACGACACTCTGGGCGCGCATCTGCTCGACGCGGCGATTCACGGCGGGGGCGGCGGCGGCGTCACCTCTCACCCCGCTCTCTCCGGCCTCGAATGGTCGCTCGCCGGGCACATCATGGACACGCATCTTCTGCCTAAAGACGATCTTGCCTATCGCAACGTCGGCAACGCGGCTCTGCGCTGGTGCGCGTTCCACGGGATGTACCTCGAACTCTATCCCAACCTCACAAGCTCGAACAAGAACTCGCTGGCCTACAACAATTTTCACCTCAACACCGATTTCGTTTTCAACCGCGACTGGGGCGCTGGCACATGGCCCGCTCTGCACATCACTTACGGCGTTTACAAAGGCGTCGTCAACGCGGCGTTCAAGACGGGCGCAAGCGCGGTGTTCGACGCCAACCACCGCCCCATCGTCAACGTGCCCGCGCCGGTTGACGACACGGACGCCGCCACCAAGGGCTATGTCGACAGCGTGTCTGGCGGCGGCGACCCCGCCGAACACTCCGCTCTGCACACCGTCTCTTTCAACAGTAGCTTGAACATTGGCTCACAGCACTTCGGGCAGGAAGGAACGGCGTGGACGCTCGCCGACCATCTTGAAAGAGGCGTCAACGGACTGTCGAAAATTCATGGGCGCACGGCCGCCCTGATCGTTGACTCGGCGGGCAACGGCGATTTCTCCACCCTCTCTGACGCGCTCGACCATCTCGCCGGCGGCGACGGCCTCGTATTCATCCGCAAGGGCGCATACGCCGGAACTACAAAGACGGGCCTCGGCAACGTCGCCATCGTCGGCGAGGGGCGGGACGCCTCCGTCTTCAGTTCCGCTCTGTCCGTCACGCCTGCAGACGGGAAAAATCTCTCCGTCGCCGCGCTGTCCGCCCAGTCGCTCACCGTCAACGGCAAATACGGCGTCCTGAGCGTCAGAGACGTCAAAGCGACCGCGAACATCACCGCCAACTACTCCACTCACGGCTCTCACGCGAGCGTCGAGGGTTGCGCGGCGGGCGAGTCAATCTCGCTTCACGGCTCAACGTTTGCGGAAGCGTCGCAGGGCATAATCAGAAACTGCGTGGCTCCGCGAATCAGGTGCGTCGAATTCAAAAACATCGTCGTCAGAGACAACATCTGCGTCAACGTCGGCTACGAGGAGGCCATCGAGGTCGGACATACGCGCGGCTTCGCGGTGGTGTCCGGCAACTATGTCGAACTTCCGGCATCCATCTCTGGCGGGCTTTACTGCTTCGGCATAAGCGTCTATTCCAATATCCCGTCTGCGGGGGGCCGATACTCCATCTGCGACAACCACATCGCGGGCAACCCGGCTCTCTCTCTGCCGGGCGATATGTTTAACCGCGCCGCCGTGGGCATCCTGTGCGAAAGCACGGGCAGCGGCGACATCGTTTCCATCCACAACAACATCATCGAGGAGTTCAACAACACGGTGAAGGATTACGCCGTCTGGTGCTCCTCGTCGATTGTTTCCATATCCAGAGACAACGTTTACAAGGACACAAACGGCGAATCAGGCGTCACGAACGCCACCGGCAACTACTCAATGTGAAAAGGAAGGAGAAAAGCGCATGGAAAACAATCTTCTGGTTCAACTGGGCGGCATACTCGCGACGCTCGTCGTCACGCTGCTCGGCATCTTCAAAGGGCTGATCCCGCAGCTTCTTGGCTCGTTCGAGAAACGTCTTGCCGACAAGGACAACGTGCTCGCACAGCAGAACGCCGCGCTCGACGAGGTGTGCAAGGAGCGCAAAGAGTTAACGGAGCGGTTTGTCTGTTCGTTGAAGGAGATCGTAGTGCAGAACGCCACATCGATGTCCGCGCTCACGAGCAATCTCTCAGAGTTCCGCAAGCAGGTTCACGACGAGCATGCCGTGCAGCATGAAAATCACCGCGACATTTTGAATCTCCTGCAGGAAACAAAAAAACCGGCCGCCCGCAGGCCGATAAAAAAAGCGGCGGGAAAATAATCCGGGCTTTCAGCCCGCAAAACATGGAGGCATCACATGAACTTTTCATTCGAGCAGTTGCTTCAGATCGTCAAGGCGCTCGCGCCGCTCATTGTGGCCGTGCTCGGAATCCTTTTCAAACTCGGCCATGATGCGCGCGAAGAGCTTGCTCACGCGGCCGACAGCGCGTTGAAACGGCTCGCCACAGGCGAGATTGATTCCACCCGCGCCAAAGAACTGATACTCGCCACCGGCGTTGTGCCTGAAAAGAAAGTGGCGGGCGTCGTCGCCGCCGTGGACGCCGTCAACTCAAAAGTAACCATTCGCAAAAAGAAAGGCGAACCCCTCGAAGTCTTCTCCGACACACTCATCCCCGGCGTGGGCGTCACCGTCGATACCAACGGCGCCGTCAAAATCGAACCCACCACGCTCACAAACAAACTCGGCCACAAAGTCGGCAAGTGGCTGAAGAAAACATTCTGAGGGGTGGTGGTTCCTTTGACCTTAAACGAAGCGATCCACGAGGTGGATGCCCCTCACTACATGGATACCCTGCACGGGAAATAGACAGTTCCACGACACCGAAATGCCCCTAGAACGCCGCTACAATGCCGAGCGGCGTTCTTTTTTTTTGCAGGTAACGCTTAATGGTATTCCACAGGAAATCGGCGGTTGTAGATTCCTTTCTTTGGCAGGGGTAGTATTTATTGCAAGACACGTATCAGCGTAAATCCTTTTGCAAATCAACAGATTGCGATGCTGTCCGGCATGAAATTTCTTGTCACAGTAGAATCAATAGATAACTGCGGATAGCGGACTTTTTCTCCATGCATTTATTTTTGCGAGGTTTTCTGGTAGAATGCTCGACTGTGTTTTGTGCTTATGAAGACTGACAGGTGAGGGGTTCCAGATATTCGGAAGATCAAGATTGATTGGAGACAGGCAGTATTTGATATGGGGAATGTCGGTTAAATGATCGCTTTTTTTCATCGCAGGCAAGGAGCTTAAGAAAAAAATAGAACATCAAAAAACCGGAATAACTCGATTGAAAATCGGAGGATGATATTATGAAACCAAGCGACAGCGCTCACAGAATGCACGATTTAATCAAAAAGGCCATTCAAGATCACATAATCACGGACGCGGAATACAATGATATTATGAAAATTGCCGATGAAGACGGCCACATAGACATACAGGAGAGAGCTTTATTGATCGAGTTGCAAGAAATGATAAAAGACAAAACGGTGAAACGGGTCAGAGAATAATTCTCTGACACCTCGCGAAATGATCTTCCCACAAAAACCGTGCAGAGGTTTTAGGTGGAGCGGGCGCGGTGTTTTCTCAGGGCATTAGAATATCGTATGTGAAATCTCCATATAGTTGAGAACAGGACTCCTACTATTTATTATTATACATAACGAGTGTTTGGCGCGCTGATGATTGGTCATATAGTCGTCCGATTTCAAGCGCAGATTCGAAAAAAGTCACACGCAGGTTGGCGGAAAGGACAGATTGTGAAAAAACGTCTTTATGGGGGATTATTCATTCCGCTGAACGAACGAGGCGAGATATTCGAAGACCTTCTCATGTATATAGTCGGGATAGCGGTGATAGGCGTCTTGGGATATTTTTTTCTGGGGTATGGTGTGAATGCGTTGGTTGCGAGGATTCCTGTCAGCGTTGAAAAGCAGATTTTTAGCAATTATCAAACGCCATCATCAGAATTATCGTCTGCTGCGAAAACGGGAAACAAGGACGAACCTCTGACGAGGCTGCAAAGCATTCTTGAAAAACTTGTCGTCCATAATGAGGTTCCGCCTTTGGATTATCGTCTTTTCATTATTGAGCAGGATGCTCCCAACGCAGTCGCTCTGCCCGGCGGCGGAATTGGCGTCACCAGAGGATTGATGAATTCGCTCAATGAGGAAATTGAGTTGGCTTTTGTGATAGGGCATGAGCTTGGTCATTTTCGCTACCGAGATCATCTAAGAGGTCTTGGCCGCGCCATGGGAATCCGTTTAATAGTAACATATTTTCTCGGAGAATCTGAAATTGGCAGATTCCTCGGAGGAAATGCTCTTGTTCTGATGGATAAGAGATATTCTCGGGAGCAGGAAGAAGCGGCGGACAGGTTCGGAGTGCTCCTTGTGTATAAAACCTATGGAGATGTTGAAGGCACGATCCGGTTGTTTGAGATCCTACAGAAAACGGAAACAACCCCTAAATGGGCCTATATGTTTTCGACGCACCCGGCGACGAGCGATAGAATCGCCGCGTTGAAAAAATATGCGCATGAACTAAAAACGGAGGAACAATCTCATGACAGGCAATATTAGGAGGTTTTGGCGCGGGAAAGAGAAACCAGTGATTTTTGCCTGATTGAGGTTGTTTCAACCTAGGAAACAGAAAGCAAAGGAGGAGCGTTATGAAATGTCCCGTATGCGTCGGAGTAGATTTGTTAATGACAGATCGGCAAAGTGTTGAAATAGACTACTGTCCACAGTGTCGCGGTATCTGGTTGGACAGGGGCGAGTTGGACAAACTCATTGAACGTTCAGCGAGCGAAGCGCCTCGTCGACATGAAGAGAGACGCCCACATGAGTATTACGAACAGAAACACCAAAAAAAACAAGACAGTCACTATGATGAAGACAACAGGATATATCATGGACATAAAAAGCGCAAATCATGGCTTGGCGAGATACTGGATTTCGATTGATATTCCAATTTTGCATGCTTGATTCTAGGCAATGCGGCACAACTGGCGACCAAAATTAGACAAGAATCTTGAATACTCTCCAAACAACATCGCTTATGGGAGTGCTGTTCGTTTTTTCTATTAGGATAGGCAGTCTTATTGGCGGAACGGCGGAATGTTTTTGCGCTCATTCATGCCCTTGTCATGATCTTTTCAACGTGCTGATTCAGCGACAGAATCGTGCTTTCTATGCGACTCGCAAAAGAAAAACCGTCCAATGATGCGGCCGACGAGAACCCGCATTAATGTAGCGCGCATCGCAGTTGCCGAAAACATCCCGAAACCCACAGTTTATATGATCCTGACGCCTGAAGGGAAAAATCAGCAAATCAAATGCTTTTTCCAGCCCAACGCGCCCACTCAAAACCGAAAAAAAAGACCACACAACGTCTTCTGATTACTGCAAAACCAGCATGTAGCCCACACGCATTTTCTAGAAATATTCATTTCCGATTTGTTACAGCTTTACAGACTATCTGCTCGGCCCCGCCGCCGGGTAATCACCGCATCCTTCCGGTGCGAGCGATTTCTGCTTTATCCCACTGAATTCCAATTCTACAGGATCACCCGGAACCGGGGACAATAGCTTTGATTTTCGTTTAAAGCGGATTTCCGGCTCCCGCATTTAGTTGTTTACGACCGTTTTTAGGCTTCATACGCGCTAAGACAGTCATGATAATCAATTAAGATTGCAATACTTCATTTATTACATTTATTTAACATTATTCTATTAAAATTGGCTTGACTTAACCCGCCCCCGGCTCGAACATGTGTGTGGAATTAAAAAAAGACGCAAACAAAGGACCTTTTGCGAAAACGGAGGCGGATGCAGATGGATTTAAAAGAAATCAGATTCGGGATCGAGATCGAGACGGTTCGGCAGACCCGCGAGAAGGTTGCGCGGGCCATCCAGACGGTGGTCGGCGGCACGGTTCTGCACGTCGGGATGCCGCAATGCCACGACCCATGGGAGGTCACCGACGCCCGCGGCCGGAAATGGAAAGTGGTCGCCGACGGGTCGCTAACCAACGTGGATTCAAAGTATCGGGCTGAAATCGTAAGCCCGATACTTGTTTACGGGGACATCGAGCAGCTACAGGAAGTGGTCCGGGCGGTCCGCGCCGCCGGAGCGCACACAAGCAGCCAGTGCGGCGTTCACATCCATCTCGATGCCGACGCCTTCACAACCAAAGCCATCGTCAACCTCGCCAAAATCGTCAACAAACAGGAAGACCTCATCGTAAAAGCCCTCGACGTAAACGAACGGCGGCTCACTTCTTACGCGAAAAAAGTGAGCGGCGAGTTCATCGAGAAAATTGAAAAGCGCAAACCGAAATCAAAAGACGAACTCAACAAGCTCTGGTACGGTTACCAGAATCAAAGCCCGACGCACTACGATTCGACCCGCTACCGGGGACTGAACCTTCACAACGTGTGGTATCGCGGGACGGTCGAGTTCCGGTATTATGCACAGCAACGAATTATGCGCAGCCGCTTCACCTCCTCCCTGTCAGGGATGAGTTTGCTCCACATCTTTTACAAGTCAACAATCATTCGAGAATACAGAGAATTCGCGGGATGCGCGTGAAAATATTCCCCAGCAAATTTACTTTGCATAATTCCGGCATAACAAAAATCCGCCGACCGGGGCAAACCGGTAGAAAGGGGTACGTTATGCTGGAGAACTATTTCATCAGTCCGCAGACGTTGCGATGGCTGCGGGTGGG
>Ga0209311_1001590_pt1 | contig 17823 bp, 15 predicted proteins | sample AD_UKC045_MetaG_FD_184417 | JGI IMG/M metagenome (GOLD analysis project Ga0209311, IMG submission 184417) | Active sludge microbial communities of municipal wastewater-treating anaerobic digesters from USA - AD_UKC045_MetaG (SPAdes) (version 2) | ecosystem: Engineered > Bioreactor > Anaerobic >... | reverse complement strand
TGCTGCGTTTGTTGCAGTAAGCGATGGCGTTGAACCAGGATACATTGCCCTGAGGTACCGTATTGTAATCATAGGTCCCGTTCATGATCCTGTTGTAATCGGATTTGTTGACTTCGTATCTGTCCATATTGAAACTGGACACGGTAACGTCGGAGGTGCCGTTGTTGAAGGTGCCGCTGGGGACATAGACAAAGCTGCCGGGGTAGGTGGTGGTGATCATGTAAGCGGCTGTCATGACACCCGACTCTTTTGTGGTACCCGTGTTGTTCACTTTGTATGCCCTGGCTTTCAATACGGTGCCGCCGGTTAGCAGAAGGGGTGTAGAGTATAAAGTACTTTGTGTGTCTGGATTAAGTCCATTGGTGGTATATCTGATCGTAGCTCCAGGGGTAGTGCAGGAAAGTGACACGGTCTGAGGTGAATTATAGGCACCGGCTGGGATGCTAGGAGTGGGAGGAGTGAGCACATAGATGTTGAGAGTGGCGGTAGCACTGTCTAACCATCCCGTTTTGAATGCAATCAATCTAAACTGCCGTCCCGATGGGACTCAAACTATTTATTGGGGTGCGCTTAGCTATCTAAAATATCGCCCCTGACGGAGCTCAGACCAAGGTGGGGTACGCATCGTCTAACTGAAATGCCGCTCCTGACGGAGCTCTCAGTGCAGTTTTATGGGCATCAATAAGCCATTCTCGTGCATGCTATGAAGCCAGTGATACGGTTATACATAACGGCTATGACGGTATGAAAGACCACTGAGGAATGGCATCCAAACCCCAGGAGGAGATCAGCCCAACCCCGACGGGAAGCTATAACATTGGATCGCCCTCCGGGCTTGGCAGGTGGGATAGATACCCCTGCACCTCATCATGGTCACGGCTTCATAGCTTTGTCCTCTCGCCATGAAATCCGCAAAAGGCAAGAGGGGCAAAACACAAAAATCAAGGGGAAATTCTGCAGACTCGGAAGCCCATGTGGAAGTGGTAAGTGTTGACACCGTAGTAATTGCGATGCGCAACAGTGCAGTTCATGGCAGCACTGCCCCAGCTACCTCCTCGAGCCACCCGGTAGGAACCACTTTCTGGACCATGGGGATTGGTCTGTGGAGTGACCGGATAACTATCATGGATATCCCAGCACCATTCCCAAACATTACCGCTCATGTCATAAATGCCAAGCTGATTGGGAGCAAGACCACCCACCGGGTGGCTTGTGTCCCCTGAGTTACCACCAAACGCAGCACCACCATACCAGGCAACCGCATCGATGTCGGAGCTACCACTGTAGATGAAGCCTTGCGCCAGATTACCACCCATGGCGGCGAACATCCATTCCATTTCGGTGGGCAGACGGTAGCCAGTTGCAGTCCAAATACAGATGATATTGTTGTGGTTATTAGAGACCACATACCAGTTGGGAGGCCAGTTATCGGGGTTGCTGCCATAGGTGCTGTATTCATAACAGGGGGTCAGACCTTCCAGGAGGCTGCGTCGGTTGCAGTATTCGATGGCATTGAACCAGGATGCGCGTTCTGTGGGGCCGTCGATCACACCGGTAAAGAAGGACGGATTTACACCCATCACAGCTTGATAAGTATCCTGGGTAATCTCATACTTATCAAGGTAGAAGCTACTTAGCGTCACTTCCGAGGCACCATTGTAAAAGGTGCCGCCCGGCACCAAAACCATGCTTTCTTTGATCGCTAACACAAAGTAAAACATGCATTCATGAGCAGCCACCACACCAGGATGATCGTAAAAGGTATCCGCGGTTGACCCAATATAACTATAGTTTATTGGGGTTTGGGATAGATCTGGGGCGCAAAAGACCTTGTATCCATCCGGGGTGAAAGGCAAGCCATTGGTAGCTTGTGTGACTGGTTGCCAGGAGACGCGTACATCACAAGAGTTGATAATCGTGATCGAAAGATTGTGAGGACTGACCGGAACTGACCTCAGATCACTAGTATCCCAGGCTGGCTTATGTCCATCGGGAAGCATTTCATCAACTGAGGCTGCATATCCTGAAAAAGACGTCAGTCCCGCGCAAAAAACGAGCAACAGGCAAATAAGCAGAGTTTGTTTCATGATTCCTCCAGAAACAATATCTTATTCTGCTTCCACTGGCTGTCTGCAGGTGACAGGCTCAGGGCGTTGCATCTGAGGTGTAGATCTGTGCGCAGCCGGTATCCGCTTTTCTATATCTATTTAGCAAAAGCTGTACTTCAAGGGATGACAACTCGTATATTGACCAGATAGATCAGAAGCGGATTCTGTCAAGTTATTTTAACGTGTTTCGGGATAATGGTATAACAAGTATATAAAAGATTGCTGCGAGGGGGTAAAACGTCTCAGTGATATGTCATGTACCCCATTAATTAATTACGATTATAGCTATATGAGGATGTTAGTATCATCCCGGTTATTGATATGCAGCGCTACAAGCCTGAAAGAAACTCACAAAAAATAGACTTCATTCAGGATGATGATCACGCCAACGATCCATCCCCAGATGGTCCAGCCAGTTTGGGGGCCCAGAGATTGTCCGGGGTTTTGTAATGGTTCATCTCTAATTCTTTATCCTAAATACTCAAGTCATGCGATCCCCATCATCCCCTTTTTCCTTTTTTCTGCGTTCCATTCATTCTAAACAGATTAGATCGTGCAAATCCTGTCATCCGCGTTCTATTGCTCCAGAAACCACAAAAGTGTTGACAGCCGGAGGCCCTCAGACAGCATGGAAAACTATGACTAAAGAGGAAAAGACATGATCAAAGCGTTGGTTTCGGACGCCCTGGGGATGCCCGCCATCTATGACGAGATCGGGATTCCGGGCCCCTGGATGGATGAGCTCAAGCGTTTGTGGCTCAAGGGCCATAGCGATCTCAGGCTGCCAGGCTATCCAGAGATCGGCAGGCTGCTGGCCAGGCTGAGGGAGAATCCTAGTCTGGATGAAGCGGGCCGTTGGCAGCTGGGAAACATTCCCAAAGCCTTTGGCACCGAGTCCAGGAGGGATACCCCCTACGCCCTTCACGAGCTCTTTTTGATCAAGGAATTCCTCTTTCACTATGGCAAACTGCAGCTCTGGAGCAGCCGCGAAGCCTTGACAGACAAATCTTTGCCAGACCTTGATCCCATCTTCAAAGTCCTGGACCCGGAAGGATCGGCCACTCCGGTCTTTCGTCTGGGACCTGCCTTTGGGGCCACTCTGGCCAGAATCGCTACCCAGAGGCTGGAGCTGGAAGCCAGGCTGGAAGGAGCGCGCCAGGATCATTTCAACCAAGCCGCCGCCAAGCTCAGGATCAATGCCCTGGATAGCGAGTTCATCGTTCCCCGTTCGGACCGCGAGCTCTGCTCACGCCTCAGCCGCGGCGCTGATTTTGTGTTGGTGAGCGAGAGCGTGGCCAATCTGAGGTTCCGTCTGGCTGACGATGCTGCCACCCTGAGGTTGCTGAAACGGCTGGAAAGGCTGGAGCGGAGACGTCACCACGCGGAAGAGCGGGTGCTCAAACGCCTCAGCCGTTTCCTGAGCGCCAGGATGCCGCTTATCCGCAAGGCTTTCAAAGCATTGGAGCATTTTTCCCTGGCCTTTATGCTGGCCGATTTTGGCTGGCGTCACGATGGCGTGGTGCCCAAGCTGGGTGGAAAAAGTGTCAGGATCAAGGGTGCCGTCAACCTTCCCCTCAAGCTCCATCTGGAAGCCCAGGGCAGAGCTTATCAAGCGATAGACCTCGATTTTGAACCCCGCGGCAACCTCATCACCGGTCCCAATATGGGAGGTAAAAGCTGCGCGTTGCAGACTTTAGGCCAGCTCGTGAGGCTGACCCAGCTCAGGGTGCCACTACCCTGCCGGGAGGCCAGCCTGCCCAGAATCGATAATATCTGGCTCAACCAGGATGACAGCTCCCGGGGTGCCGATCTCTCAGCTTTTGGCAGAGAGGTGGTGTCTTTCACGGAAGCCCTCCGGATGCCTGGCAAAAGCTTGCTGCTCCTGGATGAATTTGCCAGAGGGACCAATCCCGCCGAAGGCGAAGCCCTGCTCTGCGCCATCCTCAGATATCTGAGGACCACCGGTCACCTCGTGGTGGCGGCCACCCATTTCAGCGCTCCGGCCTTGATGAAGGAGCTGGCCCAATACACGATCGTGGGCCCCAAACTGGCAGAACAGGATGCTTCCTCCGGCTCGCCTGACAGCCCGGAACAGCGTTTGAAGCAGCTTTCGCGGCAGATGGACTATCGCCTCAAAAGGCTGGCCAGAGGCAAGGTCCCGCCTCACAGCGCGATCCGCATCGCCACTATTTTAGGCTTGCCGGAAGCCATCCTCAGATTCATCCCGGAGGGGCCAAAGCCATGAGCCGCATTCCGATCCGTGAAGCCACTGATATCGTGCTGGAAGTGGGACGCATCCTGCTCACCAGCGGAGCTACCACCAACCGGGTGGAACTGATGATGAGCAAGGTGGCCTCCAGCTTTGGTTATGCCAAAACCGAGGCCTTCGTGACCCCCACCGGCATCTTTCTCACCATCGCGGATGGCGAAAAGGACCACAGCACCAGCGTCAAACGCATCGAAGGGCGCCGCATCGACCTGGGTAAGATCACTGCCATCAGTCACCTGGTGAGCAAGCTGGACCAGGCTTTCAAGGACCCGGACGCTCCCAACATGAGCGTCACCAAGCTGCGCGCCGAGCTCTATAAGGTGGAACACGCCCAGCCCTGGCCCACCTGGCTGCAAGTCTTTTGCGGAGGAGGCACTTCCGGCTTTTTCTGTCTGCTCTTTGGAGGCAGCTGGCTGGAGTTTGGAGTGGCGTATCTGGTAGGCATCCTGGTGAGCACGACGATGCACTGGCTGGGCATGATCAAGATCAACAACTTCTTGCTCAACGCTTTGGGCGCCATGCTGATCGTGGTCTTTGCCAAGACCCTGGATATCTGGGTGCCCTATATCAAGCTGGACAACATCATCATCGGCGGGATAATGCTTTTGGTGCCAGGACTTTCCATCGTGAACGCCATCCGCGACACGATGAGCGGAGACCTCGTGAGCGGCACGGCCAGAGCGGTGGAGGCCATCTTCATCGCCGTCGCCATCGCCACGGGCAGCGGCAGCATGCTAAAGCTTTGGGCCCTGATGGGATACTGAGATGGATACGCCTTTCAGCACCCTCACTCTGATGCAGTTTTGCTGGGCATTTCTTTCCATCACGGGTTTCTGCATCCGCGTCAACCTCAAGAGCTGGAAGATCCTCTACATCGCTCTGGGGGCCGGATTGAACTGGGCTATCTATCTGATAGTGTTGCACTTTACAAACTCGCTCTTGCTTTCGGTGTTCATATCGACTATATTGGTATGTAGCTACTCGGAGATCGTGGCCAGGCTGTGTTTCATCCCGGTGTCGGTGTTTGTGACCTGCGTGATCATTCCTCTGGTGCCTGGCAGCAGCCTCTTTTATGCCATGCAGGCCTATATCTCCGGGGACAGGGTGCTGGCCTCGCATCACATCGCTCAGGTCCTGATGATTTCAGGCACGATCGCCATGGCTATCGCGATCGTGGCCTCAGTCACCAACCTCAGCCAGCGCCTCATCAACCGATTTTAGGAGATAAAAGAAGACTTATGTATAAATCAGCCAAACAGAGCGGCCTGGAACAGCGGATCCTCAAGCACCTCAGCGGCAAGCCTCTCGAGGCGGCCCAGCTGATGTTCAGCGATCCCGTCTTGCAGGCCACCCAGGAATATGCCAACATCGTATCGATCAAACGCCTGGGCTATAACGACCACGGCCCGGTGCACATGCGCAAGGCCACCCTCAACACCATCAAGATGTTTGAGCTGCTGCACGGCGCCGGCATTCAGATGAACCTCGAAAAGGAAGAGGCCGGCACGGCGGAGGATTCCCTCACGGCAGTACTCTTTGCCTCTCTCTTGCATGATCTGGGTATGACCATTGCCCGCGACTCCCATGAGTATCTCAGCATCCAGCTGGCCACCCCGTATATCGACTCCATCCTGGATAAAATCCTCGGTCCGGAAGAATATATGCGCAAGACCGCCATCCGCTCCATCGCCATCGAAGGCATCTTTGGCCATATGGCCAACCGCAAGATCCACAGCCTGGAAGCCGGACTGGTGCTGATCGGCGACGGCAGCGACATGGAAAAAGGCCGGGCCCGCATCCCCAGCATGCTGTCCATGGAACCCCGGGTGGGAGACATCCACCGCACCTCGGCCAGCTCCATCCAGCAGGTCAAGATCACCAAGGGCGAGGAAAAGCCCATCTGTATCAAGGTCTTGATGAGCGCTTCGGTGGGCTTTTTCCAGATCGAAGAAGTGTTTTTCCCCAAGATCAACTTCAGCCCCGTCAAACCCTATATCGAGCTCTACGCGGGAGTGATAGACCGCGAGATGCTGAGGTATCTGTAAGGGCGGGATGACAGCCTTCGCGGGAATGACAGTATAATATTAAGCCCCAATACAATACATTAAGCAAATAGTTCTTTCAAAAGCGCATACAAGTTCTCATTCCTTCCGGGAAGACCAGATGTCCGCCGCGGGGGTGAGCAAAGACCGTAACACTGGCTTTAGAGCTTGGGCGAAATTGCCATCTTGGAGTTCAAAGCCCCTAAACAAATTATACGTTTATTTCTTTACCTGACGGGGCTTTGGACTTCAAGCAGTACATCGGAGGCACTTATCTTACCGGTGTGCTGGTTGAAGTCCAAGCGGCCCGCAAACTCGCTGCCATGCATAGCTTTATCGTGGCCGCTTGAACTCCAACGGGTCCCAATCAGCGGTTTTTGCTCACCCCCGGGGAGGAAAGTCCGGACACCACAGGGCGGGATACTTCCTAACGGGAAGCCGTGGAAACGCGGAGCCAGCTCCACAGAAACAAACCGCCGGACGTCCCTTTCAGCTATACATTGCCCCTTTTCAGGATACCGTTGTGAGACCGCGGTTTAGCATAGCTGAGGACGCTCCGGTAAGGGTGAAATGGTGGTGTAAGAGACCACCGGCGTCGCGGTGACGCGAACGGCCAGGAAAGCCTTATCCGGTGCAATGCCAAATAGGGAAGCTTAGCGCGGCCCGCGCGATCATGCTTCCGGGTAGGCAGCTCGAGCCTGAGCGTGAGCCCAGGCCTAGATGGATGGACATCGGCCCCCCCTGGGGGGGTTACAGAATCCGGCTTACAGGTAGTCCTGGAAGGAATGAGAGCTTGCAGGCTTTTTAGGGCAGCATTCTCCCTCTTGACTATCCCGTGCTTATCGCACCCCTATCGCACCCCTATCCCGTGCTTTGGCATGGGTGGAGGGTGAGATATAGTCCTGATACCAGACAGTGATAGTGCGGCGCGCAGGCAGAAAGTATGCGCAATATATTCAGAAACAAAGCGTTGCGGCAAGGCTAACCAGCTTTGAAAACTGCCATAGGATTGATCCCGGCGGAAACCATACCCTTATAGGTAGATAAGCTACAGGATCGGTAGTTCTTGATGGTTATTACTTGAGGTTTCTGTAAGTTAGCGCTTCTTTAGCAAGAAATTCAAAGACCATGGCTCTGTGCGATAGGTCCGTGATCCGCTCCGGATGCCACTGCAATCCCAGAACCATCTGGGGCACATCCAGTTCCACCGCTTCCACCACTCCGTCCTCAGCGAGGGCCACCACTCTGAGTCCCAAGCCGATCCGCTCGGGATCGAGGGCCTGATGATGGTTGGAATTCACCGTCAGAGCGTCGCTTCCAAAGATGGCAGGCAGCCAGTGCCCTCCCAATACCTGGACGGGATGGTAGTTTTCTTTGACGTGCATCTCTCCCGGCTCCAGATGCTGGATCAGTGAGCCTCCCAGGGCAATGTTGATCAATTGCGCGCCGGCACAGATGCCCAGGATGGGCATGCCGGTCTGCAAAGCTTCTTCAAAGAGCGGGATATCAGAGCCGGCGCGGCGTTCATGCATCGCGTCCAGCTTGGGATGGGGCGCCTGATTATACATCCGGGAAGGATAGTCGAGGCCGCCGATGATGACCAGGGCGTCGATTTTTGCCAGATACTGCCGGACCAGATCGCGATCCGGAGTGCAGGGCAAGGGCAAAGGTAAGCCGCCGTGGTCGAAGATGGCGTCCAGATAGCGGTTGCGGATGTGGAATTGCTCGTAGCTGCCCAGCAGGGTGTAGTTCATGCTGAGGCCAATGACAGGCCGTTCAGGCATGATCTTCCGCGCTCTCAGTTAGATCAGAATGCTCTTGCTGCCCGGCAGGCTCCGCTTTGGGAGGATCGCTGAGCTGGAACAGAGGATCGCAGATATCCAGCGCTTTGCCCACTTTGGGGATGATCAGCTCATCCGGAGAGCTCTCCTGATCAGCTCCCAAAACCCTGGCGGGAATGGAGATCGTGCAGGAGCCATGCCCCCAGATCATTCCGATCACGTTGCCGCGGGTGAAATCCGGATCTTTAAACCAGGTGACTTTGGCTTTGTTGAAGCGCAAAGTGATAGTCCCATAAGGTGTGGGGACGCTTAGCTGGCCATCCTGGATTTCGGCTGCGGGATGGGGTGAACGCAGTTCCACGGAATCCAGGAAGACGCGACCGATGTTGACCACGCTGATCTCGTTGTTGCCGCGGCTGTAACGCAGTTTTCCCTGGATGGGGGAGACAAACATCTCAGCCTCGGGGATGGGGATACGCTGGTGGAAACGGTGCGCCGCGCCGATCAGGATAAAGAGTCCCGCCCCCAGTCCGGCCAGCACGATTGCCGGAATATAGAGCAAGGACCCGATCGCGAACGAGATCAGGATCAGCAACACCGGCACGGCCTGCATCAGATACTGATGCCGCTTGATGCGCTTGAGCTGAGACGGATCTGAGAGGATGAATTTGTCTGTGAGGGTAGGCATAGTCTATTCCAATATTGTGATGTTAGCTAAATAATCAGGGCTCGTCTTGGCGTTCAAAGTGTTGTCCTTCGGTGCACTGGTTGAAGTCCAAGCGGCCCGCAAACTCGCTGCCATATATACCTTTATCGTGGCCGCTTGAACTCCAACGGGGTTCGGCTTGGAGGTCAAAGTGTTGTCCTTCGGTGCACTGGTTGAAGTCCAAGCGGCCCGCAAACTCGCTGCCATATATACCTTTACCGTGGCCGCTTGAACTCCAACGGGGCTCGTCTTGGCGTTCAAAGTGTTGTCCTTCGGTGCACTGGTTGAAGTCCAAGCGGCCCGCAAACTCGCTGCCATATATACCTTTATCGTGGCCGCTTGAACTCCAACGGGATAAATGCGGGCGGGGGTGGCTTACTTGGCGCGGGTCCAGGTGTCGGTGCGGCCGATCAGGGAAACTCCGACAAAGCCGCGCAGCTTGAGGGTGTTGATGTTTTCCAGTTCGCCTTTGCAGCTGTAGGTGTTGCCGGACTTGGGATCGTAGATCTTGCCGCCGTCGAACTTGTCATTGCCCTTGGACTTGAGGCCGGTGAGGATCACCAGGTTCATGAGGGCGCGTCCCCGCAGCTTCTTATCCGGATTCTTGACGTCGAGCTTGGCAACGCCTTTGGCGTCGTTGGGTTCTTTGAGCCAGACGATCTTGCCGGCATAGCTGCCGCCGGTGGTTTTGTAGATCTGGATTTTGCTGGATTTTTCGCCGTTGTACCAGCTGCCGAGGATGTCGTCCTCTTTGAGGGCCAGCAAGGGCAGGCACAGTGCGATCAGGATGATGGCTATAAGCAGGTGTTTCATTGACTTACTCCTTTCGCGGGAGCTTCATATCCCGCAGCGTTGGAAGATGAGGTCCACGTGACGCAGATAGCGTCCGTAATCAAAGATGTCGCGGATCTCCTCAGGGGGGATCACGCTGGTGATTCTTTTGTCTGCCAGCACTTTATCCATCAGAGGCTTGCCGCTTTCCCAGCAGGCCATGGCGTTTTCCTGCACCAGGGCATAGGCTTCCTCGCGACTGAGACCGGCATTGGTGAGCCGGAGCAGCAGGGCCTGAGAAAAGACCAGGCCTCCGGTGATTTCGAGGTTGGCTTTCATAGTGTCCGGATACAGCAGCAGATTGCCGATCAGGGTGATGGCGCGTTCCAGCATGTAGTGGATGAGGATGCAGCTGTCCGGCAGGATGACGCGCTCCACGCTGGAGTGGCTGATATCGCGTTCGTGCCAGAGGGCGTTGTTTTCCATGGCGGCATGGGCATTGGAACGCAGCAGCCTGGCCAGGCCGCAGAGCTGTTCACTCACGATGGGATTGCGTTTATGGGGCATGGCGCTGCTGCCCTTTTGGCCTTTGGTAAAGTTTTCTTCCGCTTCCTGGACTTCGGTGCGCTGGAGGTGACGGACCTCGAGGGCGATCTTTTCCAGCAGCGAGCCTAAAAGAGCGATCACGTGGAGGAAGTGGGCATGGCGGTCGCGTTGGATCACTTGGGTGGAGATATTCACCGGCTTGAGGTCCAGGTAGCGGCAGGCCAGCTCTTCCACCGAGGGGTCCAGATGAGCGTAATTGCCTACGGCGCCAGAGAATTGGCCCACGCTGATGCCGTCGATGGCATCCTGCAGCCGGGCAATGTCACGCTTGCACTCATCAAACCAGAGGGCAAACTTGAGGCCAAAACTGGTGGGCTCGGCATGGATGCCGTGGGAGCGTCCCATACAGACGGTGTGGCGATGGGCCCGGGCTTGCAATCTGAGGGTTTCGGCGAGGCGATGGGCCTGAGTGAGGATCAGTTCTCCCGCCTGTTTCAACTGCAGGGCCGTGGCCGTGTCCAGCACGTCCGAAGAGGTCATGCCGTAATGAATCCAGCGGGCTGAGGGACCCACGTATTCCGCCACGTTGGTGAGGAAGGCGATGACGTCGTGCTTGGTAACGGCTTCGATCTCCTCGATGCGGTCGGCGTTGAAATCCGCCTTTTCGGCAATGCTCTGATAGTCAGTCTCGGGAATGATGCCCAGTTCAAACATCGCCCTGGCGGCGGCCAGTTCTACTTCCAGCCAGCATTCATAGCGGTTTTCGCTGTTCCAGACGCGCTCCATTTCGGGCAGGCTGTAGCGGGAGATCATGGTTCCTCTGCCTCCAGAGGCGCGATTTCGTCAAAGGCCTCAGGTTCCAGAAACTGGTCCAGAATGCTGGCTTCCTGGCGGGGCAGGGCTTCGATGGTGGCCGTTCCATACTCCACGCTGTCAAAGAGCAGCTCCGCGCTGGCGTTGCTCATCGTGAAGCTCAGCTTGTCCGGCAGGCCTTTGGCGTTGTAGCTGAAGAGGGCTTCGCTTTTGCTGCGGGGATCAAAGACGCGCTGCAAGCGGAACTGAGGATCGAAGCTGATCTCGATGCCCTCATGGACCAGCCTTCCGGTGGCCAGGATGGAATCCGCGTAGGTCTCTACCAGCGCGTTGATATCCTTGATGGGGGCCATAGACATCCTGGGATCGACAAGTGTCCGGGCCATCAGTTCCAACTGGGGAAAATAATCCGAGCTCAGGCTGAAATACTCTCCCAGATACACAGAGATCAGAGGAGAGGCCCCGGCACCCAGCACCCCTCCGTCGATCACGTCAAAGCGCGTCTCGTCTTTGGTCTTGGAAAAGACAAACATCCGGCGCAGGGTGAGGCCCATGTAGTTGAGGTTCGTCACTCCTTCTCCGCGCAGGTTTTCCCACTTGAGCATTTCGGCCCGGAGGAGTTCTTTGCGGGCTTCGATGGAGAGGGGTTTGAGCTTGTCTTTGGCGCAGGAACTCAGCATCAGAGTGATGAGGATAAAGATGAGGGGGACCAGGCGGTTCATTTGTGGACCTCCGTTTTGGGCGGTTGACGATAGATCAGCCAGATGGCAATGGCAGCCACGATGATCATCAGCATGCTCAGAAACTGACCGATAGACATAAAGCCAAAGAAATAGCCGTAGTCCTGATAGATTTGAATGTCGTCCGGCTCTCTCACAAACTCGATCAGGAAGCGGAAGATGCCATAGAGGGCAAACCAAATCCAAAAGACCACGCCGGGAGTCTTGATCTTCCTGAGCAGCCAGAAGGTGACCGCGAAGAGGACAATCCCCTCCAGAAACAGTTCATAGAGCTGGGTGGGATGCCTGGGCAGGTCTCCCGCCTCAGGGAAAACCATTCCCCAGGGCAGCGTGGTGGGCCTTCCCCATAGCTCTCCGTTGATAAAGTTACCCAGCCTGCCCAGTCCCAAACCGATCGAGACCAGCGGGATCACGGCATCGGCCATGGCGGCAAAGCTGAGCTTGTTTTTTCTCACAAACAGGTAGCCGGCGATGATTACACCCAAAGCCCCGCCGTGAAAGCTCATGCCGCCTTCCCAGACGGCCAAAAGCTGCAAAGGATGCTGGAAATAATAGGGCAGGTTATAGAAGAGGGCATAGCCGATGCGGCCTCCCAGCACCACTCCCAGCATCATCACAAAGATGACGGATTCATACTGCTCGCGGCTGAGGTGGATGCCTCGGAACTTGAGCAGCTTGCGGTAAAACAGCCAGGCCAGGATGAAGCTCAGCACATAAAAGAGCCCATACCAGCGGACCTGCAGATGCAAACCAGCCAGATCAAAGCTCACGATATCGGGGTTGAGGTTGTGGCGTATCACTGTTCCTGCCTCAGCGGGTGAGCTTGTGGAGCTGGGTCACGATCTTTTCCACCGCTTCGTCCGGGTCACCGTGAAACTTCTCGGTGAGCTTGTCGTGTTTGGGAGTGAAGATTTTTACCACCTGGGTGGGGGAACCGTTGAGGCCGATGTCCTTTTCGTCCAGTTCCAGGTCCGCGGCGTTCCACACTTTGAGCTCGGCGCTTTTGGCGTTGCGCTTGCCCCGCAGGGATGGCAGCCGGGGAGTGTTGATCTCTTTGACCACCGAGATCAGGCCTGGCAGCTTCATCTGGACGCGGTCATAGCCGTCTTCCATGAGGCGCTGGACGATCAGATGGCAGGGCTTGACCTCCTCGATCTTGCGCACGAAACAGGTCTGGGGAATCTTGAGGTGAGCGGCAATGCCAGGACCCACCTGGGCTGTATCGCCATCGATGGCCTGCTGGCCTGTGAGGATGAGGTCATAGGGCCCAAGCTTGCGGATGGCGGCCGCCAAAGTGAGTGAGGTGGCCCAGGTATCGGCCCCGGCAAACTTGCGGTCCGACAGCAGGATGATCTCGTCAGCCCCCAGCGAGATGGCTTCCCGCAGGGTTGTTTCCACCTGAGCGGGACCCATGCTGATCACGGTCAGGGTGCCGCCATGCTGTTCCTTGAGGCGGACGGCCTCTTCGATGGCATAGGCGTCGAAGGGGTTGAGGATGCTCTCCACGCCTTCCCGGACCAGGGTGTTGGTCACCGGATCGATCTTGATCTCGGTGGTGTTGGGCACCTGTTTAACGCAGACGATCAATTTCATAGCGGGCTACTCCTAATTGTAGAAAGCGCGGATACTGTCGCAGACATACTCCTTCTGCTCATTGGTAAGCTCTGGATAGATAGGGATGGAGAGCACCTTGTGGGCCATGGTCTCGCTCACCGGAAGGTCTCCGGCTTTGTATCCCAGTTCGCTGAAGCACTCCTGCATATGCAGCGGCAGCGGATAATAGACGGCGCAGCCTATGCCATTGTCCTGCAGGTGCTTCATCAAGCCGTCCCGGTCGTCGCAGATGAGGGTATATTGGTTGTAGATGCTCACGGCGCGGGGATCGATCCAGGGAGTGCGGATCTGGACGATATCAGAGAGGTGTTCGTTGTAGAAAGCGGCATTGGCCCGTCTGGCTTCGCTCCAGGCGGCCAGATGGTCGTATTTGACGTTGAGGATGGCGGCCTGAAGGGTATCCATGCGGCTGTTGAGACCCACCCATTTGTGATAATACTTGGGGTTTTCGCCATGCACTCTGAGCTGCCGCAGCTTGGCAGCCAGGTCGTCTGAATTGGTGAGGCACATACCCGCGTCACCCATGGCGCCGAGGTTTTTGCTGGGGAAAAAGCTGAGAGTTCCGATGTCGCCATAGGAACAGCTCATTTTGCCGTCCCAGGTGCAGCCGATGCCCTGAGCGTTATCTTCGATCACGGCCAGGCCGTGCTTTTTGGCGATCTCCATGATGGCGGTCATATCGGCGCTCTGGCCAAAGAGATGCACCGGCATGATGGCCTTGGTTTTAGGTGTGATGGCCGCTTCGATCAGAGAGTGATCGAGGTTGAAAGTGCGGGGATCGATATCCACAAAACGGGGCCGGGCATGGTTGCGCCAGATCGAGGAAGCCGTGGCAAAGAAGGTGAAGGGAGTGGTGATGATCTCATCCCCTTCGCCGATGCCCAAAGCCTTGACGGCCAATACCAGAGCGTCCGTTCCGGAAGCGCAGCCAATGGCGTGGGCGATGCCCAGGTCTGTGGCGATCTTCTCTTCCAGTTCTTTGATCTGGGGGCCCATGATGTAGTGGTGGTTGGCCAGCACTTTATCGATGGCGGCCTTGATGTCGTTCAACAATGGATCATACTGTGCATGCAGGTCCAGCATAGGGACTTTCATTCAAAACTCCTGTATTAATTTGATGTTATTGCTCTGATACTTAAGAAAATGGTTACGATCTGAGAGGCCAGCAGGGCCACGTCTTTGATGTCGGCCCAGATATCCCGATCGGTGCTTTCAGCCACGAAGACCATGTCTCCGGGCCGCAAAGCCAGCTTTTTGCTGGGTTTGACCCAGTTGCCGCTGTGGTCGCGGATGATCCTCACGCCGCCCAGTCTGCGGTTGTTAGTATAGCCTCCGCAGGCTTCGACGTAGTATTTCCAGTCCTTGCCTTCCACCCAGGGCACCAGACCGGGATTGAGCACCTGTCCGCTCACCGCGATCATATCAAGCCGCTGGGGCACAAAGATATAATCTCCGTTTTGGAGGATAGGGTTGGAGCTCAGCCCCTTTGAATCCCAGCACTCCTGAAGGCTGATGCTGTATTTGCCTTTGAGCTGACGCAGGCTGCTGCGCAGATAGCTGTATTCCACCGGGCTCATCTGGCTCATGCTGAATGCTTTGAGGCGTTCCAGGTCTGGAAAGATCCTGGCACTGAAGGGACCGTTGATCAGGACGGCGTTGCCCAGATCGCCTCCGGAACTGGGACCCCCGCAGAGCTGCAGGATGTCCCACAGCGTGCTCTTGTCTCCGATGAGAAACTCGCCGGGAGTCTTGACAGCCCCTTCCACCTGCACTTTCCAGCCCCGTCTGGCCTCGCTGTCCTGGCCCACAATGATCCGGTCGCGCGGCATCAACGCGAAGCCCATATCGCTCAGACTGGCCACAGCGCTGATATCCTGGCTCAGGATGTCAAAATCCACTCCGTTGGGCTGATAACGATAGATGAGGATGCGTTTGAGATTGGCCTCGGGAGTGAAGCCCTGGCAGAGCCTGAGCAGGTCGCCCAGCTTGTCGCCAGGCACAAACTGATATTCTCCAGGCAGATAGACGCTGCCCATCACGCTCACGCTCTGTTCCAGAGTGGGCACCCAGATCAGGTCGCCGTCCTTGAGCAGCGGATTTTGCTCCAACTCGCCCAGGCGCATAAACCTCAGCAGGTCATAGACCTGGCTCTTGCTCTGGCGGGTCAGCCGCACCTGTCTGAGTCCCTGGAAACTGGCATAGAGCGAATCTTCCTCCACCGCTTTTTGCTGCAGGGGGCTCATCGTTAGAGGGTCTGATATCTGAGGAAGCTCTCCCCGGCTGGCCTTGACGGCATCCGAAAGCCTGGAAAACACCGTGAGCTGATAGGTGCCGGGATGGGGCACAAAGCCTGTCACGCTCACGCTGATCGGGATCATTGCCGTGGCCTGGGGAAGCTGAGCGGTCAGAGACACCCCCAGGAGCAGGAACAGCGGCAATAACAGCTTAATTTTCATAGTATTGGATCATCCTGTCGATGATTTCATCCAGCTTTTTTTTGGGCTCGTAGCCGATGTATTCGTTGATCTTACTGAGCTCTGGCATGCGGTTCATCATGTCCTCAAAACCCTCTTCGAAGGCCTCTTCATAGCTCATATAGTCGATGCGGGATTTGCTCTTGCACATGGTTTTCACTTTCTGGGCCAGGTCTTCGATGCTGATCGATTCGGTGGTGCCCACATTGAAGATCTCACCCTCGCACTTGGGGTCCGCCATCAGCTTGATGAAGGCATCCACCACGTCTGATACGTCGGCAAAACAGCGGGTCTGTTTGCCATTGCCATAGACGATGATGGGCTGGTCGAGGAGGGCCGCCTTGATGAATTTGGGCAGCACCATGCCATACTGACCGGTCTGACGCGGCCCCACGGTGTTGAAACAGCGCACGATCACCACCGGCAGTTTTTTCTCTCTGAAATAGGCCAGGGCCATAAATTCGTCGATGGCCTTGCTGCAACTGTAGCCCCAGCGGCTGATGCTGGTGGGCCCCAAAAGCCGGTCATCCTGCTCTCCAAAGGGCACGTTTTCGCTCTTGCCGTAGATCTCGGAGGTGGAAGTGATCAACACCTTGGCCTTGTGTTTGTTGGCCAGCTCCAGCACGTTGTCCGTGCCCACAATGTTGGTCTTGAGAGACAGCAGCGGATTTTCGATGATGTATTTCACCCCCACGGCCGCGGCCAGATGATAGACCTGGTCCACGCCGCTCATCAGCTTTTCCATTAGCTCGCGGTTGAGGATGGTGCCGATGGTGTAACGGAAGTGACTGTGTTCCTTGAAACTCTCTATGTTGTCCAGACTGCCGGTGGAGAGGTTGTCGATCACATGGACGTGATGACCCTCATTCAGCAAGCGTTCGGCAAGGTGGGAGCCGATAAATCCGGCCCCGCCGGTGATCAGTATCTTCATTCAAACTCCATGAAAGTGGCGAAGCATCGCCGTTTGAGTGGTTTTTCCACTGACTGTCACTATGATTTAGGGGGGCAGATTTTGTCAAGCGAGAGTTTGGAGGGAGGCTGGACGCCAACGAATTCCTGCTCGCACGCACCGACTGAAGCCAGTGCTACGGCTGGTGTCGATTTGGCCGCCTTGGAGTTCAAAGCGCTTGGATAACATACACATCCATCTCTTTATATCTGAGCGCTTTGGACTTCAAGCAGGATATCGGAGGCATTTATCTCGCGGGTGTGCTGGTTGAAGTCCAAGCGGCCCGCAAACTCGTTGTCTTGCATACCTTTATCGTGGCCGCTTGAACTCCAACGGGTCGGGCACGCACCGACTAAAGTCAGTGCAACGACCGGCTGAAGCCAGTGTTACGGCAGGTGTCGATTTGGCCGTCTTGGAGTTCAAAGCGCTTGGATAACATACACATCCATCTCTTTTTGTCTGGGCGCTTTGGACTTCAAGCAGGATATCGGAGGCATTTATCTCGCGGGTGTGCTGGTTGAAGTCCAAGCGGCCCGCAAACTCGTTGTCTTGCATACCTTTATCGTGGCCGCTTGAACTCCAACGGGTAGCGCACGCACCGATTAAAGTCAGTGCAACGACCGGCTGAAGCCAGTGTTACGGCAGGTGTCGATTTGGCCGTCTTGGAGTTCAAAGCGCTTGGATAACATACACATCCATCTCTTTATGACTGAGCGCTTTGGACTTCAAGCAGGATATCGGAGCACGTTGTATCGCGGGTGTGCTGGTTGAAGTCCAAGCGGCCCGCAAACTCGCTGCCATATATACTCTTATCGTGGCCGCTTGAACTCCAACGGGTAGCGCACGCACCGATTAAAGTCAGTGCAACGACCGGCTGAAGCCAGTGCTACGGCAGGTGTCGATTTGGCCGCCTTGGAGTTCAAAGCGCTTGGATAACATCCACATCCATCTCTTTATGCCTGAGCGCTTTGGACTTCAAGCAGGATATCGGAGGAGTGATTCCCCCTTCG
>Ga0209311_1001585_pt1 | contig 17873 bp, 15 predicted proteins | sample AD_UKC045_MetaG_FD_184417 | JGI IMG/M metagenome (GOLD analysis project Ga0209311, IMG submission 184417) | Active sludge microbial communities of municipal wastewater-treating anaerobic digesters from USA - AD_UKC045_MetaG (SPAdes) (version 2) | ecosystem: Engineered > Bioreactor > Anaerobic >... | reverse complement strand
CTCCCGAGGCCCGTGCCGCCACGCCGGACCTTTGCAACAACATCCAGGTGCAAGGACGTCTCCCGGACCTCCCTCATGTTGGTGCGGGGGTAGTATCAGCGAGGTTGAGGGGGTGTAGGACGGAATCGGCGTGGAATTGCGCGAGATATTCCGCAGCGGGTTGAGATTGCTCGGATGTTTGTCTGGAGACGGACACGCGATTCAGCGGAATCCAATCACGTTCAACGCGTGTGGCTCGGTGCATTTTCAATGCACCCTACGTTCCCCATCACCGCTCGTCCCGGCGTAAGCCGGGACCCAGGGGTTCAGACACCGGGACAAGCCGCCCCTGGGTCCCGACTTTCGTCGGGATGAGCGGGACAATGAATGTGCGGTGGTGGGTGGGGATGAATGGTGCATCGTTGACGTACCCTACGGAGCGGGGGCGCTGATGCAGCCTACGGGTTCGGTGGGCGCTTTAGCAGGTCGGCTTGGGAGAGTTGGAAGTCGCTGTCCAGCCAGAGTTGTTCGAGGTGGCGGAGGGTTGCGCCGAGTTGGGGGCCTTCGGGGATGTTGTTGGCGAGGAGATCGGCGCCGGTGATGGGCATGGTGGGGCGTTGCCAGGCGTCGGTCTGCTTTATGAGGTCGCGCCAGTTGGGCGTTGCTTCGCTGGCCCATGACAGCATTGCGCGGTCGCGGATGACTTGTTGTGTGCTGCGGTAGAGGGCGGCTCTCAGGGCTTTTGGCGTGATGTCAGCGGCGAGTGCTGTCTCGTCTTTCGCGGACCAGTTGAGGCGGTGGCGCTCGTCGTTCGACATCTTGAGCTGGTTGGCGATGGCGTGGATTGCGTCGGCGTCTTTCCAGAACAGGCTCAGGAAGCGGAGCATGGGATCGGGCGCGAAGCGTTCGCGGATTTCGAGGGCGACGAGCTTGCGTGTGAGGTCGAGGCCTTTCGCGGCGGGCATGAGCTGGACGAGGACGCCGGAGGCTTCCATGGCGTCGAGCGCGGGCATGGGATTTGGCGCGGCGAGCAGCTTGCGCGTTTCGGTCCAGATACGTTCGGCGCTGATGCCGGCGAGGCCTGAGCGGAGCTTGCTGCAGGAAGCGAGACCTTCGCGGTCGGGCGCGCCGTGGCCGTACCAGGCGTAGAAGCGGAAGAAGCGCAGGATGCGGAGATAGTCTTCGCGGATGCGGGTTTCGGAATCGCCGACGAAAACGATGCTGCGCGTGGCGATGTCGCCGAGGCCGCCGCCGGTGGGGTCGTAAACATTGCCTGCCCGGTCGGCGTACAGAGCATTCATGCGGAAGTCGCGGCGTTGCGCGTCGACGGCCCAGTCTTCGGTGAAGGCGACGGTGGCGCGGCGGCCATCGGTTTCAACGTCCTGCCGGAGCGTGGTGATTTCGAACGGGTGGTGGTTGGCGACGACAGTAAGCGTGCCGTGTTCGATGCCGGTGGGATGGACGGCGATGTTGGCGGCGCGCATCGCGGCTTCGACACGGTCGGGCGTCAGCTGGGTCGCAATGTCGATGTCGGCGATGGGTTCGCCCAGCAAGGCGTTACGGACGCAACCGCCAACGAAGCGTCCGCTGCCGGGACGCACGGCGTCGAGCGCGTCCATGACGTGGGCGGCTGCGGGAGACGTTAGCCAGGGCTGGTTGGCCAGCCGGGTCATGTCAGTTGCCGCTGCCGGCGCCGCGATCGCGCGGGGCGATGGGCGCGGGTTGTTGCGTATCGGTCTGCTGCGTGTCGGCGCCGGGAAGCTTCTGCTGCTCGCACGAGATTTCGCGCGGCGGCACCATGCGGCCTTCGGCATCGTAGCGGACGGGGTCGAAGCACTTGTCGCTCTGGCGCGGTTCGAGCAGCGGGGTGATGATCAGAGCCGCGATCGCGATGACAGCGCCGATGATGACCAGCCGGGTGAACGGCCAGCGGTCCCTGATCTTCATGTCTTTCGAGGCGGCCCGGTAGACCAGGAACACCGCGAAGGGGGTGAGGAAGAGCAGGAGTTCTATGAGGACGCGCTGGGCCATTAGCTAGGTATCTATGCTCCCGTACAACCGGTCGTAGAGTGACTTCAACATTCCGGCGGTCACCCCCCAGATGTAGCGTCCGTTGTGGGGCATGGCGTAGTAGGCGCGCAAGGCCCCCCTGAATTCACGTTCGTGTCGTTCGTGGTTGGCGGCGTCCATCAGGAAGCTGAGCGGGGTCTCGAAAACGTCTGCGACCTCGCCGGCATGGGGTTGGGGGACGAAATCGGGAGGCAGGACACCGACAAAAGGCGCAATCGCATAGCCGCTGCCCGACAGGTAAGTATCGCCCTGCCCCAGCAGGCGGACGGTTTGGGGGATGACGCCCACCTCCTCATTCGCCTCGCGCAGGGCGGCGGTGAGCGCGGTTTCGCCCGGTTCGATGCGTCCGCCGGGGAAGGCGATCTGCCCGGCATGGTTGGACATGGTGTCGGGGCGGAGGGTCAGGAGCACATTATAGTCATCGCCGCGGTCGATCAGGGCGACGAGCACGGCGGCCTGGCGGACATTGGCGGCTGCGGGGACGGGCCAGCCGGGGTTGAGGTCGTAGTCGGTGCGCACGGGCATATCGAAGACGGCGTTGATGGATGCCAGCCTTTCGGCGCAGCGCGCCTCGAAATCCGCCTTGGTGGTGAAGGGCATGAATCAGGCCGCCTGGCCGATGGGAAAACGTGCGCCGGATGAGGTGACGCTCATCGTTCCGTCGCCCGTTTCGTCCTCGGCCCAGTTCACGAGTTCGTAGTAGGGCGGGCGCGCCAGCCTGGCCTCCAGCCCGCCACGAACCAGAACATAGGTGGAGGGCTCGCCCGTCTGGCGATCGGTTACGACCCTCAGCGGGTGGTCCGCATCGACTGCCACGACATCGCCCACATTGGTCGTGACCAGTATAACCTGATGCCCGTCCGATTCATGCCGGTCTGCGCGAACCCCCATGAATGGGGCGTCTTCGACCTTCACCACCACTTTTTCGTGAGGGGTGACCAGATAGTATCCGTCGGAATCCTTCCTGAGTATCGTGGAAAACAGGCGGACAAGCTTGTCCCTGCTGAACCGCACCCCGTTCTGCCACCAAGATCCGTCCCGACGGATCTCCAGGCCGATGTCGCCGCAATTGGCCGGGTTCCACAAATGTACGGGAGGCAGGGATCGGGGCTTTTCCAAACCCGCTTCCGACTGCAAGGTAGCAATCAGGTTCGCGAGCGCCATCGCTTCTGGGTTATGGGCTTTCGGATCAACAGCGTTCGACATGGGCGGCTCGATCATCGGGTTCGCCTCAGACATAGGTAAATGCGCTCCATGAGTGAAGCCGCCATCGCAAACGCTCCGTCTGACGACATTGTGCGGGAGGCGGACGCCGCTGTTCAGCTGCTGGCGCAGGTGCGCGCAGAGATCGGCAAGGTCGTGTTTGGACAGGAACGGGTGGTCGAACTGGTGATCGCGACGATCCTGGCGGGGGGCCATGCCCTGCTGATCGGGGCGCCGGGTCTGGCCAAGACCAAGCTGGTGGAGACGACGGCGCGGGCGCTGGGTCTCGACTGGGGGCGCGTGCAGTTCACGCCGGACCTGATGCCGTCGGATATTCTGGGTTCGGAGATTCTGGACGAGACGGCCTCGGGCCGGACCTTCCGGTTCGTGAAGGGGCCGATCTTTACCTCGCTGCTGATGGCGGACGAGATCAACCGTGCATCGCCGCGGACGCAGTCGGCGCTGCTGCAGGCGATGCAGGAGCGGCATGTGACGGTGGCGGGGGCGAGCTATGACCTGCCCAAGCCGTTCCACGTGCTGGCGACGCAGAACCCGATCGAACAGGAAGGCACATATCCGCTGCCGGAAGCGCAGCTGGATCGCTTCCTGCTGAAGGTGGATGTGACGTATCCGGACTCGGAGACCGAGCGGCGCATTCTGGTCGAGACGACCGGCATGGGCGACCAGACGGTGAACCCGGTTCTGAATTCGGAGAAGCTGATTGCGCTGCAGTCGCTGGTGCGGCGGATGCCGGTGCCGGAGACGGTGCTGGAGGCGATCCTGCGTCTGGTGCGTTCGGCGCGTCCGGAGCAGTCGGATCATCCGCAGGTGAAGAAGCGGGTGGATTGGGGCCCCTCGCCCCGTGCTGGTCAGGCGCTGATGCTGGCGGCGCGTTCGCGTGCGCTGCTGCGTGGACGCCTTGCGCCGTCGCTGGATGATATCGAGGCGCTGGCCGAGCCGGCGCTGGGTCACCGCATGGCGCTGGCCTATGATCCGACGGGACAAGGGGGCTCGCTGTCGGCGCTGATCCAGGAACTTGCTTCCAAAGCCGCCTAACGCCTAAGGACCTCCCCTTGCCACAGGCGCCACTTAGTCAACTGAAAGCCGAAGCGTCCGCGCTTGCTGGCGATCTCGGCACGCTGACCACGCGTGCGCGTGCGGCCAGTGCTGCGCACATGGGATCGGCGGGGCGGCGCAAGTCGGGCACAGGCGAGAACTTCTGGCAGTATCGCCGGCATACATCCGAGGACGGGGCGGATCGCGTGGACTGGCGCAGGTCGGCGCGCGAGGAGCATCTGTTCGTGCGCGAGACCGAGCTGGAGACGGCGCGGACATTCCTGTTCTGGGTTGATCCTTCGCCGGGCTTCAACTGGTCGAGCGCGGAGAACGTGCCGCAGAAGGCCGATCGGGCGTTGCTGCTGTCGATGGCGCTGGCTGGGGCGTTGTCGCGTTCGGGCGAGCGTTGCGGGGCGCTGGGCGGCGGGCGTGGTCCGGTGTCGGGCGCGCGGGCGCCGTCGCGCGTGGGCGAGGACCTGCGGAATTTCAAAACTGACATGCCGTTCCCGAAGCCACCGCGTGACCGGGCGGCGATCGTGGTGTGCAGCGACTTCTATTCGCCGCTTGAAGAGTGGCGCGCGCGTTTGACTCCCATCGCGGCCAAGTGCCGGGACGGCGTGCTGCTGCAGGTGTGCGATCCGATCGAAGAGGCTTACCCGTTCAATGGCCGGGTGCGGTTCTTCCGGCCGGGGCAGGATCGCGAGCGGCTGATCGGGCGCGCGGAATCGATCCGTGAGGGATATCTGGACAAGTTCACGCAGCGCCGCGCGGACATGCTGGCGCTGGCGGGTGAGCTGGGCTGGCGGTTCGTGACGCATGCGACCAACGAAGAAGCACGGACGCCGCTGGGCAAGCTGGCCCATGGCTTTGCGATCAGCGGGGCTGCAGCGTGAGCCTGGGTCCGTTCCTTTTCCTTCAACCCTGGGCCCTGCTGGGCCTGCTGGCGCTGCCGGTTCTTTGGCTGTTGCTGCGCGCGACACCGCCGGAGCCGAAGCGGTTCGCCCTGCCCTCGCTGGCGCTGCTGGATGATCTGAAGCCGGATGAAGAGACGCCGGCGCGGACGCCGTGGTGGCTGCTGCTGCTGCGGATGATTGCGCTGGGGCTGGCCATTCTGGGCTTTGCGCGCCCGACATGGGCGCCGAATGCGCAGGTGAACACGATGGGCGGCACGCTGATCGTGGTGGATGATGGCTGGACCAGCGCCGAGCGCTGGCGCGATCTGGTTCGCACGGCGACGTCTGCGGTTGACGAGACATCGCAGGATGGCGGCGACATCCATGTGATGTTTACCGCGCCGCACGAAGTGACGCGCGATCCATCGGAAGTTCTGGATGCCGAGACGGCGCGGCAGTTGCTGCGCAATACGCGGCCGGCGGCGTGGCTGCCGGATCGCATGGCTGCGCTGAAGAAGCTGGATGAGACGGGGCTTAAGCCGGGCCGCATCATCTGGGCGACGGATGGTTTCGATCATGACGACAGTGCAGCGTTCGCACGTGGACTGACGGCGAAGGCAGCGACCGAAGTGCGCGTGACGCGGCCGAAGAATGCGTTTGCGATCACGTCGGCGGATTCATCCGCCGAGGGTGCGCGCGTATCCGTTGTGCGGGCGAACAGCCTGCCGGGGGCTACGGCGGATGTGATTGCCGAGACGGCTGAGGGCGCATCGATTGCTTCGACGCGGATTGCGTTCGAGGGCGGCTCGATGACGGCGGATGCGTTGTTCGCCATTCCGGCGGCGGCGCTGAACCGCGTGGCACGGTTCCGGATTGGCGGATCGCCGTCTGCGGGCGGCGTGTGGCTATGGGATGATACGGCGCGGCGGCCGCATGTCGGTCTTGCGGATGCGCGGGATGAGGCGCAGCCCCTGCTTTCGGAACACTACTATGTGCGCAAGGCGTTGCAGCCTTATGCGCAGCTCACCGAGAAGAAGCTTTCGGATCTGCTCGACTCGCCGATTGACGCGATCATTCTCGGCGACCGCGGCACGATCGAGGAAGATGTTCGCGACAAGCTGTCGGCGTGGATCGAAAAGGGCGGCGTGCTGATCCGGTTTGCCGGTCCGCGTCTCGCCGCGCAGGACGACAGCTTTACGCCTGTGCCGCTGCGCCCCACATCGCGCTCGCTGGGATCGTCGCTGTCGTGGGAAACGCCGCAGCGGATTGCGCCGTTCGACAACAACTCGCCCTTCGTCGGCATTCCGCGTCCGACCGACACGGCTGTCCGCCAACAGGTTCTGGCCAATCCTTCGGCTGAGCTGGAGAGCATGACGTGGGCGCGCCTGGAAGATGGCACGCCGCTGGTGACGGCGCGCCGGATTGGACGCGGCGAGCTGATCCTGTTCCATGTGACGGCTGACCCGGACTGGTCTGACCTGCCCTATACCGGCGCGTTCGTTGAGATGCTGCGTCGCTCTGTGGTGTCGGGCGGCGAGCGTTCGGGCGCGGCGGCGTTGGGCACTGAAGGCACGCTGGCGCCGGTCCGGGTGCTGGACGGCTATGGCGTGCTGCAGCCGCCGCAATCGACGGCGACGCCTGTGCCGGCGGCGAGCTTCCTGACGACGCGACCGGGACCGACGACGCCTCCGGGCCTCTATTCGGGTCCGGGCGGTGAGCGGGCATTGAACGCTGGCGCGCCTGCGCCGCAGATCGTGGAGACGTGGCCGGGCGTGACGAAGGTGACAGAACAGGAAGCGGTGGTGGAGCGTGCAGGACTTGGCGGCTGGATGATCGCGCTGGCGCTTGGCATTGTGGCTCTGGATCTGATCATAGCGCTGGCCTTCGCGGGGCGGCTGCCGCGCTTTGGACGTCAGGCGGCAGGATTGCTGGCGGTGTTCTTCATTGCCGGTGCGGTGCTGAATGGTCAGCCCGCTTCGGCGCAGACGTCTGACCAGCTAGCGCGCGAGGCGGCGGCGCATCTGCGCTTTGCGTATGTGAAGACGGGCGATCGCAGTCTTGATGAGACGACGGCGGCCGGATTGTTCGGGCTATCGTATGAGCTTGGCGCGCGGACATCGGTTGAACCTGAAACACCGCATGGCGTGGACCTGTCGCGCGACCATCTCGAACTCTATCCGATGATCTATTACGCCGTGCCGCGTAACGCGAAGGCGTTGCCGCCTGCGGCCGTGGCGAAGGTGAATGCTTATCTGCGTGCGGGCGGCGCGTTCGTTGTCGATACGCGCGATGCAGCGCCAGGACGCGATGTTTCGCAGAACCTTTCGACCTTGCTGGCGGGCATTGATGCGCCGCCGCTGCAGCCGGCGCCGCCAACGCATGTGCTGACCAAGAGCTACTATCTCATCCGCTCCTTCCCGGGCCGTCTCAACGGGCGCCTCTGGATCGAAAGCGGGGCGGCGGATCGCGACACGCGGCGGGGCGATGGCGTGTCTGGCCTGTTCATTGGCGGATCGGACTGGGCTGGCGCCTGGGCGATCGACAAGAATGGCAAGGCGCTGCGTGCGATGGATGGCGGCCCGAATGCGCGCGAGATGGCCTACCGCTTCGGCATCAACCTCGTGATGTACATCCTCACGGGCAACTACAAGGAAGACCAGGTCCACATTCCGGATCTGCTCGACCGGCTGGGGACGTCTCGGGACAAGGCTGACTAGGCATGCTCGAAGCTTCCCGTCTTGCGTTTGATCCGTTGGTGCCATGGCTTGTGCTGTGGGTGCTGGTGGTTGGCGCTGTCGCCTTGTGGGGCGTCTATGTCTGGCTGCGCGGCAAGGCGTGGCTGTTCCGCGCGCTGGCGCTGACCGTGCTGGCGCTGGCGCTGGCGAATCCGCTGTGGATCGAGGAGCAGCGCGAACCGCTGAAGGACATCGTGGCGGTTGTGATGGACCGCTCGGAGAGCATGAACTTCCGTGGGCGCACCGAGACGGCGCAGGCGGCGTATGACGAGATCCGCAAGCAGATCGATGCGGACGAGACGCTGGAGCTGCGGGTTGCGGAGACCGATCCGGGCGCGGATGGCACGGACCTTTATGTGGCGCTGCAATCAGCGCTGTCGGATGCGCCGCGCGAGCGGATTGCCGGCGCGATCCTGATCACTGACGGCCAGATCCACGACGCGCCCCAGAATGCGGATGATGCGAAGCCGATGGGGCCGGTGCATGCGTTGATCGTTGGCGGGGACGAAGAGATCGACCGCAATATCGACATCCAGCAGGCGCCCTCCTTCTCGATCATCGACCAGAAGGTCGAGATGCGGGTGCAGGTGAATGATCCGACGGCGCAGACCGTGCCGGTCGGGATTTCGATCAATGGCGAGCAGCAGCCGGCGCAGACCGTGAAGGTTGGCGAGCCGCAGATGATCTCGTTCACGCTGAAGCGGCGGGGCGAGAATCTGGTGGTGCTGTCGGTGGATGGCATTCCGAACGAGCTGACGCTGGCGAACAATCTCGCTTCGGCGCGGATTTCGGGCGTGCAGGATCGCCTGCGCGTGCTGCTGGTGACGGGCGAGCCGCATGCGGGGGCGCGGGTTTGGCGCGACCTGCTGAAGTCTGACCCGGCGGTGGATCTGGTGCACTTCACCATTCTGCGGCCGCCGCAGAAGTCGGACAATGTGCCGATCGAGGAGATCGCGCTGATCGCCTTCCCCAAGCCGCAACTGTTCCGCGAGAAGCTGGACGAGTTCGATCTGGTGATCTTCGACCACGAACTGCGGCCTGCGGTTCTGGAGGAGCAGTATCTCGATCGCGTGGCGCGGTATGTGGAGCGTGGGGGCGCGTTGCTGATCGCGGCGGGCGAGCCCTATCCGGGGTCGTACCTTCTCTACAACACGCCGCTGGGCGGGGTTCTGCCGGGACGTGCGACGGGCGAAGTGGTGGATGGGAAGTTTACCCCGCAGCTGACCGAGCTGGGCAAGCGGCACTCGGTGACGGCGACGTTGCCGACCGAGGGCTGGGGTCCGTGGATGCGGTACATGAAGATGGACCAAGGCAAGGCCGAGGCGCTGATGCAGACGCCGGATGGTCATCCGCTGCTGCTGCTGAACCGCGTGGGTCAGGGACGCGTGGCGTCGGTGATGTCTGACCAGCTGTGGTTGTGGGCGCGTGGCTATGAGGGCGGCGGGCCGTATGCCGAGCTGATCCGGCGCACGGCGCACTGGCTGATGAAGGAGCCGGAGCTCGAGGAAGAGCTGCTGGAGCTGGAAGCCGGCGCATCGCCGGAGCTGACGGCGACGCTGCATACCATGTCGGACACGCCTGCCCCGCTGTCGGTGGAGGCGCCCGACGGGACGAAGGTGGAGAGCCCGTGGTCGCTGGTCTCGCCGGGTAACTATCGCGCAGCTGTTCCGGCGAAGGAGCTGGGGCTGTATCGCGCAACGAGCGGCAAGCTGAAAGCGGTGACGCTGCGCGGGCCGACGCATCCGCGCGAGTATCTCGATCTGCGCGCGACGCCGGACAAGCTGCAGCCGATCGCTACGGCGACGCTGGGCGGCGTGTTCAGACTGGGCGCCGATGGCACGCCGACGATGCCGCGTGTCGATCGCGTGGGCGATCGCGGGAATGCTGCGGGCAGCGACTGGCTGGGTCTGCGCGAGCGCAAGGCCTATGCGGTGCGCGCGACGGACTCGACGACGCTCATTCCGGGCGTGGTCGGCATGCTGCTGGCGTGCGCATTCCTGATGCTGGCGTGGCGGCGTGAGGGGCGGTAGCCCGCCCCTCTTAGTCTAAGCCGCGTTAGTTAGCGCGGAATGCTGAGCTCGCCGGTCAGCTTGGCGGCGCGATCCGAAAGGTCGCGGATCAGGACGCGGTGCTGGTCGACCGGGCCAGGCAGCGTGAAGCGGCCTTCGCCGGCGCGGTGGAAGCCGAAGCGCTCATAGTATTCGTGGTCGCCGACGAGGATCACGGCGGCATAGCCCTGCTCTCGGCAGACGCCGATGGCGCGCTCCATCAGCTTGAAGGCGACGCCATTGCCACGGCGGCGCTCGGCGACGGCGATGGGGCCGAGGAAGGCGGCGCGACCGGCTTCTCCGACTTTCACCGGCCAGACGCGGACGACGCCGGTGAGGCCTTCGCTGTCGATGGCGACGAGGCTGGCGTCGGCGATGGCGTGGTTGCCCTCGCGCAGGCGCTCGGCCGTCTTGGCGAAGCGGCCGGGGCCGAAGACGTCATCGTACAGGGCTTCAACGGCTTCGGAATGCTCCGGCGCGTCGAGCGAAATAACGTACGGGGGGATAGTCGAGGTGGTGTTCACGGGGCGCAGGCTCCGAAGACGAGAGTGACGAACCAACGACCGCAGCTTCGGCCCGCCCTCCTTCTTGGAGTTTGGCCTCTGCCCAGGTCAGCACATCACCGCTGGTCGCCGTCTTCCCCCCAAACCCATTTAAGGAATCGAGGGCCCTTCGCGCAGCCGGTTATTGGGGGGTGCACATAGGGTCGTTTGACCTGGGGTGCAAGAATTTTTGTGTGACAGCCGCTGGGGCAAGTTGGTGGGCGAGCCGGCTGGGCCGCCACAATTCGCGCGAGAGGCATCGTGTGAGTGGCTGGGATGGTTGAGTGATGGAGCCGTGGCGGGGGTGATGGGGCGTGGCGGGAAGTTGGCTGAGAGAGGCGGGCTTGGCGGAAGCGAACCGGGGCTCATCGCGCCGGACCCTGGAAGGGGCGTGGCTGTCACCCCGGAAGCGCGAGCGCTATCCGGGAACCATCGAGAGGCCACCGTGCTCTCACACTGGGTCCCGGCTCTCCGCTTCGCTTCGGCCGGGATGACAAGCGGCGGTGCGCGTCGGCGTTGGGTGGCTTCGGGCGCTGGCAAACTGACGGGCCGCGTGCAGACTGGCCTCAGCAAAAATCGGAGGAAGCGCGATGGGTGTTCTGGAGGGCAAGGTTGTCCTGATCACGGGCGGTGGAAACGGAATCGGGCGGGAGACGGCTCTGTTGCTGGCGCGTGAGGGCGCGAAGGTTGTGGTGAATGACCTCGGCGGGTCGCTGACCGGGGGCGATGAGGGGTCTGCGGGGCCGGCTGAGAAAGTCGCGCAGGAGATCCGGGCGGCGGGTGGTGAGGCGGCTTCCAACTCGGACAGCGTGACGGATTTCGCCGCCGTGGGGCGGATGGTTGAGCAGGCGAAGGATACGTTTGGCGGGCTGAACGCCATCGTGAACCCGGCGGGCATCCTGCGGGATGGCATGTTCCACAAGATGACCGAGGAGGACTGGGACCGGGTGGTCAACGTCCACCTGCGCGGCGCTTTCAACGTCACACGGGCGTCGATCGAACTGTTTCGGGAGCAGAAGGACGGGGCCTATGTGCTGTTTACCTCCACCTCCGGGCTGATCGGGAATATCGGCCAGTCGAACTATGCCGCCGCCAAGCTGGGCGTTGTCGGCCTGTCGCGCGTGGTGGCGATGGAGGGGCTTCGGAACAATGTCCGCTCCAACGTGATTGCGCCGTTTGCCTGGACACGGATGATCGAGTCGATCCCTGTGAAGGACGAGGCCAGCGCCAAGCGGGTGGCCCGGATGCGGGACGCCATGCGCGCCGATCAGGTGGCGCAGCTGGCGGTCGCCCTGTGCTCCGACCGGGCCAAGACCGTCACCAGCCAGATATTCTGTGTACGGGGCAATGAGATCATCCTGTTCGATCAACCCCGCCCGATCCGGTCGGTGGCGGACACGACGGGCTGGAATCCGGAAAAGATCCTCGACAACTGCCTGCCCTCCATGGCCGGGGACTTCTTCGGGCTGGAGGCCACGGCGGATATCTTCCCGTACGACCCAATCTGACGCTTGGCAGGGGCTGGCCAGCGGCCCGGTTTGGGCGAGCGAGTCGGCCGGACGCCGGGGCGAGCCCGCCGGTGCTTGGACAAACCGGCTCATGAGCATGCGTGGAGGCGAAATCTTTGTGCAGTTTTCCCCCGATAAACCTCGATTTTCCTGAGGCATGGCCGGAGATTTATGGTTTAGAAAGCGTTCCGTCCGCATCTCGTCGCGGAGAGGTCGATCGTTTGTCTTTGTCATCCCCCTCGCCCGGGTCCTGGTCCGGCATTTTTGGTGCAACGGCTTTTGGCTGGGGCGCGTTGGGACTTGGTAGGATGATGGCCTCGGGGGAGCGGGCGTAATGGGTGACTCCGGCGGAACACTTTGGTCGATGAAGACAAAATCGCGCCAACCCTGGTGGTCCTACCTCCCGGACGCCGAACTGCTTCAGATGCGCCTGAAGGACCTGCACGTTTCCATCGAGGGGACCTGGCTGCAGGCCTCGATGAAAGAGCTGAACAGCGAGCTCAAGCGCCGCGGCCTGGTTCAGGCCCATGCCTGGATTTCCGACGAATGGTTCAGCCCCGACACGACGCCGGGCATCGCCGTTCCGTTCTACCTCGCCCATCCGCGTCTCGCGCGGCTTGAGCGCAAGATGTTCAAGGAAGTGGAAGGCGGCACCAAACGCCAGTGCTTGCAGATCCTGCGGCACGAAGCCGGCCACATCATCCAGCACGCCTACGCCCTCCATCGCCGCCGCAAATGGCAGGAGATGTTCGGCCGCTCGTCCTCGCCCTACCCGGACAGCTATCGCCCGAACCCGAACAGCAAGGATTTCGTCCAGCACCTGCCGCGCTGGTATGCGCAGAGCCATCCGGATGAGGACTTCGCCGAGACGTTCGCTGTGTGGCTTACGCCGCGCGCGACATGGCGGAAGAAGTACGCCGAGTGGCCGGGCGCCTTGCGGAAGCTCGAATTCGTCGACGCCCTCATGGAAGAGATTTCCGGCACCAAGGCTGGCCTGACGCGCCGCATGGAAGTCGATCCGGTCGGCCGTCTCAACAAGACGCTGGCTGACCATTACGAACGCAAGCTGGCGCACTACGCGATCGATACCGACACGCGGTACGACAAGGACCTGCTACGCATCTTCTCAAACGAGCCGCGCCATGCGCGCTCGAAGCCTGCATCGTCCTTCCTGCGCAAGAACCGCGTGAAGATCCGCGAAGGCGCCTGGCGCGTATCCGGCGCGTATCACTTCGCGCTTGAGCACACGATTGACCAACTGATCAGCCGCGCCCGCGCCCTGAAGCTTCGCGCTCCGGGAACGGAGAGCGAGCTGCGCAAGGCGATGGTTCGCCTGATCCATAACAAGGTGGCGCACCAGCTGCACACCTCGCGCCGGCAGTGGTTCGCTGTATGAAATCCCTACGTATTCTAGCCCTCGCTCACCCCGACCTGATTCCGCCCGACAACATGGCGGAACTTTCGGAAGAAGAAGCCTATGTCTGGAAGACGGAGTACGATGTCTCCACGACGCTGAAGGCGAGCGGCCATGAAGTGCGCATGCTTGGCGTTCAGACCGAGCTGGCGCCGATCCGCGATGCGGTCGAGGAGTGGAAGCCGGATATCGTCTTCAACATGCTCGAAGAGTTCCACGGCGAGTCGCTGTACGCGCAGAACGTGGTGGCGCTGCTGGAACTGCTGCGTGTGCCGTACACGGGCTGCAACCCGCGCGGACTGATGCTGGCGCGCGGCAAGGACCTGTCGAAGAAGCTGCTGAAGTATCACCGCGTGCCGGTGCCCGCGTTTGCGGTGTTCCCGATCGGCAAGAAAGTGCGCCGGCCGGGTCGGTTGAAATTCCCGCTGATCGTGAAGTCGCTTTGGGAAGATGCCTCGCTTGGCATCGCGCAGGCGTCGATCGTGGACACGGACGAGAAGCTGGCTGAACGCGTGGCGTTCATTCACAAGCGGCTGAACACGCCAGCGATTGCGGAAGAGTTCATCGAAGGTCGCGAGATCTATGTCGGCGTCCTGGGCAATGACCGCATCCAGGTTCTGCCGGTGTGGGAGCTGAGCTTCTCCAATCTTGCCGAGGGCTCGCACGCCATCGCGACCGAGAAGGTGAAGCACGATCCGATCTATCAGGAGAAGCGCGGCATCCTTCAGGGACCAGCGCAGGACCTGCCGCCCAAGACAGTGACGAAGATCCGCACGCTGGCCAAGCGCATCGCGCACACGCTGGAGCTTGACGGCTATGGCCGGATCGACTTCCGCCTGTCGAAGGACAACATCCCCTACTTCATCGAAGCGAACCCGAACCCGGAGATTGCGGCGAGCCAGGAGTATGCGCAGGCCGCCCTGCACGCGGGCACGAGCTATGCGGATCTGCTCAACAAGATCGTCATGCTGGGCCTGAAGCGGGCGGGCGTGGAGCTCTAGGGCTCCACAGCCGATAGGCCGGATCAGCCGCTGGGATCGTCGTCGATGGGTTCGACCTTGCGGACCAGAACCTTGTCGATGCGGCGGCCGTCCATATCCACGACTTCGAACTGAAGCGGCATGCGCTGGGCCTTGTCGCCTTCTTTCGGCACGGTGCGCATCAGGTGCATCACCAGGCCGGCGACGGTTGAATAGCCTTCGTCTTCGAGGCCGCGAACGGCAACCAGTTCCTCGAACTCATCAACGGGCGTCATGCCATCGACCAGCCAGGAGCCGTCGTCGCGTTTGACTGGCGGGGCAAGGCCTTCGTCTTCCGAAAGGGCCGCATCGCCCGCGATGGATTCGAGCAGGTCAGCCGCGGTGACGAGGCCGAGGACGGCGCCGTATTCATCCGACACGATAACCATGCGGACCTGGTTGCCGCGCATGGCTTCGAGCATTTTCAGGACCGGCATGGTCTCCGGCACAAATTGCGGCGGGTGCATCACGGCTTTCAGGTCGATCGCGCCTGTGCGCGCCAGGTAAGCGAAGAGTTCCTTGGCCTGTACGACGCCGATGATCTCGTCCGCATCGCCATTGGCGACGGGGAAGCGGGAGTGACCGCTGTCGGTGATTTCCTTCAGCAGCTCTTCGCGCGGCGTATCGGGATCGAGCCAGATGACTTCGGTGCGCGGCGTCATGATGGCTTTCACCGAGCGGTCGCCGAGGCGCATCACGCTCTGGATCATGTCGCGCTCTTCCTCCTCGATGACGCCGGCTTTCTCGCCTTCGACGATGAGGGACTGGAGTTCTTCCTCCGTGACGTCCTCCTGCCGTGTGCGATGCAGGCCGAGGAGGCGGATCAGCCCCTCGGTGGACATGCGCAGGACGATGACGACCGGCGAAGCAACGACTTCGATGAAAGCCATCATCGGCGCCATGATCGACGCCAGCGATTCAGGTGCAGATAGCGCAATGCGCTTGGGGATCAATTCGCCCAGCACCAGCGACAGGAAGGTGGTGAAAGCGATGACCAGGCCGAAGGCGATGGCGTAGGCGTGCTCCACGACAGCCGGGTGAAGGCTGGCCACCCAGGGCGTCAGGTCGTCGGCTAGCGATGTTGCGCCGTACGCGCCGGCGATGACACCGATGCCGGTGATGCCGATCTGCACGGTCGACAACATCTTGGAGGGATCTTCGAGCAGCCGCAGCGCTGTCTTGGCGCCGCGGTTGCCGCGGTCGGCCATGGCCTTGAGACGCGGCTTGCGCGAGGAAACGATTGCCATCTCAGACAGCGCGAACACGCCGTTGAGCAGGATGAGCAGTACGAGGATCAGAAGTTCCATTTACTCCGCGGGCCCGCTAGGCCCGTGTGCCTGGATGCGCCGGAGGACCCGGCGGATCATCTTCTGCGATAGTTGGCGGCGGCTTTCAACAGCCGCCTTTGGTCGCAAGGATCAGGGCTACGGCCTATAAATTGATCCAAAATCAATGATATAGACTACGGAAATCGATCCGCAGAAGATTGTGGATGCACGTGCATTTTGGGCGCTGGGGTGCTGAACGGTTTGCATATAGGAGTTTATTCCTATAACATGCATCCCATCCTAGTCGGGAGCCCATCGCCCATGCGTCACAACGATATCTGGAAAGCGGTGGATGCGCTGGCGGAGCGGAATGGGCTTTCGACGTCCGGTCTGGCGCGGAAGGCGGGGCTGGATGCGACGGCGTTCAACAAGTCGAAGCGGGCGGGCGCGGATGGGTCGCCGCGCTGGCTGTCGACCGAGAGCCTGATGAAGGCGCTGGATGCGGTGGGGACCTCGCTGGAGGATTTCGCAGCGCTGGCCGAGGGACGGCAGGGCCATACGGCTCCCCTGCTCGGCTTCGCCAAGGCGGGCACGGACGGGTATTTCGACGATGCTGGTTTCCCGACCGGCGATGGCTGGGAGGACGTGCGCTTCCCCGGCCTCGAGACAGAAACAGTCTATGCGCTGGAGATCACTGGCGACTCGATGGAGCCGGTCTATCGCCGTGGCGACAGGATCGTGGTGGCCCCCGGTGTGGCTGTGCGAAGGGGCGATCGGGTGGTGGCGCGGACGCGCGATGGCGAGGTGCTGGCCAAGGTGCTGGGCCGGCAGACGGAGCGACTGGTGGAGCTGCTGTCGCTCAACCCGACCTATCCGCCACGCGAGCTGGCGCGAGGCGACGTGGCGTGGATGGCGCGCATCCTGTGGGCGAGCCAGTAGCTAGTTCTGGCGCGCTTTCGCCATTGCCTGCATGGCGGCAGCGGTTTCCGGATTCGACGGGAAGAAGGCTTCGACGGCCAGCTCTGACAGCGTGACGTCTGCAGGTGTGCCGAAGACGGTGGTTGTCGTGATGAACGATAGCAGCTGGTCGCCCAGCTTCAGCTCGAACGGCAGTGCGATGGCGTCTGCGTCTTCCCACGGCTTGCCCTTCGGAGCGGATGGCGCGGGGTAAGCTGCGAGTTCGCGTTCGATCTCGATCAGCTTTGGATCGCAGGTGACGTTGATCTGTTCGCCGAGCCGCCAGAGCACGTGCGACTTCCAGCGCGCCAGATTGTTGATGAACGGCGCGAGACCGCCCGGATGCAGCGACAGCTTCAGGATGTTGATCTGGCCTTCGAGCAAAGCCTTGTCGCTGACGAGGCCTAACAGCGGGCCAACTGCCGCGTTGGCCATGACGAGGTTCCAGTAGCGGTCGATCGCGAGGGCCGGGTTTGGCTCATAGCCCTTGAGCACGCGTTCGACGGCGGCGCGGGCAGCGTTCATGGAGGGGTCCGTGAGCTGCCGTTCGGCAAAGGCGGGGGCGAAGCCTGCCGAGAGAAGGAGCACGTTGCGCTCGCGCAGCGGCAGGCCGAGATGTTCGGACAGGGTTTCGACCATGTCGCGCGACGGCGCGGAGCGGCCGCTTTCGACGAAGCTGAGGTGACGCTGGGAGACGCCGGCTTCAAGGGCAAGATCGAGCTGGCTGAGGCGGCGGCGCGTGCGCCATTCCTTGATCAGGTCGCCAACCTTGCCGGTCTGGGCGTGGGCCGTTTGTGTCGAGGCGGCTTGTTTCATCATGGCCTGACGATAGCCGGACGCGATCTGCGCTTCCATTACCTGCCACGTAATCGCCAGGCCGAAACGGGCCCTCCATGTTCGCCCCATCGAGACGACCAACATAGGAGCCCGACATGCCTGCCCTCTCCCCCTTCCTTCGCAAAGTCCTGCTTGCCGACACCGTGGTTTCCGGCGCGGCGGGTCTCGCCATGATCGCCGGGGCCGACTTCACGCATGAGCTGCTAGGCCTGCCCTCCGAATTGCTGTTCTGGGCGGGCGTCGCGCTGATCCCGTTCGTGACCATGCTGGCGATGATCGTGTGGGCTGGCCGTGCGCCGACCTGGCTGATCGTGGCGATTATCGTGACGAACAGCCAGGTCGGC
>Ga0209311_1001581_pt1 | contig 17901 bp, 20 predicted proteins | sample AD_UKC045_MetaG_FD_184417 | JGI IMG/M metagenome (GOLD analysis project Ga0209311, IMG submission 184417) | Active sludge microbial communities of municipal wastewater-treating anaerobic digesters from USA - AD_UKC045_MetaG (SPAdes) (version 2) | ecosystem: Engineered > Bioreactor > Anaerobic >... | reverse complement strand
TCATAAAGTAAAAATATAAATAAATCAAATAGGATAATATGTGGTTACTATATGCCTTTCTATCATCAATATTTGCAGCTGGTGTTGCTATAGTAGGTAAAATTGGTTTAAAAAATATAGATTCTACTCTTGCAACAACAATAAGATCAATAACAATGGCCGTTTTTCTTATAATTCTCAGTCTTATATCTGACAAATTTAATGGATTTAGTATAAATAGTTTATCAAATAATGATTGGCTATTCATAATTTTAGCTGGTATTCTTGGTGCATTATCTTGGCTGTTTTATTTCTTTGCCCTTAAAGATGGCCCAGTCAATGGAGTTGTTGCTATAGACCGTTTAAGTATAGTATTTGTATTTGTATTTTCTTTATTATTTTTAAAGGAACATTTTACGATAAAAGGTTTGATTGGCGTTATCCTAATGGTATTCGGTGCTATTTTAATTTCTATTAAATAGTGGTAATTTTATTATAATAACTAAAAAGGGGGTGTTGTATGCAAATGGAAAGTAATAAATATGGTATATATGTTGTTACCCTTAGCAACAGGAAACACATATATTGTAAAGCAATAAATAAGGATAAGGCCTTTGATATTTGTAGACCAATAAGCGAGAGAGATCATTCTAAAATATGTCGCAGAAAAACAATTTATATTCCACCTTTTGCATGTAATAAATTTCTTGAGGCTTCTCCTAATAGTATTCTCCTAATAGAGATAAAATAAAGCATAAAGGATCTATATAATTATAGATCCTTTTTTAGTTTCTATAGCCTTCTTTTCAAAGAGAAGAACCGGCATAGTATTATTTTTTGGAGCGGGTAAGGAGAATCGAACTCCCCTCTTCAGCTTGGAAGGCTGACATAATAGCCGCTATACTATACCCGCAAACAATATATAAAGTATACCAAATATTATTTTAAAATCAAGTTTTTATTTGGTATAATTTATATATGGCAATAATAACTTTTGACTCTATAAAAAATAAGCTACAAAGATTCAGCCCCAGGTTTGAGCAAAATTTATTCTTATTATTTCTATCATCGCAGATAAAAACAATAGGAATAAACTTATTAGGGACATTTGGGATCGTCTTTTTTTATGAAAAATTAGATAAATCTATTTTATTTTTATTAATTTATTATCTTTTAAGTTCTCTTTTATATGTTTTTTGGGCACCAATAAATGGTAAAATAGTTTGTAAGATTGGTTTGAAAAAGTCTATAATTATAGGATCAATATTATTTGCATTGCTAAATATTTCATATATACTTTTTGATTATAATTTATTTTGGGCGATAGTATCTAGCACAATTCTTGCTATAATTTCTAGAGGATTTTATTGGATGCCATATCATATATATTTTGCTTCTTTTACAAATAAGGATAGACGTGGTTTTCAGATAAGTATTGTTAAAGACGTTGTTACTATAATTAATATATTTTTGCCATTTATCGCTGGTTTATTTATAGAAGAAAGTGGTTTTAATATCATATTTATAATCTCAATATTTTTACATTTAATTTCAATAATTCCATTACTTAAGATGGATGATATTAAGGTAGAATATTCATTTAATTACTTAGAGAGCTTTAAAAAGATTTTTTCAAAGGAATTTTGGCATGATTCTATTCTATTTTTTCTTGAAGGAGCAGAAAGTACATTCTCTGTAATATTGTGGCCACTTTTAATGTTTTTGATATTAAAAGGCAATTATCAAGAGCTTGGTATAATATCTTCATGTATAGTATTATTTACCATCATTCTGAATATTATACTTGGGAAGATGGCTGATAAACAAGACAAGAAGAAAATGGTAAAAACTGGTGCTTTATTATACTCTGCCGGATGGATAATGAAGATGTTCTCATATACTGGATTCCAAGTATTTTTATCATCTTTATATCATAATATGGCAGATTCTTTAATGAGGGTTCCTTATGATACTTATTGGTACGAGCAGGATTTTAAAAAAGGTAGATATATTGACGAATATGTGATATTAAGAGAAGCTACGATTCATGCTGGTAGATCTTTGACTATTGTTATGTCTATGTTATTAATAAATAATTTAGGATTTGATATGAGAGAAACATTTGTAATTGGTGCTCTAGCTTTTTTACTTTTGGGGTTTTTCATTGATAAAAAATCAATACTGGTTAAAAATGATGGATAAAAAAGCTCATCGTAATAGATGAGTTTTTTTATTATGAAAAAAATTGATTATATCCTAAATTTTTATATATTCTCTTTCTATAATAAATACGTTTAAATTGATAAAATCTTTCATTATTCCATTATTTGGATTTCTTTTATATATTTTGCGGTAAATATATTATTCCCTTTATTTTCTCCGAATACATTTATATACATACCATTTTTTATATCTATTCGTGACTTAAAGATGGTGTCATCTGTTATTAAAACTTTCCATAATTGATTCTCTACATCTTGTATATTTAATTCCCTTTTCTCCATTGTAATTGTAAAATCAGTTATTTTGCCTACTAATGTTCCATTCTCTGGATGATTGAATATTTTTTTTCTATTATATATAACTTCATTATATATTTTAGAATGAGCGGCTATTTCATGTTCTATAATAGATGATATTCCAATTACATGCAGAAAGGTTCCGCATAATAAGCATAATAATAAAGTTATTACTATATTTTTTAATGTAAAATATTTATAGCTATTATTTATATTTTTTGAATTAAAATAAGCAATAGCTAAAAATACTAAAGACAAAGCTATCCAGAAATATGGCAGGATATTTAAGAATAGGATGAAAGAATTATTTGTTAATCTATAGAACTCAACATTATCAGTCAAAACAGAAATTATAACAGATATAGAAATCGCACCTATACAAAAGAAAATTGAAAATCCTATAATAAATAATATATTTTTTATTATAAACCAACTTTTTGGTATTGGTTTTATTTTTGAGTCTTCAATTTTTTTAATTACTTCATTTTCTATATTATTCATATATTTAAATTTTTATTTTTTGCAATCTGTCTAAATTGTTTTTTTGCTCTGTTTATTAACGTTCCGACCGTGCCTATTGGCTTGCTTAATATATCTGAAATCTCATTATAATCTTTATCTTCTAAATATTTTAATTCTAATATATCTTTATATTTTTTATCCATTTCAGAAAATATCTTATCTATATTTTGTTTCAGTAGAGTATTATCTATTTCTTTTTCTATATTAAAATCATCTTTTATTTTTTCTATTATTTTATTTTTATCTTCGCTGTTAATCTTTACAATAAATTTTTCTTTTCTTACTTTATCTATTACTAGATTATGTGTTATTCTATAAATCCATGAAGAAAATTTTAAATTTTTATCAAAATCATTTATATATAAATATACTTTTATAAACACTTCTTGTAATATATCTTCTGCCTCTTCTTGTGTCATATCAGATATTCTAAATATATAATTTAATAATTTTTTTTCATATCTTTCTATAATAACATAAAAATAGCTCTGATTATGTATTATCAATTCTATAATTTCCTCATCTGTTTTATTTTCTAGTTCTTTTTTATCTATATTCATAAAGTTATACTATATTATACCTATTTTTCTTTCAATAAGGCAATAATATATTAAAAAATGAAATTTGACTATAATATATTTTTTTGCTATTATAAGTCAATAATTTAAATGAAAAAGTTGATTTTATAAACCCAGCTTTTTCATTTTTAGTTTAATAAAATAATAAAAGATAATGGATATAAGAAATGTTGCTATTATTGCACATGTTGACCATGGTAAGACTACATTAGTTGATGCTCTTTTAAGACAATCAAAGGTTCATTTAGATAAAGAAGAAGAAGGTATGACATGCATAATGGACAATAATGATATAGAAAGAGAAAGAGGCATCACTATTTTTTCTAAAAATGCTTCTGTTATATGGCATGTTGTTAAGTTCAATATTATAGATACGCCAGGTCATGCTGATTTTGGTGGTGAAGTAGAGAGGGTATTAAAAATGGCAGATGGTTGTTTATTATTAGTAGATGCTAAAGAAGGCCCTATGCCACAAACAAGATTTGTGTTAAAAAAAGCATTAGAACTGGGCTTAACAATAATAGTTGTAATAAACAAAATAGATAAAGATGGAGCCAGAATCCAATATGTTTTGGATAAAATTTTAGAATTATTTATGGAGCTTGGGGCAGATGATAAAGCACTAGATTTTCCAGTTATATATGCATCTGCCAAATTAGGTAAAGCAGGTTTAGAGTCAGATTTAAATAAAATGAAAGATATATCTCCAATATTTGAAGCAGTAATTAGATATATTGGTAAGCCTAGCGGAGATCCAAATAAGCCATTGCAATTATTAGTTAGTTCTATAACTGGAGATAATTTTTTAGGTAGAATTGCAACAGGTAGAATATATAATGGAACAATAAAAAATGGGCAAGATGTAATGCATATAAATAGAAATGGACAGATGAAAAAATATAGAATTACATCATTGATGGGATATAATGGTTTAGATAGGGTTGAAATACAGGAAGCTAAAGCTGGCGAAATAGTTGCCGTATCTGGCATTCCAGATATTGTGATTGGTGAGACAATAGCTGACATAAACAATCCGGTAGCTTTACCATTATTACAGGTAGATGAGCCTTCTGTAAAAGTTACATTTTTACCTAATAATTCACCATTTATGGGTCAAGAGGGCAGATATGTCACAAGTAGACAGTTAAGAGAAAGATTATATAAAGAGCTTGAAACAGATATGGCGTTAAAAGTAGAAGATACAGAGGATGGAAGGTGGATAGTTTCTGGGAGAGGAGAACTACATTTAACAATATTAATGGAAAGATTGAGACGTGAAGGTTATGAATTTCAAGTATCAAGACCACAAGTGATAACAAAAGAAATTAATGGCAAAAAGATGGTGCCATTTGATGAATTATTTATAGAAGTACCAGAAATATATCAAGGTATTGTTATGCAAAAAATAGGTAATAGAAATGGTATATTACAAAATGTAGCAACTAATAATGGTATTGTATATTTAGATTTTTTAATTCCAACTAGAGGTTTATTTGGATATAAAAATGAGCTTATGACAGACACAAAAGGCCTAGGAATAATGAGTAGTGTCTTTTATAAATATGATGAAGATAAATATAATTGGAAAGATAAAGAAAAAGGATCTCTAGTAGCTTCTGAAACTGGAGAAACTAATTATTATGGTTTACAGAATGTCCAGGATAGAGGTACTATGTTTTATGGCCCACAAGTGAAAGTCTATAAAGGCCAAGTTGTTGGAGAGAATTCAAGAGCAGGTGATATAAGAGTTAATGTTTGTAAAACAAAGCAGCTATCAAATATGAGATCAAAAGGTGATGGTGGACAGATACCATTAAAAACGCCAAGAGAAATAGATCTAGAGTTTGCATTAGAATATATAGGTGATGATGAGTTAGTTGAAGTGACGCCTAAAAGTATAAGAATAAGGAAGGTCTGGCTAGATGAAAATGATGAAGCAAGATTTAAAAAAGGGTTATTAAAATAAAAAAGCTCGCCTGATTATAAGCGAGCTATATGGAGATTAATAAGATGTTTTATTAAACAACCTTACGTCTCCATTAAAGATGTCCCTTCCACAGAAGGGGCATCTTTTGATTCTTAATTCTTGATTAGTTTCATATACTTCATCATATACATGGCTCCCCAATCCACATTTACATACTTCGAATATGTCATCAACATCTACCATCAAATCTGGGCGTCGATATCCAGGAATCGAAGAGTGGAAGTGTACACAATAAGCATCCCCTCCGCATTTACTGCATGTAATTTTTTTTATGCTAATATCATTTGCGGTCAATCTCAAATGAAAATTTTTTTCAATAAACATCACTACATCAGACAAAACAGCTTTATCATCATCTGTCATGTCATCCATGCTTTTATACCAATAACCCTTAATATTCTTAGTCATATTATAACCTCCTGTTTAAAGTTTCTGAAATAATAACACATTTTAGAAAAAAAATCAACTTTCTTTTTAAAATAAGATATAATATAATAACAATATAAACATTTATATAAAAAAATGAAACAAGTTGTTTTAGTTATATGTGATGGGATGGGATATAGAGAAGAAAAGAAATATAATGCAGTTAAAAGTGCTAATACACCAAATTTAGATTTTTTATGGGAAAATTATCCCCATATTTTATTAAAGGCATCAGGAGAAGATATAGGTCTTCCAGATGGACAAATAGGAACAAGCGAAGCAAATCATTTAATAATAGGTTCAGGAAGAATTATTTATCAGAATTTATTAAAAATAAATAATGCTATTAAAAATAATACTTTAAAAGATAATCAAGTATTATTAGAAAGCATAAATCATGCTAAGGAGAATAAGAGTATGTTCCACATAATGGGAATTTTAGGGCCAGGTGGAGTTCATGGCCACTCAGATCATATTAAAGCAATTATAAAAATAGCAATTGATAATGGATTAAATGATATATCATTACATTTAATAACGGATGGGAGAGATGTTCTACCACAATCAGCCTTGGGGTATTTAAGAGATATGCAGGAATATATTAAACAGTTTAATAGAAATATTATAATATCATCAATATCTGGTAGATATTATGCAATGGATAGGGATAATAATTTAGATAGAACTAAAAGATTTTTTGATTGTATAACAAAAGGTAGTGGCATCTATGGAAAAACAGCTGAAAAAATTATTGATGATTCATATGCTAAAGGTGTTTTTGATGAATTTATAGAACCAACAATAGTAGAAGGTGGATATTTAATTAAAGAAGATGATTCAGTTGTATTTACTAACTTTAGGAGTGATAGGGCAAAACAAATTACGAGAATGTTTTATAATGCTAATATAGAAAATTTAGATTTTATAACAATGACAAATTATTTTGATGATAATGATGACACAATTAATATTAAAGCGATATTTGATAAAGAAGTAATTAATAATACATTATCAGAGGTTATAAGTAGAAATAATTTGAAGCAATTAAAAGTTACAGAGACCGAAAAATATGTGCATTTAACTTTTTTCTTTAATGCACAAAAATATGAAGAGGAACCAGGAGAAGATAGGATTATGATAGAAAGCAATAAAGATGTGAGAACACATGACAAAAAGCCAGAAATGAAGGCCAAAGAAATAGCGATCAAAGTTGTTGAAGGTATTATGGAGGAGAAGTATAGTTTAATAGCTTGTAATTTAGTAAATTGTGACATGGTTGGTCACACTGGTAATTGGCCAGCAATTTTAAAGGCAGTAGAAGCGGTAGATTCAGCTATTGGTAAAATAATATCAGAAGCTAAAAAACGTGATTGCCATGTTATAATTACAGCAGATCATGGCAATGCAGAAGAAACATTTGATGAAGAGTCAGGTCAACCCAAGACAGCTCATACATTAAATCCTGTTCCATTTATTCTTGTTTCTAAAAAATATAAAGAACTTACAAAAAATGAGGGTTATTTAAGTGATATAGCCCCAACAATATTAAAGATTTTAGGTTTAGAGATCCCTAAAGAAATGACTGGTATTCCGTTAGTGAAATAGCACTTGTATAAATTACTATTTTTTGGTATATTCTTTTTATGTTTATGTCAGAAACGCCGGGGTAGCTCAGCGGTAGAGCGAAGGACTGAAAATCCTTGCGTCGGCAGTTCAACTCTGCCCTTCGGCACCAAGATTATATGACTAATTTTGTAAAAATAGCTTGGTTTGGCAAGCATTTTGGAGAAGAACCTCCTTTAATAGGGAATAATAATGAAGGAGCTGGTGGAATATTTTTTACTGGCTGTAATTTAAGATGTGTATTTTGTCAAAATTATCAAATTTCTCAAGAAAATTTAGGTCAAAAGTATAACATAGAAGAGCTAGCTAATATTATGCTTAATTTACAGTATCAGCATGCAGTAAATATAGATCTTGTTAGTCCAACAATTTGGTATAAGCAAATTAAGGAAGCGATTATAATTGCAAAAAGTAATGGCTTAAATATTCCAGTAGTTTGGAACTCTAATGGCTATGAAGATTTAAATATTATAGAAGAAATGAATAGTCTTGTAGATATTTATTTACCAGATTTTAAATATACAGATGATTTTTTAGCAGAGAGATATTCAAAAATTAAAGATTACAAAGCAAAGGCTATAATAGCAATTAAAGAAATGTATAAGCAAGTTGGAAATTTAAAAATAGATAATAATACAGCAAAAAAAGGAATTATAGTAAGGCATTTAATAATTCCAAATAATGTAAATAATAGTATTGGAGTTTTAGAAGAAATAGCAAAAATAGATAAAAATATATATATCAGCTTAATGAGCCAATATATGCCTATATATAAAGCTAAGGACTATTATGAGATAAATAGAAAATTATATAAATCAGAATTTGATAAAGTATATAATTATCAATTAGAACTTGGATTATATAATGGTTGGTATCAAGAATTAAATAGTTCTGAAATATTTATTCCAGACTTTAATAGAGAAAATCCTTTTATTTAGTTTTTCTCTTTGAGAATATATTTTTTATACTATTGAATATATTATTAAATATACTTGTTTTTGGTTTTTGCTGAATAATATTTCCATATCCATAATCTTTTTTGTTTTCAATATTTTTAAGTCCATAGCTCTTAATAACAGGAATAGTTGGACCATAGCCATATTTATCATGACCATAAGCAAAAGCATATCCATATCCTTTTGCTTCTATGTTTTTATCTATAGGGGCATAACCATATTCATGATTATTTTTTACCTCAATATTTTTAAGTCCATAGCCATAATTATGTGGCATTAATTTTATTGCTCCATATGATTTATTTAATACTGGACGTTGCTGTATATTAGCAGCATTTGATAATATTGGTATTAATAAACTAATTATCAAAAAATACAGAGCTTTGTTAGTTTTCATTTTCAAATGGATAATATTTATAAAACGATTATATCATAAACTATTGCTTTTTTAAAATGATGTATTATAATATTTATTATTGAAAATTTATATATTCCGGGATAGCTCAGTCGGTAGAGCAGTTGACTGTAGACACGTGGCTTTTATCATAAATCAATAAAAATGATTAAAAAAGATAAAAGAAAATATAGCGATCGCTCAGAGTATTTAAAAAAAGCTGTCATTCTTCGTCGTAAAAAACTTAGAGAAATGGCACTTAAATACAAGGGTGATAAATGTCAGATCTGCGGCTATAATAAGTGCATACAAGCTTTAGAATTCCATCATTTGGATTCTACAAAGAAAGATTTTAGTCCTTCTGGTATAACTAAATCATGGAGTACTATACAAAAAGAGCTTAATAAGTGTATACTTCTTTGCGCTAATTGTCACCGTGAGGTTCACGCTAATATACTGCAGCTTCCTCAAGCAATTGAGATTGAAAAACGAGGTTAATTGCAAGAAGTCTAAGTTCAGACATTGAATAAGATAATTTGCAGCCAAGCCTTATGCAAATAAGGAAGGTTCAGAGACTATCTCTTTATGAGAGTACTTACAGATATTTATATCTGTTGGGAAATGCCTCGCATCCTTTAATTAGGATGATGACATAGTCCATCCTTTAACGAAAGTTAGAGATAAGTGTAATCAATTGGTCGTGGGTCCGAGTCCCACTCCCGGAGCCAAGCGATGCACCCTATGCGGGTGCTTTTTTTGTTTGATTTTATAGGTTCTAGTCTCTCTTGAGTTGTTGGCAACTTACTTTTATTATTTTTTGATGTAAGCTATTATAAATATGTTAATATGATATTGGTTTTTATAACAGTTATCAACAATTGCTTTTCTATTTTATGTTAGCTAATGATTTAGAAAATTAGTTAAAAATTAATAAGTTTTTTAATAAATTATTAATTATGAAAAAAGATAATAATATAGTAAGATATATTTATCATTATTAATATTTGAAATAAATGAAAAGAAAAATAAAGATAATTGATTTATTTGCTGGCATAGGCGGAATAAGAATGGGATTTGAATTAACTGGCGGTTTTGAAACTGTCTTTGCTAACGATTTTGATATTTACTGTAAGAAAACCTATGATTTAAATTTCGATGATCCAAAACTTTTGGTAGAGGATATAAATAAACTTGAAATAAAAGATTTACCAGAATTTGATTTTTTAGTTGGCGGATTTCCTTGCCAACCTTTTTCTATTGCTGGATATCGGCAAGGTTTTCAGGATAAAAAAGATAGAGGCAATTTGTTTTTTAGAATAGCTGATATATTAAAAGAAAGAAAACCACTTGGTTTCATGTTGGAAAATGTAAAAAATTTAAAATCTCATGATAATGGTAACACTTATAAGATAATATATGAAACACTTGTTTCTTTAGGATATGAAGTTGAAACAAAAATCTTAAATACAATGGAATATGGTAATTTACCACAAAATAGAGAAAGGATTTTTATTGTTGGATTTCTGAAAGAGAAGAATATAATGAAAAACTTTAGTTTCCCAGAAAAAATTCCATTAGATATAAAAATACAAAATTTATTAGAAAGCTCTGAAAATATTAATGAAAAATATTATTATAATGGGAAACCTTTATATGAGAAGTTAAAAGATGGAGTAAATAAAAAAAATACCGTTTATCAATGGAGAAGACAATACGTTAGGGAAAACAAAAAAGGTGTTTGCCCAACTTTAACTGCAAATATGGGAATGGGTGGACATAATGTTCCTATTATTTTAGACAATAAAGGTATAAGGAAACTTATACCTAGAGAGTGTGCTAGAATACAAGGGTTCCCTGACACATATAAATTACCAGTTGATGTTGCAGATTCTAGAATATATAAACAATTCGGTAATTCGGTTTCTGTTGGGGTTATAAAAGCGATTGCTCAGGAGATATTAAATGCAGTTGACGGAAATAAAAAACATAAAAAAATACAGAGTAAGTTAATTTCTTAAATTACCAAACTATTACATTTTTTGCTATTGGTTTTAATTTTTGTTTTTCAATTATTTCTTTCTTTATACTAAATCTTGGTCTTCTTTTTTCATCTTTTTGATCACCAAACAACTGATTAGCATTAACTTTTACAGAATATATAAGCTTAGTATCTATTTTATATACATCAAAGCTCCCATCTATTTTTCCATCACGATAAAAATCTAAAAAATATAAATCATCCCATTCTGATTTAGGACCAAATGAAGTTAGGTCACCCTCGACACTGCAAGCTTTTATCTGCTCCGTTCTATCTGTTTTTATATTAAATGTATCGAATGATGCAGAGGCTTTTTTCTTTCCTTTATTTAATTTCATGGAATAAAATCTTTTAGAACCAGAAAACAAACAAAAAGCTATTTCAGATATTCCTTCTGGTAGATTTGCCCCTCTTGCACCAAGTTCTCCTAATTTTATTTTTAAATCCCTCCATGCTTCGAAAGCTTTTTTTAATTTTATTTTATCTTTAGAGTCAAAATCCATTAATTCTAGAGTATATTCTTTTTTATCAAGATGAACCTTATGTTCTATTATTTTCATAATAATACTATTATAATATAAATTATAATATTTATATTAGCATAAAAATAATAATATACAATTAAAATTATGAAAAATGGAACAATTATGATATGTGGGCCAGACTCTAATGATAAACTTAGAAGGGTTTTTGATTTAAAAATAACAAATGGTTTTCCTATAATATCAACCACAAACGATGATTTATTGATAGAATGTAACAATAAAACAATAGATCATGCCAATATAAACCATATATCTATACCAGCTGATTTAAATATACATCTTACGGGGAAATTAAATGAACATTATTTTTTTAGTGAGACAATTACCAATAATGGATTATTAAATAAAGACTCTTATAATATTTTTAGTCTATTTAGTGTACCAATAGAAAATTATGAATTCCCAGTTGGAACATGGCATCAAGCCGAAATACATGGCATTGGAAAAGATAAAGCCTTTAATAATAAAACTGCCATGTTTATTGAGTTTTTTGTATTTAAAAATGATTTTGATTTAGATATTTTAAATAGTTTATATCCATTGAAAAATATATCTATGAGGGAGCGTCGTATTCTTGGTCCATATAATTTTAATGAAATTATAAGAAAAGACACAAAGAATATAAAACCAAATTTTAAATTCGCTATAAGATTTGGTTTTTATCAAAATTCAGATAATAAATCAAAAATCATAATTCCTTTTAATTTCTGACAATAATTTTCTTATTTATTATTTTAAAATTACTCTTAATACAGCTGGTTAGTTGTTTTTTCTGCTCTAGTGTCCCATCTCTTAATATAAACTTAGCATAAGTTTTTGTATCTATAATATCATTGTGGTTTTCTTCTTTTGATATACCTAAAACATTTCTTCTAAAGCTATTATATCTTTCAATTTCTTCTTCAATATTTTTATTTATTCCTAATTCATCTACTTTTAATGTATCTATTATTTCTACAAGTTGCTTTGTAATTTCTTCTTCTCTGATATAGCTATTTTTACAATCTCTATCTTTGCCTCTAGAACATCCATAATATATGTAATGAAGTATATTATCATTTTTAAGTTTTTTTCTCTTATGTTCTCCAACCATTCCCGAGTCACATAAACCACACTTAAATAATCCTGAATAAGCAAATTCATAAGAACTACCTTGCGAGAAGCACATATCTTTTCCTATTTTTTCTTGAACTAAATCATATATTTTTTTTGTAGTTAATGGTTCATGTTTTCCTTGATACCAATTACCACTATTCTTAGGATATTCATACATTCCGTAGTAGAATGTATTTTTTATTATTCTAAATATGTTTCCAAGACTCATCATTTTCCCATTTATAGATTTATAATTTATGCTTTTTAACCAATCTAATATTTTTCTTCCAGAATAATTATCATAAGCTATTTTTCTAAACATTTCTTTTATTATCGGTCCTCTATATGGATCTATATTTACATATCCTTTTTTGTCTACATTCTTTTCGTTAAGATATCCAACCGGTGTTTGTCCTACCCAAAGTCCTAATCCTACTTTTGCTTTTAAACCTCTTTTTACATTAATACTCTTATTATCATTTTCTAATTTAGCTTGTCCTCCAAGTATCATTAACATAAATTTATCATTTGGAGTGTTTGTAAAAGCTTGATTGTATGTTTTTATTTCTTTAAGTAAATGTTTATCAATTAAATCTACAACCAATCCTAAATCACTAGCATTTCTTGAAATTCTATCTGTGTTCCAAGTTATTATTCCATCAAATATTCCGCTATTTATATCTCTAATAAGAGAGTTAAAAACCTCTCTTTTTCCTGATTCTTTTGCTGAATGACTTTCTCTCCTAATTTCTACTATATTAAGTCCATCCTTTTCTGCAAGTTGCGTCATTTCTTTAATTTGAGAATCTATTGAAAGAGCTTGTCTTTCATCTTCTTCTGTCGATTTTCTTGCATAAAGACAATATTTTGTTGCTTTATTATTTACCACCTGTGCCATGTTAATGTGTTAGCTTATTATCTAACAACATTGATGACACAACCCAATTGATATGTCAATATGGGTGAAGTAGATAATTAAAAATAAAATCAAGATTTTAAATCTTGATTTTATCTATTAATTTGGTTTCCAACAGTCTTATAGACATACTTTGCCCACTAACTATATATTTTCTTGCGAGCTCTGAAATACTTGTAAAATTTGTTACATCCTTTTCTAACAGCCACTTTGGCATTAATAATTCAGCTACGAACTTATTAGCATCTTTTTCTTTTTCTATATCTGGAATATTAAGATATATAACTGGTATTGTTTTATATCCTAGTTCTTTACAGACAAAAAGACGCATGCGACCGCCTATTACAATATTTTTTCTATTTGGGGCGCTATTTACAATAATTGCATCCACCAAACCGAATTTAGAGATACTGTCTTTTAGTTCTTTTAATTTTATATCTGACCAATATCTTGGGTTGTATTCAGATGAGTTGAGCTCATCTATTTCGACTTTTTCTATACTAAGATTATTTTTAATCATATTTTTATGATTAGTTAGTTACGAAAAACTCCTTTTTTATAAAATAAAAAAGGAGTTTTACTTCCTCTATTATTTTATGAAATAGTGATTCAACACTAATCATAAAATCTATATCCTAATCAAAGTATAACACCATTTTATGTTCTTGCAATATTATTTATACACAGCTAATGTTGAGTTATATTAATTAAATAATTTAACAACTATGACAGAAGAAAATGGCCCCATTCTAACACTTTTGAATCTATTATTAGAAGATGAAAAAAGAATGCTAAAAATGGAATATAAACTATCACAAAACAAAAATATTAAAGAAAAAAACGAAATGATCGTCTACTGAAAAGGTGGACTGAAAATAACCCTTTAAGCATTATATATTGAAAAAATACTCAAAGGTTATATAGTAAAGATTATTAGTGTAAATTTATGGATAGAATAGACAATATAAATAATATCTCTTTGGATAAAATAGCATCAGATCTAGACAAATTTTTTAATTACACAGTATTTAATCCTGAAGTTGGGGTATATTATATAAAAAGACAGGTTTGTAATATTCATGGAACCGGATTTAGGGTTGAGGTTAGAACAAGTGATCACAATCCACCTCATTTTCATATTATATCAAATCAAAGAGATATAAATGCAAGTTTTTCAATAGATACACTAGAGGTTATTGAAAAGACAAAGGGCGATATAAAAGACGGGGATATTGCAAAAATAAAAAAGTTTTTTTCAAAAAATCCGCATTATTTAGATTTTATAAAAGAATATTGGAATAAATGTAATAATTAGTATTAGTTTTTAAAAACATGGAGCATAAAAAAGATAGCGATGACTATATAGTCATAAGTGAAAAAATTATTCCACCACAAGGTAGAAGAAAAGTACCAATAGTGATGCAGTCAGTACTTCCAAAAAATATGGATTGGGAATATTTTTATGAGTATATAAAAAATGTTTATAAGATAATAGACCCAGAACTTTATAATAAAATTGAAAATGAATTAAAAAAGAAAGAAGAACTAAAACAAAAAAGAGAAGAAGCTAGAATAAAATATAAACCTAGAAAAATATCTCACCTTATAATTGCAGAAGCTCCTCCTGATGGAGATAGATTTTTTTATTTTGAAGAATTAGATAAACAAAAAGATTATCTTTTTAAAAATTTAATGATAGCAATTTATGGTCATTATGATAAAAAACCTAAAAAAGAATATTTAGAAGATTTTAAAAAAGATGGATATTATTTAATAGATTTCTTAGATTATCCAATTCAAAGTTATAAAGATTATAAGAAAGGAAAAGAAAATATAATATTAAAAGATACTTCCAACCAATATTATTTATCAGAAAAAATAAAAGCACTTATTAAAGAAATGAGAATAAATAAACCAACAAAGGTTATATTAATAAAAAAAAGTGTGTTTGAATCTTTTCCAAAAGAAGATTTTGAGAGTATAAATATAGTAAATAAAAATATAATTCCTTTTCCAAGCACTGGACAACAAAATAACTTTTTAAGAGAAATTAAAAAAGTAATATAAGAAAAAGAATGGAAAATCAAGAAGCTTATAATGCTTATAAAACATTAAAAAACTGTCTTAATAAGTTATCAATAGATGATTCTATATATATAATTTATAACTATCATTTATATATTTCAAATTTTAAAGATAAATTACCAGATGACATATCAGTATCTGAAGGTTTTTACGATTTTGATGAAATACATAGAGCCATTTTTAACTGGGAATTAGAAATTTTCTTAAGGGAGATATTAATCAATAGTAAAAATATAAATTATTCAGAATATTATAATGGTAAGGAAACTTTAAAAAAATGGAATAAATTTTCTAATTATTTAAATAAATTAAAAGATTATGAAAATGATGTAGCCAGAATATTTATAAATGATAAAAACGCGAGATTAAGCTTAAATAGAATTCCACATCAACAATTTAAATGGCAAAAAAATCCATATAATCCATCGTATCTATTTAGATATTATAAAATATTTGGAGAAAGTGAGATAAATAAATTAATTAATAAATTATTTAATTTGTCCGTTATTGAAATATATTACATCGGATTTTATTTAATAGGCTATTTTATAAATAATTTTGAATTAAAAAAAGAAGATTTATACTCAATTTTAGACAAAACAAAAATAGATAGTTTTTTAGAATTATTTTCAATAAATATCGAAAAATTAAAAGAGGAGGCAAAAAAAAGAAAATTAGATCATAAATTTGAATATGAATTTTTTGTTTTAGAATTTTTTCCAATAATAAAATATCAAAATAATATATTTTTATGCCCACTAGTTTTATTGATATTTTGGGCATTTACTTCAGGAATATATTTCAAAATAAGGTATAATATATCTAATTCTAAGGAAGAACAAAAAATATTTGATCAAGCTTTTGGAAAATCTTTTGAGTTATATATAGGAGAAGTTATGAAAAGGGCAAATAAAAAGAAATTTTTGTTACTACCAGAAGAATTTTACTCTAAGCCAAAAAAACAAACTCCAGATTGGATAGTTTATGATAACATTGATTCTGCAATGTTTATAGAATGTAAAACTAAAAGAATACAGTATGATGCAAAAATAGAGATGGATGAAGAATTAATAAAAAATGAATTAAATCAAATAGTAAAAGCATCTATACAATTATATGAAAGGATAGATGATTATAGAAATAATAAATTTAATACCTTTAAATTTAATAAAAAAATAAATATTTTCCCAGTTATTCTAACATTAGAAAATTGGTATATGAGTTTTTATTTAGACTTGATAAGAGATATGACAATAGAAGCATGCAAAAATAGAGGCATAGATAGTTCTTATTTAAAAACTATGCCAATTGCAATTTTTTCTTGCGAAGAGTTTGAAGAAATTATACAAATTATTAATCAGGTAGGAATTAAAAAATTCATGACACAAATTCATAAAAGAGTATTTTCTGTGTCAAATAATATCGCAGTAGAGCCTTTTATAGAGGATAATTTTGATAAAGAAAAAATGAATACTATTTTTTTATTTCAAAGTGAGCTAGATAAACTGTTGGATGATTTTAAAAACAAAAATATATAATATTTATTAAATATTAGCCAATAATTATCAATATAAGTCAATATAATAACACGCTACATACTGTCCAATTTGTCCAATTTTTTCTATTAAAAATGAGATGCTAGCGCATCTCTTTTTGTATTCTCTGAAGTATTGAAACGCTTGCTGGTATTGAACTAGATGTTCACCCAACGCCATTGTTGAGTCAAGAGTAATAACTAATGTATTTTACTATAGTATCAAATGGAGTTCTTAGTTAAAATAAGAGCTTTTTTTATTTCACAGTTCTGAACTGATAAATTTAATAATTTTCTTTTTTAATAATTAACATATTGTTTTTGTCTGAGTGCACGGTTGATTTAAGTAACGAAACAGAGGGTACAATAAAAGAAAAAACTTTAAAATTAAAAATTTAAATAAACAATATTCGAAATTAAAAAGCAAAATTATTTTATTAGTAACACTGCTAATGCATTTCTATTCTTAAGAGATATTATAATTTCATGTATTGAATTTGGGCAGTATCTTTATATATAGCTTATTAGCTATGTATAAAACTTAAATAATGTTTTAAGGTTATAAATATAGATAAGGGTCTTTTTATCTATGATTAAAATATATTGACATAATTTTATCTACGTTTTATAATGATAAACATAGATAAGAAAAAATTTATCTACGTTTATCATTAAATTATTTAGTATGAGAAGTGGTAAATATG
>Ga0209311_1001580_pt1 | contig 17908 bp, 11 predicted proteins | sample AD_UKC045_MetaG_FD_184417 | JGI IMG/M metagenome (GOLD analysis project Ga0209311, IMG submission 184417) | Active sludge microbial communities of municipal wastewater-treating anaerobic digesters from USA - AD_UKC045_MetaG (SPAdes) (version 2) | ecosystem: Engineered > Bioreactor > Anaerobic >... | reverse complement strand
CGTGGGAGTTACCCTGAAGTTAAGTATTGTATCCGGATCGCCAAGATTCGCTACACCGATGGTGTCCGAATTCGCATAAAGGCCAAAAGCAAGGCTGTGGGGAGTTACACCGATCACCACCACCTTGGGCACCTGAACTTCCACCAACAGCGGTATCTCAGCATGAATGGGATCATTGGATACCACGGCCAGAAGATATTGGGCGCCGACATAACTGAGCCCTTCCCGAACAATCGTGACCGTAATGGTCTGTTGAATGCCGGGACTGAGATTGCCCTGCGAAGGCGACAGGGATGAAATCCATTTGGGCGCCTCGGTAAGATCAATGCTCCAAGAGAGATCGCTTACCCCTTCATTGCGAATATAAAACGTGCTTTCCGTTTCCGTTGTGTCCAAATTGACATACGCAATGCCGCCCTCCGTCAATCCGTCCGCTTCAAGCACGATTTCCGGCAGCTTGGCAATGCTCATTTTTACGGCTACCGTAGCAGGCACCGTACTGTCGCCCGAAGCTTCCACCACGAATGAATAGCTGAAATCATATTCGCCCGCGGGCGCCAAATCGCGATGCACCCGAAGCGTGATCGCATCCGTCACGTCTCCACTGACCGTACCCGAAGCAATCCCTCCGGCATCCACCGGCGTCAAACTCAACCATGCCGGAAAGCCCGCCGTGTCAATTTGCCAGTGCACCGTCCCAATGCCATCATTCCAGATGCCCACCAACTGCTCGCTCACCATTTGCCCAAAATCAATATTGCTCGGTTCGACAGTGAGCGCTGCTGGACGCGGACGTGTCATACGCACCAATACCGTCCGCTGACTCGTTCCAAATACAAATACCAGTGAGGCTTCTTTCGTTCCAGGATCCACCACGAGAGGATTCACCGTCACTTGTACCGTATCCGTAGCCACTAACGTCCCCGAAGTCTTGTTGAGACTTAGCCAATCCACGGCAGAAGGAGGCACGGAAACACCCCAGTCAATCGGTTGCACCCCTAAATTTTCCAAAGAAATCGTATTGGAAGCCGAAGCGGTTATGCTTCCAAAATCCAGAAGTCCGGGTGAAACGGTAAAACCGGTGACACTCATCGACACCGGCACTTCGATCGAATAGTCGCTTGCCGTCGCGGTCACACGGATGCGTCCGGTGTAACTGGCCGGAGTCAATCCCGCCGGATTCACCGCTACCGTTGCTTGAAGCAAGCCAGAACCCGCTATGGTCGAAAGAAGCGGCGTTACACTTAGCCAAGCGCCACCCGAATCCGTTAGTGCTTCCAACGAAATCGCCGTCGGGACCGTCGCCCCGTTTGTAATATTCAAAATTTGAGTAGATCCTGTTTCCAACCCGCCAAAATCAAGCAGGGCAGGCAGTACCGTAAAAGGAGGCACGTCAATCCGCGCGGGGATTTGAAAATCTCCGCCGTCGGAAGAAACCGTGAGGGTGGTCTCATGAGAGCCTCCGGTCAATCCCGCGCGGGTAGCTTTTACCGTCACCTGTACGGGAACAGAACCAACAGCCAATGATCCCGAAGATGGGATGACCGTAAGCCAAGCGCCCCCCGTGGCCGCGGTAATGGTCCAATTAAGAGTTTCTTGACCCGTATTGTTAATCTGAAGGTGCGCCTCGGTCTCCGTAGCGCCGAAATCAAGCTCCTCCGGCGTTACCTGAAGTTCCGGAATCCCTTGCGCGGTAGCGCTCACCGGAACCACTTGATCTCCCCCGTTTGACGTAAAAACAATTTCACCGCGCGAGATGCGATCCGGCACATCCAAAGGCAACAACTCGCGCAGAACCGTTAGTTGAATAACATCGATATCAGTCGTTATGCTCCCCGTCAACGTCGAAGATTGCTTCCCAGGCGCATCCACCGTTTCCATTACCAACCATGGAATATTTTCCTGCGCCTCCCATGACAATACCCCGGAACCCGTGTTATGCACACGTATATTAACGGAGGGCGTGCCCGTACCGAAAGATACAGATCCCGGTTCCACCATCAATTGGGACGGGCATCCGGACAGAACGGCGAGCACGAGGGTGAACCCTAACGGCATCAGCCAATATCGTGTGCGCGGCATACCGAACTCCTTACCTTCACTTCTCCAACGCCATGCCTTCTTTGGTTCGCAGGCACCATTCCTGCCATCCCATACGGCAGCGTTCGTTAAGGGACTATCAACGTAGTAAGCACGTGTTCCGTGCCAAATATATCCGTTTGTATTTGAATTGTCGCCTGGGCATATCCCGACGGCACACCTGTACGATCCACAAATAAATGTATTGTTTCGGATTCGCCCGGCGCTAAAACAACATCGCCCGCCGGCTCCAACGTCTCGCCATACAAAACATTCGAAACCCACGAGGGCAACGATGGTGCAATCAGCGACCACGTAAAGGTATCCAGACGATTATTCTGCAGCGTTAACACGCCTTCTGTATCCGTTGACGTGATTTCCAAGGGATTCGGTACCGCAAGCACACCCGGCAAATCATCCCGGTCCGGATAAGGATCATTGAAATCCGGCAAACCATCTTCATCCCGATCCCAGGCATTCTCAGCTTCCGGTGAAATCCCCGGATCGGCCAGTAACAAGGCATTCCGAGCGGGTGGGGCATTGTCAAAAAACGTGCTCACCGACAATTTTCGATCCGGGAAAGTAGGTCCGGCGGGATATAGAAAATATATCGTCTTCGAGGGATGCGTTGGCGTCTCCGGCGAAACATAAATCTGGTTATCCATGCGCATTTCCACAAAGAACTCCGGTTGACGCGATAACCCGTCAAAAGCATGGACAAATTCATGCAAGCCTGTAATGGTTATCTTGAGCAAATTGCCAAATGCACCGTACGGCAGCGGATTGTCCTGGCTCGTAAGTACGTTGTACACTCCGTCGCTTCCCTGCAAGAGACGCCACGAAGGACGGAAGGGATCATCTGATACCAACAGGCCGCCCGGCGCCAATTCCACTTTCATCTGGGCATTTGCACGCAATGCGGCTTCCGCCAGAGGAAGATTGGGAGGCGATCCCAGGAAGAACCGCATCGTCATGCGCGTCACATCACGCGGCACGTAATCCGTTCGCACATACACCTCCGCCCTCGTGGCCAAATTGGGATCAGACTCCACTGGATCCGTGTAAATACCAGTGGTGCTCATGGCCACTTGGCCGCCCCGCACATCGCCATGATAAAACACCGCATCTTCCTCAAAAATACCCGCTATGGTGGTGTCATCCGGCTGTTTATATTCCGCGCGAACGGAATATTTTCCGCCTTCCTGCTGAGGCGTTATATACGTCAACACAATCTGATTGCGCAATTCATTCCATATCAAACCCGGTTCATCCCACAACTCTACTGTTACCGATTGAGCTACGCTCGGATCAGCGCCCACATCCACGCGAACCGTGGCCGTGCCGGATCCATCATTTGATGTAATATTCAAGTTCCCTAGTGCTGTTAGATTTGCGCCTATTGTCAGGGGATCCACCCGCACCGACACCGTTGCATGGCTGCCCGGCTGCAAATCACCGCCGGAAGGCAATACCTCCGCCATCCAGTTCACGCCTTCTTGTGCAGCGGCGGACCACGTCATAATGGCCTTGCCGCTGTTCACGACATCAAAATACACACGGTTCTCCGCGGATATCGCCACGGGTTCCAGAGAAAGCGATTTTTCACTCGACAAAAGTTTCGCCAGATTCTCCACACTCCCCGCATTATAGAAATGACCACCACTGTCATTGGCCATCACCACCAAATCCGCCGAATTCACCGCACTGCCCGCATTGTATCCCAACGGATACAAGCGAACCCGCGCATCCTTCGCCGCATCCGTGACATCGCTTACTGCGGCAATAGATGCATTATCAATCCCGTCACTGATAAACACCAAGGCCCGTATATCGGCTTCATCAAACGGCAACGTGTCCGCCGAATCTTCCGCCGCCAGTACGTCAATCCCATTTTTAACCGCATCCCGGATATCCGAAACGCCATGGTAGGGAACCACAAAGGCATCAATAGACGCCTTCAATACGTCGCGATCCGTTGAAAATGCATGCATCAAACGGCTGGGCTGCTGACGATCAAAATAATACATCAAGGCGACACGATAACTGGGCGGGAGATCGTCTAAAAACTTTTTCGCCGCTTCCTTGACGTGCTCAAGCGCCTCCCCCGGTTCCAGGGGGCTCACCGTATCATCCACCCCTGCGTTGTACATGCTCCCCGTATAATCGAGCATCAGCACCAGGTTAACCCGCAAATTATCCGGTCCTGTAATAAACAGACTGGTTTCATCCATGTCCAACTCTTGGCCATCCTCTTGAACGGTGAATGAAATCCGATCCAGTTCTTCTTGAGAACGGGTGGGAATCACTTTTCCCAAGGTGTCACGCAGCAAAAACACGAACCGCATCACATAGGGGGGACGGCTCCGGTTGATGGCGCCTTCCACGGTCATGGGCGGGCGTTCCACGCGTATTTGAAGCGTCTTTTCCTCCATCGCATCCAGGGTGTTGGCATAATCGATATCGGTGGCCCTCACCGTCAACTCATGATATTCCACATCCTCCTGAAGATTATTCCGATCGATCGTGACGGTAATTTCCCGTCCATCTATCAACACATTATCCAATTCCGGATGAAAATAATCCTCAGAATTCCCATCTTCGCCGTTTGCACCCCCTTGCGATGGATTCACATCCACAATCACCGGATTCTCCAAACCGGCGTCTCCATTCACAATGTCAAAATACAGATATGACCCACGGGGACCGACATTGGCAATCCAGAAGGTGGCCTGGATCTTATCCCGCCCAAAATCCAATTCATTGATTGCGATAATCTCCGGCCGGCTCGCACTCGTCTGCGGCGGTTCCGATAACGCAATCTCCGGCAGACGCATGATTTCTATGATAATCGGAATCCGAAGAAAACTACCCTCCGACCGAAGCAGTAGATCATAATTACCGCTCCCTGCCACAATCCTCCCGGCATCCGTCACCCTCACCGCCACTTCCGATTCCTCCCCCACTAAGGTCTGACCCGTACTGGGATTTACCCCTATCGCCGGCGTTTCGGATGGATTCACCAACGAGGCAACCTCAATAGTCCACGAATGTGCCTCCGAACCCGTATTCGCAATCGTCAACGTCGTGGCGGCCTGTTCCACCACCGTTTCTCCTTCTCCCGTTTCCGAATCATCCACATATAACGTCAGGACATCCGGGCTCACCGTCAGGCCTTCCACGCCCGAACCAAACAGGAATGAAACCACCGCCGTGCCCGCCACAGACTGAACCAGCAGATAAAAATCCTCCCGCCCCTCCGCCCAATTCACCGTTACCTGGGTGTTCTGTCCCGCGGCCGTCGTGCTGGGATTGGGTGTCACTAAAAGATCTTCCGGCAGGGAAATCGCCGTCTCAAGGTTGTCCGGATCCTCCAAATACAACACTTCCCACATTGACGCTGCGGTTCCTGTGTTTATTATCGTAAACTGCGCTGACGTCTGCCCGGCAGAAAGGGCCAGTTCCTCCGGCGTCACTAACAAGGTGGGCTCGATATCCATTGAAACCGGAACAACCGCCACGCCGCCATTGGAAGTAATCTGAAGGGCCGCGTTCCGGTATTCACCTACTGCCTGGCCCGCGCGGATCGCGTTCACAAACACATGATCAAGTTCTGTTTGGGTCGTGCCGGAACCCGGTGTTACACTCAGCCACGAAACATCCTCCACAACCCATTGTGCATCCTCGTTGGCACGGGATAATTCCTGCACCTGCCACGAGAGCGTTCCTCCTCCTGCATTATCCACCACGATGGACTTGGTGACACTTGACGTGCCAAACGCTAGTGCCCCGGGTGTTACCAATAATTGGGGGGTGAACGGACATCCGGCAAGCACCACCAAGGCAAGCACCAGCGCCATGGCCTGAAGATGAGGCACTCGAACCGTCATACGAAACACCTCTTTACCACTGTTTTTCCTAGGCGCCGACATCTACGTTTCTTTATATCCTGGCACTGCCGGCCTTCCGTTACTTGACCAAAGTCCCATCTTCCTCTGCAAAAAATACATCTACACCCGCATCCTTCAACGCTTGATACGTTTCTTTGAACTCATCATAAACCGTCTCTGTCTCTGGATCGATCGTCCACTCGATACCCAATGTCACGGTATCCCCTGCGCCAAGCCCGCCCGCTTGTGCATTCGCCACCAACGCCGACCAATCCCGAATATCGTTGTCAGAACCCCACAAATCCAGATATTCTAAAAAGAATAGCCCTGCCAAGGGTTCTATGTTAGTTATTTTGTTGCCGCCCAGTTCCAACCATGTCAGATTCGTCAATCCCGTCAAGGGAGTAATAGACTGAATCGCATTATTCGTCAAATTCAATCTCATTAATGAGGGGCAATATTGAAGGCCCTCGAGATTTACAATATCCAGATTCGAGGCCTGGATCTCCGTCACTTGAGCCAGATCCAATACCGTCAGCAAGCCAAAGGGCTTGCTGATACTTGCTCGTACCGCAGAGTCCAGGGCATCGTCCGGGAAAAACACAAAGAAGGGGCACCCGCTTAATCCCACCAGCAGCCCCACGGCCACTCCCAGCAATGCCCATCTATACGCGAGGGTCTTTCTCATGGCAGTTACCTCTCTCGCCGACTTTCCTCAAACCTTACTATTTACAGGCACTTGGGCAAGGCCACATCCCCTGCCGCTGCCTTAAACTGCATTTTTAACTCTTAGTATGCGCGAAACCATTCAAGTTGTCAAGAGTTTTCCTGGCCGCCACGGCATTTCTCTACCCCGGCGTGCCATTGCACGGAAAGGCTCTTTCGATGTTAGGAGGAAGTGTCATTCGGCTGTGGAATATCACACTTATCTTCTACAAACACAAACACTGGAGAAGAACCGCCCATGGCCGAAAGCAAGGCATTAATGGCTACTGCAAACGCGCACATAAACTCTTGCCATGCATTCCCCTGCTTCGGGGTTCCCGAACTTAACCGTTTAATGTGTACCAAGGCTCCAATCCTCCGATTTTGCGTGATTACTTCGCGCAACAACCTTCAAGAAACAGAAAATTCACCACTTTGTAAACAGTTTACCCCACTCCATGAGAAATGTCAAGAACAGATTACGCGCTTTTTTCCTCCTAGTCTCCCTAGAAAATCCTGCGTAAAAACGTCCTTCAACTTTTTTGACAACCTTCCCGCTCCATAATTCGCCATTTGGAGGAGGTTTTTCGTGGATCCAGGAAAACAGAAGCCTTTTTGCAGGGAATTTCAGAATTATGGCCCCGACTTCCCCCCCCTTTTATTGACCTAACGGTTCTGTTATAATCTGGCGCTCCCTTACAAGGGGAAGCCATGGAAAAACGAAAAGAAAGGAATTCCGGCGATGCCCGTGAAGTATCAATGTCCTAAATGTGAGCGCCGTTTTGTGGAATGGGGCGCACAGAAGCTGAACTTCAAATGTCCCACATGTCCAAATGTCGAATTGGTTAAAATGGGTGGTGCGGAAGGCCAGTTAGTACAGCCTCCCCGGTTAAAGCGCCGTCCGCAACGGATTGGAAAAACGAATCTTGAAAATGAACTGTCCATGGTGGACATGGAAGGGATGGAAGAGGAAGAAACCTTCGATGAAGGCGGAATCACCGAACTGGATTTCGGGCTCGATCATGTGCCGATAGCCGAAGATGCCGAACCTCTGGAAAGTGAGATTCGAGCGGAGGACGAGACCGCAAGTGAAGAGGTAATAGCGGTGGAAAGCGAGACAGAAGCCTTGCCTGATGTAAGCGAGGATCTTGCCTTCGACGACGAAGCTGCGCTCGACCTCAATGGATCTCCGGAGGAATTCGAAGAAGAGTCCTGATTCTTTACCGCCTCTCCAAAGACTTTATTTGTGCCGAAACCCTCGTTTCGGCTTTTTCATTTCGGGGTGTCTGGGGCGGAAGGAGCCGCACCGGGATTCGCTGGCGCTTCACCGGACCCGTCAGCCGCGGGGGTAGAGGACACTTCCTTGGGTGGTGCAGGCGCTTCTGAGGGAGGTGACGCAGGCGAAGAAGAGGCCTGTTCCTCCGCCGCCGCTTTGCTAGTTATCATCACTTTATCAAAGGGGTATAACGCTTTAAGTTCGGGATAGGCCTTAATGAACATATCCTGTAAAAATGACAATAACGAAGTGCCCGGTTTTATTTCGAAACTGCAAACGGGTTCCTTGGGGAACAAAGGTTTTGCCGCATCGTTTATTTCCAAATTAATTCCTGCTTTCTTGCTGAGATCTTGAAGCATCTGCGCGCAATCCGCTTGCTGAAATGAAAGAGGCTGTTCTGAAAGCGGCGCGGTGATCTTCCGATGAAATTCCGGAGACAATTCCTCTGCCTTAAACATGTCGGGGGGGGGCGCCTGCGGCGGGGCGGAACTGGCCTGTGGCTGACGGTTGGGATCGATATCATCATACTTAATGGATACTACTTGACGCCTCGGAAGCTCCAACGGTGGAACACCTTCCCGAATCCGGACCACCACCGTCAGCGGTGTTTCTTTCATCACCTGCACACTCGATAAAGTTGTACCCGTCTTTAATGTAATAATATCACCTTCCAACTTTACCGGGGGGCTCTCTTTGGCCGAAGACGCTTCCTTTTCTACTTCCTTATTCGTATCCTCCCCTTCTGCGGATTTCCCCAATTTTCTTGGCGGCGGCGGGGTAGTGCCTTCCCGAACTTCAGATCCTCCTGGAGATTCTCCCGGATCCCGGGATAATACGCTTTTACCGGAATCACCGGCTCCACCTGCCGTCGGATCGGGTGAAACCGCTCCGTCAGAGGATCCCTGAGCCATGGCAAAGCCCGTTGCCAAACATACACATAAACACCCGATCACCCAGGCTCGTATCCACATAGCACGACCTCCGTTCATTCATTCCATTCTAGGGGCGGGATAAACGCATGTCAAGTATTGCGGAACATGCCAAGGGACTGTTACCATCTTTCTGTAACGCTAAGGAAATGGATTATGGCTGTTATTTTGATTGCCACTCCCGATGCAACGCTGCAAAGCATATTTGCCGCGGAAATCAATGCGCAAGGCCATGCTCTCCTGTGGGCACTGGATGGGAAGGAGGCCTGCGATCTCGTGTTGTCGGATCAACCCCAGCTTGTCTTCCTCGATCCCACATTGCCCATCTTTAATGCCTTCGAGACCTGCAGACTTCTCCGGGACGATCCTCAATCCCCCCCCGGCCTCCCAATCATTATCCTTTCAGACGATGATGTGGATTCACGCCGGTTAAACAAATGCCAAGCCACCGCTTGTTTTCCCAAAACCCACTTGGAAAACGATCTCCGGGATCTAATCGTGAAATATCTTTTTGGCCATTGACTACACCCAGGAACACAACAACTCCGAGAGTTCGTCCGGCCGTTCCTGAGGAATGAAATGGCCCGTGGCCGCCATTTCATACATTAAGGCACGCGGGAGTCTTTGATACTGTTCCAATACCAGCGGCTTCACATCGCTATGCGCCCCGGTAATCAGGAGTACCTGCATTTTCAATTCATGCACTTGTTCAAACACCTCGCACGCCCCCCCCATTTCATACATCCAGGCTTCCACTGCGGGGGGACATTTCAATGCCACCCGGTTTTCTCCACACTCCTCCAACCCATGCATTACATAGGCTTCCACCGTTTCCCGCGTCCAGGCGTTCATGGGTGTTTTCGTAGTGAAACGCGCCAACGCCGCATCCCGGCCATGAAATACCTTGGCCCTCCGTCGGGCCGTCCGCGCCAAAACACTTTCTCCCGAAAAAAAAGCCCGTGGCCCCACAATCGCGTCTATTAACACAGATCGGGAAAACGTTCCCGGACGAAGCCACTCCGCATAGGCAATATGCGCGCCTCCGCCGGAATGGCCCACCGGAATCAACGCCGACCCATAACCAAGCCCTTCCACCACCGATAAAAGATCCCAGCCCGATAACTGCCACGCATACGCGGCGCGTTCCTTGGGCTTGTCAGAATCCCCATGACCCCGCGTATCCAGGGCATATACCCGGTGCGACCGCCTTAACCGTTTTGCCACAGGATCCCATAATCGTCCGCACCCTCCTGTGCAATGAACTAGCAAGATCGGTATGCCGTCTCCCCCATAATCCCAGAGATTCAGTCGCACTCCGCCATAACCATCCACCGTGCTGGCTCTTACTTCCATGCACTCCCCCGGCGCATCATAAGCATCCCCCCGCCTGCGCAAAGACACGCAAGAATCACCAACAGACCCCACCACGCCACAGGAAGTTCTTTTACTACCTGAAGCGTAGAGGGGTGCGTCTGAACGCTCGAGAGCGTATCGGTAATCACGCAGTAATACGTTCCGGAATCACTGTAACTCAGATTCGTCAACGTGAATACCGGCGCATTCGGCCCCACAGGGACATACGCCCGGCTGAATCCCTCCTTGTACCATTCATAGTTCGGCGTTCCCGCTGCCCCCCCTACCGTGACCCGGAAACTGAAATTCTGCCCCGCCAGCGCATAGGAAAACAGAGGCGGCTCGGAAAGTATCCTCAATCCGCCCTTGATCAACGCTATCGTATACGATGAATTAGGCGTCATGACATTCCCAACAAGGTCCTGTGCGTCCGTTACGGCTATGCCGGCCACGCCTTCGTCCTGCGCGACCACCGCCCGGTCCATGGTCACTTCATAGGTAATACTATTGGTCCACACGCCGTCCCCTCCCCCGGCAATTCCGGAGGCAGCAATGGTTCCATGGGAAACCGTTGTAATGACCACCTTGGGAACAATGCTCGTGTTCATCGTTTTACTAAAGGTTAGAATAAAATGCGCCTTGCCCCCCAAGGGCACCACCACCTGATTGGCTTGCAGACTGGACAGCACCGGTGCAGTACGATCCACCGTATAGCTTTCACCGTCCAAATCGCCATTCCCAACGCCCTCGCCCCCCAGTTTATTCGTGTTATAGCTTTTATCGCGAATGGAATCATTGTCGCTAAGACCTATCCCCAAGGAACCGCTGCCCGTTACCCCATTCACCATCACCTTGTATTCCCGGTCCGTCACCGGGCTTACCGAAATAGAATGTTGATATTCCACCCCAGTGGCTTCCACGGTAAAATCATCCGGCCCCACACCCGTCACGCCTTCCGAAAACTGAACCACAAAACTCAACGTGGCGGAAGAAGAAGGAGTGCTGTCCGCACGTGTAATGGATTTCACGGTGGGGCACTTGGTATCCCCCCATAACACGGCATTAATATATAACTTTTGGACATACTGATTTGAGAGAGTGTCTTGTCCCAATGTATTTCCCGTATGATGGAATCCGATAACGTGTCCTTTGCCCAGTTCACGCACCGCCGCTGCGTCGTTGCCGTCATTGTCCCTCATAATAGCCTGGGCAGGATACTCCGAGAACGAGCGAATCGTCCCATCCTTATGTCCGCTGCTAAACGTAAACGAAGCGGGGATATTCCGCAACACCGGATGCGATTCCTGCCCCGGAATAATGCTGATGGTAATATCCATTGTACCCCAGCCACGGGTCCGATCAATCGGCGTCACCTCCCACATCGTCTGGGATAAACCGCCAAATTGAATCGGAATGGCCAACTGTGCCGCGTTATTTTCCGAACCTACATAGGTCCCATTCCGGTTCTTGACATAATCCACCAAACGGCTCGCGCCAATATTGGAGATGATATAGGAATATTGCCCCCCCCCGTTCAAATGCACCACGGCATCAAATGCCTCCGGCGCCGGATTCGCCCCATTATATTTCCCCTGGGTCTGATAACTGTAGCTGACCACCAGCCCGGCCGACTCCATGGCAGACACCAATGCCTTGGTATTGGCATTCAACCCTTCAGGAATTTCCGTGCCCTCATCGTCATCCCATAGCACCAATACATTCGGACCACACCATGCATACGAGCAGATCATCACCATTAGTGCAACCATGCCCATGGGACGATTTACCGATCTACTCATCCTTCTCAGCCTTCCCCGTCCTCTAGTTCTTCTTCGTAATCATAGTATATCACATCGCACTTTGTACAACACGATTTCTTTTTTCCAAAATAAAAACTTCGTCCACAACCTTTCCTCCAACCGTTGCACGCAGGCCCGGTGTCCGTGTACAGTGGTTGTCACAAATACAATTCCAAACGACATCACAGCATAAGGTTTATAGGAAGCATGAGACGCCTGTCAAGAAAACCGGAACCCGGTTTGCGCATCAAGTGGTCCGGATTCCGCCCCATGTATGACTTCTGGGGCCATGAACTCAAACGCTATTACCAATTGGAAACACTGGCCAACGCCACCCAAAAACTCCTGCACGAAAAAGACCGTTTCATCCTGCCCAGCATTCAATCGGTCATGGGGCCAACGGAGATCACCGCACTTGCCTTCGAACTGTTCCAGGAAGGCCGCTACCAACTGATTTTCCGCCTGAACGCCATGAATGCCCGGAAAAAACGGGCCTCCTTTGGCTTCGTCGCCGCAAAAAACGCCGAAGAAGCCAGCGCCGTCGCCCGAAATGAACACCGGATACTCCGGGACCTGCATCTCCGGGCGCCGCAGTCCATCGTTCAACCCTTCAAAGGGGGCGCAATCTATCTGCCGGACCGTTACCGCCGCCCCAGTCACGGCCGGGAAATCTATGCCTATCTTACCCAGTGGCTTCATGGGTACGACGAGCTGGGCATCAATAAAAACCTGCAATGTATCGCCAACATCCCCCGCACGCACACTTTTACGCTTGCCGAAACCGAAACGATTAAGGGGCATATCGTGGAAATCCTGTTTCGCACGTATGATCCCAAGAGCCGCACCGCCATGGCACTCCCGGAAATCGCATCAGGAGATTTCGTAATTAATTGGTCAAAAAAAGAAGCTCTCAAGCTCAAACTTATTGCATGCAGAAGCATGGCGGCAAAAACCGATCCCGCCCGAATCTTGGAACAATTGCTGCGTACCTCCTGGGATTGGAATGGAAGGCGATTTTATCTCTTCCCCGCGGAGCCCGAAACGCTTTTCACGACGATGATACAGACTTTAGGCCCGGATCAGGCGAAACATGCCGTGAAACATTGCCTGGAATCCGTCCGAAAAAAAGACCGCCCCTCTTATCTGAATGAATACCTTGAAGCGTTGGGGCAACTCATGGTGAAATAATGCCCATACGGTAACCGAGTATTCTTTGGAAAACATTATATGTTGGAAAATAGGAAATCACCCATGGCATTTCGTCTTCTCGCGATTCTTCTCCTGCTGGGCGCACCCGCCGCCCTCCAGGCAGCCCCTCCCCTCTTCTACGTGGCCGCCAATGGAAACGACGCATGGTCGGGAACAAGCCCCGAACCCAATGGAACCGACGGCCCCTTTGCCACCCTGCACCAGGCGCAAAAAGCGCTCCGGGCGGCAGGTCTGACCGAAGGCGGCACGGTCTATGTCCGCGAAGGCGTCTATTTCTTGACCGAGCCCCTCAAACTTGAAGCCGCCGACTCCGGCGCGTTAAACAAGGAAGTGCTCTGGCAGTCTTACCATGCGGAGAAGGTGCGGCTGGTGGGTGGCAAAAAACTGGGCGGCTTTACACCACACAAAGATCAAATCGTGAAATGCGATCTCAATCAGCAGGGCCTGGCGGGGAAAACGTTCAACCAGCTTTTCTTCAACAGTGAACGGCAAATCCTCGCCCGGTGGCCCAACAAAAGCGCGGATGGCATGCCCGGCGGCGCATGGACCTTTGTTGCGGGCGCCGTCGAAAATGAAAAGAAACGAAGCTTTCTTTATGCCGGAGACCGCCCAAACGCCTGGACATCAAAAGAAGGGGTTCAAGTTTCTATTTGGCCTAATTACAACTGGTGGCAGACCATCGAAACCATCGCCGTATTGGACACCACGGCGAAAAAAATCCAATTGGCCAAAGATCTCCCCTACTCCATCGAACCCGGAAGGCGTTTCTTCTTCCAAAACGTGCTCGAAGAACTGGATGCACCGGGAGAATGGTTCCTCGACGCAACAACGGGCACAGTGTATTTCTGGCCCCCGGCTCCCATGGAAAATGCCGAAGCCGTCGCACCTGTGTTGGACTCCGCCATTATCTTGGATCATGCACAGGACATTACATGCCTGGGATTCATCGTGGAAAGCACCTTGGGCAACGGCATCCAAATCAATGAATCCAAAAATTGTCTGATCGCACGATGCACGGTGCGCAACACGGGCGGCTACGGAATCACCATAAACGGCGGAGAATGCAACCGCGCGATGGGGAACGACATCTACGCCACTGGAAGCGGCGGAATCTCCATGAACGGCGGAGATCGAAAAACGCTCACCCCGGGAAAACATCAGGCTATCAACAACCACATCCACCATTTTGCGGAACTCCAGCAAACCTACACCACCGGCATCAATATCAGCGGCGTGGGAAACCGCATCGCCAACAATCTCATCCATGACGCGCCCCACATCGGCATCCTGCTTGGCGGCAATGACCACATCATTGAGTTCAACGAAATCCATCACGTCTGCATGCAAGGTTCCGACAATGGCGCATTTTACATGGGACGCGACTGGACCCAGCGCGGCAATATCATACGATTCAACAAGTTTCACGATATCTACGGCTTTGGCCTCGCCGGACCCGCCGCAGACGGAAAGTTCACCTATCAATCCCCTGACAATGCATGGGGCGTTTATCTGGACGATTGCAGCAGCGGCGTCAAAATCTTCGGCAACCTCTTCTACCGCGTTCCACTCTGCGGCGTCATGATCGGCGGAGGACGCGACAACTCCGTCGAAAACAATACCTTTGTGGAGTGCATTCCAGCCCTGCACATTGATGCGCGATGGGACAATTTCTGCTGGGACGTAATGGAAGAACGGCTCAACGCCATGAATTATAAAGAACCTCCCTACAGCACCCGTTATCCGGAACTGCTCAACATGGGCGGCGATCCCAGGCGCCCCGCGAACAATAGCTTTACCAAAAACATCCTTTTTTATACACCGGACAATTTCCGCGGCCTCGCCTCCACCAAACCCGGACAGGAAGCCGTGATTTATGACCTCGATTCCTTCGATCCAGAGTCCACCATCATCAATGGGAATGTAATCTTCCATTATTACCGGCCCATCCGGGTATCCTGGAGCGCGTACAAACAGGAAGGGAAATCCATGCTTTCCTGGGGTGAATGGCTGGATAAAGGATTTGACACCTACAGCCGCCTTGACGATCCCCTCCTGTTTTATCCTGATAAAGACGACTATCAAATCAGAATTGATTCACCAGCTTTAAAAATGAATATCAAAAAACTGCCGTTCGTGCGCATGGGACTGTATGAGGACGAGTTCCGCGCTTCCTGGCCTGTTCCCAACGACACCCGAAAAGACGGCATGGAATACCGGACCTGGACCGTTGACCCGGCGGCCGGAACAGTTACCGCCGCGGCTCCTATCCCGATTGAATTGCCTCCGCCGCCTCCCAAGCCAGAGGGTCTTCCCAGCCCCGGCCCGATTCTCCCTCCATTTGGGCCGCAGTCCGAACCAGCACCCGTGCCGGTGGCTCCGCCTGCACAATAACCGAAAGAATCGTTATACACGCGGAGGGCAGGATGAAATGACTGCATTATCCGGGTCATACGAGAATGTTTTTCCTTCTTGGAAGGCTTGCACGGCCATGGATATGGCAACTTGCACCTTGTGGCCCAGTTCCGGACCACAAGCACAATCCCGGCCTGTATGAATACTCTCCAGCCAGTCTTCCAGCAGGCTTGTATTTTCTGAGCTGTCCTGAAAAATCTCTCGAGGGGAGGCCCCCTTCTTTTCCACCCCTACACGATCATGTTGCACCACGAGCGTTGCCTGCTCCCCCCGAATCCAGGAAAAGCGCCGCACTTTCGCACTCGGTGAAAACAATTCCACTCGTAAACCGGATGCATACTCCAAACTTGCCATGAGTACGTCCGGCGTGTCCCCCTCGTTCTCCCCCATTCTTCCTCCCGCGGCGGAAACCCGCACCGGATACTCGCTTTTCACCACCGGCAATACTCCCGCCAGGCTCTCGTAGTGCTGGGCCGCGGCAAGGCCCATGGAATGCTTCCCGTAATTCTGCCAGTGTAAAAATTCTCTACCGTTCGGCATGATACTTTTATTGACGTAAAAGTCCGCCCACTGCCGGGGCGTCAGTTCCTCCGTATCCATCACCCCGCTGGTCCATGGCGCCCACGGCACTAACTGACACCACCGCGGCCGGCCAATCGCCCCCTTATCCACCAACGCCCGAACCACCCGCCACTGCCACGATGCCACCGGCCGCGCGCCAATTTGCAGCACCCGTTTGGTATCCCTGGACGCCCGCGCCATGTCCTGCGCCTCCTGATGCGTCAGCGCCATGGGTGTTTCACAATACACATCCAATCCATGAAGCATCATCGCGGCAACGCTCATGTTCACATGCCAATCATCCGGCGTGGCCACCACCACCGCGTCCACCTTGCCACTGGAAATCAAGTCGCGCCAATCCCGAAACGCGCGAATCCTGAATTCACCCCGCGCATGGTGCCGGCGTAACGGCAAGAGATCACACACCGCCGTCACATCCGCCTTCTCCCCCATTCGCGATTCCCGCAACATCCGCACATGCTCCATGCCCATCCGCCCACAACCGATCACGCCCACCCGAATCCGCGCATTCGCGCCGTTTGCGCGGGCGGGCATCATCAGGAACGTCTGTGCGGCCACGCCCATCCCGGTTAAAAACCGCCGCCGCGTCAGCCCTTTTGCCTTGCGCCTTTCCATTTCATGCCTCTGTCTTTCGATGTTAAGCCTATAGAGCATAGACTGTAGACCGCAGACAGAAGACATTTCAACGCAGCGATGAAACCAAAAACCTGAAAAACAATTAACGCGGAATAATGGGCTCCGTTAACCTCAAGCAGATTTCAGCGCTGCTGCCTTTCGCCTTTGCGCACACATGCGTTCGCCAGCGGAACTGGATTCCCGCGCCCCACTCGTCATTCCCGCGCCTTGTCCTCCGTCTTATCCTCCGTCGTGTCCTCCGAAGTTTTAACGAAGAAGGAAGCCCCGCACCCCACGTGACGAAGGAGGAAAGCGGGAATCCAGGATTCACTGTACTTTTCCTCTGGATTCACCCTGCGGAGCCCTCCAAAAATACACTCGATATTTCATAACACGACCCATAGCGCCTTAAGCGCGCAAGAATGTGGCCCAGGGCAAGCGAAGCGATGCCCTGGGGATACGTATCCCCCGAATACTCAGTCCCGAAGGGCCGAAAGAAATAAATCATTCCATTTTCGGATTCCCCCCTGCGCACGAATGTTGATCGTGAAAGCTATCTCGAAGGAATTCAACACCCCAGCCCAGGGTCAGCGAAGCGCCACCCTGGGTCAGCGACCACCCCCAACAAGACTACGCTGAAAGCGTTCCACAATACTCTTGAAAAGCAACTCCAAACTCCGATTCCGACATCATCACCATGAGTATTCATGCCGTATCACATGGCCCATGCTTTTCTTTCTCCGAACAACTTCCGGAGTTTTTCTCCATGTTCCCCGTGCCTCCGTGTGATCATATATTCCACACGGAGACACCAAGCGCACAGAAGAACAGGCAAAAAATGAAGCGCAGAACGAATCTGATCCAACTTTTTTTGATTGCTGACTGCTGATGGCTGATAGCTGACAGCTTATTCAACACAGAAACCCTCTTCGCCGGTAGTAGCTCCTATAGTAGCTCCTATCTCCAGGTAGGAGTATATTCTATATTTAACTACTGCAAAGGTGTCCCACCTGGAGATGGGACCTACTACTGGGACCTCCTAAAAATCCGTCGTCAATAGTA
>Ga0209311_1001577_pt1 | contig 17921 bp, 10 predicted proteins | sample AD_UKC045_MetaG_FD_184417 | JGI IMG/M metagenome (GOLD analysis project Ga0209311, IMG submission 184417) | Active sludge microbial communities of municipal wastewater-treating anaerobic digesters from USA - AD_UKC045_MetaG (SPAdes) (version 2) | ecosystem: Engineered > Bioreactor > Anaerobic >... | reverse complement strand
TGAAATTTTTTCGGATGTTCACGCTCCAAGAACTGAACAACATTGCCAAGATTGTCCCCATGAATATTAAGATGTTTTTGAGGCCCGGCAAGCGGCAGGCTGCGAGCTGCGTCCGGTGTGAAATAACTCAGATACCAGCCTTCAATGAAGCGCCGGAATGCCGATATTCTAGGGTGTTGTTTGAGTGACCCGAGGGTTGCAATGCCAAGTTTGCGTGGGTCCTCCAGTTCTACGATCTCCGTTTCACGACTTTCTTCTTTTTCCGTATCCTCGACTGACTTAATCAGCTCCATGATATCAATCTCTTTTTTTGCCTCGTCAATTTTTCGCCCCTCTTGCTCTCCCTTCCACGCAACTCCTTTTCCATCGTTCAAAACAAGAAAAGAAAAGGGCCAGCCGTGTTTCTGCCCTTTTCTCCGTTGTCTTAACCTCTCTTTTTGTACAAAGGGTCGACCCGTCGAGTCTACGTTCACGGCCAGCTCATAAGTGATCGGCCGGGCATTACCCTCTTCCTTGTAGTAAATTTCGAATTCTATCGGCCCCTGCTGTCCTTGTGATCTGACCCGCTGGAAACCACCTCGGCCGCGCAGATCACAGGCTTCTTCCACCCCTGATTTTAAACAGTCGGCCAGGAAGCCAAAAGCGTCGAACAACGAGCTTTTTCCAACCCCATTTTTCCCTATGACGGCGGCCATGGGGGTTAATGGCTCCGCTTGTTGCAGATTCCACAACTTACCGAGCGTAATATCGCGTAAGACGCGAAAGTTCCTGATCCGAATTCCTTCTATGCGAGCCATGCCAACTTCCAATTTTTAACTTTAAACTTATTTTTATCTTTGTTCATCTTTGGATCACTCCCCCCCTGATCGAGTTAACGCTTGATCATACCACATCAAGAGTTTCGGGTCTTCCTGGAGGATGGCCTCGGGAATTTTCCTTGCGACAGCGATGATGATAGCGTAATCGCGCTCCTGCCAAGCCTTCTTGAATCCTGCGCGGATGGCCTCGAGGCGGAAGACCTTCAACCTCCGCTGGCTGGAAGCCAGCGCCACATATTCCTGAAACTCCGTGAGTAGGGAGCGCTCGCGCAGCTTTTCCAGGTCGCCGGCTTTGTTCGGGTCGGGCACGTACCAGCGGTCCTTGCCCTTGGCGCGCAGGCTTTCGTTGTCTTTCGGCAGGTTGCGAAGCTCCTTGAAATTCGTAGAGAGGTAGCTGTGTATCTGGTTCGGCACTTCGCCCTTGCCGTCGTAGCGCAGGAAGTTTTGCTCCAGTAGTTCCGACAGTTCCAGCGGCTTTTCGTGTTTTTGCCAGCCGCCAAGTTCCTTAATGAATACCGGATGGATGTCCTGGAAAGTTTGCGGTTTCCCTTTGAGAAATTGACGAAGCCACGCGATAGCGGAAGATTCGTCGTGTACAAAGAGCGACATTTGCTCGATACCCCCGGCGGCCATCTTTTTTTTATCATATTCAGCCACTTGGTCGGGGAGAAAATACATGCCGTCACGATACGAGAATCGCTGGGATAATCCTTCCTGGAATTCCGCGCTGTTCAGCGGCACCGGATAGCCTTTGCGAACATAGTAGGCCACCATCTGGTCATAAAGGATGCGCGGATCGCGTTCTGCGACGGCCAGTAGAGCCGGCATCCTGCCGGCTTTTCCCTGGTTATTGATATCAGCCGGCGGGTTATTTATATCAGTCGGTAGGTTATTTATATCAGCCGGCTGGAAGCCGGCTCTACGTTTGACGACCGGTAAATAGTTGAGGTGGGTGCGAACAAAATCCCAGACACCTTCTGTGGCACCTGCTGTGGCGCCGGCATCCTGCCGGCGGCATAATTCTTCAAACCGTTCTTCAAATCCGCCGTTCGGCTTGTACGCGGAAATGACCAGATCCTGTTTAACGGCAGTAGGGGTTGTGACAGCTTTGAAACTGCCTTGCTGTTTATCCAGCGCCGACACATTCGCCACGATGAAGCCCGCATCCGTGATTGCAGTTTGGATGCTGTTCCAGACAGACGCCTGGGTATTCGAAAATTCCACCGTCATCCAGCGTCCGGGTTTAAGTACGCGATACGCTTCTCTGAAACAAGCGGTCATCAAACGGCGGTACTCGTTGGGTCCTTTTTTCTGAACCGTGTTTTCGATAGCTTCTGATTTGTTATTCGTCCAGACTTTGAGCCAGGATTCCCAAATTGAACTGAGCTCCGAATAGTTGATATTTGAACCAAAGGGAGGATCAAGAAAGAGGTAATCGAATTGAGCGTCAAAGGTGGCATCTGCGGAGCATGTTGAAACCAAAGCATTTGTGGTGACATCTTTAAAAGCGGTACAAAGACGTTTTGTCTTGTTGCTGTACGCCACAAAAACGTCGGCTTCGGATATTTGCGAACCTATGTACAGCGTTCCATTAAGAGGATTGTAGGGGAAAGATATCTCTGGACGATACCGATTCAACTTGCTCAAATTGATAAGCTGAGAGTTGAACCAAAGCACAAGGATATGACTACTACATCTACGTCTAATGGCTGACAGAATGTAGAGGTTGCGTTTCGTATAAAAATGGTGAACATGCGTGATGCCGTGAGATACTTTTGGTTGTCGTGTATTGAACCCATCAGGCAACTCGACAGTGGGATACCAGTACGGAATTTCCGTCCGCTCGATTTTTTCGATCAGCGTCAAGTCAAAATGATCCGGTTTCTTTTCGTACCTTTTAAGCCTGCTGGAAGCGGGCTCTACCCCGCTGGAAGCAGGCCCCACTGTATAGTTGATGAGAACTGGCACTTGCTTCGCCTGGCGGATGGTTTGTTTGAGAGCGGTGTCGTACTTATTGAGCCAAGCCCGTTCCATCCGGCGCTTAGTGAGCATCGCGCCGCAATGGGGGCAGGGAAACTCATCGAGTACCTTGCCGGCTTCCTTATCCACCGCAGCTTCCCAGAAAATGACCTCGCGTGTACAGTCTGGGCACACAAACACATCCGACCAGACGGTATAGTTGATCTTTCCCAGTAGAGCCGGCTTCCAGCCGGCTGTTATCAATTCGCCGGCCACATATCTCCAATCATAGGCTTCCGCATTGTTCACTAAACGCGCTTTAATCGGATTATGGTTAAGGTAAGCCAGTTCATTGCCGAGTTCATAAGCGTCTCGTATCACTCGGTCATAACTCTCTGTCTGCCAAACAGGGGTTCCTGTCTTCTCTTCCGATTTGTTTATTTCATTCGCGCTGAAACTTTTTACGCTATGCAATACCTCTGAAAGATCCCAATACTGTTCATCCTGTTTAAGAAGCGGTTTAGCAATGATATGGACGTGATCCGGCATAACGACAGCCGAGAATAATTTCCAACGCTGATCGTCCCAATGACACAGAGAGTTTAAAGCGATACGGCGGGCTTCCGGGGAGAGTACGCGAAACTCATGCGTCCGAAAGGTTATAAAATAAGTCGCGCCCGGAACCTGAATGTGAGGCAGATTGTCTTTTCGATACGTTCCCTTTTCGGTTTTGAAAGGATCGCAGGGAGTGAACTCCAATGCGGAGATCAGCCTGCTGGAAGCAGGCTCCACATGTAAAGTTTCATACATCCAGCCACATTCATCTTCTACTTCTTTAAGGATACGCTTTGCTTCCCGCTCAAAGGCTTGCACGTCCACAGGCGTGTTGTAGTTATAAGCGATGAAGGTGGCCGCAGGGGATAAATCGTTCAAAACAGCCCGGCGGGCTCCCAGTTTGGAAAATGACTTCCAGATGTTTTTCCCGTTTTCATCCGTTTCCTGCTGCGATACCGTACCGTCGTTTTCCACTTTGTAACCCAAAGACTCGACCACCGTCTTGTCGCCGCACATCTGAGCCGCCACACCCGTCATGCCCGTCCCGCAGAATCCGTCGAAAACGATATCCCCCGGCTCTGTGTAGTGTAGGATGTACCGCATGATGGCCTTGTGCGGTACCTTGGTGTGGTAGGAGTGGGCGTTGTATATCGGATCGTTCTTGCCCTCGCTCACATCCGCGGCGAACGGTTCGCGATGATAGGGCGTAGAAACATCCAGCCTGCTGGAAGCACTCAGCCTGCTTGAAGCAGGCTCTACTATCCATTCGGCGAGGAACGGGTTCGGACAGGCGGTGTAGTACGGCGGATCGGACAACGCCAGAATATCTTCATCTTCACCGATAGGGAATCCCTCGATCTTGCGGAAATCGGGGTCCTTCAGCTTCTCGCGCAGGATGCCCAGGAAATGCTTCCGCCGCTCCTCGTCATTCGGAAACGTGAGCCCTAAGCAGGTCACGGGTCCCGTGTCGCGGGTTATTGGTATTTCCGCATCAAACATCGCCTTCTGATTATGTGGTTGAATACGTTTCGCCATTACTAAACACCTCTTCGGGTTTTTCCGTTTTTTTCTTGCGATTCGTCGCACGCCGACCCGCTACCCCTGATACAGTTGGTCATTCATCCTCCAATCAAATTCGTTTTTCGCTGTCCATAACTTACGCAGTGGCCTGGTCACTTCCGGCCTGGAATAGCCATTGGTAATCCTGTAAACGCCATCATCACTTCGCTTCCCGGACCTGTTCTTCAATAAACCGTTGCATCTCTTCCTTCTTAGGAAGTTCAAGCTGGTACTTGGATACGAATAGGCCATTGTCCATGCCGGCCAGGGCATATTCCACCAGCGTTTGGTCGCGCCGGGTGCAGAGCAGGATGCCGATAGGCGGATTGTCCCCCTCGGACATCATGTTTTTTTTGTACCAGCTCACATAGGTGTTGAGCTGACCGATATTTTCATGGCTGAACTGTTCGAGTTTTAGCTCTACCAGGACATGGCACTTGAGTATGCGATGATAAAAAACAAGATCCACGAAGTTGTGCGTATCTCCAATCAGAATCCGCTTCTGGCGGGCTTCGAAACAGAACCCATGGCCCAGCTCCAGCAGAAAGTCATGAAGTTTATCCAGGAGTTGATCCTCCAGATGGGACTCGCTCATGACTTCCCTGGTTTTCAGCCCAAGGAATTCGAAAATGTATGGATCGCGTATCGCCAATAGCGGTTCATAGGTTTCAGCACCCTGCTGGGCCAGGGCTGCCAGCCTTTTTTTGTCCTTGGATAACCCGGATCGCTCATAATAGAGGCTGTCTATTTGCCGTTTCAGTTCCCGGACCGACCAGTTGCCCCGAATGCACTCGATTTCATAGAAAAGACGCTTCAGGTCGTCATCAAGGTCGACGATCAATTCCAGGTGACTGTAGGAAAGCCGTTGGATGATTTTATCGGGCTGAATCCGTAATTGTGGGGTCGCTGTCCCCACTTTTTCAAGGGCATTTACTCCTGCGGGTAGCATCTTTTTCAATTGTGCGGACAGTGTCCCCACAATTTCAGGGTAAAGGCGATAGAAACGGAGATAACGATAAAGTTGGCGCCGGTTGCAGTTGCTGACATTTAATTCGGTCAGGCGGTTTGCAAGCTCGGTAAAAAGACGATCTCCATAATTGGCACGGTCGAATCCATTCAACTCATACTCCGCAATATAGCAACCAAAAAGCCAGTTCCGGAGGGTCAGGCTAATATTCACCGCCTTTCCGGCCTGCGCCGCCATTTCTTCATGCGCCTGCCGGATAACCCCAACCAGCTTTTCAAAATCCCATTCGCGTCGATCGATGTTCATCCGCTCTTCCTACTCCAACACGATCCTGACTTTTCCAGGTTCTTTGCCTTTAATCAGTTCCTCCAGGTATTCCTCGAAGCGTTTCCGTATTTCCGCTGGGGTGGACGGTAAGCCGCCTGAAAACAAAGCTTCGCGCAGTTCCACGATTTTTACTGAGACTTTGGTGAGCCCGGAGAGCGCTTCGCACAAGGCGTTGATGAAATCATGCTCAAGGGTTTCAGGTAGGTTCCGCTTTTTGATAAAGCGTTCCACCAGATCGCGAGATTCGGGTTTGAGAAGACTCAGATTGTCCTTGGCGGTCGGGTCTTCGAGGTTGGCAAGCAGCGTCTGGGTCCAGTTATCGACCAGCTCGTCGAGCTCGTCGTCCAGAGCGTCGAGCATCGTCGCCACGGGAGCCGCGGGCGTTTCCGCGTTTGGCCTGAAGTCGCAATGCGGGCAGACCGGCGATGCCTCTAGTTCCTGCTCAGTGAGCGCAAAGCAGCTCTTCAATCCCGCGAGTCGGTTCTGGAAATCCGATAGGTGCTGTCGTGGCATCAGGTCGATGGTGGAGAGTTGCTGTAGGTGTTTAAGCCGATCGTCGCTTATGAGCTGGGCCTTGCGCTTGTCGTCGTTCACACCGAGACGCGCTTTGGCGTGCATGGAGAGGTAGACCAGTATGTAAGCATTCTTGAGGTCACCGAGCCTGCGCTGCGTCTGCTGGCGGAAGGTGGTTTCGTTCCGTTTTTTCGGATCTCTGATCCGGGTGAGGATTTCCTCCCGCGCCGTTTTCATTTTTTCGATCCATTCGTGGCTAGTGGGTAGGACTGCCTCGGCGGTGGAAAGATACGAGGCCGTGGATCCGAGGTCGACTACCAGTTCTTCGAGCGATTCTATCTCTTTAAGAAAACTCAGACCGGTCTTCTGAGCGGTTACTTCTGAAGCCTCGTAATGGAAGTTCTTGAACTTGCCGGTCGTGGTGTAGGCTTGCAGGGATTCGAGGAAGGCTTTGGTTTCATCCAGTTTCGTGCGAAGCATCTTGACTTCATCCTCTGCCAGCAAGCTGCAACCCCAGTAGAACAACCCGGACTGCATGCTATGCTGGGCCAGAACCAGCCGCTCGACGACGTGGACGAGGGCCTTCTGCAGCTCCTGAACCGGTTCGTCTTTTCCCTGGGTGACCAGTTGGGCCATCCCCGGCGTGAGTCCGAGCAGTTCGAAGAGCGCCTTGAGCGCAGGGAGGTTCCAGTCCTTGGGTTGCTCAATGTGCTTGAACTGGACCAGTTCGTCGATGTTAGTTCCGGCCAGTTGCGCCAGACCTGTGGCGTCGAACTTCTTGCCCGGGATAGAGAGAACCACCTCCCCGACGTAGACGAGCGCGGCCAGCACGACCATGGCCCATTCGGGTTCGAGGCGGAGCGATTGCGTCGCGAGGTACTCCACGTCGAGGACGTCCTGGATTAGCTCGGAGCGGTTGACCACCTGGCCGTGGCCCTTTTTCTTGGTGACGCCGAGAATGTGCTTGGCGTATTTCGACCGATAAGGATCGAGCCGATCACCGTCGAGAAGTTCCAGGGCATCCAGCACCGCAGCGGCCTGTTTGGTGCGGTTCTGACCGGCGATGGCACGCAGGGCATCCTGCGCGGCCTGGGCTCGGTTCGCGCCGGTGATGAGTACCGAAAAGCATGGGTATCCAGGCGCGATATCCTGAAAATGAGAACTCAGACAAACGCCCGCGGTGGTATTCACCATGTCGCGGAAGTTGATCGCGGCTCCGGCATCTTGCCTGAGAATCAACCGGCTGGAAGCTGGTTCCGCTTTCTTGCCCTTAACCCATTCGGCCAAGGACTTGGCGCGCCCCTGGTAGGTGACCTCGAAGGCCGTGGTCATGTTCTTCTGGAGCCACTGTACGAGGTCGCGCAGGAAGTCCGATGCCTTAGATTCGTAGGTGGACTTGGCGTGGCCCGAAGCGGTGGAGGCAAGGTCCAGGGCTGCGGCGTAGCTTCGAAGCGCCGTGCGGAATTCCTCGTCCGTGTTCGTCAGGCGCAGGAAGAGCTCCTCGGGTTTCTTCTCGTCCTTGAAATGCGGCGCGTCAAAGGGCTGGATGAAATAGAGATAGAAGTCCCGCGGCGGCACCGCTGTGGAGCGTTCGTTGGGCGCACCGAAGAAAAGGTATCCCAGTCGCGCGGCTTTTCGCTCCAGCCATTCGAGCTCGTGCTGCCAGATCTTGTAGCCCGTCACATAGGTCTGGTCGGTGCACTCCATGACCCGCCGGAGCGCCTCGTAATAGTAACGGTCGAGCTGCGAGGAATCGAGGCTCTCGGCCCGCTTCTCGATCAGCGCGTCGAAATCGTCGGTCTTCTTTAGGTCCAGGTAATACTGGCGGTTGTCCGGGTTGGATGAAATGAACTGACCGCTTACCGTTTTGTGGATTTCCCGCAGGACGGTTTCCACCTGGGAGAGCAGGTCGTCGGCCGGTTCGCCGCCAAGGTCCTCGATACCAGGCTGGAAAAGGCACAACCCGTCGCGCAGTTCCTCCGCCGTCGCGCCCATGGCGGCATAGATGTCGCCAGTCGTGAGCCGGTGGACGGACAACGCGTGAATGAGCTGTATCGCCATGGGCTTGTAGACTGGGCGGGTGAAGGCTTGCTGGATGCGCGACTCGAGCACTATACTGCAATCGATGACCGCCTTGATATCCGGAACCGCGCGAAAGGACGGGTTCTCCCGCAGGGTGGCCCAATAGCCGTCATAAGCGATGACACCAGGCCGATCCTCCGGGACCTTCTGGTCGATGAGTTTCTTCATGGCCAGGGACAGAGTCTTGAGTACCTCACGTTTTTCCACCGCGGTGACCCGCTCGAAGGTGTCGATGTAGTCGGGGTGAACAGGGAAGAGCCGCACGAACTCGTCCATGCGCTCGTTCATACGCCCGTAGAATTTGGCGAAAGGTGTGAGGTACTCTCTAATTTTTACCTGCTGGTCAGCGGTCTTCTTGAGCAGACGCTCGGCCACCACGAACTTGACGTCCTTTCGGGCGATAAGGATTTGCTCGAAGCGGTCCTTCACACGTCGGATACTGTCGGCCACAAAGGAGAAACGCGGACTATCAAAAATGGCTTCCTGGACACCGGCGATGAAGCGGAACCGCAGGTCTTTGCAGACCTCGCCGACTTCTCGAAGGAAGTTAAGATCGAGAATAAGCTCCTGATCCTTACGGGCGCGTAGGTAGTCGAGCAGTTCGTCCACCACCAGGAGTAGACCATGATCGGGATACTTCTGGTGGAAGGCGGTCATCATCTCTTCGAAGGAACGCTTGTTGTTGGAAACCTTATCCGCGGCCGGAAAGGTGTAGGACGCGTCCATGGTGGCCAGGTGTTCTTCCAATTCAGCTACGAGGATGTCGCGAAGGGACATCGTAGTCGCGCCTATCTCGGTCCGGATTACCTTGAACCTCCCACTGATCCTGCCCGCTGCGTTAGCCACGCTTTTATCGTTAAGATATTTCGCGAGATCTCCGTTCTCAGCCAGTGCAGAGATAACGGACATGAGATGTGATTTACCGGTGCCATAGTTTCCCACGACCAGCAACCCCTTGTTATCTACCGGCTGGTCGAACTGAAGCTGGGGAAAGACAAGACTAACCAGCTTTTCCGCCATCTCCGAGGAGATCACGTAGGTCTGAACCAACCGTTGGGCAGCGGCAGTCTTGTCGGCGTCACGCAGTTGGATTATCGACACGATCGGTTCGAATTGTATCAGGCTTGCATATTTCATCGCTTCTTGCCTCCTGCTTTTCCGTTCACTATCTTCATTCTAAAGCCTTCGGATTCGCTACCAAAAAATCTCTTATAAAATCCCGTCTGTATTCGGGATGATTCGGTATTGCGTAAACGATGTGATCCCCGTCGACGGAACCGCTCCAAGCCGCTACTACGGTTTTACTCCTTGAGAGTCCTTTCAGAAGCCGAACCGAGTCCTGCTTAAGAGAAATATCAAATAAGATTTCTATGTTATCCAGGAGAACCACTTCGGTCGCGAATGCGCCTACGATCTCAGCGAGAAGATGGGGTAACTGTAACGCCCGCTGGAGCTCGGTAAGATGGAGCATGCGTCGGGAAAGTTCGAGATTGACGTTAATCAAAGGAACGACTAGGCGCTCATGAACATCTTGGAGCGCGGCGGTCTTACCCGCGCCAATCGGCGCTACCAATAGGATAAGTCGGTAGTAAAGCTCGGAGGCTTCCCCGATTCTCAATATGATTTTATCAGCGAGCAACTCCGCCATTAATGATCTCCTCTTTACAAAAAGCCGAAGAATGGTTTATGGGGTTAAGATAAGTAGAAGGCGTAAATCAATATCCGAACGCAGGCTGTCTTTTTCCGCTTAAAAAAACACCCGTTTCTTCTAAGCTTTTGCTCAAAGTCCGATTGTATTGCAACTTCTGTAAGATTTTTTTTAAACTCTATTTAAATATAAGGAATAGTGTTCATTTTCCCCCCCGGGATATTCACGAGGACTTTCCTCCATTATAACACATCCCGCTTTTTTATTGACTTTATTCGCGGTTTTCGTCAAGTGTCGGATTACGATGAACAGTTTTCTTCTAAGAACCGGATTAACATACTTTAAGGCTAACAGTATAACTATAAGAAGAACGATTCAATACTTACTGTACTTAAAAAAAGGTAAACGTATCGGGATGGCTTATAAAACACATTAAATCGAAACTTAGCGATTCGTCGATACTGTAACGGCAAAAGATAAGGTAGGCGCCCCCGGTTCGGACACCGCAACTGCCGGTTCGGGGCAAGCGTTTATTCACGCTTGCTTATTGAGCCGTTTTCTACGGCGATATAACAATATCGTTCTATATCTCTATACCCGCGTCACTAGATTAATAATCACTTCGGCGCTCGTGAGTCAGAAACCTCGATACACCCTTATTTCGGGCGGCGATCCCTAAGAAGAGGGACTACTTAATCCCTCGTTCTTTCTTTATTGTTTGTCTTCCCAAAACACTTCGCCGTTGATATAGGTCGCCAACACTTTGATTTCGGAGATTTTATCCAATGGGGTTTCGCGCGGGTTCTCGCTCAGAATGATCATGTCCGCGAACTTTCCGACTTCGATACTGCCGACGATGTCTTCCATGAAGAGTTGATAAGCCGCGTTGATCGTATAACCCCGAATGGCTTCGTCGATGGTAATCCGTTCTTCCGGTCCTAAAACGCTACCGCCCACGGTTTGACGGGTGGTTACGGTCTGGAGGGTTTCTAACTGTTTGTTTGGGGACGTGGGGCCGTCGAAATGGAAAGTGTAACTGACGCCATATTTGATCGCCGAGTTGACCGGACACCAGCGCTGCCCGCGTTCGTCGCCGACGAGTTCCGGAATCACATCGCCCCAGTACCGGACATGCGCCATTAAAAAACTCACCGGTACGCCCAACCGGTGAGCGCGTTCGAATTGGTCGTCGCGCATCATCGGCACGTGTTCCAAACGAATGCGATGGTCTTTCACCGGATACCGTTCCAATCCTTTTTCTATCGCGTCTAAAGCTCTGTCGATGGCGCCGTCTCCTTCGGCGTGGATACAAGCGGACAGCCCCACGCGCAGGACGTCGTCGATAAACTGCTGCAATTCCGCGACGCTCACGTAGGGCTCCTGGTAGTAACCGGCAGGGGTGTCCATGATGTACAGCGTCGTATCGTTCACCAGATACGGTTCGGTCATTGTGATCGTACCGGTCCAGGGGCTGCCATCGACGAACAGCTTGCCTCCGGTTAAGGCGATCATGTCGTCGTCTTTGGAGGTGTCAAAATTGGTAAAATTAATCGCATATCCCCGGATACGCAAGGTTTTATGAAGAATAGCCGTGAGACGATACATAGCCAAAATGTCTTTTTCGAGCACGTTGTCGCTGATCGTCGTCACACCGTCCTTTGCGTTTACCAACCATCCTTGATACAGCGCCTCCGCGAACCGCTGCGGTGTCCCCAGACTGCTCATCAGGTAAGGCAGAATGACCATCCCGACCGCGCCGCCCTGATCGACACGACCTTGCAATTCTCCGTCCGCATCATGCACGAAAGTACCTGCCATGGCCCCGGAAGGATCGGGGGTGTATTTGTCGATCCCGGCGGCTTCAAAGGCTAGGGTGTTCGCGAACCCGACATGAACGCTGTTTCCCCAGATAAAAACCGGGTTGTTTGGCGCGAGCGCGTCCAGCTCCTTTCGTGTGGGGTTTTTCGCTCCCTTCTGGAGAAGCGGATCCCACCCGAAGAAGACAAGGTATTCTCCAGGTTTCGCCTTCGCGATCGTATCTTTGATGATATTCATAACCTCTTCCCCGTCGGTATACCCGACCGCCGGCCGAATATCAATCGTTGCATTCTCCACCACCATCTTCAGGAAAGGGTGCGAATGTACCTCGACGAACCCGGGCATCAGGGTCTTTCCTTTGAGATTCACGATTTCCGCGTCCGGCGTAAGAAAGCGGACGATCTCTTCATTCGAACCCACCGCGATGATCCGAGGGCCTTTGATGGCGACGGCTTGCGCGACGGTCATATGTTCGTCAACGGTTAAAACCGTTCCATTCAAGAAAAGCGTTACCTTTTCATCGGTAGCGCCGCAAAACGCGATGACGCCCATCGATACCAACATCATCCAGAATAGCAGTTTTCTCATCTTCTTTCCTCCAATCGGCTTAACTTAGCCTAATCTGATTCGTTATCGATCGTACGATATAAACCCCGGGAAACATTGACGCTTGCTTCGAATTATTCTATCACACTTTGAAAAAAGGCCGCCATCGTCCGCTCCGATTCAGGTGACATCGGACAAGTTCAAACAGAAGGCGTGTGGTAGAATACGATTTGGTTCGATCATTCGATGATAAAAGATTCTCATTGACGTAATTCGAGAAAACGCCTTAGGAGGGTGACGAAACGCAAAAGGAACCGGATTACAAAGAGGAAATGTTCCAGCGGTACGTTTTTGCTTGGATCCATAAAGATGAGGGCGCGTTCTATGATCTTTTTGAAGACGACGTCACCTACAGCGAATGTTACGGTCCGGAATATCGTGGGTTATCTCAGGTCCATCAATGGTTCACCGAATGGAACGAACGCGGGACAGTTCTCCAATGGGACATCAAACGCTTCCTTCATGAAGGAAACGACACGGTCGTGGAATGGTTCTTTAAATGCCTCTATACTGGCAAGGTGGAAGCCTTTGACGGTGTTTCCTGGATCACCTTTCGACCGCACGGGAAAATTATCCAAGTAAAAGAGTTTCAATCGAAATCCGAACACCATCATCCCTGCGATGTTCATACTATCGATGAACAGCCAACAATCCATTCTCCGAAAAAAAGGAGCGTCCAATGAAAGCCTTATATATCAGAAAATATGGATCCCTCGAATCGCTTAAATTAGAAGAAGTAGCAACCCCTTCTTTGAACGAGGATACGGTTCTCGTACGCGTTCGGGCAGCGGGCGTTAACTTCAGCAATGTCGCCATCGCCACTGGAAAACCGTTTATCGCTCGTTTCATGGGGCTCGGCTTCCCCGGGCCGAAGTTTCCGATTCCTGGAAGCGAAATCGCGGGGCAGATTGAAGCGGTCGGTAAAAATATCAAACGATTCAAGATCGGAGACGAGGTTTATGGCGATTTGTCCGATTTCGGAAGAGGGGGATTCGCCGAATATGTTGCCGTATCTGAAAAGGCTTTGGAACTGAAACCTTCAAACCTTTCGTTCGCGGAAGCCGCAGCCGTCCCGGAAACAGCGCTCGTCGCCCTTCAAGCCATACGGGATAAAGGGAAGATCAAACCCGGGCAAAAAGCTCTGATTATCGGCGCGTCAGGAGGAATCGGGACGTACGCGGTTCAGATCTCGAAGGTGTTCGGAGCCGAAGTCACCGGCGTATGCGGTCCGAAAAACAAGGAACTGGTACGTTCTATTGGGGCGGATGACGTCATCGATTATACGGCGGAAGACTTTTCCCGCGTTAATAAGACCTTCGATCTGATCATCGCAACGGCCGGAAAATACTCGATTGATGCGATAAGACGGGCGTTAAGTCCAACAGGCGCTTACGTCGCGACCGGGGGAGCAATGTCCCAAATCATGGGGGCTACTCTCCTGGGCCCTCTCTTATCCAGAAAGCATGGGAAGCGCTTCGGAAGCCTTTTGGTAAAAACGAACGAAGGTCTCGCGTTTATGAAAGAACTGATCGAAACGGGTAAAGTCAAACCCGTAATTGACCGGTGTTATCCTTTTTCCGAAATCGGAGAGGCTTTCAAATACTACGCTTCCGGTCACGTAAAAGGAAAAGTGGTCGTGGAAATTTCTTGATGGAAGGACCTGAGTGCGGCGCCCCGTACAAATACCCGCATATTTTCGACCACGGGCTATCCGTACTTAAAACCGAATTCGGGTTTGAAGGGGAAGGTGGTTAAGGATGGCTAAGTAGTCTCACATTCCACCGCATAGCCGGGTATTCACAGTACCGCTATGATGGCAGTGTTGTGTTCGCCTTCGCCAGATTTGTTGACTATGAGGGCGCGGCATCCCCATTTCTTTCTGTATTCCTGGTTCGTCAGGGCTATTTAACTTTGCGGAACGTTTTCCAAGTATTTCGCCCCCTCGACCTCTTTATGGTACTCAACTTAGCGCATCATCTGGGGTAGATCGAATAGCGGAAGCTGTTTAGCGAATTCAGAGACTTCTTTTTCCACGGACTTACGTTCAAGCAAAGATGGACTGGAAGGCCGAAAACAGTAGAAGAAGGTTCATTACGAGTTTGGGAGGCTGGAAATGAAAATAATAAACCGTACGGTTGTTTTTTCTATCCTTTTTTACTCCCTGTTGTTGTTCTCGGTTTCCTGCAGCAACACAGGTCCTTTCGGAGATTATGAGAGAGTAGTTTTTGTTCAAAACCCGGATGGGGTCGTTTGCCTGACGAAAGCTCAGATGTTGGGAATCGTCCTGGAATTCGACGTTATCGGGGGAGCCAAAGAGATCGCCTTTCCTTCGGAGCTGTTAAGAATCGAACGAAGATCGCCTTCAGGGGTGAGCCTTTCTATTACAGAGAGACAAAAACCGCTTTCTTCGGGCTTAGTACTGTTTTTCCTTCCGAATGTAACCCTTGAACAGGTGTCGATCCGCTCGATTCAAACCGTAGTCTCTATTCCCCTTCTTGATGAAAAGGCGAAAACGCCGAGGAACGGAAGCCCGGTTTTATTAGGAGATTTCAATCAAGATGATACGGTATCTTTGTTGGATTTCGTAGAGTTTGCCAATCATTATGGCGCTTCTCGGAGCGCCGGATATTCCGAGGTCTATGATATTGCACCCGCGGAAGACCGGTATGGGGGGGAATGGGCAGGAATCTATGATTACGCCGTCCCGGACGGTTTCATTAACCTCTTCGATTTTGTCGTATTCGGCGCGAACTACGGAAAACAGGATCCGGAAGAAATTCACATACCTTTGGCTCCGGAAAACCAAACGCCCTTGAACGGCACTTCGGGCGTTTCGCTAACGCCGGTTTTATCCTGGAAACCCTCAAGCGGCGCCGCTTCCTATGATTTGTATCTTGGACAGAATGAGAACCCTGTTCTTTATGCGGGGGGGATACAATCGACGGCGTATTCTCCCGTTAACGCATTAGCGAGCGGTAAAACGTATTATTGGTACGTCAAAGCGAAAAACGCTGCAGGGAACTCTCCAAAATCTGATACATGGTGGTTTTCAACGCAGAATCCTTCGCTTTCTTACGCCTTGGTGTATAACGGTCCGGTTGCTGCGGAGGATTGCCCCGAAGCAGCAGCGGCCATTGCCCAGTTAGCGGGGCTCCCGATAAAATACATTTCCGACCTTTCGAAATTACCCGATTGGTTACCCAACGCGGCTGTTTTCATTATCGGAGGAACGGAAGAGGACTTAAACCCGTTGATAGAGGCGTTTACTCCCGCGGTCGATCAAGCTTTCAAAGGGTGGCTTCATAGTGGAGGAAGGTTTTGGGGTATTTGCGGGGGTGGTTTTTTAGCGTCGACAGGTTGGTGGGAGAGAAGCGGGTTTGTCAAGATGCTGGGAATCATACCTGCAGAATCTGATGATTTTCTATCTCATTCGCGTCCAAGAATCCTCCCGATCCAGTGGTTGGGAATCACACGACCTATGTACTTTCAAGGGGGACCGAAATTTATCCTAAAAAACACTTCCGAACAAGTCGAAATCATTGCGAGATACTCCGATGGGCAGATTGCGGCGTTGTTAGCGACTTATGGAAACGGTAAAGTAGCCGTTTGCGGGCCTCATCCGGAAGCACGAAAATCGTGGAGCTACGAAACCCCGAATCCGAGCGAATGGGTTTCCTCCGCGGATCTTGCCGTAGCCTTGTTGCAGGAGCTCCTTTCTGATCATCCGGTGGGTTCGACTTCTTCAGTCGGACCGGTGATAAAGGACGATTAACTTGACAAGTCCCCTTCTTAAGCACAGTTCGTTAGTGAAGGCTTTTCGCAGATAAACGGCATCATAACGGTAAGCGAGCGGTTCGTAAAACCTACCCATTTCTTTCGGCGCGGCGGTGGTTAAGCCTCGGTCGCTTCGCGCAAGGTACCGATCCGCGGTTTTCATAGAATAGAAAGTCATTCGTCTTCGGTGCGCTCGAATGCGCTTACCCCAAACGGATCGTTGAAAAAAACGGTTCGTGTTATTCTTCTCCCTCCTTGCCCATCCGCGGTTTTTTATGAGTTCTTTTACGGGTTCTCTACGGGATTTGTTATAATTGGCAAACGTACGGTTTGATCTTCCCGTTCCGTAGGGATATCGAGCGCATCGATTGCGGGGGGAACGCTCCTGTTGCCGAATCGCTTTTATGTGTCTTTATGCCGGTCTTTTGGAAGCTTTGACGGCATTTCCTGGATCAGACTTGGATCTCACGGGAAAATGATACAAGTAAAAGAGTTTCCATCGAAATCCGAGTATGCGTTCCCTTTTGAAACGAAGGAATAAAACGATTCGTCTTCGAGCGTAACGTCTCCCGAATTTACGTCGTGAAACGCGCGTTTTTATCACTCAAGAGAAAAAGGAGTGTCAGATGATGAAACCAAAGAAGCTCAAACCGGGCGATACAATCGCCGTTCTCTCGCCATCTTCCGGAGTACCGTATCAATACCCGCACGTATTCGACCACGGGCTATCCATCCTGAAAACCGAATTCGGATTTCACATCAAGGAATACCCGACGACGCGGATGCCTCCGAAAGCGCTCTATGAAAACCCGCGGATGCGCGCGGACGATATGATCAGGGCGTTCCTCGACCCGGAGGTGAAAGGCATCATCTGTTCCATCGGCGGGGACGATTCCGTTCGAATACTCGAATATTTAGACACGGAAGCGATCCTAAAGCATCCCAAACTCCTCATGGGGTACTCGGACAGCACGACCTTTCTTGCTTATCTGAACCTTTTGGGATTGGTAACCTATTATGGGCCGTCCGTTATGGCCGGTTTTTCTTACTTGAAATGTTTCCCGGAAGCTCTGAAGGAATACAGGAGCGTGTTTTTCGAAAGCGCCCTTTATGAAATCAAACCCTACACGGTTTGGGCAGATGCCTATCAGCGATGGGAAAACCCCGAGAATACCGGAAAGGTCGTCAAAATGAGAGGGGACCACCTGCCACACGTTTGGATCAACAAAGGCGTGAAAACCACCGGCTGTCTGTGGGGGGGATGTCTGGAGGTCCTGGATATGATCAACGGCACCTTCGCATGGCCAGAAACGGAGTTTTGGCAGGATCGGATCCTAATGATCGAAACATCCGAAGATAAACCCAGCCCAAGGCAGGTGGGGTATCGGTTGCGTAATTATGGCGCGCAGGGTATCCTTTCATCCATTAAAGGACTCCTTATAGGAAAACCCAAAGACTATACCGATGAAGAGATGCTGGAGCTTTATGAAGAGGTGAGAAGGGTCGTCGTCGGTGAATGCCGATGCGATGCTTTGAATATCGTTGCCAATATCGGATTCGGCCATACCGATCCCCACCATATCCTGCCGATGGGTATACCCCTGACGATCGATCCGGAGAAAGAAACCCTCATCTTTACCGAAGAAATGTTTTCTTCGTAAAGGGGGAGCGTCCATGAAACAGTACGCGCTGATCTCCGATATCCATGGGAATGTCACGGCTCTGAAAGCCGTGCTTCAGGATATCCGGCAACGGGGAATCGACGAAATCATCTGTTTGGGGGATCTCGTCGGCA